>Ga0209002_10000015_pt1 | contig 87892 bp, 83 predicted proteins | sample Rifsed16ft2_FD_184010 | JGI IMG/M metagenome (GOLD analysis project Ga0209002, IMG submission 184010) | Soil microbial communities from Rifle, Colorado, USA - sediment 16ft 2 (version 2) | ecosystem: Environmental > Terrestrial > Deep subsurface > Rock core/Sediment | place: Rifle, Colorado...
ACCCGAACCAGTACACGACCATGCCGTCCCCGAAGAGGTCCGTGTACGGGTCGAGCTGCTTCTTGATGTGCCGCTTGATCTCGTACGGGTCGCCGAACGTGGCTTTCGACTCGATCCAGTACTTCTTCGAGCCGTTCATCTCAATCGGCTTCCGGAGCAGCACGTCCGGCGTCTTGTCGTACTCCGCCCGAAGGTCCTTCTCCGTGCGGTACTCGAGGCCTCGCTCCTTGAGCCACGCGCCGAGCTTCGACTCGCCCCACCGGCCGCGCGCGTATTGCCGCGCGGTGCCCTCCGGCGAATAGACGATGTCCACCTTGCACGCGTCCGCGAGATCCTTCCGGAGCCGGCGGTCCTGGACCCGGTCGAGGTCCGAGAGCATCTTCCAGAACGTCTTCCGGTTCACCTTCCGCTGCTCCAGGATCATCAGGGCCGCGAGGATCGGCGGGAAGTCGAATCGGCGCGCGAGCTCCACGAAGCTCGACCCCTGTTGCCACGACCATGCCATCTTCTTCGCCTGGTCCTTCACGCGGTAGAACCGCCGCGTCGTGTCCCGAACGACCCGCTGGGTATAGATGACGAGGAGGAGCTCCTTGTCGTACCCGAAGTTCTCCGCGAGAAAATCGATGTCCTCCACCGTCGCGAGGTGGTCGTAAAGTCCCTTGTATTCACTCTGTTTCATAAAAAGCCCGTGAAAGGCAGATTCGCGGATGGATAGAGCGAGCGGACGGCCATAAAGTTTTTGGGCCGGGTGACGGCGCTGAAATCGTCCCAGACCTTCCCGGGGGGTCGCGGCGGCGCCCTGCGGCGCCGGTTCCTCCCGAAGCTGGGCGGGGGCTGGGTCCGGTCCGCGGGGGGAGGCGTCTCCCGCGGCGGGGCGCGGAAACTAAATACGCTCGGCCCGATGGGTTGGGCCGCCGCATGCCACCGACGGACATCTCGAAGATCATCAGCGACGCCGCGTACCAGGCCTACGAGCGCCGCCTGATGACCGTGGTCAAGGCAGGCGTGATCCCCCGCCACGTCGCGATCATCATGGACGGGAACCGGAGGTTCGCCCGGGACCTCGGCCTCGGGAACCCCGCGATGGGCCACGAGAGGGGGAAGGACAAACTCGAGGAGCTCCTCCAGTGGTGCCTGGACATCGGGGTCCGGATCCTCACGGCGTACGCGTTCTCCACGGAGAACCTGAACCGGCCGTCCGACGAGGTGAAGGAGCTGATGCGGCTCTTCGCGGAGAACTTCCGGCGGGTCGGGGACGACGAGCGAGTGCACCGCCACCGGATCAAGATCCAGGTGTTCGGGGACCGGGACCTTCTGCCCAAGGAGGTGCAGGACTCGATCGCGTACGCGGAGGGGCGGACGAAGGGCTACGACGACTACCGGTTCAACCTCGCCGTCGCGTACGGCGGGCGGGAGGAGATCCTCGACGCGATCCGGGACCTCGTGCGGGAGGCCCAGGCGGGCCGCGTCACGCCGGAGCAGATCGACGAGAAGTTCTTCTCCCGGCGGCTGTACACGGCGGACCTCCCGGACCCGGACCTCGTGCTCCGGACGAGCGGGGAGGAGCGGATCTCGAACTTCCTCCTGTGGCAGCTCGCGTACTCCGAGCTGTACTTCGTGGACGTGTACTGGCCCGGGTTCCGGAAGATCGACTTCCTCCGGGCAATCCGGTCGTACCAGCAGCGGCAGCGTCGGTACGGAGCGTAGCCCTCGGAGGCCATGGCGGGTCGCGCCGCGTCCCGTCGCGTTACCTCTACTTAGAGGTAAGCGCGCCTATCGCGGCCGGGCCCGCGTCGTCTTTACCCGCGACCCGCACACGGGGCACTCCTTGATGGGCTCGTCGAAGAACCGCCCGCACCCCGTGCAGCGGTACCGCCACCGGACGACCTCGACGATCCCCCGCTCGAGGACCCGCTCGTACGGGACGCCGAGGCGGGTCGCCACGTTCTGGATCGAGTAGTCGTCCGTGAGGACCGTCCCGCCGATCTCGCGGGCGAGGGCGAGGAGGCCCCGGTCCGTCGGGGAGAGGCGGGCGACATCCCCGGTCTCCCGCGCCACCGCGTCGACGGCCTCCAGCGATCCCGCGGCAGGCGTCAGGATCCGGACCTTCGTCGCCAGGACCGCGTCGAGCTGCGGCGTGGACCCGTGGCGCCGGACCTCCCGCACCGCCTCCGGCGTCGTGTACAGCTCGCCGTCGAAAGAGGCCCCGCTCAGGAGGGCGGAGGCGTCCAGGACCCGGCGCATCGGCGCTCCATGGCGGGGCCCGCGAAAAGGCTTCCTACACGACCGCGGCGGGCGCCCGCTCAGGCAGCTCGAGGACCCCGTACACGCGGTCGATCGCGGACCGGGCCGCGTCCTCGCTGTCCGTCTTCACGAGGATCTTCCCGGACTCGTAGAAGGTGAGCTCCGGCTCGCCCTCGACGATGAGCATGACCTTGAGGTCCGTGACCCCGAGGCCCGCGGCCTTCAGCTTCTCCGCCGCGGTCTCGAGCGGGAACCGGCGGGGCTTCTTCAGCGTGGAGATGAAGGCGGTCGCGGTGCGACAGGGCTTGAGCAGGTAGTACGTCATCGGAGGGTCGATTCAAGCCGCGCCCGACGATATCAAGGTTTGCTCCCTGGCGGTAAGGAGGGCCTCCCGCACGAGGCCGTCCAGGTCGAGCTTCGCCTCCTCCGCGGCGACCCGTTCCAGGGAGGCGTGCGTGGCGGGGTGGGCGGGCCCGAGGAGGTCGCAGATCTCCGGGCCCTCCGAGATCGCGTACGTTCCGATGGACTTCGCGACCCGCACGGTCTCGTCCTTGTCGAAGCCGATCAGCGGCCGCAGCACGACCCGCCGCGCGGCGGCGTCGATCGCCCGGAGGCTCGTCAGGGTCTGGCTCGAGACCTGGCCGAGGCTCTCGCCGGTGAGGAGGAAGCGGCAGCCCTCCCGCTCCGCGAGGGCCTCCGCGATCCGCACCATGAGGCGCTTCGAGAGGACGAAGTACAGCTTCCGGTCGCACGTGTCCGCGATCTCCGCGAACGGCCGGCCCACGGTGACGACGATGAGCTTGGAGAGGCCGAGCTTCTCCGCGAGGCGGCGGGACTTCACCGCCGCGGCGTCGTCCGTGATCGGCTCCAGGGAGAAATGGACCGCGAGGACCTCCAGGCCCCGCTGCGTCATCAGGTGGCCCGCGACGGGGCTGTCGATCCCGCCGCTCAACAGGAGGAGCGCCTTGTCCGCCATTGGGGTCACATCCCGATGTACTTCGCGTACAGGGTCCGCGCCCGCTCCGGGTCCTCGGTGCCGCGGATGAGGGCCCGCCCGTCGGAGAAGAGCGTGATCGTCTCCTCGCCCGCCGTGAACACGAGGACGCTCCCGAGGGACCTCACGGGCCCGAGCTTCCGGAGGCGGGCCTCGATCCCCGCCATGTCGACCGTGCCGCGGTGGACCGGGTCGAGCGAGATGGTCCTGGACCCGCACACGGCCGCGATCACCTGGCCGCGCTTCGCCCCGAGGAACTCCCGCTCCCCCTTCACGCACGTCGGGCAGTCCGGGCGGCGCACGATCCGCAGCCGCTGGAGGTCGTTTGCCCAGCCGTCGAACACGAGGAGCTCGCCGGAGGGCGGGCGGCCAAGGAGGAGCTTCAGGGCCTCCGTGGCCTGGATCGACCCAATCGCGGACGAGACCGTGTTCAGGATCCCCGCCGTGTCGCACGTCGGGAGGGAGCCCGGCGGCGGCATCCGCGGGAGGAAGCAGCGGAAGCACGCGGTCGTCTTCGGCACGATCGCGAGGGCCATGCCGTGGGTCGCGATTGCCCCACCGTAGACCCACGGGAGGCCGCGCTGGACCGCGACCTCGTTGACGAGGAAGCGCGCCTCCATGTTGTCCGTGCCGTCGACGATCAGGTCGACGCCCGCCAGGATCGACTCCGCGTTCGACGCGTTCAGGTCCTTGGACACGGGCTCGATGCGGATCTCGGAGTTCGCCGCGAGCAGCTTCGCGGCCGCGGCCTCCGCCTTCGGGAGGTCCACGTCCCGCTCATCGAACAGGACCTGCCGCTGGAGGTTGTTCCGCTCGACGACGTCCCGGTCCACGAGCCGGAGACAGCCGACGCCCGCCCGCGCGAGGAGGCCCGCGCTCACCGTGCCGAGCGCCCCGAGGCCGACGACCGCGACGGTGGCCTTGGAGAGTCTCGCCTGGCCTTCCGCCCCGATCTCCGGGAGGATCGTCTGGCGGATGTACCGGTCCGACGGGGCCATGGCGGCACGGAACCGGAGCGCCGCCTTATGGTCTTTTGCGGGCTAGGGCGGGAAGACGCAGGTCAGGGTGAACTCCTCCCGGAGGGCCGCAACGGCCTCGCGCACGTCCTCGCCCTTCGTCGCCCGCGCGATGAGGTCCGCGAGCGTCTCCATGTGGCGTTCCTTCGCGCCCATCCGCGTGACCTCGTTCGTCCCGACGCGGGCGACGCTGTCCACGATGATGTCGTTCCTCTCGAGGGCCACGGACCAGTCGTTCGGGTTCACGTTCCACCGCTTGATCAGGCCCGCCTCGAGGATGTGGACCTGGTGGCTCTTCGTGTACCCGCGGTGCGCGAACTTCACCGGGACGTCCCGCTTGTCGAGCTCCCGCCCGAGGGCCTGCGCGTTCCGCACGACCTGGCGGGCGTAGTCCCTCCCGAACGCCCGCGTCTCCAGGAGGGCCTGCGCGGTCGCGGCGATCCGGTTCCAGTGCGCGTTGTCCGCGACCCGCCACGTGAAGTGTTCGACCATCTGGGCGAACAGGTCCCCGCGGTTCGTGAGGAGGAGCCCGCCCTGCGGCCCGAAGAACGACTTGTGCGTGCTCCCGAACAGCACGTCCGCGCCCTCCCGGAGCGGGTCCTGGAACTGCCCGCCCGCGATCAGCCCGAGCACGTGGCTCCCGTCGTACGCAAGCACCGCGCCGACGGAGTCGCACGCCTTCCGGAGGCGCCGGAGGTTGTGCGGGAACACGATGAAGCTCCCGCCGATCAGGACGAGCTTGGGGCGGGTTGTCTCGATCGCCGCCGCCGCGGCCTCCGTGTCCACGGTCCACTCGGACTCGTCGAACGGGAGGAAGTCCGCCCGGAGGCCGAGCATCTCCGGCAGGTACTCGGGCATGTAGCCGTCGTACCCGCCCACCCGGGAGTCGAGGACCAGGATCGAGTCCCCGCGAGCGCAGAGCGTCGAGAGGACGAGCATCCCCGCGAGGTGGCCGCTGAGCGGCTTCAGGGTCGCGTACTCCGCCTTGAAGACCTCGCGCGCGAGCCGCTCGCCGAGGACCTCGATCTCGTCGAGGTACCGGGTCCCGCGGTACGAGTTCTCGATCACGTACCCATGGAAGTCCTTGCCCCACGGCAGCGTGTACCGGTGGCCGAGGTCCGAGCCGAGGATCGCGCGGACCTGCGGGCTCGTCACGTTCTCGGACGGGATCAGATTGATCGTGCGGCCCCGCCACGCGTCGTGGCGCTCGACGAGGTCCAGGACGTCGCGCATGGCCGCGGGATGCGGGCGGGGGGCCATAAACCTGCACGGGCCGCGACCCGCGCCGAGCAAGACCTCCCGATATACCTCTACTTAGAGGTATGAGGCCGGACGGCGGGCCGCCCGGGACCGTGGACTCGCGCACATGCGGGCGGGCCGCGACGCTATCCCGTCAAGGACGCTCGTGGGCTGTCAGGGGACCGTCTAGTTGTACAGGTGGAAGCGGTCGTCCCGATCGGGCGCGGATTCCCACTCCTCTTCGTTGTCCTCGAAAACCGCGTTGAACAACGCATTCACGATCTCGCGCAGCTGCTGGATCTCGGTCCGGAGGCGCTGGACCTCCAGGGCCAAGTCCGCTTGAGGTGAAACAGCCATCGAGTGCCTTACCCCCGAATATTCCGAGGCCGGTTCATATGCCTTTGCATTCGACTGCACGTTACGATTCCCGGAAGTGGTTCTGAACGATGGTTCTGACCTTTGGGAATCGCGACGCGGAATTAGCGCCGCGGGGGACCGCGCCCGCCGCCGCGCCGGTCCCCGCCGCGACCCCGCGGAGGCCCGCGACCGCGCCCGCCGCCCCCGCGGTCCCGACCGCCGCCCCCGCGGTCCCGCCCGCCGCCGCGGCCGCCCCGGCGCTCGCCCCCGCCCGGCGGGCCCGTCGTCACGACGCCCGCCCCGAGCTCCCTCGCGGGGACGCTCAGGAGCAGCTGGCCGTAGTCCGCGGCGATCTTGCGGGACTCGCCCTTCTCGCACCGCGAGCACCACAGCCCGCCGTCCCTCGCCTCGAGGGGCGCGCGGCACCGGGAGCAAAGGGCCTTCACGACGCCGAGGGTCGACTCCGCGGTCGTGAGCTGGAGGGACGGCTTCGCCTGGATCACCTTCGCGCGGACGATGTCGCCGAGGTGGAACGCGTCGTGGATGTCCTCCACGTACTCGTTGGATATCTTCGAGACGTGGATCGCGCCCTCCGTCTCCCCCGTGATCTCGCGCTTCGAGCCGTGGACCGCGGCGACGGTCGCCTCCGCCATCGAGCTCCGGATGTCGCTGATCACGCCGTAGACGATGTCCCCGACCTTCAGCTCCGCGAGCGGGTTGAAGGGCCGAACGCGGGCGACGAAGTTCTGCGGGTCGAGCTCGAGCAGGCCGGGGGTGGCGGCGAAGATCTGGCCGTCCTTCTCGTACGTCCCCGCGCCCGCCTCGTACTCCTCCGCCGCGGCAATCGCGTCGCCCGGCAGGACCAGCTTCCGTTCCATCACGTCGTTCGCGCTCCGTCCCGGGGGAGGGCGCACACGCTTCTCGCGCTTATACTTTGCCCGGGGGGCTCACCCAATCCCGAAACGGCCACGAAACCCGGTCGCGAAGATCGCGACGTTCCACCCGAGGTTCACGAGGACCTGCGAGGGCAAGAGGTGCTCGCCCCACAGGGCGAACGGGTTGCGCCGGTCGACGAGGGACGCGACGAGGAATCCGAACGGTAGGAGTGCGAGGAGGAGCGCCGCGACGGGATACGGGCGGGGGATGCGGTGGAGAAACCGCTCGAGCAGGGTGGGCCGCTCGGGCCCGACGACCGGGGCGGGGCGGGGGTCTCCGGACACGCCCCGCAGGGAGGCGTCGGGCCTTTTCATCGTTTCGCGGCGGCCGCCCTCCGCGCGATCCGGAGCATCACGACGGGGATCTCCCGGACCTCCTCCGTGTGGAAGGGCATCGAGTGCGGGATCGGGAACGCATACGCCTTCCGGTGGGTGGTCTCCCCGCCGAGCTCGGCGACCTTCCGCCGGACGAACTCCTCCGTGTCGGCGTTGTGGATCGTGTACACGACCGGGGCCACGGCGAGCGCCCGCTCCAGGAACGGGACGTCCGCGTGCGGGGTCTGCGCGCCGAAGGGCGGGTTCATCACGACCGTGTCCGCGGCCTCGGGGAAGTCGTTCACGTCCACGGTGAGGAGGCCGATGTCCACGTTCAGCGTCTGGGCGTTCTTCATCGCGACCGCGAGCGCAGCCTCGTCGAGGTCGAGGGAGATGACCTCCTCCGCGCCGAGGAGCTTCGCGCCGATCCCCAGGATCCCGGTGCCGCAGCCCAGGTCGACGACCTTCTTGCCCGCGATGTCCCCTTGGGCGTACGCGAACCACAGGACATCCGCGGCGATCGGGGCGGGCGTGGAGTACTGCTCGAGGGACGCCGAGGGCTTCGGGTGGGGCGCGACCTTCTCGAGGAGGATCTCGAGCTGCTGCTTCTTCACGGCGCGACGGAGGGGGAGGGGGCGCAAAGAGATTGCGGTCCCGCGGCCCGCGGCCGCGCGTGGTTCGGCGGGGGCCGAACGAAAGGGAAGCGGATATCGGCCGCCCCTTCCCTGGATGCCCCGGACATGGATCCGCTGCGGGCCGTCCGGGCCCTCGTGATCGCGTTCATCCTCTCCGGGGCGGCGACGGATCTCCTCGCGCTCGCCCTCCGGTCGCTGTAGGCGTCAGAGCCCCCGGGTCGCCCGCTCCCCGAGGGGCGTCATCAGCACCGTGAAGTCCGCGGGGCCCCGCCAGTTCACCTGGACCATCGCCTCCCGCTCCAGGTCCGTCAGCTCCTTCTCCAGGTCCGCGTACGAGATCCCCGGGAGCGCGGCGAAGAAGTCCGCCTTCGACACGCCGAGGTGGCCCCGGCGCGCGACCATCAGGAGGACCTTCCGCCGGAGGTCCTGCTCCACCGCGTGGGCCTCGACCTGCCGGAACGCCTCCTCCACGATCGAGATCGCGAGGCTGTTGAACGCGTCGTCGACGCCGTCCCCGGTCTTCGCGGACGTGTACGCGATCGGCATCTCCCAGGTCCTTGCGACCTTCTCGACCTCGGAGTCCGGGAATACGCGGGACCGGGGCGCGAGGTCCATCTTGTTCACGAGGAGGAACGCGGGCACGTCCCCGGCCACGCCCGTCGCGGTCGCCATCCAGTCGTGGACCGCGTTCAGGGTCTCCCGCCGCGTCACGTCGCACACCCCGAGGAGGCCCTGGCATCCGTGGAAGAACGTCTCCTTGATCATGTCCTTGAAGCCCTTCTGGCCCATGATGTCGAAGATCGACAGGTCCACCTCGACGATCGTGTCGGGCCCGAACGGGACCTCGAGCTCGATCTTCGAGACCTTCGTGCCCACCGTGTGGAGGTACTTGTCGTCGTACTCGTCCTTCACGAACCGCCGGATGAGGGAGGTCTTCCCGACGGAGCTCTCGCCGACCAGGGCGACCTTCGCCTTCATCCGCCGGGTCTCGGGCATCCCCGCTCCCGGTCGAATCCACGGGGCTCCATAATATCGTTTGGAATCGAAAGTTCCGAACCGATACCCGGGAGGCCGCCTCCTTTATGAGGGCCCCGCCCCTCGCGGCGGCCCGTGGCGGTCCCGCACCGCGTCCGCTGGCTCCCCCGCGGGAACGTGCGGACGATCTCCGCGACGAACTTCCTCGCGGGCCTGTACCAGAGCGCGCTGAACGTTGTCCTCCAGCCCTTCGTCCTCGGGTTCGGGGGCGGGCTCACCGCGGTCGGCCTCCTCCAGGCGCTCTCCGCACGGATCGGCGGGCTCGTGAGCGCCCTCGTGCAGCCCGTCGGCGGGTACCTCGCGGACGCGCGGGGCCGGAGGCCCGTCGCGATCCTCGGGAGCGCCCTCACGATCGCCTCGATGGCCCTCCTGATTGCGGGCGCCGCGTTCCAGCGGGAGCCGTGGGCCCTCCCCGCCCTCGTCCTCCCGGGGTTCCTGTGCATGGCGGCGGGGATGGTCTCGTCCCCCGCGATCCAGTCCACGATCGCGGAGTCCGCGGAGCCGCGGCGGCGGGTGTCCGCGTACGCGACCGCGACGTTCTTCTGGGTCCTCCCCGGGGCCCTCCTCGCGATCCCCCTGGGCCTCGCGTCGGACCGCCTCGGGTACGGCGCCGTGTTCGGCGTCGCCCTCGGCCTCGAGTCCGCGAACCTCGTCCTGTTCGCGCGGTTCCTCCGGGAGACCGCGCTGCGGGCGGACGTGCACCCGTGGCGGGAGCGGCTCGCCGCGACCCTGCGCCCGCCGCCCGAGATCCGCGGCCTGTTCCTCGTCGTCGCGATGGACGCGTTCGCGTGGGGCCTCGCGGCGGGGATCATCAACGGGCTCCTGAAGAAGCAGTTCGGGTTCTCGAACCTCGAGCTCGCGGCGATCGCGGCGGGGTGGGCCCTCTCGTTCGCCGCGTTCCTCCCGCCCACGGCGGCCCTCGTGAACCGCTTCGGGCCGAAGCGCGTGATCCTCTTCTCGGAGGCCCTCGGCGTGCCGATCATGCTCGGGTGGCTGTTCTCGTCCCGCCTCGAGCACTTCCTCCTGGTGAGCGTGCTGAACGGCCTCACCGCGGCGACGTGGGTGCCCGTCGTGAGCACGTACCTCACGAACTGGACGACCGCGGAGCGGCGGGCGGGGGCCCTGGGGAGCCTCGCCGCGTTCCGCGGGATCCTCGCGTTCCCCGCCCCGTTCATCGGCGGCGTCCTGTTCGACACGATGGGCTACGCGGCCCCCCTCCTCGCGAACCTCGCGGGCTCCCTCGCGATCACGGTCGCGATCGGGTTCCTCCTGAAGGATCCGCCCGCCGCGGGCGTCGAGGTGGGGGGAGCCCCCGCCCCGTGATCGATGGGGCGTTGGGCAGTCCCCGTCGCGCGAGTCTCACCGGCGCGAGGGATCGGCCCGGCCCGCCTGACCGGGTCTACTGGACCGGACCCTGATGAGAGGGGAGGGGGGTTCCGCCCCGCGCCGCGGCCCCGCCCGGCGTTCGACTCGAACGGGCCGAGGAGGCGCGGGGCGTGCGGGCCCTCACGCCCGCTTCACGCTCGGACGCGTCTCCGTCCGCCGGACACCACGGATCCTCTGGATGTCCCGCACCACGGCGTCCTGGAGGGCGGCGGGGTCCTTCGCGCCGACCCGTGCGAGGAGGTTGTATTCCCCGGCGGTCCCGACGATCCTCTGGACGGACGGCACCCGCTGGAGGTCCTTCATCGCCTTCTCCGCGTCGACCGCACGGATCAGGGTCCACCCGGTCACGGGCGACTCCTCCACGCCCTCCCGGCGCCAGTTCTCGAAGCCGGGATGGGCCGTGCTGCCCTCGCAGAAGTCCTTGCCCTCGACTTCCGTCTGGAACCGGCGCAGGTCCTCGAAGCTGCGGAACGCGCCCGTCACGGCGACGTCGTAGGTGCCCAGGACGGCCTCCGCATCCTTGACCGCCGGGTTGCGGCGCAACTCCTTGAGCGCGCGATCCACTTCGCCCGGCTTCACTCGCAAAAAGATGACACTCTCATCCGACAACTCGACCAATGTTCTCGCCCCGTGCTCGGAACCGCATCATCCGCGACCCGAGACGAGAGCACAGTCTCCGGAGTGATAATGAGGGTTCCGTAATGACCGTTCTCGTCCACCGTCAAGGCGGCGGCCGCGAATCGCTGAGGCGCAACCACCCAGGTTCCCGTCGTCCGATCGCGGGGGAGGGCACTCGCCCAGGACGTGCGCCCCCTAGGGATCTCGCCCGAACGCGACCCGGATCTCGGGCATCGCGGGACGCGCGTCCACGAGAACGGGGGATTCTGGAGGCTTGTCTTATGGGGACCGGAGACCTCCAAGGAGACCTACAGTGGGCTCGGCCGGATTCGAACCGGCGACCTTCGCTGTGTGAGAGCGATGTCATAACCGCTAGACCACGAGCCCGCGGGCGGGCCGAGAGGCCTCGACCTGTATAAAGGTTCAGCGGGGCCGCGCGCGGACCCTATGGAGGCGGCGGGGGCGGCGCGGCCGGTTCCTTCCGTCGGCGCCGCCACACGACGACGAGGATCGCGACGGCGAGGGCCGCGAGGAGGACGAGGCCCGCAGCCCACCACGGGTCCACGGGCAGCCCGCTCGGCCCTGGGGGCGGGCCGGTCCCGGCCGTGACCGCGACGGCCCACGACGCGGAGTCCACCAAGGTCCCATCGGTCACGGTCACGCTCACCAGGTACGTCCCGACCGCGCTCTCGTTGAACGCGACCGAGGACGCGTTGCCGCCCACGACGGCCCCGTTGACCCGCCACTCGTACGTGAGCACGTCCCCGTCCGGGTCCGTCGCGATGACGGAGATTGTGCGGGCCTCGCCCGGCGCGAGCGGGAGGGTCGGACCGGAGGGGTCCGTGGCCGTGATCACGGGCGCGCGGTTCCCGACGAAGGCGGCGGAGCTCCCCGTCCCCGACGCGCCGAGGTCGTCCGTGACGATGAGGGTCACGGCGAACCGGCCCTTCGCCCCGTACGTGTGGGTCACGAGGACGCCCGCGCCGGTCGCGGAGTCCCCGAAGTCCCAGGCATACGTGAGCGGGTCGCCGTCCGGGTCCGACGAACCGGACGCGTCGAAGGTCACGGCGACCCCGATGTACGCGATCGGCGGGCTCACTGCGAGGCGAGCGTTCGGGGGCGCGTTCACCCGCACGCTCCGCGTCGCGCTCGAGGCGTACGACTCGTTGTCGGTCACCGTGAGGGTCGCCGTGTACAGTCCCGGCGCCCCGTACGCGTGGCCCGCGCTCGGCAGGATCGAGGTCGCGTTCGTGCCGTCCCCGAAGTCCCACGCGTACCACGCGATGAACCCGTCCGGGTCGTACGACGCGGACGCGTCGAACGCCACGGGATCACCGGGGTTCACCCGGGCCGGCGTCGCGGTGAACGAGGCGACGGGGGGCTGGGGGACGCGCGGGGACCGGACGACGACGTCCGTCGTCGCGTTCCCGGCGTACGACTCGTTGTCCACGACCGTGAGCACGACGCGGTACGTCCCCGGGGCCGCGTACGCGTGGCTCGCGGTCACGCCGGTGCCCGTCGACGCGTCGCCGAAATCCCACGCGTAGGACACAATCGTCCCATCCGGGTCCGTGGACGCGGACGCGTCGAAGGCGACGGGCGCGCCGACGTCCACGGGGTTCGGGGACGCGGTGAAGGAAGCGGTCGGCCGCACGGACACGTCCACGTACCGGTAGATCGTCGTCGGCGTCGTGAGCCAGATCGCGCCGTCCGGGCCCGCCTCGACGTCGAGGATCGCGTTCGGCGCGGTGAGCAGGATGTCGTCCGAGGCGACCGTGTCGTACGCGGGGGGCACGAGGTGGAGCCGGTGGAGCCGGCGGAAGTTGCAGTCCCCCATGAACAGGTCGCCCCGCCACGCGGGGAAGTACGGCCCGCCGTAGATCGCGGCGTTCGTCGGGCAGATCGTCCCGCCCCACCACCAGATCGGGAGCACGGGGGCCGGGCCATCGCGGTTCGTGTTGTTCGGCGGCGGGGGCGGCGTCGCACAGGTCTGCGTGGGACCCCACCCGAAGTTCCGGCCCGACTCGAGGAGGTTCACCTCGTCGTTGCACCCGGGCCCGTTCTCCGTGACGTACGCGCGCCCGGTCGCGGGGTGGAATGCGAGGCCGAACATGTTCCGGTGGCCGTACGTGTAGATGAGATTGTTTGCGGTCGGGCTCCCGTAGAACGGGTTGTCCGCGGGCGCGGTGCCGTCCGGGTTCATCCGGAGGACCTTGCCCATCGGGCTCGTCAGGTCCTGGGCGAGCGCGATGTTCGCGTTCTCCCCGACGACCGCGTACAGCATCCCGTCCGGCCCGAACGCGATCACGCCGCCGTTGTGGTTCGTCGCCCCGCTCAGGGGCGGCATCCGGAGGATCACGGTGTGGGTGAGGCCCACGTTCCCGGTCACGGTGATTCGGACGATGCGGTTGTAGACGGTCCCGTTCACGACGTCGTTGTACGTCTGGTACGCGTACACCCAGGGGCTCGTCGGGAACCCGGGGTCGAGGGCGAGGCCGAGGAGCCCCCGCTCGCCCGCCGTCGCGGTGCCCGCGAGCGTGTAGAACGGGGTCGCGAGGAGCATGCCGCCGTCGATGACCCGGATGCTCCCCGTGTTCCGCTCCGCGTAGAGGATCCGGCCGTCCGGCGAGAACGCGAGCGCGATCGGCCAGTTCAGGCCCGTCATGTACGTCTGGAGCTGGCCGCGGGCCTCCGCGGGCGTGGGCTGGAGGAGGAGGCCCAGGGCGGGGAGCCCGAGGAGGAGGATGGCGGTCGCTGCCGCCCGGAGCCGCGCGTTCACCAGGAAAGCCATGGAGGCGGGCCGGAAAAGGGTTTCCCAGACCGCGGCGGGCCGGCGGCCGCGCGGGACGGCCGGTGGGGACGTACCTCTAGGTAGAGGTATGCTCCCGCGCGATCAGCCGTTCGATCTTCGCCCTTCGGCGGGCGATCTCCTGCTCCGCCCGCCCGTGGTACGCGGCCATCCGGCGCAGGAGGTCCTGGCGGGCCCGGTCGTCGTCCACCCGCCCCACGTAGTCTTCCTTCCGGACGGACCGCCCGCCCTCGCGCTCGTAGTGCCAGAAGTAGAAGTACCGCCGCTGCGCCCATGCACGGACCCTCGCGCCGCACCCGATCTCCATGGATTATACCTCTAAGTAGGGGTATACAGGGCGATGGCTTGAACCTTCCTGCGAGGTCCCCGAACGTGCCCTCCATAGCCCGCGGCCCCGCGGAACCGCCGGCAAGCCTTTATGGCCCTCCGGCCCCTACGCGTCGCCGTGGTGTCCGCGATGGCACGGGAGGAGAGGTCGGAGATGCGGGAGATCGTCCGCCGGCACTTGGACAACAAGGGCTACGTCGTGCGGCTCACGACCCACCGCGAGGGGGACAACCTCGTCGGCCGCGTCCACGTCACGGACGCGAGCACGGAGGAGACCGTCGCGAAGGTCGTCGGCGTCGGGAAGGTCGACAACATCGAGATCGTGTTCGGGATCGACGCGACGGACGGGATCTTCCGGGACCTCATCGCCCACGCCCTGAACCTGGCGGAGGTCGCGCGGTTCCTCGTCCCGACCGTGTCCGTGAAGGAAGGCTAGAACCGACCCGGACCGTCACGGTTAAGAGCCGGTCCGTCGCTGAGGAGGCCCGTCCATGGACCCTTCCCGGGTGCTCCTGGCCCTCCAGGAACAGACGAAGTGGCGGGAGCGGAGGAAGCGGATGGAGGAGCGGATCCGCCAGATCCAGTCCCGGAAGCGGTACTTCCTCAAGGAGCTGGACGTCGCCCGCCAGAAGGTCGCGCAGTTCGGCGCGCTCCTCGCCCAGCTGAAGGGCGGGGTCGTGGAGGCGATGGAGACCCGGCTCTCGGGCCTCGGGACCCTCCGGTGATCGGGATGACGGACGGACTCGATTCCGCGCAGCAGGAGTTCGAGCGGTGGCGGTTCCGGGAGCGCCAGCTCCTGGAGACGATCCGGGACCTCTCCGAGGAGGAGGCCCGCCTCCAGTCGGAGCTCGCCCAGGTCGAGGCCCAGGTCACGTACTACGCGAGCCTCGCGCGGGACATGAAGCGCACGCTCGGCCCGCCGAAGCTGTCGACCCTCCTGACCTCGTTCGGCCGCGGGCGGTGAGCGGGCCTGCGGGTCGTCGTCGGCGGCGCGCCGCGCGAGCTGAAGACGGTCTCGTTCGAGGGCGGCGCGGTCCGGCTCATCGACCAGCGCGCGCTGCCCTTCGACCTCCGGCTCCTCGAGCTCCGGACCGTGGAGGAGGTCGCGACGGCGATCGAGTCGATGGCGGTGCGGGGCGCGCCCGCGATCGGCGCGACCGCCGCGTACGGCCTGGCCCTCGCGGAGGCCACGGGCGCGGACCTCGGGCGGGCCGCCCGCCGCCTCCGGGCCACGCGGCCCACGGGGCAGGACCTGTTCGCGGGGATCGACTTCGTCCTCCGGGAGGTCGCGGACGGGGGGACCGCGCGGGAGGCCGCGGAGGCGTACGCGCGCGAGGATGAGGAGCGGTGCCTCGCGATTGGCCGCCACGGGAAGCGGCTGATCAAGGGCGGGATGCGGATCCTGACGCACTGCAACGCGGGCGCGCTCGCGACCGTGGACCACGGGACCGTGATGGCCCCGCTCGCCGCCGCCCGCCGGGCGGGCGTGGACTTCTTCGTCTGGGTCTCCGAGACGCGGCCCCGCCTCCAGGGAGCCCGCCTCACGGCCTGGGAGCTCCGGAACGAGGGGATCGACCACGCGGTCGTCGTGGACTCCGCCTCCGGGCTGCTCCTCCAGAGGGGCGAGGTGGACCTCGTCCTCGTCGGCGCGGACCGGATCGCGGCGAACGGGGACACCGCGAACAAGGTCGGGACGTACCCCAAGGCCGTGCTCGCGAAGGCCCACCGCGTGCCGTTCTACGTCGCCGCCCCGATGACGACGGTGGACTTCGGCGCGCGGAACGGGCGGGCGATCCCGATCGAGGAGCGCGCGGAGTCCGAGGTGCTGGAAATCAACGGCGCACCGATCGCGCCCGCCGGGACGCGGGCGAGGAACTTCGCGTTCGACGTGACGCCCGCACGATACGTCACCGGCTTCGTCACGGACCGCGGGATCCTGAGGCCCGCGGACCTGCGCGCGCAACGGCGGGGGCGGGGGGACACCGCGGCCCGCGCGGGCCGGAAGGGGCATACCTCCAAGTAGAGGTACGACGGCCGGCGGGCGGACGCCCGGGGCTCGGAACGTCCTTCGACATCCATCGCGTTATCTTTATCTAGACCCCGCCCCGATGGCGGGCCATGCGCTGCGTCGTGTGCGGCTTCGACGCGGAGTCCCGCGTCTGCGGCCGATGCGGCACGGACCTGGAGGCCCTCGAGGGCCACGACGGCGAGGCCCGCCTCGAGATCCTCCCGATCGAGCGCCGCAAGCGCGCCATCGGAGCCGCGCCCCGAGCGGCCACGGAAGCCTTTTAGCGCACCCGGCGGTTCGCGCGGGCGATGCACCTCGTCACGACCTGGTTCGGGTCCTTCCTCGTGGACGAGGGCGCGGTCGTCGAGAAGCGGCTGTTCCCGAGGGACCCGGAGGCGCTCGCGGACCGCCTCGCCCTCGTCGAGGACTGGAAGGTCCTGCCCGAGGAGCGCGAGCTGATGGCGGGCCGGCCCGGCCTGTTCGTCACGGAGCCCCGTCTCGAGCGGGCGGGCGGGCAGATGTCCGCGGAGCGGGTCGAGTTCCTCCGTCCGGAGGACTTCGGGGCCGACCGCACGCTCCTCCACGCGGCGATGCTCGCCCTCGCGAAGCGGAAGATGCGGAAGGCGGTCGGCCCGGACGACCACCTCCACCAGGCCGTGGGGGCGATGGACGACCTCCAGGAGACGCAGAACCTGCTCCTGGAGCGGCTGCGGGAGTGGTACGGCCTCCACTTCCCGGAGCTCGCGAAGACCGTGGACGACCGGGAGTTCGTCGAGCTGATCGCGGCGCACGGATCCCGCGAGGCGATGCCCCTCGACGCGACGGAGAGCGTCGGCGCGCCGATCGGGGAGCCGGAGAAGCGGTCCGTGATGGAGATGGCCGCCCTCCTCCGGGACGTCGACGCCCGCCGGCGGGAGGTCGAGGCGTACGTGGAGCGGACCGCGACGGAGCGCGCGCCGAACGTCTCCGCCCTCGCGGGCCCGCTGCTCGCGGCCCGCCTCGTGAGCCTCGCGGGCGGCGTGGACGCGCTCGGCCGCCTTCCCGCGAGCACGGTCCAGCTCCTCGGGGCGGAGCGGGCCCTGTTCCGGCACCTCAAGGAGCACACGTTGCCGCCGAAGCACGGCGTCCTGTTCCAGCACCCCCTCGTCCACCGCGCGCCCCCGTGGCAGCGCGGGGCCGTCGCGCGGGCGTTCGCGGGCAAGATCGCGATCGCGGCGCGGGCGGACGCGTTCTCCCGGCGGCCCATCGCGGACGCCCTCCGGGCGGACCTGGAGCGCGCGCTCGTGAGGATCCGGGAGACGAAGCGGGCGCCTGCGCCCGGGAGGCGGGAGCCGCCCGGGAAGCGGAGGAAGCGGCGGCGCTAGGCCCTCACTTCTTCCGGCGCGGGAGGACCCGCACGGCGGCCACGACGATCCCGACCGCCGCGATCACGAGCACGACCTCGAAGCCGGGCGTGCGGGGCGGGGCGGGCGTCGTCACCGCGATCGTGCCGACCATGTTGGTCCGGTTCGGGTACGTGCCCGCCGAGTGCGGGATGCAATAGTACTGCCACGTCCCGACGTCCGACGCGGTGAACGTATAGTTCCACACGAACGTCGCTCCTGCGGAGAGGTTCACGTTCAGGTTCGGCCCCGGGCCGACCTGCCCCGTGGCGGCGGGGAAGTGGGGCGCGGTGAACGTGTGCGGGGTGTTGTCCACCAGGTTCTGGATCGTCAGGTGGATCGTGTCCCCGACGTTCACGGCGATCTGCGAGTTCGAGGAGCTGGCGGACCCGACGTGCCACGCGAAGCCCTGCGCGATCAGGGAGACGTTCACGTCGGCGGCCGCTGCGGGGGGCGCGGACAGCGGGCTCACCAGCAGCGCGGTCAGGAGGACGGCGGGGATCACCCATCGCATCATCGGTTCACCGCTCCGGTCGAGACCCCCCGCCTATTTACCCGTTTGTCCAAATCGCGGCGGCCAGCGGCCCGCCCGCAAAACCGTTATATGGGCCGCGCGCATCGACGCGCCGTTACCAATGTCATGGACCCAGCAGGAGATCCGGGAGCTGAAGGTGAACCGCTACATCCTCATCGACGAGGAGCCCTGCCGGATCCTGTCCATCCAGATGTCGAAACCCGGGAAGCACGGCGAGGCGAAGGCGAGGCTCGAGGCGGTCGGGCTGTTCGACGAGCAGAAGCGGTCCATCGTCCACCCCGTGACCCACAAGGTCCGCGTCCCTCTGATCGACAAGAAGAAGGCCCAGGTCCTCTCGAGGCACGCGAACCAGGCCCAGCTCATGGACCTCGCCTCGTACGAGACGTTCGACCTCCCGGTCCCGGAGGAGTTCCAGGACGCCCTGAACCCCGGGGACGAAGTCCTGTACGTCGAGACGATGGGCCGCCGGAAGCTCACGAAGCCGTGAGGCGCCGGCGTTCCGTCGGGCCCGTGCACCGCGGTAGGACCGCGGCGGTCCGTACCTCTACTCAGAGGTACGGCGCGCCGCGCGCGGGACGGGCGCCGCGGCCCGCCGCGGGCGGAGGGTTTTAAGGCCCGAGAGGGTTCGTGCCCTCCGATGCCCCCCCGCCGCTTCGCGGACGCGGTCGCCTCTTACGACGACGCCCGCGTCGTCCTCTTCGGCGTCCCCTACGACCGGACGTGCTCGTTCCGGGGCGGGTCCCGCTGGGCCCCCGACGCGATCCGCGAGGCGTCGTACAACTTCGAGACGTACATGATGGACCATGGGCGGGACATCCTGGACGTCCGGTTCCACGACCTAGGGGACCTCGGGGACTTCGGGCCCGCAGAGGACATGGTGAAGGCCGTCTCCGAGACCTCCGCACGGATCGTGAAGGCGGGGAAGATCCCGGTCGCGCTCGGCGGGGAGCACAGCATCGCGCCCGCGGTCGTCCGCGGCTTCCCGAAGGACGTCGGGGTGATCGGCCTGGACGCGCACCTCGACTTCCGGGACGCGTACTTGGACAACAAGTGGTCCCACGCCTGCTCCCAGCGGCGGATCGGCGAGCACGTCGGCTTCGACCGCACCCTGTACGCGGGCGTCCGGAGCTTCAGCGCGGAGGAGAAGGAGGACCGCGAGCGCCTCGGCCTCTCGTTCATCAGCGCGTACGAGATCCACCAGCGGGGGATCGAGCGGGCGATCGACCGCGCGCTCCACGCGGTCGGGCGGGAGCGGATCCACCTCACGATCGACACGGACGTGATCGACCCCGCCTTCGCGCCCGCGGTCGGGAACCCGGAGCCCTTCGGCCTCACGCCCCTCCAGGTGAAGGCGGTCGTGAACACGATCGGCCCCCGCCTGGTCGGCATGGACATCAACGAGGTGAGCCCCGCCTGGGACCACGGGCAGACCGCCCTCCTCGCGGCCCGCCTCGTGCGGGAGGCGATCATCGGGACCGCGGAGAAGTGAGATGGCGAAGGCGCGCGTCGTCGTCCGGACCGCGACGGAGCGGGACGCGGCGGGCCTCGCCCTCGTGTACCGCCACGCGTTCGGGCCGAGGACCGCGCGCGAGGTGCGGGCTTCCCTGCGACGGCGGGACTTCCCGAGGGACCTCCTCGTCGCGGTCGTCGACGGCGTCGTCGCGTCGACGGTCGACATCCAGTACCGCCGACTCCTGGTGGATGGCGTCCCGCTCTGGACCGGCGGGATCGCGGGCGTGGCGACCCGGTGGGAGTACCGGCAGCGGGGCCTCGCGACCCTCCTCATGCGGGAGGCGTTCCGCCGGATCCAGGCCCGGGGCGTCTCGAACACGACCCTGTTCACGGGCCACCACCTCCCCGCGATCCGAATCTACGAGCGATTCGGCTACACGGAGACCTCGGACTGGCGCATCTTCTACGACATCCGGAAGCCCGTGCCGTGGATCGCAAGGCGCTTCGCCTGGCGGAGCCGGTGGCTTCGACAGACCCCGTTCGGGCGGGAGATCCTCCGGACCTGGAGGACACGGGTCCTCCTCGCGACCCCCGGCTGGAGCGCCACGATCGCCGTGGACGGGAAGGGGTTCCGCGTCCTTCCGGGGAGGCGCGGGCGGCCCGGCGTCGTCATGCGGGGCGACGCGAGCGAGATCTTCCACGCCTTCGGGGACCGGTTCGCCTTCGATCGCTCCGTGCGCCGGGGGAGGCTCCGTGTGACCGGAGACCGGGACGACGTCCGCGTATGGAGGCGGATCCTGACGCTGGAGTGGCGCGAATGAGGATTCGGAGGCTGCGCGAGAAGGACCGGCCCCGGGTCCGCGAGGTCTACGACGCCCGCGCCCGTGCGAGCGCGGGGCTCATGGAGAGGAGCGACGCATACTGGCGGCACCGATGGCGCGACCGGAGGTCCCGGGGGCCCGCCCTCGTCGCGGAGGACCGACGACGGATCGTCGGATACGCAATGGGAGCCCTCGATGAAGGCGTGACCTCGGTCCACGAAATCGTGTGGCGGCCCGAATACGACGGCGCGGAGGTGGGCCCGCGGCTCCTGGAGGGACTCCTGCGAGGACTCGAACGCTCACGCCCCCTGTCCATCGCCGCCTTCGAGATGGCGGGCTCTCCTGCGCTCCCCATCGTCCGCGCCGCGTTCGGACCCGAACGGCCGCCCAATAGCGTCTTCATGGCGGGGGTCGTCGACGCGAGGGCCCTGATGAGGGACGCGATCCGCGTCCTCCACCGGCGGCGGGCGCGGGGCCTCCGACTCCGGATCGACGGCGACACCGCCATCGTCGGGCGGGGCCCTGCTACGGCGACGGTCTCCATGACCGCGGGCGTCCTCCTCGGGCTCCTCCTCGGCACCCGGGACTTCGACGAGGAGCTTCGAGGGGGCCGGGCCCGCGTGGCGCCGAGGACGGCGGACGCGCTCCGGTCCGCCCGGGCCGCCTTCCCGCCCCGCCGGTTCTGGATCGCGGACGCCTGGTGATCACCGGTAGCCCGGGATTTCCCGCCGCCGCGCCCAGATCGCCTCGAGGTCGAACCGCTTCAGCTCCTCCTCGAACCGCTTGTCGAGGGCCTCCTTCGTCTTCCGGAGCCCGTCGACGTCCTCGCCCGCCTTCGACGCGGACGCCTTCAGCTTGTCGATCTCCCGGAGGAGCGCGTCGTCCACCTCGACGCCCGCCAGCGCGAGGATCGAGAGCGTGTTCTTCATGATGTCCAGCTCGAGCCGGATCCGGTCCCGCGTCCCCTGGTGGAGCACCCGCTTGTCGAGCTGCAGCAGGAACTCCCGGTGCTCTTTCAACGCGGTGAGGATGTGGTCGATCCGCTCGCTCGTCCGCAGGAGGTACTCCTGGAGGTGGACGACGGTCTTCTCGACCTCCCCGATCCGGCCGCGGTCCCCCGGTCTCGCGCGCGGCGTGAGGCCCATGGCGTCCATCGCGATCCGCTCCCTCCGCTCCCGCGCGGCCATCGCCTTCTCGAGCCGGGCGGCCCGCGCCCGCTCCACCGCGAGCCGGGCCTCGAGGGCCCGCACGGCCTTCGCGAGCCGTCCGACCTCCCGCTCCAGGACCTCGACCCGGTCCGCGGCCCGCCGCGCCCTCGCCATCGAGGCGCGGGATGGCGGGGGCCGCGCATGAACCTATGGCGGGCGGCCCGCGCTGGTCACTCCGGCTCAATCAGCTTAAATAGCCGCGACATTTCGGAACGCCGGTCCCATGGCGGCACCCATCATCAAGGTCGAGGGCCTCTCGAAGACGTTCATCTCGAAGGAGCGGAAGAAGGGGGAGCCGAAGCGCAAGAAGGAGATCCACGCGCTCAAGGGCGTGAACCTGGAGGTGGCGGACGGCGAGGTGTTCGGCCTCCTCGGCCCGAACGGGGCGGGCAAGACGACCCTGATCAAGTGCCTCACGACCCTCCTCCTCCCCACGGGCGGCACCGCGTGGGTGAACGGGTACAACATCACGAGCCAGGAGGACCAGGTCCGGGCGTCCATCGGCTGCATGCTCATGGGGGACCGCGGCCTGTACTGGAAGCTCACCGGGCGGGAGAACCTGGACTACTTCGGCGCGCTGTACCACGTCCCGAAGGCGGACCGCCTGAAGCGGATCGACTTCCTCGTCGACCTCCTTCGGCTCGGCGACTTCGTCGACCGCACGGTCGAGACGTACAGCTCGGGCCAGCGGATGATCGTCGCGTTCGCGAAGGCCCTGGTCAACGACGCGCCGATCCTGTTCCTCGACGAGCCCACGGTGACGATGGACGTCCCGACGGCCCGCGAGCTCCGCAAAATCGTGAAGGACATGAACGAGGCGGGCAAGACGATCCTGTACACGACGCACCTGATGCACGAGGCGGAGGAGCTGTGCGACCGCGTCGCGATCATCGACCACGGCGAGATCATCGCCCTCGGGACGACGGACGAGCTCCGGCGCTCCCTCGAGACGGAGGACGTCGTCCAGCTCGAGGGGATCTTCCCCGAGGGGGCCGTCGCGAGGATGCGGGCGGTCCCGGGCATCGAGTCCGTGTCCGCGGTCTCCATGGACTCCGGCCTCACGAAGCTCGACGTCGCGTGCCGGGACGCGCGCGCGATGCTCCCGAAGATCATCGAGGCCGTCACGGGGAACGGGGCGACGATCCAGTTCATCAAGCCGAAAGAGGTCACCCTCGAGGACGTGTTCATCGCGAAGACCGGCCGCACGCTGAGCGTCGACACGCGCGTCGTCGGAGAGAAGGGGGCCCGCGGGCGTGGCGGGTGAGACCGCCTCGAGGGGGTTCGGCCTCGGGCGGCCCGGACCGCGGGCGAGCCTCGGCGTCGTCTGGACCGTCTTCGTCGCCCGCCTCAAGATCATCAGCCGCTACAAGGGCGCGATCCTGCTGGAGTCGTTCCTCCCGGTGATCTTCGCGGGCCTCCCGATCCTCCTCGGGACCGCCGTCGCCGGGGACGAACAGACCGCCGCGACGAACTTCTTCGCATACACGGGGACGACGTGCCCCTCCACGGACGCGGCGAGGTGCTCGGCGGACTTCCGCCTGTACATGCTGATGGGGTCGAACACGTTCATGGTCGTCTCCCTGATGCTCTGGCTCATCGGATACTGGGTCCGCCGGGAGCAGGAGACGGGCACCCTGGAGGCCCTGTACCTCGCGCCCGCGAAGCGGCTGTACGTCCTCGCCGGCGTCACCTCGTACACCCTCGTCCGGTCCCTGATCGCCTTCGTCACGGCGATGGTCATCGGGTCCTTCGCGTTCTCCGTGAACCCGCTCCGGCCGCCGTTCGCCGCAGCGATCGGCTTCCTCGTCCTCGGGATCCCCGCCCTCTGGGGGATCTCGTTCTTCTTCGGGGCCCTCGTGATGCGGATCAAGGAGGCGAACTCCGTGATCCAGCTCCTCCAGTGGGTCCTCGCGTTCGCGATGGGGATCTACTTCCCGGTCACCGTGTTCCCCGCCCTGCTTCGGTGGACCGCGATGGCGTTCCCGCCGACCCTGATGAACGACGCGATTCGGTCGACGCTCCTGGACATCTCCTCGATCTACGGCCCGTGGTACGTCGTCCTCGGGCTCATGCTCGCCGCCGCGTGGACGGTCCCCTTCCTCGGGTACGCGTTCTTCGGGGTCGTGGAGCGGCGGATCAAGCGGGATCAGGGGGTCGGCCAGTTCTGAGCGCCTCCGTCGCGCACCGTGGCTTCGGCCTGGCCCGCCTCGACATGCGGCAGCGGCTCGAGACGTTCTACACGATGTCGAAGAAGGTCGTCGTGGAGTACAGCCGCTACCCGGTTGCGTTCGCGGCGCTCTTCGCGCAGATCTTTCTGATCATCCTGCTGTTCATCTTCAGCACGGTCGCGTTCGCGGGCGGGGACCAGACGAAGATCCAGAACTTCGGCGGGGCGATGGCGTACGGCTTCGTGGCGAACATGATCCTCTCCTTCACCCTCTGGGAGATCGGGTTCTCGATTCGGGAGGAGCAGGTGCGCGGCACCCTGGAGTCCTTGTACCTCTCCCCCGCGAACAAGTTCTCGAACCTCCTCTCCCGCATCTTCGCGGTCCTCTCCTGGACGCTCGCGATGTGCCTCGGGGGCCTCGCGCTCGTGAGCGTCTCCGTCGGCGGCCTCCCCGCGCACAACATCGCGCAGGGGCTCCTCGCGCTCCTCCTCACGACGACGGGCTTCCTCGGGATCGGGTTCATCTTCGCGGGCGTCACGATCAAGCTCAAGGAGAGCGCCCAGCTGCTCGTGAACGGACTCCAGTTCTTCTTCATGATCTTCTCCGCGATGTTCTTCCCGTTCGACGCGCTGCGCAAGGTCTCGCCCGCCATCATCGACTACGTCAGCAAGTGGCTCCCCGTGAGCTACTGCGTGGACCTGTTCCGCTCGACCCTCCTGGGTTCGCCCGTCCCGGAGCTCGCGTCGTGGGAGGTCGAGTGGCTCATCGTGGTCGTGTTCGGAATCGTCTCCCCGCTCCTGGGATACTGGGTCTACCACCGCATCGAGCGGAAGGCGCGGTCCGACGGGACCCTCGGCGAGTACTGAGCGCCGAAAACGCTTATATCGACCGCCCACATGGTCTCCTGATTCCCGATGGCGGAGCAGTGGCAGGGCCCGACCGAGAAGCTCGACGAGTTCCGGTATCTGATCCCGAGGTCGTACAAGCCCGCGATGCGGACGGACGGCCTGATCTTCGCGGACGCGAAGATGATGGAGCAGGTGAAGAAGGACTTCGCACCGGAGCAGGTCGCGAACGTCGCGACGATGCCGGGCATCGTCGGCCGCTCGATGGCGATGCCGGACATCCACTGGGGATACGGGATGCCCATCGGCGGGGTCGCCGCATTCGACTACGACGAGGGCGTGTTGTCCCCCGGAGCTTGCGGGTACGACGTCAACTGCGGCGTCCGCTTGGTCCGCACGGACCTCACGGAGAAAGACGTCCGGCCCAAGCTCAAGGAACTCGTCGACACGTGCTTCCACAACGTCCCGAGCGGCGTCGGCGAGGGCGGGCTCCTGAAGGTGTCGAAGGCGGACCTGAAGGAGGTCACGGAGCGCGGGGTAGCCTGGGCCGTGGACAAGGGTTACGCGTGGCCCGGGGATCCGGAGCACATCGAGGCCACCGGTTGCCTCCCGGACGCGGACTTCTCGAAGGTCAGCGAGCGGGCTATCGTCCGCGGGAAGGACCAGGTCGGGAGCCTCGGGGCGGGGAACCACTTCCTCGAGATCCAGAAGGTCGACCGAATCTACGACGAGGAGGCCGCGAAGGCCCTCGGCCTCGCCGCGGTCGGCCAGGTGTGCGTGATGATCCACACGGGCTCCCGCGGTTTCGGCCACCAGATCGCGACGGACTACATCGCCACCTCGGAGAGGGCGATCAAGAGGTACAACATCACGCTCCCGGACCTCCAGCTCGCGTGCGTCCCCATCCATTCTCAGGAGGGCCAGGACTACTGGCGGGCAATGTCCTGCGCTGCGAACTTCGCCTGGAACAACCGCCAGCTCATCACCCACGGAACGCGGAAGGCGTTCGAGAAGGTCCTCGGGCGGAGCGCGGACGACCTCGGGATGCGGATCGTGTACGACGTGTGCCACAACATCGTGAAGATCGAGGAGCACACGATCGACGGGAAGCGGGTGAAGGTCGCGATCCATCGGAAGGGCGCGACCCGCGCGTTCCCGCCGGGCCACCCCGAGACGCCCGCCGCGTACAAGTCCGTGGGCCAGCCTGTCCTGATCCCGGGGGACATGGGCACATGCTCGTTCGTCCTCGTCGGACTCCCGACCGCCATGGAGCGGTCCTTCGGCTCCTCGTGCCACGGGGCGGGGCGGCAGATGTCCCGCAAGGCCGCGGAGCGGATGTACCGGGCAAACGAGGTCGTGAAGGCCCTCGCGGACAAGGGCATCTACCTCCACGCCGCCTCGAAGGCGGGGATCGTCGAGGAGGCCCCCGGCGCGTACAAGGACGTCGAACACGTCGTCCGCGTCGCGGAGGGCGCGGGGCTCACGAGGATCGTCGCCCGCATGGTGCCCCTCGGGGTCGTGAAGGGTTGAGGATCTCGATCCGGCCGTTCGGAGACGTGCCCTCGGGGCTCCTGGAGGACCTCGTCGGGGACCTGGCGCCCCTCGGCGCCGCGGAGGTCCGGGAGTCCGCCCCGTTGCGGCGGGAGTGGTTCGACGCGGCCAAGGGGAAGTTCCGTGCGGACCCGTTCCTCGACGCCGTGGCGGGCGACCCGGGGCACCGCGCCCTCGCCGTGACCGCGGCGGACGTCTACCGGGAGCCGTACAACTTCGTCTTCGGGGTCGCGCGGACATACGACCGCCCCGCCCTCCTGTCCGTCGCCCGGCTCGCCTCCCCGGACCCGAAGCGGTTCCGGGAGCGGGTCGCGAAGGAGGCCGTCCACGAGCTCGGCCACACGCTCGGCTGCGACAACTGCGAGAACCCGGAGTGCGTGATGTCCTTCTCGGACTCCGTGGAGGAGGTGGACCGGAAGACCTCCGCGTTCTGCCGCAGGTGCCGCGTGACGGTCGACTTCACCCTGAAGCGGCTACGAACGTGACCGCGTGCTCGTACGCGTAGCGCGGGCCCCGCTTCGGGAGCTCCGCCTCGAGCCACGCGAGCCCGCGCTCAAACTCCCCCGGCGGGAGGATCGACAGGGTGGACACGTACCTCGCCCGCACCCGCTCGATGAATTCGTGGGGCATCGATTCAATATGCCTCCGCCGGACCTCCGTCGTGACGCGGCGGTAGCCCGCCTGACGGCACGCTCCCTCCAGGTCCGCGATCCGCGGGAAGCGGGCCTCGTCGATCCGCTGGAGGGACGGGAACGCCTCGTCGATCGCGTGCCTCGCGCGGGTCTGCATGTCGATCGTCGCGATCAATGCGGTCCGGGCCACGCGGGCGAGCTCCGCGACCGCCGCGGGCACGTCCCGCACGAGCTGGAGGACCATCACCGCGAGCGCGAGGTCGAAGCTCCCGTCGCGAAACGGGAGGGCGCACGCGTCCCCGCGGACGAACGCGGCCCGCCCCCCCTTGCCGCGGGCGACCGACAGCATCTCGGCAGAGGAGTCGACCCCGACCGGCATATGCGATTCGGAGAGCGGGACCGTCAGCCGGCCCGTCCCGCAGCCGACGTCGAGGATCCGGGCTCCCGGCCGGACGCCGGTGAGGCGCGCGATGGCGGGCCACCAGAACGCCTCGAACTCCCCGGGCCGGGACCGCGTGCGGTCGTACGTCGCGGCGAGGTCCGAGTAGTCCACGGCCACGGCGGGGGCACCGCGCGGAACCGTAAATAGCTCCTCGCGCCCTGTCGGGCCCATGCTCGCGGAGTTCAGCGTGACGCCGATCGGGAAGGGGGCGAGCGTCGGGGAGTGGGTCGCCCGGTGCCTCGACCTCGTGGACCGCAGCGGGCTCCCGTACCGCTTGGGCCCCATGGGGACGACCGTCGAGGGTGGACTCTCCGAGGTCCTTGACCTCATCAAGCGGTGCCACGAGGCGGTCCTCGCGGACTGCGAGCGCGTGTCGACCCTGATCAAGATCGACGACCGGAAGGGTGCGGCGGGCCGGATCGCCTCGAAGGTCGCGGACGTCGAGCGGAGGCTCGGGCGCACGCTCAGGACCTGACGGGCGCCCTCCAGGCGAGGAGCATCCCCGCCGCGGCGCACGCGAACACGGCCCCGAACCAGAACGTGGCGGCGGGCGCGACCGCGACCCAGAGGAGGCCCGCCACGAGGCCCGACGCGAGCTTCACAATCCCCACGCTCGCGTGGTACGCCCCGAGCACGGTCGCCCTCGACTCCGGCGGGGCGAGGTCCGCGACGAGGGCCCGCTGGGTCCCCTCCGCCATCCCGTAGCTCAGCCCGTACAGACCGAAGCCCAGGACGAGGGCGACGAGGTGCGGGGTCGCCGCGAGGAGCACCGCCATGACGACGAAGGCCGCGTATCCGACGAGGATCACGGGCTTCCTCCCGACGCGGTCCGAGAGGATGCCCGCCGGGAAGGCGTGGGCCGCGTACACGACGTTGAACAGGACGTACAGGAGGATCGCCACGACCGCCGTCTCGCCGACGTCCGTCACCCGCAGCAGCAGGAACGCGACGGAGAAGTCCGCGAAGGAGAACACGCTCGCGGTCAGGATGAACAGCTTGAGAGCCCCGGGGACCCCTCCGAGGGTCACCCGGAGGCGGGGCTGGGGTGCGGCGACGCGCCGCGGCTCGCGGACAAGGGAGACGCACGTGAACGAGAGGGCCGCCGGCAGCGCTGCGACGAGGATGATGAGCCGGTACGCGCCTGCCTCCCCCCAGGCGGGGAGGAGCGTCGCGAGGAGGACGAGGGTCACGACGGGTCCGACGATCGCCCCCGCCGTGTCCATGCTCCGGTGGAATCCGAACGCCTTCCCCCGAGTCTCCGGCGGCGTGGACTCCGACAGGAGCGCGTCCCGCGGGGCGTCCCGGACGCCCTTCCCCAGGCGCTCGACGACCCGCATCCCGAAGAACGCGGGCCAGACGGACGCGAAGGGGAAGAGGATCTTCATCACCGTCGAGAGCCCGTAGCCCGCCTCCACGAACCCCTTCCGGCTCCCTGCGACGTCGGACCACCGGCCCGAGAGGACCTTCATGAACGCCACGACGGCGTCCCCCGCGCCCTCGATGAGCCCGACGATGAGCGCGTTCGCGGACAGGACCTGCGTGAGGAAGAACGGCAGGATCGGGAGGATCATCTCGCTGCTGAAGTCCGTGAACAGGGAGACGATCCCGAGCACGACGACGTTCGCGGTCAGCCCGTATCGCCACGTCCGCGACGTCATCCGCCCGCCTCACGGGTGGAAGAAGAAGCCGACCGCGATGATCGCGTACACCATCACGAGGAGCGCGCCCTCGTACCAGTTGCTCTCCCCGTCCGAGGCGACGAGGCTCAGGATCGCGACGGAGAGGGCGATCGACACGAGCTCGAAGGGCTCGAACCCGAGCGTGAAGCGCGTCGGCCCGAGGAACAGGGATGCGAACACCAGGATCGGCCCCACGAACAGGGCGATCTGCGTGCTCGAGCTCGTGCAGATCCCGACGCTCAGGTCCATCTTGTCCTTCCACGCCATCATCACCGCGGCCCCGTGCTCCGCCGCGTTTCCGATGATCGCGACGATCACGACGCCCACGAACAGCTGGTTCAGGCCCACCTGGGCGATCGCCCCGTCGAGCGCGTGGACGAGGACCTCGCTCTCGAGGCCGACGAGCGCGGTCGCGCCGAGGAGGACGGCGAGGCCCCTCCGGACGCTCCAGTGCGGGGGGTCCGCCTCCGCGGTCACCGGGTTGAACACGTCCTTGTGCGTGTGGAGGGAGAACACGAGGCCCGTGAGGTACGCGATCAGGAGGATCCCGGAGATCAGCACGCTCATGTCCTCCACGGGCACCGCGGGGGAGGGCGGCGCGGTCCCGAAGACGAAGATGTTGTACAGCTCCGGCATCACGAGGCCGATCACCGCGAGGGTGAGCATCGTGACCTGGAGGCCCGCCGCGGCGCGGTTGAACGTCTGCTTCGGCCTCCGGATCCCCCCCGTGAACATGCTCAGCCCGAGCACCAGGAGGATGTTCCCGATGATCGAACCCGTGATCGACGCCTGCACGACGGCGACGAGCCCGCTCGACAGGGCGGCGAGCGCGATGATCAGCTCCGTCGCGTTCCCGAACGTCGCGTTCAGGAGCCCGCCGAGGCCGGGGCCCGCGTGCTTCCCGAGCTCCTCCGTCGCGACTCCCATGAGGAACGCGAGCGGGATGATCGCGACCGCGGCGAGCCCGAACAAGGCGAGGGCATCGAGGCGGAGGGCCCACGCGGCCACGCTGACGGGCACGAGCCCGAGGGAGGCCCACAGGAGCCGCGGGACGCGGGGCCTCGGTTCCGCCACGGGGCGGGGGAAGAAGCGGGACGATATCAAGACGCGCCCGGTAACTTTGAATAACGCCGCCCGGATGGCGGCCGCGTGATGACCGCCGCGGAGCAGCGAGTGGTCGACCGGAACGCGGAGTTCTTCGGCGTCCCGATCCTCGAGCTCATGGAGAACGCGGGGCGGGGGGTCGCGGAGGTCGCCCGCAGGGAGTTCGGCATGGCGGGCAAAGGGGTCGTGATCGCCTGCGGGACCGGGAACAACGGCGGGGACGGCCTCGTCGCGGCCCGCCACCTGAAGGACGAGGCCCGGGTCACCGTGGTCCTCGCGAAGACCGCGAAGGACTTCGCGACGAAGGAGGCCCGCGCGAACCTCGAGCGGCTGCCGAAGGAGGTCCGCGTCGTCGAGCGGGCCGAGGGGAGCGAATCGCTGTTCCGGGAGGCGGACCTCATCATCGACGCGCTCCTCGGCACGGGCCTGCACGGCGAGGTCCGGGATCCGTACGCGACCCTGATTCGGGAGATGAACGCGAGCGGCGCGCCGATCCTGAGCGTGGACGTTCCGAGCGGCTTCGAGGCGACGCCCGCGGTGAAGGCGACCGTCACCGCGGCCCTCCTCGACGTCAAGGAGGGGATGACGGAGGCGAACGCGGGGCGGGTGCGGGTCGTCGACATCGGGATGCCGCGGGAGGCCCTGGAGCACGTGGGCCCCGGGGAGTTCCTGTTCTACCCGGTCCCGAGGCCGGACTCCCACAAGGGCCAGAACGGGAGGCTCCTCGTCGTGGGCGGCGGGCCGTTCACAGGCGCCCCCGCGTTCGTGGGCCTCGCCGCGTACCGGATCGGCGTGGACATCGTCCACGTCGCGACCCCGTCGATCGCGTTCGGACCCGTCGCGTCCTTCTCCCCGAACCTCATCGTCCACCCGCTCGCGGGCTCCCGCTTCCTGAAGGCGGACCTCTCGATCGTCCTAGAGATCGCCTCCGGCATGGACGCGGCCGTGATCGGGCCGGGCCTCGGCGCGAGCGACGCCACGAAGGACGCGGTCCGCCAGCTGATCCGCTCCCTGAGCCTGCCGATGGTCCTGGATGCGGACGCCCTCACCGCGGTCTCCGAGGACCGCGGGTGCCTCGCGGGGAAGCGCGGCGTCGTGACCCCGCACCACAAGGAGTTCGAGGTCCTGTCGGGGACGAGCCTGCCGACGGACCTGGGGGGGAAGATCGAGGCCGCGAAGGCGTTCGCGAGGGCGAGCGGGTTCACGGTCCTCATGAAGGGCGCGCCGGACGTGATCGCGGACGGGACAGGCCACCGCCTGAACAAGGTCCACAACGTCGGGATGACGGTGGGCGGGACGGGGGACGCGCTGGCGGGGATCTGCGGCGGCCTCCTCGCGAAGCGCGTCCCGCCGTTCGTCGCCGCCCGGATGGCGGCGTTCGCGAACGGGTACGCGGGGAACCTCGCGTTCGAGGAGAAGTCGTACGGGATGATGACCTCGGACCTGATCGAGAAGATCCCGCGGGTCCTGAAGGACTTCGTCCCGTGAAGGGCAGTTCGACGAGCGGACCCGCGGACGGAGGTTCATACCTCTGCTTAGAGGTACGCCCGCGAGGAGCCGTCCCCGCCGGGCGGCAAGGGTTAATCCCCGCCATGGCCTCTGACCCCGCGATGGACCTCCGGCCGATCCCGGACCACGCCGCCCTCCTCGTCGACGGCACGGTCCTCGCGGTCGCGGACCTCCACATCGGCCTCGAGGAGCAGCTCCGCGAGGCGGGCGTCCACCTCCCGGCCCAGGCGGAGCCGATGGCGGACGAGATCGAGGCCCTCGCCGCGGAGCACGGCGCGAGGACCCTCGTGATCCTGGGGGACGTGAAGCACGTCGTCCCGAAGATGGCGAGCCGGGAGCGGCGGGACGCGTACCACTTCTTCCGACGGCTCCTCGGGGTCTTCGACGCGATCCACGTCGCGCAGGGGAACCACGACGGCCTCCTCCGCCACGCCGTGCCGCGCGCGGTCCACTTCCGGGCGGCCCAGGGCTTCGTGCTCGGGGACGTGGGGTTCTGCCACGGACACGCGTGGCCGTACCGCAAGGTGATGGCCTCGAAGGCCCTCGTCATGGGCCACAACCACCCCGCGGTCCTGTTCCGGGACGCGAACGGCGTCCGCGCGGTCCATCCGTGCTGGATGCGGATCCCGTTCCGCCGGCGCCACCCGCGGTACCCGAGGCTCCCGCGCGAGGCGGTCGTCGTGCCCGCCCTGAACGAGCTGTGCGGCGGGGTCCCGGTGAACGACCTGCGGGTGAACTTCCTCGGCCCGCTGTTCGACCCCGCCCTCCTCCGGGTGGACGAGGCGGGCCTCCACCTCCTCGACGGCACGTACCTCGGGAAGCTCCGGGACCTGCGGGTCGACGCGGGCTTCCGCTCCGAGGACTACCGCCAGTAGCCCGCGCACCTTTATCCGGGCCCGCCCGCTTGCGGCCGCGGGCCGGTGGTCTAGCGGCCTATGATCCGATCCTTACAAGATCGGGGTCGACGGTTCGACTCCGTCCCGGCCCACTCTACGGCTTCCTCGCCTCGTCCGCGGGCGGCTTCGCCCCCGTCTTCGCGAGCTGCTCGTGCCACGCCCGGGTCTCCACGGCGAGCTCCTCGCGGCGCTTCCGGGTCTCCTCCGGCGGAAGGATCTTCTCCCCGATCGCCCGCCCCACGACGCACCCCAGGAGGACGAGAGGGAACAGGAGGACCGCGGACAACGCGACCCGCTGCAGCACGAACTGCTGGAGCGAGGCGCCCTCCGTGACGACGCCCGCCATCAGGGGTGCGACCAGGAACAGCACGATGAGGACGACCGCGAGGATTGTCGTGAACAGGGCCGAGATAACGGCCACGATCAGCTCGTACCGCGTGAGGAGCATGCCTAGGATGAACGCGGTGAAGAGGGGCATGAAGAGGATCGCGATCCCCGGGTCCGTGAACCGGATCGGCCCGAAGTCCCCGAAGAACGCGGCGATGAAGAACGCGGCGACGATTAGCGCCCCGAGGAACGACCACGCCAGGAACATCCCCGCGTCCCGGACCCTCTCGGTCAGCGCGACCACGGCCTCACACCCCCAGGTAGAGGTCCGACGGGAAGAACTCCTGGCGGCTCTCGACGTCGGCCACGAAGAACACGATCCGGAGGTCCGTGAGCACGATCCACACCTTCCCCGTGCCCGGGTCGCGCACGATCTTCGATGTGTCTGGGCCCGTCGCGTTCACGCCCCACGGCCACTCGTAGTACCCGCCGGGATCGATCGTGGGCGCAATCGTCCGGTCCAGGAAGAACGAGCCCGTCCGGTGGAACTCGAGCGCCTGCTTCCCGCCTACGTACCACGGGGTCGGGTCGGACCGGTTGTCCACGTACAGCTCGAACAGGAAGCTCTGGAGGATAATCGGAAGGCGCCCGTTGTTCACGAACCGCCACGTAATCCGGATCGTCCAGTTCTCGGTCCCCGGGTCCTGCGTGAAGTTCGCGGACTCGACCCGCACCTGGCCCGGCCCCTCGAAGCGGAAGATCGTCTCCGAGTAGCCCACGAACTTCGCGACGCTCGACACGTAGATCCCCCCGGCCACGAGGCCGAGGCCGAGGTACCCGAGGGCGATGAGCAGCGCGACCCGGTTCACGCAAGACCCCCTCAGAACCGCTTCTTGCAGATCGGGCACGCGCCGAGCTGCGCCGCGTGCTCCGCGTGGTAGATCCGGGGGCAGTTGCACGTGTTCGACGGCATCTCCGGGGTCACGTACTCGTGGCACACCTCGCACGTGCCCTCCTCGATCGGGATGTCGTCCGGCTTCCGGGTCTTGATCTCCCCCGCGAAGTGGCACTGGACCCAGTGGTCGGGCTGCACCTCCCGAAGGACCGGCCTCACCTCCTTGCAGATCTCCCGCCGGTACAGGCACCGCGGGTGGAACGTGCACCCGCTCGGCACGTTGATTGGGCTCGGGAGCTCGCCCTTGATCTCGACCCGGCCGTGCTTCGCCTTCGGGTCCGGCACGGGCACCGCGCTCAGGAGGGCCTCCGTGTACGGGTGCATCGGGTTCTTGATCACCTCCTCGGAGCTCGCGAGCTCCACGATGTTCCCCAAGTACATCACCGCAATCCGGTGGGACATGTACCGCGTCACGGAGACGTCGTGGGAGATGAACATGAACGGGATCTCGTACTGCTCCCGAAGGTTCAGCATGAGGTTCATAATCCCCGCGCGGATCGACACGTCGAGCATGGACACGGGCTCGTCCGCGACGACGAACTCCGGCCGCAGCACGAGGGCCCGCGCGATCGCGACCCGCTGCCGCTGCCCGCCGCTGAGCTCGTGCGGGAACCGGTACATGTACTCCTCCGCGGGCTTCAGCTCCGCGTTCTCCAGGGCGCGCGCGACCATCTCCTCCCGCTCGTCGTACGTCTCCCCGACGCCGTGCACGAGGAGCGGCTCCGCGACCGTCGCGAACACAGTGAACCGCGGGTTCAGGGACTCGTACGGGTCCTGGAAGATCATCTGGACCTTGCGCCGGAACTCCCTCAGCTCCGAGCCCCGCATCGTCGCGATGTCCGTCCCCCGGAAGAACATGTGGCCGGACGTCGGGGTCTCGAGCCGCACGAGAATCCGGCCCGTCGTCGTCTTCCCGCACCCGCTCTCCCCGACGACGCCGAGGATCTCCCCTCCCTTGATGTCGAAGCTCACGCCGTCCACCGCGTGGACGTACTGCTCCGGCCCGAACAGGGACCCGAGGAAGCCCGCCTTGATCGGGAACAGCTTGAACAGGTTCTCCACGCGGTACACGACGTCCCCCGTGGCCTCCGGCGACGCGGCCGTCTCCACCTGCATCCTCAGCTCTCCCTCAGCGTGCCCTCGTATATCTCCTTCGCGAAGTGGCACTTCGACCAGTGGTCCGCCGCGACCTGGACGATGGGCGGTTCCTCCACCCGGCACACCTCCTGCGCGAACCGGCACCGCGGGTGGAAGCGGCACCCGGGGGGCGGGTCGCTCAGGTCCGGCGGGCTCCCCGGGATCGCGCGGAGGCGCCTCCGGTCCCCCTTGATGCTCGGGAACGCGGACATCAGGCCGATCGTGTACGGGTTCGCGGGCCGCTCGAAGATGTCCTGGATGTTCCCGTTCTCGAACAGGTGCCCGCCGTACATGATCCCGATCTTCTCCGCGACCTCCGCGACGACGGAGATGTCGTGGGTGATGATCATCATCGCGATGTTCAGCTCCCGCTGGAGGTCCCGGATCTCCGCGAGGATCCGGTCCTGCATGATCACGTCCAGGGCCGTCGTGGGCTCGTCCGCGATCAGGAGCTGCGGGTTGCACGCGAGGGCCATCGCGATCATGGACCGCTGCCGCATCCCGCCGCTGAACTCGTGCGGGTAGCCGTCGATCCGGCTCCGGTCCAGCCCGACCAGGTCGAACAGCTGGAGCACGCGCTCCCGCGCCTGGTCCTTCGACATGTCCGGGAAGTGTCGGTACAGCGCCTCCGCGATTTGGTCCCCGACCCGGTACACCGGGTTGAACGCGTTCATCGCGCTCTGGAAAATCATCGAGACCTGGGACCAGCGGATCGTGCTCATCTGGGACTCGATCTCCCGCTCCATCCGACGGCGGCGGCGGGAGGCGCTCCATCCCTTCAGGTCCGCGTCCACGGCCTCCTGGAGCGCGTCCTTCAGGTCATCGGACGGCGGCATGCTCCCGAGGATCCCGCGGACCCCCTCGAGGAGTCCCGCCTCGTGGGCCAGGGCCTCCTGGCTCTCGAGGATCTGGGCAGGGGTCCCCGTGGCGGAGGTGCCCAGGAGCTCCGCCTGCTGCTTCGCCAGAATCGCCTGGATCTCCTCGTACCACGTGGGCCGCTTCAGGGCCTCCGCGACCTCCGTCGCGACGTGGGCCCGGGCGACGACCATGTTGTTGAACCGGACCGCCCCGCCCACAATCTCCCCGTTGTTCGGGAGCAGGCGCGTGATCGCATACGCGGTCGTCGTCTTCCCGCACCCGCTCTCCCCGACGAGGCCCATCGTCTCCCCGCGGTGGAGCTGGAAGGAGACCCCGTCGACCGCCTTCACGGTCCCCTTCATGATCCGGAAGTACACCCGGAGATGGTCAACGTCGAGCAGCGTCCCGCCGTTCCCGTCGATCAACGCTTCCTCAACCTCGGGTTCACGATTTCGTCGAACGCCCGCCCCACCAGGAAGAAGGAGAGCGAGATGAGGGTGATCGCCATGCCCGGCGGGAGGAGCCACCACCACGCCTCGAGGGCCTTGGACTGGGAGACGTCCTGGAGCATGATCCCCCAGCTGATTGTGCTCACGTCCCCGAGCCCGATGAAGCTCAGGGCCGCCTCCGTCAGGATCGCGCCGCTCACGGAGAACGTCATGTACAGGAACGCGAGCGGGGCCACGTTCGGCGCGATGTGGCGGAACATGATCCGGACGTTGCTGGCGCCGGTCACCCGCGCGGAGTCGATGAACGGCCGCTCCTTGAGGGAGAGCACCTCCGCGCGAATCACGCGGGCCACCCCCGGCCAGCCGACGATCGAGATCACGAGGATGATGTTCCCGATGCCCGCCCCGAGGACCGCCGCCAGGATGATCACGAGGGGCAGGCCGGGGATCACGAGGATCACGTCTGTGAACCGCATGAGCACGGATTCGACCCGGCCGCCGAGGAAGCCCGCGACGAGCCCGATGATCACGCCGATGGAGATCGTGAAGAACGCGGACGCGAACCCGACGAGGAGGGCGATCCGGCTCCCCCAGATGAGCTGGCTGAAGATGTCCCGCCCCCGGGCGTCCGTGCCGAGGATGTAATAATTCCCGCTCGTGTAGGGCCTCGAGGAGGCCCAGTTCGGCGGGAGCGGGGCGAGGAACTGGCCCGCGATGCTGTACGAGTACACGTCGCCGCGGTACGTCGCGAACCAGACCGCCGGGAGCGTGTTCACCCGGTCCTTCCACGCGGGCGCCATCCCGTAGAGTCCGTGCGGGAACGACTTCTTCCACGTCAGGGACCCCGTCGCGCCGTTGAACACGTAAATCAGGCCGAGGTCGTCCCAAGGCTGCGCCGTGCCGTTGTTGTAGGACCCGGTGGCTATCAGCAGGGTGAGGTCGTTGAAGAAGTACGGCGACGCGGTGAACACAGTCTGGTGACTCGCGTCGTGGCGGTACGAATCGTCCCGGAAGGCCCAGAGGACGCCCGCGGCGGGCGTCTTGATCTCGTTGCTGAGACCGCGCACGGGATCCCGGTTCAGTGCGTAGAGCCAGCCGTCCCGCGTCGTCAGATAGATTGTCGCCCCGTACACGACGGGGGAGTTCGGGACGCCGGTGGCGAACCCCCTGTACGTGATCGGGAGGCCACCGTCCGAAGCCGCGCCCGCAGCATCCCGCCACGTGTCGAGCGGGCGACCGTTGTCCGCATAGAGGACGTACGCCTTCGTCACGTTCGTGCCGCCCTGGGACTGCGGCTTTTCCTTCGTTGCCACGTACACTAGCGTGGGCACGCTCGGTGTAAGCTCCGCGCCAGGCTGGACAACCGGCGGGCTTGACAACGGGGCGCCGTCGGCAAGGATGGCCGGCCAGCCCGGACGGACCGTCCCGTTCGACATCCAAATGCCCCAGACCCTCCCGTCACCGGTCCCTGCGTAGACCGCCTCGCCGAGGCGGGACTCGTTGACACCCGAGTAGTAGAACGCGGGCGACGAGGTCGGCGCCCCGGCGTTCGTACGGACCACGGAACCCGCGAGGAGGACGGGGTATCCCACGCTCAATGTCGTGTTCCACAGCTCTTGGTAAAACGTCCCGTTCACGTCGTGAACCGTGTACGCGAGAAGCCGACCGTCCGCGGTGCCGACTACGAAGGCATCCCGAGTTGTGTTCCCGGGAAGGAGATCGACGGTAAGGGCGGCAATCCCAGTAATCGGCGCGCCCAGATTCCTCGTGAGAGGGACCGGACAATCCGCCGTGTTATCGGGCCCAGCGTACACCGTCCCTGCTTCCGTGCCGAACAGCAGGTACTGGTCCGCGAGGGGGATCCCGCGAAAGTCCCCGTAGTTCAGGACGACGGGGTCGGTGGTGACCCGGGAGTCCGCCTGGAATGCGACGCATCCCCAGACCGGGAGGCCGTAGTTGCTGGGGTCGAGGGCGAAAATCTTGTCCGCCTCCGCCACGTAGATCCGACCTGCTCGCGGATCACCTCCCGACTGGTAGACGAACGTACTGAATCCGACCGCGTGATCCGATGTGCCATTCTGCCCCCACAGATACGGATTGTCCGGCCGGACCTCGAAGCTCCACCACTCCTTCACCGCGATTGTGTCCGTCTCGGGGGCGAGCCAGTACAAGGGGTCCCGCAGGCCCATGAACGGAGCCAGAAAGGCAATGATGATGAACGCGATCATAATCCCGAGGCCGACGAGTCCGATTCTGCTCGCCTTGAACAGGGACCAGTTCTGGAGGAAGAGCTTCCGCCAACTCACGTACTTGTCGCGGATTCGCTTCCGGCTGAACATCCTACAGCCTCACGCGCGGGTCCAGGTACGCGTACAACACGTCCGCGACCGTGTTCGCCAGAATCGTGATCACCGCGAGGATGAAGAACGCCGCCTGGACGGAGGGGTAGTCCTGCTGGAGCGTCCGTTGCACGAGGAAGAAGCCCATTCCCGGCCAGGAGAATATCGTCTCGGTCAACACGCCGCCGCTGATCACCCCGCCAATCGAAATCGCGAGGGCCGTCACGACAGGGAGGAGGGCATTCCGGGCGGCGTGCTTGTACATCACGGTCCGCTCGCGCAGGCCCTTCGCCTTCGCGGTGAGAATGTAGTCCTCCCCCATCACCTCGAGCATGCTGTTCCGCATCAGAAGGACGTGGCCGGCGAGGCCTAGGATGACGAGGTTCCCGAGTGGGAGGGCCATGTGCCACAGCACGTCGGCGACCATCGAGAACCCCGTCAGAGGCTGGCCCGTGGAGGGGTCGAAGCCACCGATCCCCTGCAACGGGAACGCCTTCAGACTGTACGAGAAGAACCAGAGGAGGACGAGTCCGAACCAGAAGACGGGCATCGAGTAGAAGAACAGGCTCACGATAATCGCGGAGAGCTCCATCCTGCTTCCGCGCCGCCACGCGAGGACGGCCCCGAGCAGGATCCCTAATAGATACGATATTACGACCGAGGACCCGAACAGGAGGAGTGTCGGTCCAATCCGAATTGCGATTTCGTCCTTCACGGGGATGCGGGTGTAAAAGGAGTCACCGAAGTTCCCGGTTAGCATTTGCATGAAGTAAATCGGGAACTGCTCTGCGAGGCTCCGGCGTTCTGCCCGGAAGGGATGGCGGAGCCGCACGGGGTCCTGGATGAACCGCCCGCCCTGGGACTCCACCCGCGCGGTCACGTTCGAGATTGGGGCCGCGGAGGAAGTGACGTTCACGCCTATGATTGCGATGTTTGTCGGGAACAGAGGCGCGTACCCGTAGAACTTGTTGTCGACGAGCTGGAAGCCGGGGACGCGGTTGTTCATGGCGAAACCGAGGGTGAAGTTCACGGACGGCCCGAGGCTGTGCGTGGCGCTGAGAACGCCCCAGTAGGTCCCATTGAAGGTCGCGGCGATGTCCCACCGGGAGACGTTCCCCTCCGGTGTCCCGGGCGTCGGCGGCGTCCAATTGAGGTCGGGCTTCCGGACCGTCAGGCTCGTCGTCGCGCTCCCTGGCTGGACAAGCTCCAGCCGAGCTCGGATCGAGATTGTGGCCCCCGCCTCGGCGTACGGGAGGTTGGGCTGCGGGGCCTCCCCAGGCGCGGCGAACGTGACGTCGAGGACATACAGGGGCGGGGAGCTCCTGCGTTGCTCATTCCGGTCCGGAATTTTGTTGTACACGAAGACGAACTGCCCGGGGTTCCCGAGCGTGTCGTACACCCGCGCCGTGATGTTGTACGGGCCGACCTGCCCCGCCTGCATCTGGCCCTCGTACCCGTTCCCTGCCTCGGGCACCCACTTGCACAGGCCGAAGTTCACGCAGATTTCGTCGCGGACCTGCGGCGGCTGCCCCGGAGCGATGAAGAACCGGGTCGGGTCCCCGGGCATCAGGCGGAAGATGACGAACAGGAGGACGAGGACGACGAGCAACGTGATGACGGTGTGAATCGCCCGCCGCACTAGGTACGTCCTGAGCCTCATCCGTGCTCCGCCCCCGCGACCCGGGTCCCTCTCCCCTAAAGGATTCGACTATACAAAAGGAAAGGGGAAGGGGGCTATGCCCCCTTCTTTCGGTGTCGCATCACGCTGTACACGACCGCTGCAATCCCAATCACGGCCAGAATCGGCAGGACGCCCAAGGACGGGATTGGCCGGGTCGGGCACGGAGTGCCCGCCGGCACAACGGATCCGTCCGGACACGTCACCGTATTCGTGATCTTTACGACGGTGAAGTCGATGTCCGTCGACGCGTCCTGGTACCCCGTCAGGGTCGCCGTCGCCGTCACGGTGAACGTCGCCGGGCTTGTGGTGATTGCCGAGGGCGCCCGGAAGACGATGTTCGACCGCATCGAGGACGCCGACCCGGTGGCCGGGGTCACCTGGGCCGCCGGGTTGTCCAGAGTCAGGCCCACCGACGCGGTGTTCGCGAGGTTCCCGTCCTGGTCCCGTACATCCAGGCCGAACACGAGGCTCTCGCCCTCCGGGACGAGGTCACCCGTCGTCAGGATGGAGGTGATCGACAGGAACTGGACACCTGTTGCGAAGATCGTGACGACCTTCTGTCTCGAGTCGACCGGTACCTCCGGGTCCGTGGACCGCGCGGTCACCTTGATTTCGACGTTCGGGTTCCCGGGCACCGTCGCGGGCGCGTTGTACGTGACCGTCAACGTTCCCCCCGAGCCCGTTGGGCCCGTGCAGGCGTTCGTGCCCGTGCAAGGGCCACCCGTGAAGGTCCCGCTACCCGCGGTTACGGTCAGCGTGACCGTGGCGCCCTGGACCGCGACGCCGGCCTGGTCCCGGACCGTCACGGTGACCGCAGTCGAACCTCCCTCGACGATCGCGGAGGGCACCGAAACCACGGCCCGGATGAACTTTGTCGTCGGCTGCTTGATGCCGATCAGGGACCAGTAGTTCCAGATTGTACCCGCAGACACGCTGAAGTTCACGAAGCGGTCCTCGCGCTGGGCATCGATGACCGTGCGGTAGTACAGGACGTCGTACGGAAGCCGGTCCGACAGGATGCCCTGGGCCCACTTGATTTCCTGCTGGCGCACGGCCTCATCGAGCTCCTTCCGGCTCGCGGACATCACGGTGTCGAACAGCGTGTCGTAGAAGCCCGGGTAGTTCTGCCCCGCCGCAGCGTTCGAGCTGTGGAAGAAGCTGAACATGTAGTCCGGGTCCGGATTCCCGATGCGCCACCCTAGGATGAACATGTCAAAGTCCCGGGCGTCGATCGCCTGGACAATCGCACCGAACGCGGTCGCCTTCGAGTTGATGTTCAGGCCCACGGAGCGGGCCGCGGCGGCGATCATCGCGCCCGCAGAGGCGCGAATCGGGTCGTAGTCCGCCTGCGGCGTCATGATCTCAATCAGCCGGGTCCCGATCACGGGCAGGCTCCGGCAGCCTGTCCCGTCTGTCTGGCATGGGCCCGAAGGGTCCGTCCAGCCCTGCTGGTCGAGAATCAGGGCCGCCTGGGCCGGGTTGTACGGGTACTTCGGCAGGGTCGCGTTGTACCAGAACGTGGTCGAAGGGGCCACGACGCCGTCCGCGATGACGCCGTAGTTCTGAAGGAGCGTCCGTACGATTGTGGGCTTGTCAATCAGGTGCGCGATCGCCTTGCGGAGCTGGATGCCGGTGTCATCGACCCTCGAGTCACCCGGTGGGTACGTCGTGTACCCGAACGGCTGGCGCCGCATGTTGTACGACAGGTAGAAGAACCCGGGCTCCGCGTTCGACCAGACCCGCACGTTCGGGTCGTTGAGCAGCTCCGGCACGAACTCCGGCGGCACGCTCCAGTGGTAGTAGTCGATCTCACCCGACCGGAGCGCGAGCACACCAAGCTGGGTCGTCCGGTAGATCTTGTACAGGATTGCGTCGATGTACGGCTGGTGCATGTACTTCGGCAGGTCCGGGTCGAGGATGTACCCGGGATCCCCGGGCTGCTTGGAGTTGTCCACGCCCCAGAAGAAGTTCGGGTTCTTGTCGACCCGCGTGAACTGACCGAACGCCCAGGTCCCGAACTTGAACGGGCCCGTGCCGATCACGTCCGCGTCCGTCATCTGCCACGCCTCGGCGCAGGGGTAGTTGAACGGTGAGATCGCCGTCTCGTCTGTCGGGACGCCCTGGAGCCGCAGGGAAGCGACCGACCAAGTGTCAGGGTAGATCGCGTTCCCCCAGTCGGGATCCGGGCACGTCGCGGTCACCGGGTGGCTCCCGCCACCCGTCTGCTCGAAGAGATGCCGCGGAAACAGCGTCAAGCCCGCCAGGGTGTACCGGTAGAAGAAGGCGAAGTCGTCCTGCAGATAGAACCGCAGGCCGCACCGCTTGTTCTGATCCCCGGGCAGAGCCGAGGAGCCTTCCCAGTCGATTGCGGCGGCACAACCCAGGTACTGGATGTTCAAGTGGCGGTTCGCCGGAAACGCAGCCGAGTTCGGGTCGTCCCACAACACCCGCAGGTCCGTGTTGTACCGCGCATTGAGGGACTGCAGGATGTAATTGAACATCACGTCCCCGATCGTCGCGGGAGTGCCGTCGTGGTAAACCACACCGTTGAAGTCGTAGTACGCCGTGATGTTCCGGCGCCACTCGACCGGGTCCGCGCACGGCGCCGGGCAGGGCGCCTTCAGGAAGTCGCCCTTCTCGGACCGCTGGAACGTCCCGTCGCCGTTGTCGTCCACACCCTTGATGATGTACGGCACGAGCGCGTCCGTCACCGGGTGCGTCTGGCCCACCGTGTCGTAGACCCGGCCGAGGACGTCCGATGTCCACACGTCGTTCGCGATGGCCGGCAACCAGTTCCGCGTCTTCATCTGGTCCTGCCCGCCGACGGTGAAGATCCCCGCCCCCTGCCTCGTGTCGCCGGACGCACTGGCCACCGGCGTGTAAAACGGCACGGCCAGCATGATTCCGACGAGGGCTACGACCGCTAGCGCAATTGCCACTCGGAATGGCTTCCTCATTCTCTTCCTCCTTCCTCACGCCCCGAAAAGGGTACTACGGCGTGTCCCGCCCGCGACGCAGTCGACATCGCCGGACGTGTGACACCGTGAAGCTTGCGGATGTTATAAAAGGTGATTTGTACGCGGCGTTGTAGGATATAAAAGCGTATGGGTGGGGATCGGGAGCGCCCCCCGGGCGCCGCACGCACGGCCGTACTACAATCGAGAAATAGCGACCCCGCGCTATCCGCGGGACGTGCGTCGCGCGGGGCTCGTCCTCCTCGTCCTTCTCCTGCTCGTCTGGACACCGACGCCGTTCACCCGGACCGCGACGGCGCTGACGCCGGTCTCCGGCGTCCTCCCGGGGAACACGACCTGGAGCCTCACGGGCAGCCCCTACCTGGTGACGAGCGACGTCACCGTCCCCGGCGGCGTCACCCTCACAGTAGAATCCGGCGTCCAGGTCCGGTTCGACACGGCGCCACCCGCCTCCCACTCGATCCTCGTCCTCGGCACGCTCGTCTCGGTCGGACGCCAGGGGCTCAACGTCCTGTTCACGTCGAACGACTCGTTCCCGGACCGCAACGACTGGGTCTCCATCATCCTCCAGGGTTCCTCGGCCTCCGTGATCGAGCACACGACCCTGATCTGGGGCTCGACGGCCCTCGACATCCGTCAATCCTCGCCGCGCATCGCGAACAACACGATCCTCGAGAGCGGGCTCCGGGCAATCCAGGTCATCGGCCCGGACGCGGCCCCCGTGATCGAGGGCAACTTCATCCAGACCCAGCTGCTGAACCAGCGGACCGGCATCATCACCCAGGAGGCGGACCCGCTCATCCGGGACAACTTCCTGCAGGACAACTACTTCGGGATCTTCGTGTACCTCGGCGGCTCCCCGCGGATCGAGAACAACACGATCCGGAACGGATGGCGGGGCGTGCTCGTCGTCTCCGCGGACCCGGTCCTCGTGAACAACACGATCGAGGGGAACGGCCTGCCGGACCTCGGGGGCTCGGGGATCCTCCTGTTCGACTCCGCGGCCACGCTCATCGACAACACGATCCGGGACAACGGGGTGGGCGTCGACATCCCGTACAGCGCGAAGGAGACCCTCGCGCGGTCCCGCGGGAACACGGTGAACGGCGTGCCCCTCGAGACGATGTACCGGTACCGCGCCCGGGACGCCGTGGTCGCCCCCCTGGACCTCGACTCGGGCCACCGCGCGGGGTACACGGGCAACGCGAGCCAGCAGGGCCTCCTCACGTGCTACGACTGCGTGAACGTGACGTTCCGGGAGCCCCGCCTCCGGAACAACGAGGTGCTCGTGTGGGCCTCGAACAGCTCTGTCCTCGTCGCGAACGCGACGCTCGCGAACGCGACGCGGGACTTCTACCTGGAGGACATCTCCCAGGTGGCCGCCCTGAACACGACGGTCCGGACCGACCGGGTGAACATCACGGACGAGCGCTCGAGCCTGACCGTGCGGAACTTCCTGGACGTCCGCGCCGAGACGGAGACGGGCGGCCCGCTCCCGGGGACCCGCATCCGGGTGGCGCAGGACGGCGTCTCCGTCGGCGACCGGGCCACGGGCCCCGACGGGTGGACCCGGTGGTTCGTGGCGGCGTACGGGGTGCTCGGCCTCGCAGGCCAGTCCCTCTTCTTCACGCCCTCCGCGGTCACCGCGTCCGTCACGAGCCCGGGCCGGACCTTCCAGGACAGCCCGCGGACGGTGGACATGTCCCGGTCCCACGCGGAGGTCTTCCGCCTGGCGGACCGGACGGCGCCTTGGGTCCTCTCGACCGTCCCCGAGAACGACGCCGTCGGGGTCCGCCTGGGCTCCCGGATCACGATCTTCTTCACGGAGGCGATGAACCGGACAACCACGGAGGCCGCGATCGTCGTCGTGGGCTTCGCGGCGGAGGACTTCGTGTGGGAGGACGCCTCGACCCTGAGCTTCCGGATCCGGGACCCCCGGTACGGCGCGACGGTCTACGTCGAGGTCCTCGACACCGCCACGGACGTGGCGGGGAACCCCCTCGCGGACACGGTCCTCTTCACATTCGACCTGGAGCGGGCGCCGCGGCAGGTCGACCTCGTGCCGATCTGGGGCACGTCGGCCGCGATCCTCGCGGCGGGCCTCCTCGCCGTCCTGTGGCGGCGGTCACGGTCGCGCGCGCAGGCCCCGCGGCAGGAAGAGGGCGATCCCGGCGAGGACGGCGAGGCCTAGGGCGACCGCTGCGGACGCGGTCGTGACGATGCCCGGCCACACGACGTCCCGCGTCGCGACGACGAGGAGCGCGAACAGGAGCACCGCGGTCAGTCCGCCGACGAGGAGCCACGCGGTCTGCCGTGCGTCCAGGGGCCACTCCGCGCGCCCCCGCGGGAACCGGATCGCGAGGACCGCGACGACGCCGATGACCGCCACGACGCCCAGGAGGAACAGGTCGAAGGGGCTCACGGGCCCGCCTCCGGGGATTCCGCAGGGAGCCGCACGTTGTGGGCGCGGATGAACTCCTTCGACCAGGCGAGGGACTCCGGCGTGACGGAGGGCCGCACGCGGGAGAACGCGGACGCGAGGTGGGCGGCCCCGACCCCCGCCGCGGACTGGCGGATCGCCAGGAGCTTCGCCTCGTCCACCGCGGCCATCACGTCCGCGCTCGAGAAGCCCTCCGCCTCGCGGCACAGCCGCGCGAGGGCCTCCCGGTCGAGCCCCTCGGTCCGCACGCCCTGGAACGCGGACTCGACGAGGGCGAGGCGGGCGTCCGCGTCCGGCGGCGGGACGTAGAACATCTTGTCGAACCGCCCGGGCCGGAGGATCGCGGGGTCGAGGACGTGGGGCTTGCTCGTCGTCGCGACGACGAGGACGCGCTCCGATTCCCCGACGGAGTCCACCTGCGCGAGGAGCTGCGACAGGAGGTTCCGGGCCTCCGGGCTCCGGTCGTGGGTCGAGGCGATCAGGTCGATGTCGTCGAACAGCACGACGGACGGCGCGTTCTCCCGCGCGATGTAGAAGATCTCCTTGATCGTCGTCCCGCCGTCGCCCCCGGTGGATAGGAGGGTCGGGCCCTCGATCGCCTGGATCGGGATCCCGAGCTCGCTCGCAGCCGCCTTCATCAGGTGGGTCTTGCCGCACCCGGGCGGGCCGAACAGGAGGACGCCTTTCGAGGGCTTCAGCCGGAAGTCCGCCATCGCCCCGCCCTTCGTGAACACGAGGTCGACGTACGACCGCAGGGAGGCCTTCAGGGCCTCGAGGCCGCGGACGTCCGCCCACCCGACCGCCTCGACCTCCCGCTCCAGGCGGTGCATCTGCCGCTCGTAGATGAGCCGGAGGCGCCCGTACTCCTCCGCGTGCGCGAGGGAGATGCTCGGCTTCATCCTCGGGAGGACCACATGGAAGTCCCGGGTCGTGATCGGCTCCTGTCCGCCCTTCGCGAGGGACCGCTTCATCGCGAGCACCGCGGCCTCCTTCACGAGGTTCGCGAGGTCCGCGCCGGAGAACCGCTCCGTGCGGGCCGCGACCTCCTCGAGGTCCACGCCCTCCGCCGCAGGGCGGCCCGCCAGGTGGACCCGGAGGATCTCGAGCCGCTCGTCCCTCGACGGCGGCGGCACGTAGATGATCTTGTCGAACCGCCCGGGCCGCAGGAGGGCGGCGTCCAGGAGCTCGGGCTTGTTCGTGGTCCCGACCATGATCAGGCCCGGGCTCTTGTCGAGGCCGTCGAGCTCGCTCAGGATCATCCCGAGCAGCCGCGGCGTCACGTCGTCGCCCGCGTACAGGTCCCGGGACTTCGCGATTGCGTCGACGTCGTCGAAGAACAGGATCGCGGGCCGCCGCTCCTTCGCGGTCCGGAAGAGCTCCTCGATCCGCTGCTCGCTCTCCCCGTACCACTTCGACATCACGTCCGAGCACTTCACCGTGAACATCTCGATGTTCAGCTCGCCCGCGAGGGCGGACATCAGGAGCGTCTTGCCGCACCCGGGCGGGCCGAACAGGAGAATCCCGCGGGGCGGGGAGATCCGGTACGCCTCCGCGACCTCCGGCCGCTGGAGGGGCACGACGATGGACTCCTTCAGGTCCGCCTTCACGTCCGAGAGCCCGCCCACCCCTGCGAAGCGCGTGGACCGGGCCTCGGGCAGGTCCGCGAGCCGGCGGCCGACCGTCGTCGGGATCTGGCCCAGGAAGTACTCCTTGAACGCGTCCTTCGCGAGGAAGCCGCCCGCCGTCGCGCCCGCGATCAGCCCGAACGCGCCCGCCAGGAGGGGCGCGGACTCCCACGGGATCGGGACCCCGAGGGCCGCGCTCGAGGCGACGAAGCCCGCCGCGAGGAGCCCGCCCGCGAGGAGCGTGGTCGCAATCCAGTTGTCGAGGGACTCCTTCCGCCGCGCGAGATCCGCGACGACGAACACGACCCCGCACCACAGGACGGCCTCGAGGAGCGGGACCAGCGAGGCCCCGTAGTTCGACGCGAGCAGGCCCGACAGGACGTCCGGGTTCGCGGTGCCGATCGACGCGAGTGCGCCCCCGACGTCCCCCGGCGTCCATCCGGGAGTCGGGGCCGCGGAGAACACGAGGAAGCTCGTCCCGTGCGGGGGGCCCACGAAGAACCCCGCCACGGTCACGTTCCCGCACGTCACGAGGAAGGTGAGGAACGTCGCGGACGCCGCCATCGCCGCGACCGCCAGGAACCGGGAGAAGAGGACCGCCGCGACGATCGGCGGGAGGAACGGCGCCCCGAGGAGCGACAGGAACACGGACCCGAACACGAGGTACCCGAATCGCCAGTCGAAGAGCGAGACCGCGGACACGATCAGGGTGAAGACGAGGAAGAACAACCCGAACTCCGCCATCTGGTACGCGGCCGCGGCGGACACGAGGACGCCGAGCCCGATCAGGGCGAACAGGGGGAACCGGAGGCCGAGGGCCCCGAGGACGGCCGCGAAGAACAGGACCGCCCACCACGGGTAGAACGGGACCCACGCGAGCCCGACCGCGGAGAGGGCGGTGAACGCGCCCGCCTTCACGAGGACGGGACGGGCCCGCTCCCTCCCCCAGAGCTCCCGGAGGGTCGGCACCTTCAGGGCCCGCACCCGCTGCGCGATCGACGCCGGCGCGCGGGCCCGCTCCGCGCGGACCGCGGCCTCGAGGGACGTCACGGCACCCCCCGGCGCCTCCGGCGGAGGTCCGCGTAGTACACCGCGACGGGCACGAGGAGGGCGAGGCCCACGGAGATGCCCGCGACCGTCTCCACCTGCGGGAACTCGATGTTCTCGTGGCGGGTGTACTTGTCCACGGACAGGTTGTACTCGTAGAACGGAGACGACCGCGTCTCCACGTTGCGGTCCCACGCGACGATCCAGTACACGACCTCCGTGCCCGGCGGGAAGCCCGGGATCGTCGCGGCGAGGTGGGTCCCGTTCGCGTACGCCATCGCGAACCCGCCCACCTTCGGGGGCTCCGTCTGGTAGATGTACCGGATGTAGAGGTTCGCCCCCCGGACCCCCACGTTCGGCACCTTGCTGCGGATCGAGACCGTGACCTCGTCGTGGGGCTGCGGGATCGGCGGGAACCGGGAGACCTCGACGTTCTCCTCGAACCCGGGGAACTGCCACCCGAGGGAGGGCGGGCCCCGGACCCGGTACTCGTGCCACGCGCTCGTGAGCTGCGCGTTGTCGTAGTCCCACGCCACGACGTAGACGCGGACGAGGGTCCCGTTCGGGCGGGCGGCGATCGTGTACGTCCAGTTCAGGGAGTCCGGCGAGGCCATCGGGTACGGGTACGGCCCACGGGTCACGTTGTCCGGGGTCGTCTCCTGCAGGTACAGGATCGCGCCCTTGATGAACAGGCTCGCGTTCCGCGTGTGGATCGAGACCGTGACCGCGTCCTCCTCCGTCGGGTCCGCGGGGCCGACGGACAGGGCGATGTGGTCCTCGAACACGGGCGTGGGCCACGCCGCGGCGGGGCGGGCCGCGAGGCCCACGACGGCGGCGAGGAGCACAGACAGCGCCAGGAGCGCGAGGGCGGGCCGCATCCTCACACCCTCACGGCGACCTTCTGGCGGGACCGGAGCCGCAGCCGGGTCCGCACGACGTCCGTGATGCCGAGGCCGGTGAACCCCGCGAAGAGGTACGACGCGTACGCGTAGTTCACGACCGCGAGGCTCGGCGGGGGCGGCGGCGGGGGCGGGACGGGAGGCGCCGGCGGCGTCGCGGGGAGCCCGAGGGCCTGCGGCTCGGGCGGCGGCGGGGGCGGCACGAACGGGACTGCAGAGACGAACGTGTTCCCGTACAGCACGGAGGAGAACGTGTGGGAGCCCCCGGTCTGCTCGTAGGGGTGGTACGCGAAGCCCTCGACGGTCCCGTTCCCGACCGTGAAGTACGCGGCGAGCACGCGGTAGTCCGTCCTCTGGTAGCCCGCGGGGTAGTCGTCCAGGTCCACGAGCACGTTCACTCCGGCCGCCACGGGCCGCCCCATCACGATCCCGTCGATCTCCGTGTACACGTCGATCGTCGTCGGTCCCGCGTACTGGGACGGGGCGTCCCCGAACGTATGGACGGTCGCGGGGAACGTGCCCCGCGTCCCGTAGTACAGGCCGACGTGGCCCGGGAACAGGACCTCCATGTCCTTCAGGGCGATGTCCGTGAAGATCACGTGGCCCCCCGCGTCCGCGAAGGCGCGGAACGCGTCCACGACGGCGTCGCCCGGGTCCGCGCCCGCCCACCCGTCGCAGTCGTCCACGACGAGCGCGTAGCGGAAGAGAGTCCCGGGGTCCGCGGCGACGTCCGCGGTCGTCCGGAGCTCGTACGGGATCCCGAGCTGGTCCAGGAGGACCTCCGTCCGGCCCCAGTTGAACCCGCCCTTCAGGATCAGGACGTCCGTCGCCTCCCGGATCGGCAGAACGCGGTCCAGGATGTGGACCTCGGAGAGCCGGAGGTACGTGACCGTGGGGTACGCCGCGGCCGCGTCGGCGAACTCCCCGCCGTACGTCCCCCAGACGAGGATCGGCCCGCCCTCGTACGAAGCCGGCGGGGCGAACACGTCCGTCTTCAGGAGGACCGCCGGCGGGGTGAGGACCCGGTACACGGGCACCCCCTTGCGCAGGATCGCGTGGACGAGGCCGAACGCGTGGAGGAGGTCGCCCTGCTGCGCGTCCATCGGGATCACGAAGGACCCCGCGATGAACGGATACGTGATCGTCCGCACGGGGGCGGCCTCCGCGGGCGCCGACGCGAGCACGACCGCCGCGACCGCGACGACGAGGATGCCGATGGGGAGGACGCGGGCGCGCACGGACGAAACCTTCCGGTCCTGACGATAGCGCCCGGATGGCATAAAGTCAGACCCGACGCCCGCCCCGGGGTCACGCCGCGGGCGGGTAGTACCGGATGTTCCGGCCGTCCTTCTCCAACCGGATCGCGCCCTCCCGGCTCAGGGTGCGGAGGTTGTACGAGACGGTCTGCTGGGTCACGTCCAGGCGGGCCGCGATCTCCGCCTGGGTGGGCCCGCCGCCGCCCCGGACCAGGTCGAGGATGCTCGACTGGAGGTCGCTCAACTTCACGCCCCTTGCCTGGGGGATCGAGACCTCGACCGGGTAGAACCGCTTGAAGACGCCGTCCCGCGCGGACTTGATGAAGCCCATCATCTCGAGGGTGCGGAGGTGGTGGGAGAGGGTCCCGTTCGTCACCCTCAGGTCCTGGCGGAGCAGGTTGTAGTGCTGCCCGGGGTGGGACACGATGTACCCGTAGATCTGGCCGCGGACGAAGTGGTCGAGGACCTCCTCCTTCTTGAGGCGGGAGTACAACGGGAACACGAGGGCCTTGAACGCGCCGTACCGGCCGATCTCCGTGCCCCAGACCGCCGCGGCGACGACCGCGCCGAGGCCCACGGACACCGCCTCGCGGGGCGGGAGGACCTGGACCTGCGTGCCCACCGGCGCCACGGTGACGCGGAAGAGGTCCGCGCCGTCCGCCGCGCGCGGGTACGTGACGACCGCGCCCACGACGGATTCCGTGGCCACCGCGACGTCGTCGGCGGTCAGGAGGAACCGGAACACGCCATCCGCGTCCGTCGGCCCCGCGGCGGGCGTCGCCGTCGCGCCCGAGACCGCGAGGGAGACCCACGCCCCAGGGACGGGGATCCCGTGCTGGTCCACGACGACGGCCCGCATCGGCAGGGTCGTGCCCGCCTCCATCACCGTGAAGTCCGAGCGGATGTCGACGAGGAGGACGGTCTGCGGGTCCATGCCCGCGTCCATGCCGGGGGAGTCGTTGCCCGTGGCGCGCACGGCGGCGGCGAGGGCGAGGACGGTGGCTGCGAACAGAATCCCGAATAGGGCGAGCCGTGCGGCCCTCATCGCCTGCCCTGTCCCCTGCCAGATAGTGGCCCCATCGTATTTAGGTCGATTGGTAGAACGGTCTGTGTGCTACTTAGCGGTATGCCAAAAAGGAGCACGGGCCGCGTCTACCCGATCTCCCGCCGGATCTCGCCGACGATCGGCTCGAGGGCCTTCCGGATGTCCGCCTCCGTGCGGTCCGGCGGCGTCACCAGGACGAGGAGGGCGCGGGGGCCCGCCTCGAAGATGTGGATCCGGGACTCCTTCGTCGCGAGCACGACGTGGTTCGGCGGGGAGATCCGGAGCTCCGTGGCGGCGGTCATCCCCGCCCCGAGGATCGTCGCGCACATGATCGCGAACGTCTCTCGGGAGACGTTCTCCGGCATGTCCCCCGCGATCACGAGGCCGTCCCGGCTCACCACCGCCGCGGCGTGGGAGCCGCAGGAATCGCGCAGCTCACGAAGCATCCGGTCCAACGACATCAGCTCTCCTCCTGGGAGAATACGCACTCCTTGGCGCCCGTGCTCGCGCACTCCACCTCGGCGAACCGGGCGCGGCTCTTCGTCGAAAGCTCGTACAGACGGGAGAGGATCCCGCGGAGCCGGTGGCACGTCTCGGACTCCGCCCCGGGGGCCGACTCGACAGAGCCGCGGACGCGGGCCTCCCGCTCCCCGAACGTGACGTCCTCGACCCACCCCCGCGAGATCAGCACCTTCCGGGCCGCGGGGAGCAGGTCCTCCTCTTCCTCGACCTCCTTCGCGATCTCGTCCGCGAGGGCGGAGCCCTCCCGGAAGAAGAGGCCGTGGCACGCGTACGACATCACGCTCTCGTAGAGCTTCCGCACGGACGTGAACTCGTTTTGAGAAATCCGAACGAAACGCGCCACTTGGAGCAGAACCCGAACGGGCACTATAAAAGTTTCCGGGCGGTTCTCGGGACCGGGAGGCTTCACGCGCCCCGGCATTCCGGGCACACGAGGAGCTTCCGGTCCAGGACGAGGGCCGTGGAGTACACGCCGCACGCCTCGCAGTGGCCCTCGATTCCCCGGACCTCCTCGTCGAGCCCGAGGCGGGCGTACTCCCGCGTGACCTCGATCAGGTGGGGCCAGATCTTGATGATGTCGTTCTCCGTGATCACGCCGACGAGCTTCCCGCCCTCCACGACCGCGAGCCGGCGGATCTTCCGGTCCGACATCACCCGCGCGGCCTCCGCGACCTCCTCGTGCGGGTGGATCGCGACGACGGGGGCGCTCATGATGTCCCGGACCTTCACGGTCTGCGGCACGAGGTTCGCGGCGGCCACCTTCGTGACGATGTCCCGCTCCGTGACGATCCCCGCGGGGCGGCCGTCCTCGACGACGATCAGGCTCCCGATGTCCCGCGTCCGCATCATGCCCGCCGCGCGGTCCACGGTGTCGTCCGGGGCGACGGTGACCGGGGACCGGGACATGATCTCCATGACGGGAACGCGGGCCCTCATCCCTTCTCCGGACGAGAAAGGGGGCCGACGCGATAAATAGCTTTTGTGCGGGTCGACGGGCCCCGCGCGCGGCCCCGCGAACGTTTAAGAAAGTCCCCCCGGATGCGGACACCCGATGGCGTACAGCGACGGGGAGGGCGAGCTCGCGGTCCGGGTCGCCCGCGACGCGATCGAGGCGTACGTCCTGCGCCGGCCCCTCCGGTCGTTCACCGTGCCCGCGCACTTCAACGAGAAGGCGGGCGCGTTCGTGACGATCAACACGCACCCGGAGGCGCTCCTCCGCGGGTGCATCGGCTACCCGTCCCCGTTCTTCCCGCTGATCAAGGCCCTCGTGAAGGCCTCCGAGGGCGCGTGCGAGGACCCGCGGTTCTCGCCCCTGGGTCGGGACGAGGTGGACCGCGTGATCGTCGAGGTGTCCCTCCTCACCCGCCCGGAGCCGATCGAGGTCCGGAAGCCGAAGGAGTACCCGAAGGCGATCGCGCTCGGCGTGGACGGCCTGATCGTCGCGCGGGGACCCGCGCGCGGGCTCCTGCTCCCACAGGTCCCCGTGGAGTGGGGCTGGGGCGCGGAGGAGTTCCTCTCGGAGGCGTGCATGAAGGCCGGACTCCTCCCGGACGCCTGGCTCGACGACTCGACCCGGATCTCCAAGTTCCAGTCCGAGATCTTCACGGAGGTGGAGCCCCGGGGCGCCGTCGTGCGACGGAACCTTGCGGCAGAGCATGCTCGTCGTTGAGGGCCGCGTGTACCTGCAGGGCCGGCTCGAGCCCGCGGCCGTGGGCGTGGAGGACGGCAAGATCGTCGCGATCCGCAAGGAGCTCCGCGGCGAGCCTCTGTACCGGTTCTCGGACGCGCTCGTCCTCCCGGGAGGGATCGATGTCCACGTCCACCTCCGGGAGCCCGGGATGACGCACAAGGACGACTTCGCCTCGGGCACGGAGAGCGCGGCGATGGGCGGGGTCACGACCGTCGTCGACATGCCGAACACGAAACCCCCCGCGTCGACGCGGGAGGCCCTCCAGGAGAAGTTGCGGATTGCGGCCCGGAGCGCGAACGTGGACTTCGGCCTGTACGGCGGGCCCGCCACCGCCGCGGCGGCGGAGTCGATGCGGGAGGCGACCGCGTTCAAGGCGTACCTCGCGGAGAGCACGAACGCCCCGCCGGTCCCCGACGACGCGACGCTGGCGGCGATCCTGCTCGCGGTGGGCCGCTCGGGGCGGTACCTGAGCGCGCACTGCGAGGACCCCCGCCTCTTCCGGCCCGGGCCCGCGAAGGGGCTGGAGGGCCACCACCTCGCCCGCCCGCCGGAGTCCGAGCGCTCCGCGATCGAGCGGCTCGCCCGCCTCCGGGGGGACGCGAGGGTCCACGTGGCCCACGTCACGACCGCCGACGCCGCGAGGGCCCGGCCGCCGGGCGCGACGGCCGAGGTCACGCCGCACCACCTCCTCCTGGACACGGGCTCGGGGCTCGGCGCGAAGGCGAAGGTGAACCCGCCCGTCCGCCCGCCCGGGGAGCGGGAGGCGCTGTGGCGCACGCTCCTCGACGGCGGGATCGACCTGCTCGCGAGCGACCACGCGCCGCACACGCTCGAGGAGAAGTCGGAGCGGTTCGAGGACGCGCCCGCGGGCGTGCCGGGTGTCGCGACCACGCTCCCGCTGCTCATCCGGTATGTCCGGCGGCAGGTCCTCCCGCTCGAGCGGTTCGTCGCGATGTTCTCCGGGAACCCCGCGGCGCTCCTGCGGGCGAACAAGGGCGAGATCGCGGTGGGCCGGGATGCGGACCTCGTCGTCGTGGACCCACGCCGGATCGAGCCCGTGACCGCGAGGCGGTGCCGGTACAAGTGTGGGTGGACGCCCTTCGAGGGGATGGAGGGGACGTTCCCCCTCGCGACGTTCGTGCGCGGGGAGCTCGTCGCGCAAGAGGGCGAGCTTGTCGCGGAGCGGGTCGGGCGCATGATAACGTCGACCGAGGGTTAATCCGGTTCTGGGCGGTGGCGCCCGCGTGCCCTCCCTCTTCCTCGGGCTCACGGACTGGATCGCCTCCGTGATCGCTACGGGCGGCTACCCGATGATCTTCGCGCTCATGGTCGTCGAGGGGATCCTCACGCCGATCCCGAGCGAGTTCATCATGCCCTTCGCGGGGTTCCTCGCGGCCCAGGGGACGCTGAACTTCGCCCTCGTGATTGCTGTCGGCACCGCGGGCGCGGCGGTGGGCAACGCGGTCGCCTACCACATCGGGGCCCGCGTGGGGCGACCGCTCGTCGAGCGGTACGGGCGGTACATCGCGCTCGACGCCTCGGACCTCGCGTGGGCGGAGGCGTGGTTCGCGAAGTGGGGGGACCTCGGCATCCTGATCGGCCACGCGGTCCCCGGCACGCGGTCGTTCATCTCGTTCCCCGCGGGGATCGCGAGGATGCGGTTCCGGAACTTCGTCGTCGCCTCGACGGGGGGCGCGGCGATCTGGAACACGGTCCTCGTCGTAGCGGGCTTCTACCTCCTCCAGGGATGGCGGGTGTTCGCGGAGACGACGGAGAACGTGGACCTGTACGTCGTCATTGCGGCCCTCGCGTCGGTCGTCGGGTACATGTACTGGAGGAAGTGGCGGGCGAGGCGCAGGGCGGGTCAGGCCAAGGCGTAGTAGTACTCGCCCGCCGTCTTCTGCTCCCGGTCCAGGCGGGAGTCCAGCTTGTTGATCCGCGGCCGGTTCGTGTCCGCGTCCCGCCGGAACGTGATCTCGACGAGTTTCAGGAAGCGGTTCATCCCCTCCCGCATCGGGAACGGGCCCTCGCCGTGGCCCTCCTGCCCCGGCTCCCCGCTGAACACCATGATCGAGTCGGAGACCATGTCGATGAAGTACACGTCGTGGTCCACGATCAGCCCGGTCTTGCCCTGGTTCTCCATCACCCGCCGGATCGTCTTCGCGGTCGCCATCCGCTGGTTCGAGTCCAGGTACGCGGAGGGCTCGTCGATCAGGTAGACGTCGGCGTCCCGCGTGAGGGCGAGGGCCACCGCGATCCGCTGGAGCTCCCCGCCGCTGAGCTCGTTCACGGGCCGCTCGATCATCCCGCGGATCTGGAGGGGCTGCGCGATCTCCGTCTCGAACCACCCGCCCTCCGCGCGGTCCCCGACCGTGGACGCGAACAGCTCCCGCACGGTCCCCTCGTACGAGGACTCGATGTACTGCGGCTTGTACGAGACCGCCCACTTCCCCTCGATCATCCCGCCCGTCGGGGGCTCCTCGCCCGCGAGCATCCGCACGAACGTCGTCTTGCCCGTCGCGTTCGGGCCCACGACGCCGACGACCTCGCCCTTCTTCAGCTCCCCGCCGTCGACGACCAGGTGGAAGTCGTCGTACCGCTTCTCGAGGCGGTCGTACCGCACGAGCGTCGCCGCCTTCCAGTCCCGCCTCGGGGGGCGGGCCTCGAACGTCACCTCGCGGGGCCGGAACCGGATGTTCTCCTCCTTTAGGTAGCCTCCGAGGTACACGTTGATCGCGGTCCGCACGGGGCGGGGCTGGGCCACGACGCCGTACGCGCCCTCCGAGCCGTAGAGGAGGTACACGGTGTCCGCGAGGAAGTCCAGCACGGCGAGGTCGTGCTCCACGACGACGACGAACTTCTCCTTGGACAGGGTCTGAATCACCTTCGCGACCTCAAGACGCTGGTAGATGTCCAGATACGAGGACGGCTCGTCGAAGAAGTACACGTCCGCGTCCTTGAGCATCGTCGCGGCAATCGCGGTGCGCTGGAGCTCCCCGCCGCTCAGGTGCCCGATGTCCCGGTGGAGGACGGAATCGAGGTAGAGGCGGGGTGCGAGGTCGTCGAGCTGGCCCTGGTCGTCGACCTTCTTCAGCAGGTCCCCGACGGTCCCCTTCGCGACCTTCGGAAGCTTGTCCACGTACTGGGGCTTCAAGGCGGTGCGCAACTCCTTCGCGACGAGCTTCTCCAGGTACTCGTGGAACTCCGTGCCCTTGTACTTCTCGAGGACCTCGTTCCAGTACGGGCGGGTGCGGCGGTAGTGGCCGAGGTTCGGGCACAGCTCGCCGCTCAGGATCGAGAGGGCCGTCGTCTTCCCGATCCCGTTCGGGCCGAGCAGCCCGGTGACGTGCCCCGTCTTCGGCGTCGGGAGGCGGAACAGCCGGAAGCCGTTCCGGCTGTACTGGTGGACGAGATCCTCCTTGAGCGGCTCCGGGAGGCCGATGATCCGGATCGCGTCAAACGGGCAGCGATGGACGCAAATCCCACAGGAGATGCAGGTCTCCTCGCTGATCGTCGCCTTCCCGACCTCCGGGTCGATCCAGATGACCTCGGTCCCCGTCCGCTGGGGCGGGCAGAAGGAGATGCACTCCAGGTTGCACCGCTTCGGCTGGCACCGGTCCTTGAACACGACCGCGATGCGCATGGGCCCCGTTCCGATACCCGCGAGGCTCTTAAGGGATTCGCGAGGGCGGACTCCCTTCCGCTCCCGCCCACAAACCTAAAGACGGCGGGACCGATGGTGCGCGCAGTGACCCCATGATCCCGGGCATCCCCGGCGGGCGGATGAACCCCCGCCAGATGAAGGCGGCGATGAAGCGCCTCGGCATCGAGACGGAGGAGATCGGCGACGTCGAGGAGGTCGTGATCCGCACCGCCACGAAGGAGTACGTGTTCAAGTCCGCGGAGGTGAGCGCGATGACCGTGCAGGGGCAGAAGACCTGGCAGGTCGTCGGCGAGCCGATCGTGATGACCCGGAAGAGGGAGGGCGCCCCGCCCCCGGAGAAGCCCGCGATCTCGGACGAGGACGTCGACCTCGTCGCGGAGAAGGCGGACGTCTCGAAGGCGGTGGCCCGCAAGGCGCTCGAGGAGGCGGACGGGGAGCCCGCGGAAGCGATCATCCGGTTGATGTCCCGATGAGCTCGGAGCGCACGCGGGCGTTCCTCGGGGTGTGGATGCCGATGATCCTCGGCGTCGTCGTGATCGCGTTCGCGGCGAACTTCTTCTTCGTCACGTCGGGGAGCCCGGGGGACGTGTGGCCCGCGGGCTATTCGTGGGACGCGTGGCGGTCCGCGTGCACGGGCGGGCTCGTGTTCGTGGGCCTCGTCCTGTGCCTCTCGACGTTCGGCCGGTACCGCAAGGCGAAGGCGGCCCGCTCGGAGACGCAGGCCCCGCCACCCCCGCCCCCGACGCCCCCACAGCCGTGAGGTTCGAGGGCCCCCGCCAACCATTAAATAGGAACCGTCTCATTGGAACGGCGCTAGGCTAGACCGGGGGGTTGGGCCTCCCCTTGTAGACCCAAACGGTCCTTAGGGGCGGTGACAGCCAGGGGCGGCGTCCCCGTCCGGCGCTGGTCTGGAGGCTGACGTTGAGGTCCTGTCCCGCGGGGCTGGAGGTGGTACGGAGCGCAGCTGGAGAGCGGCGGTCCGTTCCTCAGTCGCGGGGACCGGGTCAGGCACGGAAGTGAGCAGCCTCACCGCGGACGACCAACGCTCGCGGGGGTGCGGGGCCGAGGAGGCCTCCGGGTTCCCCAGCGATCGGGCGGGGCGTCCACCCTGGTGGCCTAGCTTCCCACCCCGCACATTGCGAGAGCTTGGCACGGTATAGACGGAAGGGTTAGGCCTCCCGAACCGTTTCCTCCCGAGGGCTGGGGGAGATCGGTGCCGCCGTCCGCCGTCCGGACACTCAGGGAACTTCTCTACTGGCAGTACGGGAAGATCATTTCGGGCTCCGCGGGCATCGGGAAGCGCCAGTACCCGTTCATCATGGAGCGGTTCGTGAAGCTCAAGAAGGGCCAGATCGCGTGGGACTCAATCCGGGAGTACGTCAAGGAGCACGAGGACCCGGACCAGTGCGCGTACTGCAGCCTCGCCGCGCGGGACCTCACGCTCGAGCATCTCTTTCCCCGGGCGCGGAACGGGCCGCAGGACGAGAAGAACGTTGCGTGGGTGTGCGGCACCTGCAACGCGTCGAAGGGGTCCCGGCGCCTGTACGAGTACTGGACGCTGCGGCAAGGCCTCGAAGCCGCGAAGTACGGCATCCCCCGGATCGCGGAGGGCAAGTACCTCAAGCTCCTGCACGAGGTGCTGGACCAGGCGGAACTCCTCGACGTGGATATGGACGAAATCCGCGCCCGGTTCTGCCCGAAATGCGACCTCAAGGTGGTGTGCCGCGAAGAGGGTACTGCGGGGAAGCTCTCGCCGCTCTGCCTCGACGGCGTCGCGACGATCGCGCTCCGGCCCTAGCGCCTCACCGGTCCGCGAGCTTCGTCTGGCGGGTGTCCAGGACGAGGGGTGCCATGTCGAACTTCTCGACGAGCAGGTCCGTGATGATCGCGTCGCGCACGTCGTTCCGCCGCTCGTCCACGTAGTACGCGGGCTCGTTCGTCGGGACCTGGATGTGGAGCTTCGCGAGGGCCCGGCGGGCGTCCTCCCGCTCCTCCTTCGACGCGGTCGAGATGTCCGCGACTGCGTCGAACCCGCACTCCCGGACCTCGCGCAGGAACACGGGGCGCCGGAAGAGCCGGAACAGGACGGAGACCGCGAGGCGGGACTGGGCCCGGGGGTCCGTCTCCGCGGCCCGGACGTACTCCCCCACGCTGTCGTACAGGGTCTTCCCGCGGTACGTGGAGGCGGTGTAGACCTTGGCGGGCGGGATCTCCTTCTCCCGGAGGACCCCGCAGTCCGCGAGCGCCTTCAGGTACCCCGCGAGGAACAGCCGGTGGAACTTGTACCCGACGCTGGTGAGGTCCTTCGCGAGCGCGCTGATGGATCGCTCCTTCGTGCGGACGGAGGAGACGATGAGGTCCTTCAGGTTCTTCTCTGGAACGAACAAGGGAGAGGATCCGCCCCAGCGGCCCGGTAACAGAATAGATAACAAATAAACGTTTCCACCGGACGCATCGCTCACAGACCGAGTTCAGAAACCACTATACCGCCGGGGCCAATTCACCGCATTCAATCGCCTGACGATCACTCCCCCTTTCTTTTTTTTCTGTTCCTCTCCAGCTGACTGCATCGATACTCGCGCATCGAACCCCGCACAACGCTTATGAAGTCTTGACGCGCGTCCCAAGCGGCATGGCCATACCGGACAACATCGCTTTCCGACGCCTCATCCGGGTACGTAATGGAGCCTTTGCCGTCCTTGCGCCCGCCACGATCGACGTCTATGCGGCAGTCGCCGCGTGGGCCTTCGTCATCGATTCCGCACCCCTCCTTAATGGAGCGATAGCCGTCCTGACCGGAGGATTCCTTGCGTTTCTCGCCCTCCTAGCCTTCACCCTAGTTCCAATCCAGCACAATAGCGAAGGACGCTGGTGCCCGGAGACGAGCTATGACCTCGCTTGGCAGATTAGCCTAGCCTACCCAATCGCGTTTTCCATCGGAATCCTACTCATGGGGCTCACGCCTGTCCAAGGTCTCCATCCAAGCACCGATCGCATTCTCAGTGTTATTGGTACCATGGTTGCGATGAACGCGGGAATGGCAATCGGTTTCGTCGTCGTCCTCAAGGACCTCAAAATGTGGCGGAGGGGAATGGGGCGATCATTCCCGGTCCCGCTACCGGAGATGGTGACAATAGTGGGGAGTGCGGAGCCCATTGGCGCGAAACTCGTCAAGACTGTCCGCGCCACGGGACGCTTATATTCGGTCCGATACCGCGTACCGGGCGGGGAGTTGGAACTCAGGCGGTACGACAGAGGGCGGAGGACCTTCGTCCAGCTGTCCGCGCGGGACGACTGGCGGACCATCGCTGAAGCGTTCGAGAGGCTGGCGCTGCCATCCCGGGAGTCAGATTGAACGGGAATCGTGGGCCACCTTTTCGATAACGATAACGACCGAGGAACGTTTATCCGCCGCCCGCCTCGATGGGACACCGCCGACATGGGGGCCAGCGAGCGCATTCGAACCTACGTGGCGGGTTTCGACGAGAAGCTCAGCGGCGGCATTCCCCCCCGCAGCATCGTCCTCCTCGCGGGCGAGGCGGGGACCATGAAGTCCACGGTCGCGTGGAACGTCCTCTTCCACGGGGCGCAGAAGGACGGGAGGACGGGCGCGTACATCACCATCGAGCAGGGGCGGGAGAACTTCGCGAGCCACCTCCGCGGGATGGGGATGGACCCGAAGGAGGTCGAGGACAAGGTCAGCATCGTCGACCTCGGGATGATCCGGAAGAACCTCGAGGGGATGGCGGAGTCCACGTGGGTCGAGATCTTCAAGATGTACGCCCAGAACCTCAAGAAGTCCCTGAACTACGAGCTCCTGGTCGTGGACTCGCTGACCGTGCTTGAGGCGCTCGCGCGGTTCGACAACCCGCGGGAGCAGATGTTCCAGCTCTTCGAGTGGCTCCGGGACCTCAAGGCCACGACGTTCCTAGTCTCGGAGATGCGGTCGAAGAACGAGGACTTCGGGACCTTCGGCGAGGAGTTCCTCTCGGACGGGATCATCCACGTGAAGATGGAGCGCGTGGACGACGCGAACATCCAGCGGCGGATCCGGTGCGTGAAGATGCGGGGCTCCCCGCACAGCCCGAACTACTACACGCTGATCTTCCAGAACGGCGGGCTCCAGGCGACCCGCGTGATCGCGGAGTAGCCGCCCGCCTCGGCATTCTGGTGCACGGTTCGAATCCTCCGGGACGCCCGGCCTTTCGCGAGGAAACCTTTTTATGAGCCCCGCTCGTTTGCAACGCCCAAGCTCGAAGGCCCGCTAGATACCCGCTTCTATCTAGGACGGCTGAAGAAGGTGGGAGGTTGAGGTCGGCTCTACTCGTCGAAGTGCTAGTGATTACGCTCGTCCTGACGGCAGGCGTCCCCGCGCTGCTCGCGGCGTTCCCGGAGGCGCGGGCCCCCGCCGTCGCGGCGCTCGTCCACGCGCCGCTCTCGGAGATTCGCTCCGTCGACCCCGCGATCGAGGTCGTCGAGGCGTACGAATCCTTCGTCCTCGTGCGGGCGAGCCAGGACCGGCTCGCCGCGATCGAGGCCCGCGGCATCCCCGTGGAGTCGCAGGAATCCGCGTACCGGATTGGGCTCGCGTCCGTCTCGTTCGACGTGCGGGACGGCGACCCCGCCCTCCCCGCGGACCTCCGCGCGGAGCCCACGCAGGGCCCCGCCCTGTACATCGTCCACTTCATCGGGCCTATCAAGGCGATGTGGCTCCGGCAGCTCCAGCGGATGGGCGTCGAAGTCCTCCACTCCCTGCCGACGTACGCGTTCCTCGTCTCGATGGACGGGGCCGCGCGGGACGCCGTCGCGGCGGAGCGGTTCGTGGACTTCGTGGGCCCGTACCACCCCGCGTACAAGGTCCGCCCGGACCTCGCGGGGCCGGCGGGACCGGTCGCAGTCCAAATCCTGACCGTCGCTCCCTCGGACACGTACGACGTCGTGTCCGCCCTGGATTCCGACGGCCTCCAGCGGGTCCGCTGGAATGCACCGGACACGGGGATCCTCTCCGTGTTCCGCGTCGGCGACATCGGCGTCGTGCGGGCCCGGCTCGACGCGAGCCTCCTGACGAGCCTCGCGCGGATTCCCCGCGTGCTCTGGGTCGAGCCGTGGGTCGAGATGCGGATCGACGACTCGACCGCGCAGGCGCTCCTCCAGACCGGGCTCGCGCCGGGCGACGCGAACGCTCGCCGAATCTGGGCCAACGGGGTCCTCGGGGCGGGCCAGGTGGTCAGCCTCGCGGACACGGGGATGGACTTCGACAGCAACTTCTTCCGTCAGTCCGCGGCCGTGATCCAGACGGGCCAGCCCGGGGACAACACGGGCACGCTCGGACCCCTCTCCGTGTACAACACGACGGACCCCACCCGCCGGAAGCTGATCCGGTACATCCCGATGAGCGCGTTCCGGGGGATCGACCCGTGGACGGGCGGGGACCCGGAGGCGGTGAAGGACGCGATTTCCGGCGGCGCGACCTCGGGCCACGGAACCTCGACGAGCTCCCTCGCGGGCGGCTCGGACGCCGGAATCGGCTCGAGCCCCGAGGACGGCATGGCCCCGAACGCGAAGCTGATCATGCAGGACGTCGGTTCCGCGGGGGACAGCCTGAGCTACATCCCGGACAGCTACGACGACCTCTTCGGGCCCGCGTACGAGAACGGGTCCCGCATCCACTCGAACAGCTGGGGCGCGGCGGACAACGGCTACGACCTCCAGGCGATGATGGTGGACCGGTTCGTCTGGAACCACCCGGACATGTCAATCTTCTTCGCTGCCGGGAACGCGGGCTCCGCGCTCTTCACCGTGGGCAGCCCGGGCACCGCGAAGTCCGCGATCACGATCGGCGGCGCGAACCCGTACCCGGGCGAGCAGAACGTGAACGGCCAGAGCAGCCGCGGGCCGACCGCGGACGGCCGGCTCAAGCCGGACATCATGACGTTCTTCACGGGGATCGCCGCCGCGTCGAGCGGGAACCCGATCGACAACTCGAACCCGGGCGGGACCCAGGGCTTCGGCGGGACGAGCCACTCGACCCCGCTCGCGGCGGGGATGGCCGCCCTCGCGCGGGAGTACTTCCAGGAGGGCTACTACCCGAGCGGCACGCAGGTCCTCCCGAACGGCTTCAGCCCGAGCGCCGCGCTCGTGAAGGCGTTCCTCACCGCGAGCTCCCGGAAGATGACGGGGAGCGGCGCGAACCCGCCCTCGGAGAACCGGTACCCGAACGACGCGCAGGGCTGGGGGCGCCTCGCCCTGGACGACGCGATGTACCTGAACCCCGCCACGGAAGGCCAGCGGAAGCTGTGGGTCGTCGACCAGACGAGCGGGCTGTCCACCGGCCAGTCCTCCGAGTACCGGATCCGGGTCGCGTCGTCCACGACGCCGCTCCGGATCGTGATGGCGTACAGCGACTACCCGGCCCTCCCGAACGCGAACCCGGCGCTCGTGAACAACCTGAACCTCCAGGTCACCGCCCCGAACGGGAGCGTGTACAAGGGCAACGTGTTCGCCCCGTTCTCGCTCGGCGAGTCCCTCCCGAACAGCGGGAGCTTCGACAACCGGAACCCGATCGAGGGCGTAATCGTGAACGCGCCCGGGGTCGACGAGTGGGCGGTCCGCATCGAGGCGGCGAACGTCCCCTCCGGGCCCCAGGGCTACGCGATCGTGGCGGCCGGGGACCTGGACCTCGGGTTCGGGGACATCCGGCTGGACAAGAAGGTGTACAGCGAGAGCGACACGGTCCGCATCGATGTCCACGACGCGAACGGCCTGGCGCCCATGACCGTGACCGTGAAGAGCACGGTCGAGACGGCGGGCGAGACGGTCGCGATGACGGAGACCGCCGCCGGCTCCGGCGTGTGGCGGGGGAGCATCGGCACCCAGTTCGGCGACCCCGCCCCCGACGGGATCCTCCAGGTGAACGAGGGCGGGACGATCGAGGCCACGTACTCGGATTTGAACCCCGCCCACGACGCGATCGCGACGGCGATCGTGGACGCGTCCCCGCCCGCGATCTCGAACGTGCGGGCGGAGGACATCACGAACTCCGCCGCGACGATCAAGTGGACGACGAACGAGCCCGCGAACTCGAAGGTGTACTACGGCACGAACCCCGCTCTCCTGACGCGGACGGCGGCGGACACGGGCCTCGTCACGACTCACGCCCTGCCCCTCGTCGGCCTCGCGACGGACACGCTCTACTACTACGACGTGGAGAGCGCGGACGCGCTCGCCCACACGACGCGGGACGCGAACGGCGGCGCGCACTACACGTTCCGCACGACCGCCCAGGGCGACATCCTCCTGGTCTTCGGTGACGGCTCGTTCCCGCCGGACCGGGTGGCGATGTACCGGGACGCGCTCACGCGGAGCGCCTGGCCGTTCAACGAGTGGTCCGTCGCGGTGAGCGGCGACCCGCCCCTCGCGGTCCTCCAGCAGTACAAGGTCGTGATCTGGCAGACCGGGCTCGAGGCGTACCCGGCCCCCTCGGACGCCCAGCGGGCCCTCCTGACGAGCTACCTCGACGGGGGCGGTCGGCTCATGATCTCCGGGCACGACATCGCGTGGTCCCTGTGCGCCGCGGGCACGAGCCAGTACTACACGCCCGCGCGGTGCGCTTGGTTCCGGTCCGAGATGAAGTCGATGTGGCTCGTGGACCCGCAGACGTGGACGCAGAACGTCGGGATCGCGGGGGACCCGATCAGCGGGCCGTACACGGGCAGCATCACGTATGTCGGCCACCGCTCCGGCGGCTACGGCGACGAGGTCCGCAACCTCTGCGGCACGGGCGGCAGCTGCGTCCGCGCGGGCGCGCTCACGTCCTTCGTCTGGAGGGACAGCGGCGGGGTCGCGACCCCCGACAACGTCGGGGTGAAATGGAACTCCACGGGCAACAACGGGACCCTGGGCGTCGGCGTCTGGGGCGGCCGCCCCTCGAAGGCGGTCGCGAACTTCTTCGAATGGTCCGGGTTCAACTTCCAGTCCGGCGTCGTGTCGAACGCGCAGCGGACGGACATCCTGAACCGCACGATCATCTGGCTCCTCGACAGCCGGGACCACCCGGCCGTCCTCGTGCGGTCCCCGAACGGCGGAGAGGTGATCACGACGAACACCGCGACGATCACGTGGTCGCGGACCGCGTTCGGCGGGAGCGTGGCGGCCCAGACCCTGTACTACAGCGACAACTCGGGCCAGGGCTGGACCCCGATCGCGCCGGGCCCCGCCCCGGGCGACACGTCGTACGTCTGGGACGTCTCCGGCCTCCCGAACGGGGGGCACTACCGCGTGCGGGCCGTCGTCCAGGACGACGGGAACCCCGCCCTCACCGGCTCCGACGCGTCGGACGCGGACTTCACGATCAACCGGCCCGGTGGCGACACCCAGGGCCCGCTGATCTGGCCAGGAAGCGTGTCGATCGTCCCGAACCCGATCGTGACCGGTGCGACCGTCACGTTCCGGGCGACCGCGGACGACACGACCCGCGGGAACAGCAACATCGTCGCCGCGGAGCTCTTCGCGGGCGCCGCACCCGGCACGGCCGGGACGGGCATCGCGATGAACCCCGCGGACGGCGGGTTCAACGCGCCCGTGGAGGACATAGTGTGGACCGCGGCCGCGCCGTGGCCCGTGGGGAACGAATGCTTCTGGATTCACGCGCTGGACGCGGCCGGGAACTGGGGCCCGCACGAGAGCCGGTGCACTTCGATCGCGTCCACGGGCGGCGTCGACACGACCCCGCCCCTCCAGGCCACGCTCACCCAGGCGCTCCTCGTGAACGCCGGGGCGGACGTGCGGATCACGTGGCAGGCCGCGCCGGACGAGGGGCAGATCGGCGGCACGGTCCTGTACCGCGTGTTCCGCGCCACGTCGATCGGCGGGCCGTACGTGCAGGTGGGCGGGGACATCCTGGGCACGGGCTCACCCCCGGCTCCGTACACGGACGTGGGCGCTGGCGACCCCGCGCCCTCCGCGATGTACTTCTACCTGATCCGGACCGTCGACGGCGCGGGGAACGTCGCGGACAGCACGAGCCGCGCGGCGAAGTTCAGCGCGGACCTCGCGGCGGGCGTCTCGCTCGTCTCGTTCCCGGTCGTCGCGGCGGACACGAGCCTCGGGGGCCTCCTCCAGACCCTCACGTTCCGGGGGGCCTGGACCTACGACGGATGCACGGGGACGTGGCTCACGTACTCGAGCGTGCGGCCCGCGGGCCAGAACTCCCTGAGGACCGTCGCGCGGTCCCAGGGGCTCTACGTGGACCTTGCGGCGCCGGACCGCCTCACGGTGGCGGGCCTCGTCCCGACGACGACCCGCGTGCAGCTGTGCGGGGGGTGGAACCTCGTCGCGTTCCCGGGCTTCGCGTCGATGACCGCGGGGCAGGTGCGGACCGCGACGGGCGCGAGCGCGGTCCTGGAGTTCGACCCGACGGCCCCGCCGGGGCTGACCCGCACGATGGCCCCCGGGGACCCGATGCGGTCCGGCCGCGGGTACTGGATCGACGTGGCCCTCCCGGTGAACTGGGACGTGCCCGGCCGCTGAGCCTAGCCCTCCGTGAGGTCGAACAGCTCCGATTCCGGGGCGCTGAAGTAGAACAGGGACTGCTCGAGCTCGAGCTCCTTCGACATCTCGCGGTCAATCCGCTCCCGCCATCCGGGGCGGAGGGCGACCCGCAGGGTGTGGCCGCCCTTCGCGAACACGACCTCCGGGTTCTCACCGGCCTCCACGCGGATGTTCCCCTTGCCCATCGTGCACCCGCTCGAGAACTGCACGCCGTCCACGACGCAGAGCATCGGCGGCTCTGGGCGGGACCGCACGAGCGCCGTGAGACCCTTATGGTGGCCGAAACGCCGCTTCCCGATCGCCCCCATCCGGAGGCCCAGGGTCACGTAGACGCCGAGGTGTCCATGGAAGGCGCGGAGGGTCCCGAGCTCGGGCGGGAGGTCCATCGGAGGATCGGAACGCCGCGGGTCCCTAAATCCTTGGTGGCAGGGGGCGTCACCAGCCGACGACGGAGACCCCCGGGACCCCCCAGCGCGCAAGGTTCGACAGGACCCTCCAGGAGAGGGGCCAGCGCACGTACACCCGGGTCTCGCCGAGGCGGGAGGCCGCGCGGATCCGGCCCCGCGTCTCCGCCGCGTCGACCTCGCCATCGAGGAGCACGAAGACCCGCATGACCCGGGGGCCGCTCGCCGCGAGGAGGTCCGGCGACCCCACGGTGCGCCTCGACCGGGATGCGACGACCCGGGAGACGACGAAGCCCTCCCGGCGGAGGAGGGCGCACGACCGCTCGACCGCCTCCCGCCGGCCGTTCTCGAGGGGCCGGTGGAGGAGCGCGGATTCCTGAGATGACCTCATGGACACCGGGTGCGTCTCGGGAGATTTAAGCCCCCGGTGGAACTGTCCACCCGCGATGGGGCTGCCGCCGAAGGTCCCGGACCATTGCCTCCTGTACCTCGCGGACCGAGCGGACGTGCGGGAGGACGAGCCCGCGGCGCAGGACCTCACGCAGGAGAGAATCGCGGAGGCGCTCAGCGTGCGACGGCCGCACGTGTCCCGCGCGATGGGGAGGCTCGGGGCTCGGGGTCTGGTGAAGACCGCGAAGGTCCACGTCCGCGGCGAGACGCGGCGGCGGCTCGCGTACTTCTTGACGGAGGAGGGGCTGCGGCGGGCCCAGGCCCTGCGGCGGCGGCTCGAGGAGGAAACCGTCGTCACGGTCGACCTCCAGGGCGGGGAGAATCGGCGCCGCCTCTACGAGGTTGCCCTCCTCCTGCCGCGGCGGCCGAGGTTCTCGGACCTCCTGGCGAGCATCGAAGCGGGGCGCCTGGATCTCCGGCGGTTCCTGGACCGACAGGCCCGGCTGAAGGGCGGGAAGGTGTACGACGCCCGTGAGGCGGCCGCGCCCGCGCACTTCCGGGGCCGCGCCGCGGAGCTCGCGCGCCTCGACGCGTTCCTCGAGGACCCCAGGGCCCGCGGCGTCCTCCTCGTAGGTCTCCCCGGGATTGGGAAGACCGCGCTCGCCTCCCGGTGGGTCGAAGGGCTCCAGGGGCGGGTCCACGTCCTGTGGCGGCGAGTCCGCAAGGAGACGACCTCGCGAGACGTACTCCGGGATGTTGCAGAGCTGCTCCGGGCCGCGGGGCGTCCCGCCCTATTCGACCACCTCCACCGACCCCCGGAGGGGGACCCGCATGCGGCCGTCGCCCTCCTCAGGCGGGACCTGGCTGGCTTGCGCGCGCTTGTCGTGCTCGACGACGTGCACGACGCCGCGGAGGACGTCGGCCAGTTCGCGAACGAGCTCGTGGTCGTCGAGGGCGGCGCGAAGCTCCTCCTCCTTGCCCGGGAGCGCCCCGGGTTCCTCCGGACGGAGGATCGCGTGCGGGGGCGCGTGTGGGAACTCGATCTGGACGACCTTCCCGGCGCAGACGCCCGCGCGATGCTCGGCGCGCTCGGAGTGCCGCGGGACCGACAAGCGGGGATCCTGGACCGATGCGGGGGCCATCCGCTCGCGCTGGAACTCGCGGCCGCGGGCCAGCTACCTCTAGAAGGGGTCCGGCGCGCCTCCGTGTCCTGGTTCGCGGAGGAAGCGATGGCGCAGCTCGAATCCTCCGCTCTCGACGCCCTCGCCCTCGCCGCCGTAATCGGGGCCCCCGTCGCGCTGGACCGACTCGGCTCCCGCGGGCCCGAACTCCTGCGCCGGTGCCTGCTTCGGGAAGTGGAGGGAGGGAAGGCGGTTGTCCACGACCTAGTCCGCGGGGCGGTCCTCCAGGCCCTGGCCCCGGGGCAGGCCGAGTCCCTCCATGGTCGGGCAGGCAAGATTCTCGCGGGTGGAGAAGACCCGACGGACGCGCTCGCCGCAATCGGGCACTTCCTGGCGGGCGAGGTCTACGACCTCGCGGAGACGGTGGCCGCGGAGCGGGGCCACGAGATTATCGAGGCGGGCCTCGCGGAGGCTTTCCTTCCGTTGCTCGAGCGGCGGGCCTGGACCCCATCGGGCAGCGCCCGTCGACCGAGGCTCCTCTTGCTCCGTGGGGACGCGCTTTTCGCCCTAGGCCGGTGGTCGGAGGCGGCCCGGGCCTACGAGCAATGCGAGGACCTATTGGAGGCCCTGCTCGGGCGCGCGAAAGCGGAGGTGCAGCGGCACTCGCGGCTCTCCCTCCCCTTGCTCCTCCAAGCGCGAGAGCAATTCGAGAAGACCGGCGCGCTCCGTCTGCTCGCGGAGACCGAGTACTGGATCGGCGGGGTGCACGAGAATGCCGGACGCTTGGACGACGCTGCTGCGGCGTTCGAGCGCGGGAGGGCGGTCGCGTACGACGTGGGCGATCGGCGGTGGGAGGGCCTGTGCGCGTATGGCCTCGGACGTCTTCGGTCCCAGCGACATGACTATGTGGGGGCCGTCGAGATTGAACGTGAGGCCCTCCGCTTGCTCGAGAGGGAGGGGCGCCGACTCGACATCGCCAAGGTGTGCGCGGGGTTGGGCGGAAACCTCATCGAGCTCGCCCGCCTTGATGAGGCGGAGTCGTACCTGGAGCGGGCGGTCACCGAGGCCCGGGCGACGAGCGCGACGGGGATCTTGGGATCGAGCCTCTACAACCTCGCAAGCCTTCGGCTGGAGGCGAAGCGGGTCGAGTCGGCCCTCCCCTACTTTTCCGAAGCGCTCGATGTCTTCGAGGGAGAGGAGCAGTACGACTCCGCCGCGTGGTGCGCGGCGTGGCTCGCCTTCGGGGCCTGGGCGGAGGGGCGGGAGGCGGAGGGCGACCGCTGGGTGGAGCGGGCGGGCGCGCTCCTCCTACGAATCCGAGAGCCCGCCTTGCGAGCCCGGGCGCTCCGGCAAGTCGCTCGCGCGTGCCGGAAGGCCGGACGCCGGGAAGAAGCCCACCGCCATCTCGTTCGGGCCGCCGCGGAAGCCCGGGAGGCGAAGCTACCGCAGCTCGAGGCCGACCTCGCCACGGACCTCGCGCAGCTCGACTAGCCCGTCGTGCAGGCCACGGGCGTGGACATCGAGGACGTGTGTCCGTCGTTGAACACTGAGACGACCCCGAACCTGTACGCGGTCGACGACGAGAGGCCGAGGACCGTGTAGTGCGTGGTCGTCACGGGATCCGTGTTCGCGCGCGTGTACTCCTGTTCCCCGGAGGCCTTCTTGTAGATGTCGTAACCCGAGAGGTGGGGATCGTTCACCGCGGACCAAGAGACTTGCGCGGAATTGGTCCCGCACACGGCCGTCACATTTTTCGGCTCCATGTGGCCCGCCTCACTCTCGGCCGTTGCCACGGCCGTCGCCATGCCCGCCAACACGAGACACACGAACATCGCCCAGAGCATTCCTCGCTCCATTTTTCACCCGCGGGCGGAGCTCGCGGGGGCGCCCATCATGGGGCGGTGGACATGTGCACCCCCAGGGCTAAGGCCGGGAGCGACGTCGCTCGCATGGGCGTGTCGGACATCGAGCACGGGAGAGATTCGACAGGTTCATGCTTCCCGCCAGCATCGACGGGCGCAAGTCTCGTGACTGAGAAACCCGTCGGGGGAACCTCCCGCTCCCCTCGCCCCCGCTCGGAGGCTGACGATGGTTAGCGCCACGGACCTCCTCCTGAATCTTCCCCTCGTTTCCGCGGCCGTGTGGCTCGCGATCGGCCTGTGGCCCTGGGTCCGGGGGCTGCGGACCTCACCGGAGAAAGCGTTCGCCGCGGCGTCTGTCCTCCTCGGCGCATGGGCCTTCCTGGACTGGGCCTTCATCCACACGACGGACCCTGACCTCGCGGTTCTCATCTCGAAGGTTCGGATCACGGTGTTCTCGTGCGCGTGGCTCGCGTTCCTATATTTCGGGAGATGGCTCAGCCGCGCCCGGTCCTCGGTGGACTACCTCGCCGTCCTCCCTGTCCTCGGGTCCATCGCGATCGCGTGGATATTCATCACCCAGGGCGCGGTGATGACGGACTTCGGACCCCGGCTGACCCGGGACCCCCGCTGGTACGCCCTGTACTTCCTCCAGACTGCCGCGTACCTCGGCCTCGCCTTCGGGCACATCGGCTGGGCCCTCCGGAAGGCCGGGTTTGCGTCCCCCGCGACGCGGAACAAACTCGCGGCGATCTTCATCGCCCTCCTGATCACGATGGCCGCGTGGCTGTCCACGAACGCGTACAACAGCCTCACCCAGGCGGGCGGCTTCCGCGCGCTCTCCTCGATCCTCATCCTCCCGGGAATCCTCGTCCTAGTCTTCCTGGCGCCCATCTCGCGTCGGGACCTCGTCGCATTGCTCCGAAAGCTCACGGTGACGCCCTCCCGCCCGTTCGCGGCGATCTGGTACCACAACTCGGGCCATCCCCTCGCCCAGGTCGTCCTGCCCGGCGGGACCGGCTTGGACGCGGGCGTCCTCTCGGACCTCACGGCGGCGATGGACCACTTCCTCTCCGAGGGGCTCCACTCCGACGCGGGGTCCCTGCGCCAGTTCGAGCACGGGGAGCACGCGTTCGTCATCGAATCGGGCCGGTTCCTCACCCTGGTCGTGCTGCTCCGCGGGCATCCGTCCGAAGGCCTCCGGTCCGAGCTCCGGAGTGCGATCCGGGAGTTCGAGGCCCGCCACGGCGAGGGCCTCGCGAGCTGGGACTCCGCCGCGAACCTCGCGGAGGCGAGTCTCACCGCGCTGGACGAGGTGTTGACGCCCCACCCGCTGTGACCCTCACCCGGAGAGGCCGGCCTGCGCGACGAGGAATGCGACCGTGAACACCGCGAGGGACGCGGGCCACGCCCGCACGAGCTGGGCGCGCATCTCCCCGGGCGCCCGGCCCCGCGCGACGCCGACGCTGAAGTACGTGATCACCGCGACCGCGAGCACGAGGTACACGCCGACGACGCCTAGGAACGCGGCGGGCGTCAGGCCGAGCGTGACGAGCTCCGAGAAGGACCGGGACAGGAGGCCGTAGAGCGCGCACGTGACCCCGAGGACGATCGGCGCGAACAGGATCGCGGTGGACTGCATCGCCTCGACGACGGACCCGAGGTCCCGCCCGATCTCCCGGTCCACCTCCCGCAGGTCCCGGAGGTACGCGGACGTCTCGACGATCGACTTCCCGGCGGTCGCGGAGTCCTTGCGGGACACCTCGATGACCATCCGGAGGGCCGCCCGCACGGTCCGCGACGGGACGTCCCGCAGGACCCCGTCGGACCCGAAGAGGACCTCCTCGAGCCCCTCCCGCGACGACTGCGAGCGGCGGACGATCCGGTCGAATAGGGCCGACGCCTCGGACCCGCGGGTCGCCTCCGCGGCGGTCGCCAGGGCGCGCTCGACGGGGAGCCCCTCGGACACGCGGCTCCCCAGGAGGAACAGGGCGTCCGGGAACTCCGCCTCGAGGCGGGCCGCGGACCTCCGAGTCCGCTGCCATGCGCGGAGGCCCGGAACCAGGGCCACGATCCCCGCCGCGACCAGGGTCCAGAGGGAGGCGAGGATGACGGTCGGCGCAGGCGCGAGGACCAGGCCCGACGCGGCCACGGCGACGAGCCCCGCGGCGACGAGGAGGTTCCGTCTCCGGAGGGACGGCGGGGCCTCCCCCGAGCTTCCAGTCCCCGGGCGGTTCCCCAGGATCCGGTACGCGTACACGAACGCGCCGACGGGGAACAGGAGGTCCATCGCGAGGACCGCGGGGACGCCGCTGTCCCCGCGCGCGGGCCCGCTCCCGGCCGGCAGGGACGCGCCGAGCCCGCCCAGGGACAGGAGGGGCAGCATCGCCCCGAGGATCAGGGGGAGCAGCACGCCGAGCGCGAACAGGACCGTCGTCGGGCCCCGGAGGGAGGCCGCGTACTCCTGGATCCGGGCCTTCGTCCCCTCGTACGCGATCGCCCGCGCCTTCTCGAGGGCCCGCTCCAGGCCCGCCTCCGTGCGCTCGAAGGCCGCGCCCCCGATCGCGAAGAACGCCCGCTTGAGGTCCTCGTGCCACTCGCCCCAGCCCTGCGCGAACCGGAGGAACGCCGCCTCCACCCCCGGCGGGCTCCGGAGGTACACGTCCCAGAGCACGGTCCGGAGGCGGGTCGCGAGGGGCTCGTCCGTGTGGTGCCCGGCGAACTCGACGGCTCGGTCGAGGGCGGGCACGAGCCGCATCGACATCGCCATGTAGTTCACGGCCTCCGGCGCTCCGCCGAGGGACTGGACCCGCTGGCGCTTCGCGAGGGCCTCGGGGTACGACGCGACGCCCGCGTACACGGCGGGCGGGCCCGCGACGGCGAGCGCGACGAGCGACGCCAACAGGAACGCGGGGGAGCCCGCGGCCGCCGCGACGGACAGGGCCGTGAGGGCGAGGACCGAGGTCCCGATCGCTGCGACCGTCGCGAACCGGAGGACCTCGTCCAAAGTCACGGGGAGCTGCGTCGACTCGAGGGCCCGGTGGAACGCGGGCTGCGCGAGCGCGCGGGCCGCCCGGTCCCGCCGCCTTCGCATCCCGTCGAGGACCCGCCGGGACGCGCCCGGGCCCTCCTCCGGGACCGCCTCGAGGTCGAGCCGGGCCTCCTCCTTCCGCACCCGCTCCTGCAGCTCCCGCAGTCGGTCCTGGAGCCGGGAGCGGCGGGCGCGGGACCGGGCTGCGTCCACGGGCCACATCCTCACGGAGAGCCGGCACGCCCGGACGAACCACTCCCCGTCCCGCATCTACACCGTCCGGGAGAGCCAGGCCCTCCATTCGTCCACGAGATCCGCCCCGCGGAACCCTTCCTCGACGAGGGACCCGTACTTCGCGTTCGACCGGGCGACCCACCCCGCCCCCAGAAGCTCGTCCCGTCCCGTGCGCGCGGCCGACTCGAGCAGGGCCTCCCGGATCGCGGAGCGGCCCTCGATGTTCTCGAGCGCGGCGGCGTAGCTCATCCCCCAGGCCCGCGAGATCGCGTGGACCCGCTCGGAGGTCCCGCGCAGGGCGTCCGTCGCCTCGAGGGCGTCCGTGTCGACCCGGTACGCGAGGAGGGCCTCGAACGCCCCCGGCCCGCGGGACTTCGCGACCTCCGTGACCTCCGTCATGCGGCGGACGAACCGCTGCCCGCCCCCGGGGCGGGCGAGGCCCGCGATCACGACGACATCCGTCGCCATGAACGACATCGGCGGGATCCCGAGGTCGTGGACGATCCGCTCGTACACCGCGCTCGAGGAGTTCCCGTGGATCGTGCCGAGCACCGCGCTGCCCGCGGTCCCCGCGCGCATCGCCTCGTACAGGGTTCGCGCCTCCTGGCCGCGGACCTCCCCGAGGACGATCGCGCTCTCCCCGAGGCGGAGGGACACCCGGAGGGCCTCCTCCGCGCTCATCTCCCCGTGGCCCCCGAGCGCGGACTCGACGTAGAGGCTCTGGACCTTGTACCCGAGTGCCCGCATCTGGGGGCCGGGGAGCTCGAGGGTGTCCTCGATCGTGAGGATGCGCTGGCTCTGCGGGAACTCGAACATCAGGGCCCCGAGGAGGGAGGACTTCCCCGCGCCCCGGCTGCCCGCGATCAGGATCGTGGAGCGGCCGTCGATCAGGAACGAGAGGAGGCCCGCCGCGAGCGGGGTGAGGCTCCCCGCGCGGACGAGCTTTGGGAGGGTCCACGGGTCCGGGGAGTGCCGGCGCAGCGCGAGCGCGAGGCCGTCCGGGCTCAGGGGGCGGCCGATCACGGTGGCCCGCACCCGGAACGCCTCCAGGTTCGTCTCGAGGACCGGCGTGGCCTCGGAGAACGGCCGCCCGCTCTCGAAGCGGAACCGGGACAGCAGGGCCTCCGCGTCCTCCTCCGTGAGGGTGATGTTCGTCACGCACCGCTGGTGGCCCTCGCCGGTCCCCGCGATCGTGACGTACACGGGCGTGCGGCTCGCGGGCGCGTCCACGAAGACGTCCTGGATGTTCGGGTCGCGGAGCAAGATCTCGATGATCCCGAGGCCCGCGGTGTACTTCGCGAGCACCTCCGCGAGGCGCCGGCACGTCGCGACCTCCTCCGCCCGGCCCTTCCCGACCCGCAGGCCGCGCTCCTGCGCGATCCGGTACAGGAGGCGCTCGCCGACCTGCGCGACGTACGCGCGAATCTCCGCGGGCCGGCGGAGGTCCAGGGACCGCGGCGGGAGCCGCCGGAGCTCCTCCCGCGCGAGGTGGATCAGCTTCAGGTGGTGAATCGGCAGGACGTACTCGGAGGGCACGACGAAGTACAGGGACTCCGCCCGCTCGGGGAGGTCATACAGCCGGACCTCGGAGTCCGCCACGCGGTACGTCTGGAGGAGGACCGCGTCCGGCGGCGGGAGGGGCGCGACCCACGAGGAGGAGAACGTGGGGCGGGTCTCGACGTCGCCCTCGAACACGCCCGCGAGGGCGGCGGCGACGCGTTCGATGTCGTACTGCCGGAGGAAGGACAGGAGGTCGGTCAGGGACGCGATCCCGTCCACGTCCGTGGCGGGCGACCCCGGGACCTCCGCCGCGTCCGAGCGGACCGCGGTCACGGCGCGACCTCCGGGGGCGGGGGCGCGGCCTCAATCGAGGCCTCCCCAAAGTTGACGGCCTCGCGGAACAGGTAGATCAGGTCGTTCGCGGTGGCGGCCGTGCAGGCCGTGCACCCCGCGTCCCGGTACCGGCGCAGGGCCTCGGCGGACGTCAGGAACTCCGCGTGGAAGGCGGCGAAGTCCCCCAGGACCTTCTCGCGCAGGCGCCCGAACAGCGCGTGCGGGTTGAACACGCACGCCGCGCACTTCGCCGCGACCTGCTTCCTCGGCGTCCCGGGGAAGTTCGGCGATGGCTCGCGGGAGGCCATCTGGCCCATGAGGCGGGCGAGCGCGAGGAGCTTCCGCAGGGCCTCCATCGCCCGGGGGCCGTACTGCTTCTCCACGTAGTGGCTCAGCACGACGGCCTCGATCCCGAACTCCCGCTCCAGGTGCCGCAGGACGGCCGCGAGGCATGCAGGGTCGCGGAGGTCCGCGGAGGTCTCCGGCGCCTCCTTGCAGTCGACGATCAGGCGGCCCTTGGACGGTTGCACCTCTGCCTGCGAGAACACTGCCGCGCTCCCCCCACGGGCGGGGCATCGGCGGGAAGGCGATAAATAACTTGCTGAGGGCCGCCGAAACCCGCGCGCGAGACGCTCCCGTTCGGGGGGTGGCGAACATGTTATGCCACGATCTCGGCGGGCCGCATCGCCCCCGGGCGACGGGCCCCGGCGGCGCGCCCGCCCGATGCCTTTACATCCCGCCCGGCCCATCCCTGGGCCGTGTGGGGGGAGCGTGCCGTAGGCGGCTTCTTCGAGGACGTCCACGTCCTGGTCGTCGTCGTGATCGGGATGGCGACCCTGCTCGCGAGCTTCGCGGCGGCCTTCGTCGCGTACCGGGAGGCCCGCGACCGCGACGCCTTGCTCCAGGAGGCCTCCCGCGTCCTGCGGGTCCTCCTCACGGACCCGGCCCTCCTCCACGGCGGGGAGGACCGCCTCCTTGACCTGACCGCCGTCGCGGGCCTCGACGAGGCGGGCCTGGCGAGTCTCGCGGGCACGCCGCACGCGGTCCAGCTCGTCCTCTCGGAGCGGAGCGGGACGGACCCGCGGACGTTCGTTGTCGAGACGGCCTCCGTGGGGCCGGAGCGCGCCGTGGCTGCGACCGCGGCCTCCGTGTGGCACAGCGACGTCGACGTGCGGGCGTCGCGGGTCACCGTGACCCTCGGGAGGTGAGCGGATGGACCGCGCGGGCCAGTCCGCCCTCTTCGACGCGTTCCTCTTCCTGACCGTCGCGATCGTGGCGTCCGCCGCGGTCCTCAGCTACGCGTCCCTCGCGTCCTCCCGGTCGGAGGCCCTCTCGCGGGAGCGGGCCCTCGAGTACGCGGAGGACGTGCGCGTGGCCCTGATGCGCACGACCCTGGGGGACGCGGGGTACCTGAACCGCACGGGCGCCCGGGTCGACCTCGGGGGTTGGGTCACCGTGGAGCGGTTCCTCCTGGACGAGGCGGACCTCCGGACCGCGGGCCTCCCGGAGGCGAATTTCGCGGGGACGAACGCGGCGATCGGTGCGATCGCGGCGGGCCTCGTCCGGCCGCCCTTCTCCGTCGGCGTCCAGGTCGACTTCGAGGGGGACGGCGGGCCGGCGGACCTGTGGATTGGCACGGGCGCGGGCCCCCCGCCGGACCGGTACACGGCCGGTTGGACGTACGAGACGACGGCCGGGCTCCCCGTCACAATCGCGGTCCACCTGTGGACCGTGTGATCAGTCGACCTCGATCAGCTCCCGCACGACCGTGTCCGCGTCCTCAATCGATCGGATCTTCCGGTCGAACCCCCGGATCCGCACGATCGCGCGTACGACGAGGTAGCTCCCGAGGCCGACGAGGACGATGCACAGCGCGAGGAGGGGCGCGAGGAGCCACAGGACCTCCAGGATTACGTACAGACTCGAGGTCGCGACGAGGAAGCTCACGACGCTCAGCGGGAGGGCGAGAAGCGCGATCCCGGCCTGGAGCGCGGAGAGCGAGGTGCGCTTCTCCGAAAGGAGGAGCTGGATCTCGTTCAGCCTCAGGTTGACCTGGGAGTTCTGGAGGACGATCTCGTCGATCGCGGCGCTGCTCATCCCATCCCGCGGCGGGTGGATGGCGGGACGGACGTAATAAACGTGACGCCAGAGGGCGGCTGTCGGTTTGACTAAAGACCGCCTGGAAGTCCTCCGCCTGTCCGGAGCCTGAATCAAGCTAATTCCGTGGTGAAGATTAATCCTACGAGCCGTGCTTTGGCACTTCGTGTCACGAGTGTTCATCTCCCACAGCAAAAGAGATGCCGAGCTGACCTCCAATATTAGCATCGCGCTGTCCAACATCGGAGCCGAGGCAGTGGCCATGGAGTATGTCGCCGAAAAACCGGAGGGGGGGCAAGAGTGGGAACGGATACGCAAGGAGGTCTCACTCGCCGATTTTGTAATGCTCTTCAAGACGGACAATGCGATTTCCACAGACTACACGAAGAGCTGGATCATCTTCGAAGTCGGCCTTGCCGCCGCGATGAGCAAACGACTTCTGGTTTTCGAACGGCGCGGCTCGCCGATTACTTTCCCAATTCCGTATCTCACCGATTACATGCTCTTCGACCCGGCGAAGGTCCCTGACGTTCTCCAGGTTCAACGTGTCGCAAAGGTGCTTCAGGATGAGCTAGCTAGTCGCGGGAAACAACAACCTAAAGAGAAAAGCGACGAGGGATGGTTCTGGCTAGCACTCTTCATGCCCGAGGTCTTTGCTTCCCTGCTCGTGCTCGGGTTCGTTGCCGCAACGGCCGCTGGAATCGCCGCAGTGCTCACGGGACCGATTCCGGTATCGTGTCAGAGATGCCACTCGAACTACAATTACTATGGGGGATTCTTCGACCCGTTCCAATGCCCAGTATGCCTCAATTCCATCGACCTGACGAGAACGATTGACCCCCAAACCCTCGATCAGCTCAGGAAGGTCAAAGACCAATTAGGCCCCGGAACCCTGAGACCACCGCAGTAGGACCCGCATACGTCCAGAGCGTGACACCAGACTCACCATCGGCGCATCTTGATTCCTCGCCAAGCAACTGGGTCCGAACTGGGTCCGGGTAGTTTCAGCGTCCGACTCCGTGGACAACGGTAGTTTCGGTCATCCCTCCGGCTCGGAGGTATTTGAATGTGGCAATGCTTGGAGAAGCAGATGATCGACGCCCCGCCCTTGACCGCCCCGGTGAATTCCTTTGCCCCGAAGGCGCGCCCACGTTGTCCGGAGTGCGGGGAGCGGCTCGCGCATCGGAACGGGTGTGTGGAATGTTGGTCCTGCGGGTACTCCTCGTGCGGATGACCGGCGGGGTTCCAGCGGAAGCGGCTTCACGGGCCATTCCCCTCCATAGAATGGGGGGAATCGTCGTTCCAGTCGAAATCGTGCCGGGGGTCGATAAATAGCGAATGATCACTGACGAGCCGCCTCTCCCCGGGGCGACGACCCCTGGGAGGGACAAGGGGAGGATTCACACGCTCGCGGAGTACTCACTCGAGGAGCTGATCGCCCGGTGGGAGGAGTTCTTCGGGGAGATCGGCCTGGAGTCCGCGATCATCTCCCTCGCGGACCGGTACCCGGAGGAGCGCTCCCTCAAGGTCCGGTTCGAGGACCTGAACCGCTTCGACACGGACATGTCCATCCACCTCCTCCGTGCGCCCCTGAACGTCCTCGCGGCGGGCGAGGAGGCGGTCCGCCGAATCGTCCCGCCCACGGAGGAGGCCGTCGAGGTCCACCTCCGGGTCACGGGCCTCCCGCGGGACTCCCGCGTGCAAATCCGGGACCTCCGCGCGAAGCACCTCGGCCGCTTCATCGCGGTGGAGGGCCTCGTCCGGAAGGCCACGGAGGTCCGCCCGATGGTCGTCGACGCGACGTTCCAGTGCCTCCGGTGCGGCACCGTGATCAAGGAGCCCCAGGAAGGCCAGGCGTTCCGCGAGCCCCTCGAGTGCTACGAGGACCAGGGCGGCTGCAAGCGGAGCGCGAGCGCGACGAAGTTCAAGCTCCTCGGGGAGGCGTCCCGGTACCTGGACACCCAGAAGATCGAGATCCAGGAAGCGCCCGAGGGCCTCCGGGGCGGGGAGGAGCCCCAGCGCCTGAGCGGCTTCATGGAGGACGACCTCACAGGCCAGATCACGCCGGGGATGCGCGTCATCCTCAACGGGATCCTGCGGAGCAGCCAGAGAGGCAAGCCGGGCCAGAAGTCGACCCTGTTCGACATCTTCCTCGACACGAACTCCCTGGAGTTCGAGCAGCGGGAGTTCGAGGAGATCGAGGTCACGGAGGAGGACGTCAGGCTGATCGAGGCGGAGGCGGCGGACCCGGACATCTTCCAGAACATCATCGCGAGCATCGCGCCCTCGTTGTACGGACTCACCACGGAGAAGGAGGCGTTGGCGCTCCAGCTGTTCGGCGGTGTGCCGAAGCTGATGCCGGACGGACGACGCATCCGGGGTGACATCCACCTGTTACTGGTCGGTGACCCCGGCACCGGGAAGAGCGAACTGCTCTCCTACATGAGCCGTCTCTCACCTCGCGGAATCTATGCCACGGGCAAGGCCGCCTCGGCAGCCGGGCTCACGGCCGCGGCGGTTCGCGATGAGTTCGGGGAAGGGCGGTGGACCCTCGAGGCGGGCGCCCTCGTCCTCGCCGACAAGGGGCTCGCGTGTTTGCACCCATCCACGGAGGTCCTCGTCGATGGCGCCCCGATGCCTGTGGCCGATCTCTTCCGCACCGAATCCGCCGAGTTCGCTCTTGCCGGCGGGGAGCCGGTCGAGATTTCCCGCGTCAACCATTCCGTCGTGGGGTTCGATCTCAATCGCCTCACGGCGAAACGCGCACGGACTTCCCTCGTGTCTCGGCGAGCATACCGTGGGCCGATTGTGCGGGTGACTTTGGATTCCGGGCTGACGCTCGCTGTCACCCCGGATCACGTCGTTCTCGACGGAGACACGCTTCGCTGGCGACGGCTTGAGGACCTCCGGCCCGGAGGCAGGCTCGTGACCGCGCAGCGTCTGCCTTCCAAGGGCGATCCAGTGTGCCTTCTCGACATCGTGCCCGACAACTGGATTGTGGGACTCACGGCCTCCGAGAAAGCGGAACTCCGCGAGGAACTCATCCGCCTTCACGGCTCCACATCGAAGGCAACGAGGAAGTACGGCCTCCGCGAGGATGCCCTCACGGGGCGGGGGGTCCTACAGGTCTTCCAGCTTAGAGGGATCCTTGGGGATACCGGTCTGTTCGGCCGGTGGGGGAACAAGACCCTCGGGTTCGGCCGGTCGAAAGCGACGGAGTGCCTGAAAGCAGCGCAGATCACGCCAGAACTTGCCTACGTGCTGGGATTCATCCAAGGCGACGGAAGTGTGCGCGTCGACCCTAGGCGCCACTCGGTTAGCATATCCCAATCCGCGCGCAATCTTCGCCAAATCCAGCAGGTTCTCAGGCCGACGAAGGCGGTCACGAACCGACCGTGGGGCATGCACGAGAGAGTCCCACGGAGTCGCATCCGTGGGCGTGTCGCCCAGAGCCGTGGGTATCACATGCATCGCGGATCGAACCTGATGGCGTTCTTGAAGGAGTGGATTGCCGCCGATGGCTTTGCGAACCTCCTTCGGCTTGATGACGAGGCCCTCCGGGGATACATCGCGGGAGCCATGGACTCGGACGGTTGCATCTCCGTCCGGACCTCGTCGAGGGGGGGTCGGTCCCGTCAGAACACAGACATCGAGTTCCGTCTGTCGTCGGATCGGAAGCGCACCGAGCGTTTCGTCCTGGCCCTTCGGAGGTTCGACATCTTCGCTCGGCTGCGCGTGGGGAAGGGGGCCTTCACGGTCCAGGTCACATCCCGTCCTGATGTTGATCGCCTTCTTGACGTGATCCAGCCCTACTCAGTCAAGTGGAAGGACCTTCCCGAACCTAGACAGGGCGTGCACGGCCGACACCTCCGAGCTCCCGCAGAACCGGTGGCCCAACTACTGCAGTCGCTGTCGATTCGCGCCACGAACCTGCTCCCAAAGGGGCTCTGGAGCACCTTCTACGAGATACGACTGCGACGCCGTGTGCCCTACAAGGAACCCCTTGCGCGCATGGTCAAGGCCCTGACCCTGGGAATTGACGCGAGGGCGCACGAATGGCTCGCCGCCCTTGCGGGAAGCGACTATGCCCTTGATCGGATCCAGGAGGTTCGAGTGGAGGAGTTCGATGGCTACGTGTACGATCTCCGGATACCGGATGGCGAGAACTTCCTCGCCGGTGGAGCCGTTGTTCACAACTGCATTGATGAGTTAGAGAAGATGAACCCGCAGGACCGGTCCGCGATCCACGAGGCCATGGAGCAGCAACGGGTCAGCGTGGCGAAGGCGGGAATCACCGCCGTGCTCCAAGCCCGATGCGCGGTCCTCGCAGCCGCGAACCCGAAGTTCGGACGCTTCGACGAAACGAAGTTCGTCTCCGAGCAGCTAGATCTGGCGCCAACGCTTTTGTCGAGATTCGACGTTATTTTCTCCCTGATTGACCGACCGGAATCGGAGCGTGATCGCAGCATGGCGAACCACATCCTCCGGGGACACCTCGTCGGGGAGTGGCGGAGACGGCGAGAGGAGGGAAAGGAGGTCCCGGAGGAGGACACCGAGATCATGGATGTGTACGCGCCCCAGCTCGACCCCATCTTCCTCCGGAAATACGTCGCGTACGCGAAGCGGATCTCCCCGGTGATGACGTCAGAGTCGATGGAGACAATCAAGGGCAAGTACCTCGAAATCCGGAAGGCGGGAGAGCCCGCTGGCGCGTCCGTGCCCATCACGCCGAGGCAGCTCGAGGCGATCATCCGGCTCGCGGAGGCGAGCGCGCGGGCCCGCCTGAGCCCGAAGGTGGAGTCCCAGGACGCGGACCGCGCGGTCCGGATCACGGAATACTGGATGCGACGCGTCGCGGGCGATGAGGGCCGGTTCGACATCGACATCGTCCAGGTCGGCATCAGCCAGTCCCAGCGCGAGCAGATCATCGCCCTCCGGGACGTCATCGGGCAGCTGTCCGAGCAGAGCCCCGCGGGGGTCGCGGACTACGAGGACATCGTCCGCGTGGCGGGCGAGCGCGGGATCACCGCGCCGAAAGTGGACCAGTGGCTGAAGCGGTGGAGCCAGGAAGGCGAGATCTACAGCCCCGGGAAGAACAAGTACAAGCTCGTCGAGCGCCTGTGATCGTGGCTCACGCCCGCGCCCGGCCGCCCGCCTCCGCGCGTCGCACCCGCCGCCACCGCCGCCACGCGGCCCACGCCTGCTTCTTCAGCAGCAGCGCGTACTGCCCCATCACCATGTGCGCGGCGGTCCCGCACAGGACCCCGGCGCCTGTGAGGGTCGTGGCGAGCGGGACTAGGAAGGGCAGGGGGCTCCCGAACACGAGCGTGTAGTACGCGAGGCGGCTGACGAGAGACAGGGACGTGAGCCCGACACCGAGGCCCACGAGGGCCCGGCCCCTCCCGACCCGCCCGCGGAGGAAGTACCAGCCTCCCGCCCAGACGAGCACCGCGCCGAAGGCGCTCGTGAACCCGAAGAAGACGAGGAGGGCGCGGAACGCGAAGAGCGCGGGCTCCCCCAGGACGGGCGCGAGGAACTCCGCGTAGAGGGACGCGAGGACCGGGTTCGCGATCTCCCCCGCGAGGAGGAACGCGGACGACAGCACGCAGAGGGTCACCGCGTCGCGGTGCTTCACCCTCCGCTGTCGCCACCACGGCCGGGGGCTGCCCATGGGTCCGTGGACACGGCCGCGGGGTTACTTATGGGCTTCCTCCCCGCTATCAGGGACGCGAGCCGCGCCCCCCGGGATAACTATATGCCCGCCGCCCCGCATCGTACGGACCGGATCCCGATGCCGATCCGGATGAAGGTGTACCACCGCGGCCCCGAGACCCTGGTCGCGGCGTGCGACGAGGACCTCCTGGGGAGGACGTTCCGGGAGGCCGGGCTCCGGCTCGAGGTCTCCGCGTTCTACGACGGCGACGTCGTCTCGGAGGAGCAGTTCGTCGCCCACCTCCGCCTCGCGACGATCGGGAACTTCGTGGGCCGCGAGACGGTCGAGGCCGCGCAGCGCGCGGGGTTCGTCGGGGAGGACGGACTCCTTTGGATTGAGGGCGTCCCGCACGCGCAGATGGTCGTCGCGTGAGCGGGCCGAGGCCTTAAGTAGCGCGGGCGGGAATGCTCGCGCCGCGATGCTATTCTGCGTGGAGTGCGGGCGGGAGGGCCCCACGGTCGAGGGACTGTGCCCGGCGTGCTTCCGGGCGAAGCGCCCGCTCGTCCGGCCCCCGGAGACGATCGACGCGGTCGTGTGCAAGGAGTGCGGCCGGGTCGAGACGGCGGGCGGATGGGCCCGGGTGCTGCTCGAGTCCGCAATCCCGAGAATCCTCCAGGAGCGCGTGCCCGTGGACCCGCGGGCGGCCCGCCCCGCGTTCTCGTACTCGATGGCGCGGGAGGACCCGCGGAACTACCGCCTCACCGTGAAGGTCGCGGCCCGGATCCAGGACGTGGAGGTCGTCGAGTCGTTCACGACCCGCCTGCGGGTGAAGCAGGGTCAATGCCCGACGTGCACCCGCCGCCGGAGCCGGTACTACGAGGGAATCGTGCAGCTCCGGGCGGAGGGGCGGGCCCTGACGGACGCGGAGCGGGGGCGGCTCGTCCGGTTCGTCGAGGAGGCGGTCGAGCGCCGCGCCGCGAAGGGGGAGGAGGCGTTCGTCTCGAAGGTCGAGGTCGTCCGCGGCGGGGCGGACGTGTACCTCAGCACGAACGGGCTCGCGCGGACGCTCGCGCGGGACCTTGCGGACGCGTTCGATGGGACCGTGGGGTCCTCGCCGAAGCTGTACGGCCGGCGGGACGGGACCGACGTCTACCGGGTCACGTACCTCGTGCGAATCAAAGGGTAAAGGGCGCGGGCCCCGTCCGGGCCCGCGCGGTTCTTCGGACCGGCCCTATGTGGACCCGCCGCCCTCGCCACCTTCCTCCGGCGCGGATTCCTCCATCGGCTCCGAGGGCGTCTCGGGCTCGGGGGGCGCGGCCTCCTCAGGGGTCGCGGGGGCCTCCGCGGGCTTCTTCCGGCGCCACGCGAGGAGCGCGGCGAGGATGATCACCACAATGATGATGATCAGCAGGATCCACAGCCACGTCAGGTCGGACGGGGCTACGAGGGTCGCCCCGCTCTGCGGGGTCGTCCACGCGGACACGCGGTCGTTCACGAGGACCGTCTGGACGTGGTAGTAGTACGTCGTCCCGGCCGCGAGGTTCGTGTCCTGGAACGTCGTCCCGGCCCGCGCCGTGCTCGTGAGGTTCGTCCACGGACCGCTCGCGCTCGTCGACCGCTCGATGTAGTAGCCCTTGATGTCCGAGGCCGAGAGCGCCGACCCGTCCGTGTACGTCGTCGGGGCCGTCCAGCGCACGTCGATCGTCGTCGCGGATGCGCTCGTGAAGGTCACGGCGGACGGCGGGTTCGGCGTGGGCGACGCGACCGTGAACGACCACTGGTGCGGCGTCGCGAGGGTGTTCCCCGGGGCGCTCGCGTCCCGGGCTCCCACCCCGACCGTCACCGTGTACGTCCCCACCGTGAACGCGGTCGCGTGGGAGATTGTCAGGACCGTGTCCCCGACCGTCCACCCGGTCGTGTTCGTGACCGCCGGGGCGATCGTGATCGCGGCGACCGTCGCCGCCCGCCCCATCGCCTCCGAGAACGTGATCACGATGTTCGCGGTGCCGGCCACCGTCGTCCCGGTCGGCGTCGCGGAGACGACCGTGGGGCGCGTGCTGTCCACCTGGAACTGCGCGCTGCACGCGTTCCCGACGTCGCCCGCGGTGTCCGCCGCGTCGATGCACACGACGACGTTGACCGCGTTGATCGTGCCCGGGACGTTCCACGTGTATACGTCCGGCGAGGGCCGGCTCGTGAGCAGGCTCGCGACCACGCCGTTCCCGCTCGAGGACGTGTAGTTGATCCACACGACGAGCTGGTTCGTGGGGGTCTCGTCCGGACCCATCGTCCACGCGATGTCGTGGGCGCTGCCGCCGGTCCAGTCCAGGCCCGCCGCGGGCGAGGAGACCGCCACGGCCGGGGGCCGGTTCGCGGTGAAGGACCACGGGTTCGGCACCGGGCCGGGGATCAGCGGGTTCCCGACGGTGTCCTGCCCGGCGACCGTGATCGTGTACGTCGCACCCACCGCGAACGCCGCGGTGTGGGTCAGCGTGAGGACCGTGTTCCCGACCGTCCACCCGGAGCCGTCGAACGTGAACCCGGTCACCGTCACGGAGCCGGTATTCATCGCCTTGCTGAACGTGACGACGACATCCGAGGTCCGGCGCACGCCCGTCGCGCCGTCCGCGGGGCTCGTCACCGTGATCTGGGGACTCGGGCAGAAGGCGGTGAAGGTCCACGGGTTCGGCACGCCCTGGGCGGGGTCCAGCGGGAAGTTGTCGTCCGCGTCCCGGCCCGTGATCGTCATCGTGTACGCCTGGCACTGCGTGAACGGCACCGCGTGGGTCAGGGTGAGGGTCGTCAAGGGGACGTCCCAGCTCGCGACGAACGTGATGCCGGGCGGGGCGATCACCCACGTCACGGTGCCGGGGTTCATCGCCTCGCTGAACACGACGACCACGCTCGTGGTGACCACGACGTTCGCCTCCGTGTCGATGGGGTTCGTCGACGTGATGAACGGGGCCCTCCCGATCGCGACGCAGGACCCCTCCGAGGTCCCGGCCGTCGTGTACCAGGTGGTCGCGGTGTCCCGGTAGTCCACGGCGATCTTGTAGCACCAGGTGCCCTGGGCCCGACCCGTGTCGTTGTACGACATCGGGCCGCTCGGCACCTGCGGGCCGCTACGCCCGATCATCGCCCACGGACCCGTGATGCTCTGGGCCCGGTAGACCGTGTAGTTCACCACGTTCCCGTTCCCGTCCGCGAGGCCCGTCCACGTCACGTCCACCCACGCGGGGCCCTTGTTCAGGGCCAGGGTGGGGATCTGCTCGATGTTCGCCGCGGGGAGGGTGTCGACGTTGAGGGTCGTCAGGATGCCGTCGCTGGAGGTGGTCCAGTTCGGCCCGTTCCACCCGTTGTTGCCCCGGACCGTCTCGATCACGACGACGACCTCGTCGCCCGGCTTCCAGATGGGTTCGAGGGTCAAGGGGTCGGTCCAGCCGCTCCCGACGTCCATCCCGTGGGTGGCGAGGTTCACTCCGTCCGCGTCCTGAATGTCCGCCTTGACCTGCGGGGTCTCGTTGTTCCGGTTCGTCAGATAGTAGACGGCCGAGGCGGGGTTCGAAGGATTCCCCAGGCCGGGGGCCGGGTTCGGCCCGACGCTTCCTTCCACGGTGTGCGGCAACGGTATCGCCCGCACGACGTCCATCGCGGAGAGGCCGACCGCCACCAGTCCCAACACCACCAGCACGATCAGAAGCTTGGTTCGCATCTCGTCATCCTCCTACGGCACTGCAGGCGTAATCAGTATCGGAGTCCACGTGAAGCTCGAGGCCACGATCACGTACACGCCCGCCCCGGGCGCGAACGTGAAGTCCGTCCCCGCCCAGGTCGAGCCGGTCCAGTAGTAGCGCGTGACGCTCTGCGTCGCCGCGTTCCACAGGCCCACCTCCGTGATCCGGGTCGAGCCGAGCTCGGTCGCGATGTCGCTCGCCCTCTGGTACACGCCGGTGTACGGCAGGCTTTTCCAGTTCACGTTGCCCATCGTCCCGCCGTTCCGGGTGAAGGAGAGGGCGACGGACCGGTCTGTCCCGGTGATCGTCCAGGAGAAGACCTGCCGGACTCCGAGGTACAGGCCGTCGCCCGCGTTGACGGTGAAGTCGGTCCCCCGCCACCGGCCCCTCGAGTAGTAGTAGATCACCGAGGACTGCCTCGCGGGGTCCCACTTCCCGACGACGTCGATGTTCGTGGACCCGAGCGCGGTCGCGATGTCGCTCGCCCGCGTGTAGCCGGAGTTGTACGGCAGGGAGAACCACGCGATGTTCGTGTTCGTCGAGGAGTGCCCGAAGGCGAGCTCGATCTTCACGCCCATGGACGAGTTCGGGCCTTCCGTCGCACCGGCGGCCCCGCGCACGACGTAGTAGTGCGTCTGGCCGTCCGAGCCGTCCGTCGTCGCGAGGAACGTCGTCACGACGGGGGACCCTCGGAGGGTCCAGCCGGACGGGAACGTCGCGAAGCGGTTCCCCGCGCTGTACACGTTGTACGACGACGCGCCGAGCACGGGGTCCCAGCCCAGCTGCACGTCCGCCCCGACGACCGTGACCCGGAGGTTCGCGGGGCCGGTCAGCGGGCAGATTGTCGTGAAGCTCCATGGGTTCGGCACCGGGCCCGCGACGAGCGGGAGGCTCTGCAGGTCCGTGAAGCCTGCGACCGTCACGGTGTACACCGTG
>Ga0209002_10000019_pt1 | contig 84689 bp, 78 predicted proteins | sample Rifsed16ft2_FD_184010 | JGI IMG/M metagenome (GOLD analysis project Ga0209002, IMG submission 184010) | Soil microbial communities from Rifle, Colorado, USA - sediment 16ft 2 (version 2) | ecosystem: Environmental > Terrestrial > Deep subsurface > Rock core/Sediment | place: Rifle, Colorado...
GCCATCGCCTGGGCCATGGAGCTGTTCCAGCGGGGGATCCTTACCACGAAGGAAACGGGCGGGCTCGAGCTGACCTGGGGAAATTACGAAGTGATCGAAAAACTCCTGTACATGACCGCCCGGAGGGAAGGATTCGGAGACGTGATCGCCGACTCCGCCCGGGCGGTGGAGCGCGGAAGGTATCCGAAAGAGGCGCTGAAGTACCGGATGGCCGTCAAGGGGCTGTTCCAGTCCGACCCGCACGACGCGCGGATCATCAAGGGATTCGCCCTCGGCCTTGCCGTGGCGACGCGCGGGATGGACCATCTCCGGAACCGGCCCACGCTCGAGATCAACGCCAGGATCAACGACGACCGCGAATACAAGGCGGCCCTCTACGGGGGGATCGTGGCGCCCGAACCGACGAGCTACGAGGGGAAGGAACATGCCGTCGCCGCGTGCGACAAGATATTCGCCGTCGGCGATGCCGTCGGCATCTGCCGCTTCGCCACGAAGCTGTTCAATTCCCCCTCCACCGCCGACTACGCGGATTTCGCCCGCCAGTTGAAGGAATTGACCGGGGAGGAGTTCACCCCCGCGCAGCTCGACGAGATCGGCCGCAACATCACAGGGATCGAGCGGCTCATCAACGCCCGCCTGGGATTGACCGAGAGGGACGATACGCTGCCCGACCGCTGGTTCGAGGAGGAGATCCAGGCCGGACCGTTCCCGGGGGAGAAGATCGACCGGACCGAGTTCGAAGCACTCAAGAAGCGGTACTACGCGCTCCTCGGGTTGAACGACGCCGGCGTCCCGTCGCTCGAGTGGCACCGCCGCCTCGCCGAGGTGTCCACCGGGTTCGCCGTCCGGGTCGAACTTCCGGAGGGGATTCCCGGAGCACCGGAGGGGGCGGTCATCCTCGATCAGCCGTTCTCCGGCGTCGACGGACTCCGGGATGCGCTGAAGAAGCGGCTCCCCCGGGCGGCGAGGAGACTCGAGGACACCTCCCTGGTCGTCGCGGTCAACGGGACCGTGATCCTGTCGAACGAAAACGAAACCCCTGTCCGGAGCGGAGACGAGGTCACCGTCCTGCGGATCATCGGCGGGGGCTGAAGAATCGAAATTCGCCGGAGGACGGATATGCCGGAAGCCTATCTCTGCGACGCGGTGCGCACCCCCATCGGATCGTACGGCGGGATCCTGTCGGCGGTCCGGACCGACGACCTTGCGGCCCATCCGATCAAGGCCCTGATGAAGCGCAACCCGGCCGTGGAGTGGGGGAGTCTGGACGACGTGATGTACGGGTGCGCCAACCAGGCGGGGGAGGACAACCGGAACGTGGCGCGGATGGCGGCCCTGCTGTCGGGCCTCCCCCCGGAGGTGCCGGGGGTGACCCTCAACCGCCTGTGCGGCTCCGGGATGGATGCGGTCGGAAGCGCCGCCCGCGCGATCAAGGCGGGCGAGGCGGAACTGATCGTGGCGGGGGGGGTCGAGAGCATGTCCCGGGCTCCGTACGTGATGAGCAAGGGGGCCGTCCCGTTCGACCGGAAGGTCGCCTTCCACGACAGCACGATCGGGTGGCGCTTCGTCAACCGCCTGATGAAGGAACAGTACGGGATCGATTCGATGGGGGAGACGGCGGAAAACGTGGCGGAGCAGTTCGGCGTCTCCCGGGCCGACCAGGACCTCTTCGCGCTGAACAGCCAGCTACGGGCTTCGGCGGCCATTTCGGCGGGCCGCCTCGCGGAGGAGATCGTGCCGGTATCCCTCCCCCAGCGCAAGGGGGGGGAGGTCGTGGTGGAGAAAGACGAGCATCCCAGGCCCGACAGCACGCTGGAGGGGCTGGCCCGGCTGAAGCCGTCGTTCCGGGTTCCCGGGACGGTCACCGCGGGGAACGCCTCCGGCGTCAACGACGGGGCGTGCGCGCTCCTGGTCGCCTCGTCCGATGCGGCCAAGCGGAACGGGCTGGAGCCCCGGGCCCGCATCGTCGCCATGGCCGTCGCCGGGGTGCCCCCGCGGATCATGGGGATCGGCCCGGTGCCGGCGACCCGCAAGGCGCTGGCGGCCTCGGGCCTCCGCCTGGACCAGATGGACGTCATCGAACTGAACGAGGCGTTCGCCGCCCAGGGACTCGCGGTGATGCGGGAACTGGGCCTTCCGGACGACGCGCCCCACGTCAATCCGAACGGCGGGGCGATCGCCCTCGGACACCCCCTGGGGATGAGCGGCGCGCGGCTGGTCGCCACGGCGATGTACCAGCTGCGGCGGACGAAGGGACGCTACGCCCTCTGCACCATGTGCATCGGGGTGGGGCAGGGGATCGCGCTGATCATCGAGCGGGTCTGATCCGCCACGGATCGACCGCCGCATTGTGATGACCGGCGACCTTTCGGCCGGTTCGCCTCCATCGGTCTCTTGACCGTATGCGCTTCCGAGGAGTAAGGTCAGGGCATCCGTTGCCTGCTCCACCTGCCAAGCGGCGATTCCTGGCGAGGAGGCGAGTGTGGTAAGGAATCCCTCGGCATCGTTGCGTTCCACCATCCCCTCCACCCCGCACTGTCTAATCAACTGTTAGGCCTATGGCCATATAGAACCTCTTGACGGGCGGTATATATCTGATATATACAGGAGGGTATGGAGCCCGACGATCCGATATCGAAATGCACCGGGTTTGAATGGGACAAGGGTAACCTGTTGAAGAATTGGGAAGAGCACGGGGTTACCGGGTCTGAATGCGAACAGATATTTTTCAACCACCCACGGGTCGTCGCTCCTGACGTAAAACATTCAGAAAAAGAAGGTCGATATTTCGTTCTTGGCCATACCGATACGGGGCGAATGTTGTTCGTGGTTTTTATGATACGAAAGAACCTGATACGAGTAATTTCGGCGAGGGACATGAGCCGAAAGGAGAGGAAGGTATTCGAGAAATCATGAAAAAAATACCTAAGTTTTCTAGTGAAGCAGAAGAGCAAAAGTTCTGGAAAGAGGCCGATTCCACGGAATATATTGATTGGAGCAAGGCAAAGCGTGGGGTATTTGCTAATTTAAAACCATCTTTAAAAACCATTTCGATTCGTCTTCCGGAGTCGATGATCGAGGAATTGAAAGTATTGGCGAACAAACGTGATGTTCCTTATCAATCACTATTGAAGGTATTTCTTGGGGAAAGAATAGAAGAAGAATTAAAAACTTCATTATTGCGGCGGGCCAAGGCCTAACAACAGGCTGAAGCTGACGGCTCACTTGGTGAATATCTTGAGTGCCCGCAGCTTAGCCTGAGCGTTGACCGACTTTTTTATGCAGAAGAATTGATGATAGGGGGGTTGAGAAACGCAACCGTTCCCTATATGATCTTACTGGTAAGATCATATAGGAGGTGTTCACGATGGCCGAATTGGCGACGACTCGACTGTCCTCGAAGGGGCAGGTTGTCATCCCAGAAGATGTTCGTGATCGGTTAGGGTTAAAGCCTGGAGATCAGTTCGTTGTCGTTGGCGAAGGCGATGTTGTAATCTTGAAAACCATTTCTCCTCCGTCAATGAAAGAATTTGATGGATTGGTATCGAAAGCCCGCAGCCAGGCCCGGCGGGCCGGACTCAAGCCAAGTGACGTGGCCGCAGCAATCCGGAAGGTGCGAGCCCATCGATGAAGGTTGTGCTGGATACGAATGTACTTGTATCCGGCATTTTCTTTTCCGGCCCGCCGGCCGAGATTCTGCGGGCATGGAGTCACGGCAAGTTTCGGTTGGTGCTGAGCCCCGGGATTCTCGATGAATACACGAGGGTGGCAGCAGAGCTTGCAGACAAATTCCCCGACATAGATATCCGCCGCATTCTCGATCTGGTTGTCGTGCGTTCGGAGGTTTGCTCACCGGGCACATGGCCGCAACGGGTCTGCGAGGATCCGCACGACGACAAGTTTTTTGCGGCTGCGATTGGTACTCGAACGAAGACTATTATCAGTGGAGATAAACACCTACTTAAGGTTTCTGGTTACCAAGGCGTTTCTGTATTAACCCCGCGTCAATTTGTCGTGCAGTACCTACTCGATGATTAATAAGGAAATAAATTTTTCGCGGTCCAACAACAGGCTGAAGCTGACGGCTCACCTGCCGAACTTCCTGAGTGCCCGCAGCTGAGCCTGGGCGTCAGCTGCACGTTACGATCGTGATGATTGAGAGCAAGGTGAAATATGCTATAACGCTTGACGTTTAACGCGTAACGTCATACCCTGCCGATATGATTCGATCGTTCAAGGATACGGAGGCGGCAAAGATATATGCGCGCCAACGGTCGAAAAAATTGCCAACAGACATTCAGCAGGTTGCCTTGCGGAAAATGCGCATGCTGAATAATGCAATAAATCTGAATGATTTACGCATTCCGCCCGCGAATCGGTTGGAGAAACTTTCTGGCAATCGGGCAGGACAACACAGCATCCGCTTCAACGATCAATGGCGTCTCTGTTTCGAGTGGCGGGATGGAGACGCCCATGCCGTTGAGATTACGGATTATCACTAGAGAGGTGCGGTCATGAGCAAGTCGAAACTTCATCCAGTGCATCCTGGCGAGGTACTGATGGAAGAATTTCTGAAGCCGATGGAGCTGAGCCAAAATCGTCTGGCACTGAACATCGGTGTGCCGCCTCGTCGTATTAATGAAATTGTTTTGGGGAAGCGTCGGATTTCTGCCGAGACAGCACTTCGTCTGGCCCGCTATTTTGGGACCTCCCCGCAGTTTTGGCTTGGGTTGCAGGCCGATTTCGATCTGGACGTGGCGGCAGAGGAGATGGGTGAGCGATTGAGACAGGAAGTAATCATTCGAGCAAAAGCGGGTTAATTGATCGGCAGCTAACCACAGGCTGGAGCTGACGGCTCACCTGGCCTCCAGTCTACGACGCCTTCGGCAGCAAGCCGCGCTCCTTCAGCTTCCCGTGGCGGAAGGCCCCCCACAGGGCGGCGCCGATCGCGCCGGCGTACAGGGAATCCGCATGGGCGGCGACCTTCGTCTCCATCTTCTGCTGGATCATCCCGTCCTGGAGGGCCTTCACCAGTCCCGCGTCCAGCGCCAGCCCGCCGGTCATCATCACCACCCCGCGCCTCACGTCGATCGACTTGAGCAGCTTGATCAGGCGCTCGGCCATCGACTCGTGGATGCCGCGCAGGATGTCGCCCGGCTTGATCGCGCGCGAGACCATGTTGATCACGTCGGTCTCCGCCAGGACGGCGCAGATGCTGCTCACCTTCTCCGGCTTCGTCGCCTGCTGCGACAGCGCCCCGATCTCGTCCTGGGCGATCCCGAGGTACCGGGAGATGTTCTCGAGGAACTGCCCGGAGCCGGAAGCGCACTGGCTCGTCATCCGGTAGGTCAGGACCTTTCCCTTCCCGTCGATGCAGATCGCCCGGCCGTGCAGCGCCCCGATGTCGAGCACCGCGCGCGCCTCGGGATTGAGGTACAGGGCGCCGCGGGCGTGGGTGGTCATCGAGTAGAAGTGCCCCGTCGCTCCCGGCAGGCTTTCCCCCTCCCCGGTGGTCGCGACGTAGTCGACGTCGTCCCGCGCGAGCCCCGCCGAATCGAGGACGGACTTCATCGACTCCTCGACGAGGTCGAACGTGTTCCGCTGCCGGATGCGGGCGTCCCAACGGGAGAGCCACGCGCTCTTTTCCCCTTCCACGCGGAACAGCGCGGTCTTGATGACTCCCGATCCGACGTCGACGCCGATCGAAACGGTCATGCAATCCTCCCTTTGTCCCTACCTACCGATCGGCTGCGTCGCCTCGGAGGGCGGGGCTCCGTTCGTGGCTCGCCGTGCGATGAACCTGCACGGCTGCGCTTTACCTCACTCCGCCCCCCCTCCTGCGGCGACTCCGCTAGTGGACGACGGCCCGCAGGGCGAAGTTCGCGCCCCCGAGGGCCCCCGTGTAGATCGAATCGGGGCTGATGTTGATGGTCATGTCGCCGTAGTTCTCCTTCAGCAGCTTGCGCAGCTCCCGGACGGCCGCTTCGTTCTTCGCGACCCCGCCGGTGAAGGTGAACTCGTTCGTGACCCCGCCGGAGCGCGAGATGATGGAGATCGCGCGCAGCATGATCGCCCGGTGCAGCCCCGCCAGGATGTCCTCGCGCCTCTCGCCGAGGGCGAGCCGGTCCCGCAGCTCCGCGCCGGCGAAGACGGTGCAGGTCGAGTTGATCCTGGGGACCCGGGTCGCCTTCATCGCGATGGGGCCCAGCTCGTGGAGACCGATCTTCATCTCGTCCGCGATGTAGCCGAGGTAGCGGCCGCACCCCGCGGCGCAGCGGTCGTTCATCTGGAAGCTCGTCACGATGCCGTTCCGGTCGATCTGGATCCCCTTCGTGTCCTGCCCGCCGATGTCGAGGACCGTGCGGGTTCCGGGGAACATCATGTGGGCTCCAAGGCCGTGGCAGAGGATCTCGGACCGGATGTGCTCCTTCGGGAAGGGGAGCCGGACCCGCCCGTAGCCGGTCCCCACCACGTACGTCTCCTCCAGCTCGATCGCGAGAACCTTTCCGAGGGCCGAAAGCGCCTCGCCCCGGTCGACGCCCACCCCTTCGGCGGAGGCGAGCGAACGGGTGAGCCCGTTCCGCATCTGGGACGCCACGGTCTCGTCCGGATCGACCCGGCTCTCCACGTCGATGATCGACTTGTCGTAGATGTTCAGCATCGTTTCGAAGGGGATGTCCGCCTCGCGGCCCGCCTCCTCCGCGTGGGTCATGAACCGCGACCCCGCGATGTCCCGGAAGAAGTCCGACTTGCGCGCGGCGCCGGGAGCGTAGATCGTCTGCGCCTCTCCCTCGATCTTCCGGAAAACGCCTCCCAGGGCCTGTCGAAGCGCGGCCTTGGTTCCCTGGAAGCGGGGATGGTCGAGGTACCCCATGCAGGTCTCCTCGAGCTGCCGGAGCGCGGAGAGGAACTGCTCCAGCCGGAAGTTCCGCTCGAGGTCCGAAAGGAGGTGCTCCGCGTCCTTGCCGAGGGCGTTCCGGAACAGGGTGAACCGCGCCGCGATCTTCGCCTCCTGCTTCGAGACGCGCGCGGCCACGTCGTAGTTGGAGCGGGAGTTCGTGATCCCGCACCCGAGAACCTCGAGGTGTTCGTCGATCAGGACCGACTTGGTGGTGGTGGAACCGAGATCGATGCCGATGAACGTGCGCATGCCGCCATCTCCCTCAGGCGCCGGCCGCGGCGGCGGAGCCGCCGGCACGGCGTTTCTGGTCGATCATCTGGAAGTAGCTCTCGAGGCGGTTCTTCACGTTCGCCGCGGAGAAGTAGCGCGGGTCGACGAGGTCGGTCTCGATGAAGGCCCCCGGCTTCCCGGTGATCTTCTCGATCTCCCGCATCATGACGAGCTGGCCGGCGGAGAAGCTGTTGCAGCTCTTGATCGAGTTGATGAGCAACCCGTCCGCTTCGTACTCCACGATGTTGCGGGCGAGCATGTCGACGCGGGTAGGCAGGTTCCGGTTCGTGTAGACCCCGAGGCAGTAGTCCGCGAGGGACTCCAGCGGGTGGTCCGGGTCGTGCCGGAACCCGTCGTAGTCGTAGACGCCGCCGACCTTCGTATACGACGAGGCGACCACGACCGCGCCCGCCTCGGAGAACATCCTCCAGAAGTCGCGGAACGAGGTCCAGTTCGGCGGCCCCTCGACCACGAGGCGGTAGTTCTCCTCGGGCATGTCGCCGTCCGGCGACTGGGCGCACAGTCCCAGCGCGATCCGCTCCTCGATCTCGCTCCGGAGCAGCCGGTAATACTCGATCGCCTCGTCGGTCCCCCGGAAGGCGGTGAAGATCGGGCCCATGTAGTAGACGCCCCCGAAGTAGCAGTCGACGGGGGACGGCTTGCGCTTCGACGCCTCGAGCATCCAGACGAGGTCGTTCTCGGCGATCGCCGACTTGCGCAGGTATTCCCGCAGGCGGTCGATGTCGAACCGAACTCCGGACACCTTCTCGAGGACCGGGATCACGTCTTCCATCAGCTGCTTCACGATGTAGTCGCGCATGTTCTTCGTCGGATTCCCGTCGGCGGCGTAGGGGACGTGCAGCATCACCGTGGGGCACTTGTACTGCTCCCGGAGCAGCTCGAACCACTTCATGAAGGTGAAGCACCCCGTGTAGCTGAGGAGCAGCACGTCCGGGTCGGGGAACGGCTTCCCGTTGGGGGCGATGTTCCCCTTCGCCATCATGCCGATGTCCGCCTTCACGTACGTGCAGACGTCTTCGGAGTGCCCCGACCGCTCCGCCTCGGCGATCATCTCGCCGGATTTCTTCCGCATCGCGTTCTGGATCGCGTTGATCTCGGGGAGGTTGTTCGCGATGTCGAAGCACATGAGCAGCTCGTTCAGATTCCCCGGGACGAAGGTGGAGGAGACCTTGGCCGTCCCGCTCGTGATCCGGTCGTAGTTCCGGCCGATCATCTCCTTCTGCACCAGCTGCGACGTGGACTTGACGACTTCCGGCCGGCTCATGACGCGCTCCACAGTTTGATGGAGTCGGCGAAGGTGCCCGACTGCTCGCGGATCGGCTGCATCTGGCTCGAATTCTCGGCGTACTGGATGTGGATGTAGGGGATCCCGAGCGGCTCGATCCGGGAGATGATCATCGGCTTGTCGAGCAGCGCGGGGTCGCAGAAGCTGGGCGCCGCGAAGATGACGCCGTCGGCCTTCCTCTTATGGACGGAGTCGATCAGGTAGCTCCCCTTCCGGGCGACGTCCGGCTCGTACTTGGCGGCCGTCTCCGCGGAGTGGAGGAGAAACGCCCGGGAGAGGTTCCCGATCGGGTCGCCCTCCGTCGGTACGTCCTCAAGAAGCCAGCGCGCGACGAGCATGAGATCATCGTCCACGATGTAGCATCCGGACATCTCGAGCGACTTGATGAGGTTCAGCGGCGGCTGTTCGCAGAAGGCCCCGGTCAGCACCACCCGGCAGTTGTCCCGCATCGGACGGTTCGCGGCATCGGCGGCGGCAAGGTACTCCCGCATCAGCAGCGTGTGCTCCTCGGGGGGAAGGACCATGCCCGCCCGCATCAGAAGGTAGACCTCGGCGGACGGGGCCTTCCACGGGGAGGCGGCACGGAAGTCGTAGACCTCGTTCACCCATCGGCGGTTTTCGTTGTAGACGGCGATCGAACGGCGGATGTCGTCGTCGGAAACCTCCCGGCCGGCGAGTTTCGCCAGCCCGTCCCGAAGCTCCCGCAGCTCGTTCGCGTAGAAGACCCCGCCGACCTCCTCCCGGAAGTTCTGGGGCGCGTCGAAATACCGGACGTACTTGTCCTTGAACAGGAGCTTCCAGATGCCGCTCAGGTTCCGGATCACGTCGCAGATGGAGGGGAACATCATGCCGTCGACGAAGTCGAGCTTCCCGTTGATCGCCATCTCGATGGTCGACCGGGGGATCCGGCAGATGTAGCTCTGGTAGAAGGCGTCTCCGTGGATCACCTCCATGTCCGCCCCGCCTCCGAGGATCCCGAGCGGCAGCATCCCCGCCGCGTGGACGATCTCCCGCGGGACGTAGACCGGCATGTATCCGATCACCTTCCGCCCCGGGACGGCGGCCTTCCATTCCCGCGCCTTCGCGAAGCTCGGGTCCTCGAAGATCGCCTCGCAGGCCGCGACGATCTCCCCGACCGGGCGTACGCTCATCGTTCGGATCTCCGGGCGAGAAGGGCGGCGATCAGGCCGTCGATCAGCTCCTCGCTCCAGGGGATCCCCCTGGCCAGCCCCTGCCGCAGCTTCACGAAATCGATCTCGCGGCCGGTCTCCTTCGTTCCCTCGTTGAAGGCCCGGAATCCGGCGCGGGCCTCGTTCATCATGTTGAGGGCGAGCCACGCCCGGGAGTTCTCCTTGTTCGCGTTCCACGCGGAAAGCTTCGGCTTCCGCAGCTCCTCGAGGCTCTTCGTCATGCACTCGGGGAACGTCTCGAGCAATTTCGCGCACAGTTCCTCGACCGCCGCGTCGAGCAGGGAGAGATCGACCTCGCCCCCCTTGATCGCCGCGAGGCCCTCCTTGTACGCCGCCCCGGTCCTGAAGTCGCCGTGGACCCCCCGGCCGTACTCGTCGAGCATCCGGTCGGTGATCACGGTCGGATTCGCGACGAACGAACCGCCGATCTTCAGCGCCGGAACGAGGCCGGAAACGATCCCGAGCCGCGCGGCCTTGTGGGCGGAGAACGGTTCGCAGAGGGTTCCGGAGACCATCGCCTGCTCGCACCCGATCATCACGGGAAGGAAGTCGGTGGCCCCGCCGATCGCCGCGGAGCCGTGCTTCGGGCCGGCCTGCCCGAAGTTCGCAAGATCCTGCGCGATCGTGAAGTCGCACGCCATCCCGATCTCCTGGCCCCCGCCGATCCGCATGCCGTTCACCCTGCAGATCACCGGCTTGTCGCAGCCGAGGATCGACGAGACCATGTCGTTGAACAGGCGCATGTACTGCCGGTACTCCTGCGGGTTGCCGGCGTAATACTCCGCGTACTCCTTCGTGTTCCCGCCGGTGCAGAACGCCTTGTCCCCGGTTCCGGTGAAGACGACGGCGTTCACCTCGCGGTCCACGGAGGCCCGGCGAAAGGCGAGGATCAGCGCCTTGATCATGTCCGTCGTGTAGGAGTTGTACTGCTTCGGGTTGTTGAGGACGATCCATGCGTTGAAGAGCCCCTCGGCCGTCGAGCCGTCGCGGCGCTTCGCGGGACGCTTCTCGTAGCGAACCATCCCGCCGCAAAGGCTCTCCACCTCCCGGTCGACCAGGTTGTGGTCGACGAGTCGGGACGGCGCGGTCTTTCCGATGATCTCGTCAGTCGTCGCCATTGCTCCTCCTGCTTCCTGAAGGGATGTTCGGGATAAATTATGCAAATAAGTACCACAATACCAATTAATGTGTCAAGGATTTTGTTCCTCCGCCGTCCCGTCCGGGGAACTCATTGTTCCGCTTACGAAATCGTTTTACTCAGCACCAGACGTTGGGAAGGGTGGAACCCGCAGGAGTACAGGAAGCGCTGCAGGTCGATATTTTCGGGAGACACCTGCGTGAGCACGGTTTCCACCTGGAGGGTGGCGAGGTTCAGGAAGAGTTGGGAGAGCAGTGCATGCCCGATGCCGGAACCGGCGAAGCCGGGATGAACGCCGATGGTGTCCAGGACCGCGGTCCGGTCGACCGCGCCGAATTCCCCGAAATCGACCCGGGCCATGACGAACCCGACGACGAACCCGTCCTCCTCGGCCACGAGCGAAACCCGGATCCCGGATTCCGTCAGCATCTCCCGAAGCTTCGCGGCGTAATACGCGGAACGATCCCGGCCGGTGAGCTTCCGGTCGATCCGGACGGCGGCAGCGAGGTCGTCCTCCTTCAACGAGCGCACCGGGACGCGGTCACGGGACAATGTTGCCTGGTCATCCCCGCCGGCACGCAACCGCAATCGCGCCTCCGGCATTGCGCTTCCGACCTCCCCGACCTCCTCCCGCAGCGACGAGGTGTCCCGCTCGAGAATATGGACGGGGGCGAGGTGGAACCCCGTGGCGGAGAAGAAGCGGATCATCGGGGGGGATCCCCAGTCGACCTGGGTCCTCAACGTCTCGATGCCTCTCGCCTTCATCCGCCGCTCCAGTTCGGCCAGCAGCGCTTTCCCGATCCCCTCGCCCTGGGCGTCGGGGTCGATGCCGATGACATCGAGGGCCGCCACGGTGCCCGGGGCGCCGAATTCCCCTTCCTGGATCCTCGCGATCGCGTATCCGGCGAGTTTCCCGTCCCGCACCGCCGCGCAGGCGATGAAACCGTCCGGCGCGGCGAAGGCGGCATCGAAGCGTTTTTCGAGGAAGCCCCTTCTCGGATGTCCGGCGATCCGGCCCTCGATCCCGGCGACCCGGTCGAGATCCTCCCCGCGGAGGGAGCGGAGCTGCACGTTTGCCATTCCCGTCCTCCTCTCTCGAACTGCCGACGCAATCCCATTATAGGCCGGAATCGACGGAGCCTCCTTGACATGCGCCGAGGCGATGGGGTACTCCCATACGTGATTCCATATCCGGTCGCGGGGGGGCAATGGGCGGTTTCCTGAATCTGGAGGGGCGGATCGCGGTGGTCACCGGAGGCGCGCGCGGGATCGGCCTGGCGATCACCCGCGCACTGATCGCGCACGGCGTGCGCGTGCACGTGTTCGACGTCGCTTCCGGGGCGGGGGACGACGCGGCCGCGTATACGTTCCATCGGGTCGACATCACCGACTCCGCCGCCGTGGCGGAGGCCGTGTCGAAGCTTCCGCCCGACGTTTCCCTGCTGGTCAACAACGCAGGGATCACCCGCGATCGCAGCGCGGTCAACATGAGCGACGACGAGTGGAGCTCGGTCCTCTCGGTGAACCTGACGGGGGCGTTCCACATGATCCGCGCGCTGGCGCCCGCGATGCGGAAGGCCGGGTACGGGCGGATCGTGAACATCACCTCGATCAACGGGATCCGCGGGAAGTTCGGCCAGGCGAACTACAGCGCCTCCAAGGCGGGCCTGATCGGCCTGACGAAGACCCTTGCCCGGGAGCTCGGCCCCAAGGGAGTGACGGTCAACGCCGTCGCCCCCGGCATGGTCATGACCGACATGGCGCTGGCGCTTCCCGCGGAGATCGTCGACAAGGCGAAGGCGGAGAGCGTGATGCCCACGCTCGCCACCCCGGAGGATGTCGCCAACGCCGTCCTGTTCCTCCTTTCCGACGCGGCCAGCAGGATCACGGGGGAAGTGATCCGGGTCGATGCCGGGCAATACCTCTGATGCGGATCGATTTCCACGCCCACATGGGGGTGTACACCTTCCACAACCCCTGGGTGACGGAGTGGATGAAGGAGACGCACCCCGAAGGGTACGAGGAGTACATCCGGAAGTACGACGATCCCGGGGCCTTCGAGGAACTGCTGGCGGCCGAGGGGGTGGACCACGCCTGCGTGCTGGCCGAGCTGAGCGATTCCACCACGGGGCTGTGCACGAACGAGCAGGTGCGCGATTTCTGCCGGGGCCGGCGCCGCCTGTTCCCCTTTTGCGACATCAGCCCCAACCGGTTCACCGACCTCGGGGGCGAGCTGCGGCGAAGGGTGGGAGACGAGGGGTTCCGGGGGGTGAAGCTCTATCCCTCGTACCAGCAGTACTACCCGAACGAACAGAGGATGTACCCGCTGTACCAGGCGGCGCAGGACCTGGGGGTCCCCGTCATGTTCCACGTCGGGTCGTCGGTGTTCCGGGGGACCCGGATGAAGTATTGCGACCCGCTGCATCTCGACGACGTGGCGGTCGATTTCCCGGAGATGAACATCGTAATGGCGCACGCCGGCCGGGGGTTCTGGTACGACCGGGCCTTCTTCCTCGCGAAGCTGCATGCGAACGTCTACCTGGAAATCTCCGGTCTGCCCCCGTCGAAGCTGATGACGTATTTCCCGGAACTGGAACGGCTCACGGAGAAGGTGATCTTCGGCAGCGACTGGCCGGGGATGCCGTGGATCCGGCGCAACATGGAAGCCATCGCGAAATTGCCGTTGCCGGCGGAAGGGGTGGAAAGGATCCTCGGCGGCAACGCCGCGAGGCTCCTGCGTATCTAAGTGCTGTGCCCCCCGTTCTTCCTACCGCGGGGGTACCCCGGCAGCGCGAAGCTCGTACCGGGGCGCCCCCCCTCCTGAGGCGACTCCGCCGGACCCCTGTTATTTTCCGATCGTGGCGGCTTCGCAGCGCAGCCGGGTGCTTTTCAGCGCCGTTTCCAGCGTGATCGTGTCGAGGATCGCCTTGGTGAGGTCGTCGATCTCTTCGGTGATGCTGCGCAGTTCCGCGACGATCGGTTCGCCCGCCGGGGTCCCGTGGTTCGGCATGTCGAGCTCGGATTCGAGCTTCTCGAACAGTTGGATCACGTCGAGCAACGTCGTCCGGTGAACGTTCCCCGCGAATCGATACCCGCCGCCGACTCCCCGCACCGCCTGGACCATTCCCGAGTGCACCAGGTTTCGCATCACCTTGGCGAGGTGATGGGTGGAGATTCCGTACTTCTCCGCGATGTCGGTGGTCGAGAGTTGCCGGTCGGCGTTGCCGGCCAGTTCGAGCACCGCGAAGAGCGCGAACAGGGATCCCTTGTTCAGCTTCAATCGATCTCCCGTTCCAGTTCGAGATAGCGGCCCGTGCGCAGCCCCTGGCTCCGGAAGAACGACAACGTCACCTTGTTGTTCCGGTTCACCATCGTCCGTACCGTCGTCACCCCGGCCCCCTTCAGGCGCCGGCAGATCTCGTCGAACATCCGCTTCGCGATCCCCAATCCGCGCATCCGCGGGGAGACCGCCATCGCGAAGACCCACCCGCACGGCGCCGAGCCGAACTCCCAGGCGCGGACCTCCCCGGCGATGAAACCGACGATCTCGCCCCCGGCTTCCGCTGCAAGGAAGATCCGGTCCTTCTTCTCGCCGCTCCCGTAATGCGCGAAGATCCCACGCCAATACGCCGGCTTCTCTTCCTTGGGACCGACGTCATCGATTTCGATGATCGCGTCGAGGTCGGTGGGCACGGCGTTGCGGATCTGGATTGGATCTTTCATTGCCATATGGTACCTTAATACCACAATAAAGGGGGAAATCAAGCGGATTCATTGCCCCGAATTCGCCGGATCGGGCATCCGTCACGCCGGATCGGGGCGGTGATCGGGGGATCGCGGCATGCGAACAGAACGTGGTTTGCGTTTTCCCGGGCAGGCGATGGACCCGGGACGTCAAATATTACAGGGAGGGGGACAAGCGATGAAAAAGGCGGTGTCGATTCTCGCGGTGGCCGTGACGATGTTCTGGGGGACCGGTTCGGGCATTGCCGGTGAGACCATCAAGGTCGGGTTCGTGGACACGTATACCGGTCCCGCGACGACCTTCACCAACGACGTGCTGGACGGGTTCAAGATGGCCGCGGAGAAGATCAACGAGAAGGGCGGTGTCCTCGGGAAGAAGATCACGTACGTGACCCGGGACGACAAGTTCAAGCCGGACATCGGGCTGACGATGGCGAAGGAGCTCGTCCTCAAGGAGAACGTCGACCTGCTCGTGGGAACGATCAACAGCGCGACGGCCCTTGCGGTGTCCGACCTGTGCAAAAAGGAGAAGATCCCCTTTCTCGTGACGTTCTCGAAGAGCGACAAGATCACCGGTTCGATGGGCCACCGGTACGTCTTCAGCATGAACGAGAACACGGAGATGGCCGGGCGGGCCACGGCGAAAGCGCTCGCGAAGAAACCGTACGTGAAGTACTGGATCGCCGGCGACGACTACGAGTACGGCCACGCGATCGCGAACGGCGTCTTCGATCACCTCAAGACGCTCAACCCGAAGGTGCAGCTTCTCGGCCAGTCCTGGTGGAAGGTGGGGGAAACCGACTTCACCCCCTACATCACCCAGATCCTCGCGGCGAAGCCCGACTTCGTCATCGTCGCGACCGGCGGCGGCGGGATGGTCAATTTCCAGAAGGCGGCGCAGTCGACGGGGTTCAACAAGAAGGTCCCCTTCTACCAGCACACGGCGATCGAGCTCTCGACGCTTAGCCCTCAGGGTCCGAACGCGCCGGAAGGGGTCTACGGCACGGCGAACTACCTCTTCTACTTCCCGGCCACGAAGGAGAACAAGGCGTTCGTCGAGGAGTTCCGGAAAGCGTATAACCGGTATCCGAAGAGCGGCGCCCTGTACGGCTACATGACCGCCCGGTTCATCGCGAAATCGTACGAAAAGGCGGGGAAGATCGACAAGGAGAAGTTCATCGACGCCATGGAAGGGATGACGCTCGACAGCCCCGTCGGCAAGATGGAGATGCGGGCGTGCGACCACCAGGTGACGTTGCCGATGTTCTTCGGGGTGACGAAGAAGTCGGCGCAGTACGACTTCCTGACCGCGACCGACGTCGTATCGGTCCCCGGCAAGGATTACATGCCTTCCTGCGCGGAGATCGCGAAGACCCGGGCGAAGTAGCCGCTCCGCCCGATGGATTTCGCGTCGAACCTTTTCTCCGCCGGGACGCTGTCCCAGATCCTCGTGGGGCTCAGCCGGACAACGATCCTGTTCATCGTGTCGTCCGGCATGAGCCTCATCCTCGGCGTGCTCCGGATCCCGAACGTGGCGCACGGCTCGCTGTACATGATCGGCGCCTTCGCGGCCTGGTCGGTGATCCAGTTCCTCGGGGGCGGCCTGTTCGCCTTCCTCGCGGCGATGATCGTCGCGCCGATGATCGTCGCCGCGGTCGGATTCGTCCTGGAGCGGGGGTTCTTCTCCTACCTCTACGAACGGGAGCACCTGATGCTCCTGCTCCTCACGTTCTCCTTCGCGCTCATCCTCGGCGACCTGGTGAAAATCGTGTGGGGGCCGGAATACCGGTCCGTCACCGTCCCGGCCTTCTTCCAGGGATCCGCGGAGATCTTCGGGCTGCCGCTCCCGTGGTACAACCTGTTCCTCCTGCTCATCGGTCCGTGCATCGCGGTCTTCCTCTGGCTCGTCATCAACAGGACGAACTTGGGGAAGATCGCCCGCGCGGCGGCGGTCGACGGCGAGATGGTGGGCGCCGTCGGGATCAACACGGGATGGATCTTCGCGTTCACCTTCGTGCTCGGCTCCTTTCTCGCCGGGCTGGGCGGCGCGCTCATCGCCCCGATGGTCAACATCTCGCTCGGCATGGATCATTCGCTGATCATGGAGACGTTCCTCATCGTCATCATCGGCGGCCTCGGGAACATGTGGGGAGCGCTCCTCGGCTCCCTCATCTTCGGGCTCACGCAGTCCCTCGGAATCCTCGTCTGGCCCCAGTTCGGAATCGCTTTCCCCTATCTCGCCGTCGTCGCCGTCCTCGTCGTCCGGCCGAGAGGGCTCCTGAGTTCGACGTGGTGAGGCCAGGCCCTAACGGTGCGTCGATGAGGCGATCGGCCGCGCCGTTCCTCCTGCTCCTCCTGCCGGTCGCGCTCCTTGCGCTGCCGCAGGTCCTGCCGCGGTTCCACACCTATGTCGCGGCGATCGTCCTGCTCACCGCCCTGCTCGCCACGAGCCTCAACCTCGCCATCGGCTACACCGGTCTCTACCAGTTCGGCCACGCCGTGTTCTACGGGGTCGGCGCCTACGGGACGGCCCTGACGCTGACGCGGAGCGGGATGCCCGCCCCGGTCGCGTTCCTCGTCGGCCCGCTCGCCGCCGCGGCCTTGAGCCTGGTGATGGGCCTGATCTGCATCCGCCTTTCGAAGCTCTACTTCGGGATGCTCCAGATCTCCCTCGGATCCCTCGTCTGGGCCGTCGTCTACCGCTGGTACTCCTTCACCGGCGGCGACGACGGGATCCACGGGATTCCGCTTCCCGACGCGATCGCCTCTCCGAAAGGGTCCTACTACTGGACCCTGGCCGTGACGGCGCTCTGCGTTTTCGCGATGTACCGGATCGTCCGGTCCCCCTTCGGCAAGGTGATCCAGGGGATCCGGGACAATCCCGTCAGGGCGGAAGCCATCGGCGTCGACGTGAAAATGCACCAACTGGCGTCCCTCGTGATCGCCGGGTTTTTCGGCGGCGTGGCCGGTTCGCTGTTCGTCGTCGTCGAAAGCTCGGTCTTTCCGGACATGATGTTCTGGACGTTCTCCCTCGAGGTGCTGATCATGTGCCTGCTGGGGGGGATGTACACGTTCTTCGGGCCGCTCGTCGGCGCCTCCGTCATCGTGCTGCTCCGGGTCTTCGCGAGCGTCCACACCCAGTACTGGGGAATCATCCTCGGCACGATCCTCACGCTCGTGATCATCTTCCTTCCCGACGGCGTGCTCGGAGTGTTCGTCCGGCGGTCCCGGCCGAGGGAGGTTCCCGGTGCTTAGGGTGGAATCGGTCGTCAAGTCGTTCGGCGGCTTCAAGGCGGTCGACGGGGCGAACCTTCAAGTGAACCCCGGGGAGATCGTGGCCGTCATCGGGCCGAACGGCGCGGGGAAAACGACGCTGTTCCACCTCCTCACGGGGCACCTCTCCCCCGATTCGGGGCGGATCCTGTTCAAGGGAAAGGAGATCGGCGGACTATCCCCCCACGTCATCTGCCGGAAGGGGATCACACGCTCCTTCCAGGTGGTGAACATCTTTCCGCGGCTCACGGTCTTCGAGAACGTCCAGATCGCCGTCCTGTCGCGGGAACGGAAGACATTCCGGATATTTTCGCGGGTGAAGGGGATGGCGGAGGAGGAGGTCCACCGGATCCTCCGGAGCGTGGGCCTGTTCGACCGGCGGGACGTCGGGAGCGACCTGCTCTCCCACGGGGACAAGAAGGTCCTCGAGATCGCCGTCGCGCTGAGCGGAAATCCCGAACTGCTCATCCTCGACGAGCCGACGGCCGGAATGGCGCCGGAGGAGACGGACCGTTGCATCCGCCTGATCCGGAAGCTTTCCGGGGAGTCCGGGTTGACGATCCTGTTCTGCGAGCACGACATCGCGCTCGTGTTCGAGATCGCGGACCGGATCATGGTGATGGTGCGGGGCGCGACCGTGGTGCAGGGGAGCGGCGAGGAAGTGCGGCGCAACAGAGAGGTCCAGAGCGCCTACCTCGGAGAGAGCGGCGAATGCTAGACGTCCGGGGGATCCACACCTATTACGACCAGAGCCATATCCTGTTCGACGTCTCCCTGTCGCTGCGGCGGGGAGAGATCGTCGGCCTGCTCGGACGCAACGGCGCGGGGAAGACGACGACGATGAAGAGCATCGGGGGGATGCTCCGGCCGAAAACGGGGAGCATCCTGTTCGAAGGGGAGGAGGTGGCGGGCCGAAAACCGTTCCAGCTCGTCCGGCGCGGCATCTGCTACGTACCCGACGACCGGCGGATCTTTTCCGACCTCACCGTCGACGACAACCTCGGGATCGTCCACCGGAGGACCCCGGAATGGGACCGGGGGAGGGTGTACGAACTGTTCCCGGCGCTCCGGGAGATCATGGGCCGGAGGGCGGGCGTCCTCAGCGGGGGGGAGAAAGCGATGCTCGCCGTGGGCCGGGCCCTCATGAGCGGCCCGAAGCTGCTTCTCCTCGATGAGCCGACGGAAGGCCTCGCGCCGCTCATCGTGAAAACGGTGGAGGAGCAGATCCTGCGGCTCAAGGAGGCGGGGATCAGCATCCTCCTCTCGGAACAGAACCTGAAATCGTCGCTGCGCCTGATCGACCGGGCCTACATCATCGACAACGGCCGGATCCGGTTCCAGGGGACGGCGAAGGAGCTCGAGGACAACGAGGAGATCCGGCGGATGCACCTGATGATCTAGTGCAGCGTCCGACGGTCCGTGAAGGTCGATCCGGTCTCACCTCCCCGAAGCGGAAACCGGCCCCGGACGTTTCCACATGGAAACATCTTCCATCGAGAAGCGTTTCCTTTTAGAAACACCCACCGGGGCACGAAGTCGCCTGCCTTCAGCCTTCCCCGGGATACCGATCCCTAAGCTTCTAATAGTACTTGGCTTTTTTTTTGCCGCTCCCCTGTGGAACCAAAGGCATTCCGCTTGCAGGTTGCTACATGTTTGGAGGTACGCCGGGCGCGAGGTCGATTCCGATGGATTCCGGACAGCGGCGCGTCACCACCGGCACCCGTACGCAGAAAACAACAAGGAGGCGTTATGACAGGGAGGTTCTGGGAGGGAGCGGTTATTGCGGTCGCCGCCGTCGTGCTCTCCGCCGGCGTGGCCGGGGCCAAGGAAGTCGATTGGGGCGCCCTCAATCCGGAATACCGGGAGGCGACCTTCGTGAAGGACACCGGCGTCTGCCTCGGCTGCCACGAGGAGGTGCACGCCGCCTATGCCGAGACCACGCACGGCAAGGCCTTCAGGTTCAATCCGAGAAATGCGCTGCAGAAGCTCGACTGCGAAGCCTGCCACGGCCCGCGCAGCAAGCATATCGAGGATCCCGACGACAGGTTGGCGCTTCGCACCCTGGCGGCCGCCCAGCGGTCGGCCATCTGCCTGCAGTGCCACCAGGACGGAGGCCGGATGCACTGGCGGAGCGGCGCCCATCAAGCCGCCGGGCAGAGCTGCAGCGATTGTCACTCCGTCATGCGGAAGCGCAGCGACAGGGGCCTCCTTTCCGCCGAGTCGGAGCAGGCGGTTTGCTACACCTGCCACGCAAACGTTCGCGCGGAGGCCCAGAAGGCCTCCCATCACCCCATCCGCGAGGGGAAGATCCGCTGCTCCGACTGCCACAACCCCCACGGCTCCGTCACCCGGGGAATGCTGGCGGGCGGATCCGTCAACCAGACCTGTTACTCGTGTCACCAGGAAAAACGGGGTCCCTTCTTGTGGGAGCATGCCCCCGTCCGGGAAAGCTGCCTGACCTGCCACACGCCGCACGGCTCCAACAACCGCGACCTGCTGAACCTCAAGGGCCCTGCCCAGTGCATCAGCTGCCACCAATACGGCGGACATGTAAACCAGTTCCGCTACAACCGGGTCAGCACCCCTTACGGCAACGGCTGCGTCAACTGCCACGTGACCGTGCACGGATCCAATCACCCGTCTGGCGCCAAATTCAACCGGTAAGGGGGGAACGATACGATGAAGAGAACGTGGATCGCAGCACTGATCCTTTTCACGGCGACAACCACCGGGGCGCAGGGAGAGGATCGGGTCGAGACCTCGGGGGGCATGAACATCGGGGTCCAGCAGGTCGATGACGTGGACTCCGCGAAATTCAACCAGTACAGGGACATCCGGGACGGGTTCTACGTCTACGGCTTGGACCTGGAAGGGGTGGATACCCGGACCGGCCGGTTTTTCGACTTTCGGGGGCGGAATCTCATCCGCGACGACCAGGAAATCGATGCCGCCGTCGGCGACTTCGGGATCTGGAGACTGGACGTCAACCGGAACGACATCCCGAACCGGCTGAGCGACAAGGCCAAGACCCCCTTCATCAACCAGGGAGGCGGCCTTTTCACCGTTCCGAGCCTGGTGCCCATCCAGGATGACGGCAACGATGCGACCGGGACTCCTTCACTCGTGCCGACGACGGCCCAGCAGGCGGTCAACGATAATCTGGTCGCCGGCTGGCTGGCCACCCACCTGCGGGATACCGAGCTGGGGACCCAGCGGAAGAGATCCTCCGCCGAACTGACCTTCCGTCCCCTGGATGCGCTCAAATTCCGCATCACCTTTTCGGACGAGCGCAAGGACGGGTCCAAGATCACCTCCGGACCGATCGGCGACCGGCCGCCGCGCACCCTGAACATCCAGTTTACCGAGCCGATCGACTACACCACCCGCGAGCTTCGGGCGGAAGCCGAATATATCGGCTCCCGATACCAGGCGCAGCTGGCCTACATGTTATCCATCTTCGAAAACAACATCGACACGCTGAAATGGCAGAACCCTTTTTTCAGCCCCACCGGGACTGATTTCATCGCCACGGTGGCCGGCACCCCCCGGAACGTGTCGACCTTCGGCCAGCGGGCCCTTGCGCCGGACAACCGGTATCACAACCTCTCCGGTTCCTTCGGCTTCGACCTGCCCAAGGCCAGCCGCCTGGTCGCCGTCGCCGCCTACGGATGGATGAAGCAGGATGAGGCGTTGCTCCCGTACAGCTTCAGCAACCTGGGCTTCGACTGGGCCGATACCGGCAAGTTGCCCCGCGCCAACGCGGATGCCGAGATCAACACCACGCTCCTCAATCTCGATTACACCGTCAACCCCGTGGAGCGGCTGAGCCTGCGGGCCTTCTACCGCTACTACGATCTGGACAACAAGACCGGTTCCGCCCAGTGGGAGTATGTCTCCCAGGATACGGCCAATACGACCGGCACCGTCAACTACCGCAATAAACGCCTCAATCTGCCTTATGCCTTCGACAAGCAGAACTATGGGCTGGATGCCAGGTACACCCTGGCGTTCTGGCGCACGACCCTGGGGCTTGGATACGAGCGGGAAGAGATCGATCGCAAGTTCCGCGAGGCGGATACGGATGAGAATGTTTACAGGATCTCTCTGAACTCCCGCCCCGCCGGTTGGATGAATCTCCGGGCGAAATATCTCTACGGCGACCGGAAAGCGAAGGATTACGACTTCCGCGTTACCGACCAGAGCTACTGGTACACTCTTGCCGAAGCGGGGGCCGATCCCGACAACCCGCAGTTCCTCTTCGCCAACCATCCGGATCTGCGCAAGTCCGACGTGTCCGACCGGGAACGGCACCAGATCGACATCTCCGCCACCGTCACCCCGGTGGCGGCCCTCGATCTGACCGCGACGTTCGGCTGGCGGAAAGACGATTTCGACTCGGGAGTTTCCCCCGTCATGCCCCTCCTCGGCACCGCCGTCACGCTGCCCACTCCGGCCGACAATTCCGCAGCCACGCCGGGGCAGCAACTCGGCCTGCTCAAGGACGAGCGCCGGCAGATCCATCTCGACGCGCATTATGCTCCGACCGACCGTTGGTCGTTGCGCGTCTTCGGTAGCCGCGAGGAAATCGACTCGACGTTCCGGGGCATGGTTTTCAATGAAAACAGCAGAAACCAGCCCAGCAATCCCGCGATCCAGGCCATCGATCAGCTCGGGCCATGGACGGATCCCGATCGGCTCTTCACCACTGAACAGAAGGACCGGACCAATACCGTCGGCGTGGGAGGAAATTACGTCATCGTCCCCGGCCGCCTGAATTTTCTTGCCGACTTCTCCTTGTCCCGCGGCAAGCTGGATCTTGACTACAGCGGCTACGGCACGCAGTTCGCGGATACGTTCCAGTTCGCCTTCAGCAGTCCCAACACCGTCCGGCACAACCAGTACACCCTGGACGCAACGCTGGAGTACCAACTGGTGAAGAACCTGGTCCTCGGCATGAATTATCTCTTCGACCGCTACAGCACCGCAGACTGGATGCAGGAGCCGAGCGGCGGCTGGGTCGAGGAGGTCGGAAGCGAGTTTTTCCTGCGCGATACCTCCCGGGACAACCGTTGGGGCAACCGCCTGGTCAGCCTGGGCAGTGTCCTTTCTCCCAGCTATGAGGCCCATGTCGGGTCCGTGACCGTGACGTACAAGTTCTGACGGCCTCCCCGCCTTCCGTCGAACGCAATGGGGCGCCGGAAACGGCGCCTCATGCGCTTCTGAAGGCCACGGCCGCCCACAATCCGCGGCGTGCAGCGTCTTTACAGGTCTCGCGTTCCAAGGGACCGCGAAGGAGCTCGAGAACAAGAAGAGAGCCGGAGAATGCACCTGATGATACAGGGCCTCAGGCCGTTTTCGGCTTCCTCAAAAACCCGCTCAGGAGGATCGCGACGCCGGCGAACGCTGCGGCCATGTAGAAGGAGCCCGAAAAGGACCCGGTCCTCTCCGCCAGCACACCGGCGATGGCGGGGCCCGAGATCTGGCCCAGGCCGAAGATGAACGTGACGAAGCCGATGGCCGCCGCGGACTTTCGGGGACCGACGTAATCCCCGATCGCCGCCGCCATGATCGACGGGATGCTCCATGCGACCAGCCCGTAGAAACCGATCGACAGGTACAGGAACAGCCCGGGCAGTCTCGTGGCGATGAGGAGATAGGAGACCGCCTGCAGGGAGAAGACGATCATCAGCCCCGCCTTCCGGCCGAGCCGGTCGGACAGCGTTCCGAATACGGGTCCGGAGAACAGGCTCAGGAACCCGACCCACATCCAGAAATTGCCCGCCACGCTCTCCGAAAACCCCCTCTCCCGCACCAGGGTGGTGACGATGAACGTGGCGTAGATCACATAGGTGAACCCGAACAGGAAGTAGATCATCCCGAGGTAGTAGATGACCCCCTTCCGGTAGATGTTCATCTCCTCCTTGACCCCGCCGTTGTCGGCCGGCGCGGAGGTTTCGTCGTCTCCGACGGGGGCGAGCCCCTTCTCCTCCGGACCGTCCCGAAGCAGGGCGAAGGTGACGAAGGCGATCAGCATCACGATGCCGCTCAGGATCAGCCAGCTTGCCCTCCATCCTTCGGGCCCGATCCGCCGGTTGAGGAAGGGGATCAGGCGGCCGGAAATCATGATGGCGAACCCGCTTCCGATCACGATGAACCCGGCGGCACGGCCCCGTCGACGGCTTGAAAACCAGGCGGCGACCAACCCCATCACCGGCACGTTGGTGGCGCCGCTTCCGATGCCGGTGACCATGTAGAGGAGGAGGACGGAAGTGAATCCGGTGGCCCTGCTGACAAGGGCCATGGAGATGCCGACCAGCAGCAGCGCGAGGAAGATGAGCCTTCGCGAGCCGATCCGTCCGGCCCAGTGGGCGCTGACGAGGACGGAGGCGAGGTATCCGAGGAAATTGGCCGTGCTGATGAACCCCATCTGGGAGTACGACAGGTGAAGCGTCGCCGCCATCGAGGGGAGCAGCATCCCGAGGGCGAAGCGGCCGAAGCCGAGGCAGGCGAGGATGCAGAGCATCCCCGCCGTGACGATCACCCACCCGTAATGGAGCGCTGGAATGCCGGGGGGGGGATTTTGCATGAGGGGAAATATAACATGGTATTCGGACGGCGCTCGAATTAAGATAGGAGGCATCCCAGTGGCGGGAACGGACAGCAGGTTATTGTAAAACGGTGTATCGATAATTTATTGACGGGCAAAAAGCATTATGGTACTTTTTTGCGCATTGTGCGAGTCTCAACAGCGAACATCGTTCGGACCCGCGGATCTACCGGTCGGCTCTGCCTGTAAAAGTGGCTGTTATTGCTGGTTTTTATCCGACATCGTACGGCACCTGGGGGAATAGAAACGTCATCGAACGGAACGGGAAAGTCGGAGATCACAACGAACGAAAGGAGAGGGGAATGAAGGGAAAGAAAGGGGTGGTATTGGGGGTTCTGCTGGCGATCTTTCTGACGGGGGCGTTCGCCCAGGCTGCGGAGCCGATCAAGATCGGTGCGATCTTGTCGGTGACCGGCCCGGCGTCGTTCCTCGGAGAGCCCGAGGCGAGAACCCTGGAGATGCTCGTCGCGGAAACGAATAAAAAGGGCGGCGTGATGGGGAGACAGGTCCAGCTGATCATCAAGGATTCCGGCGCCAGCCCGGAGAAGGCCTTCTCGTTCGCCAAGCAGTTGATCGAGGAGGAGAAGGTGTTCGCCATCATCGGTCCCTCGACGAGCGGCGAGACGATGAAGATCAAGGCGGTCGCCGAGGCGGGGAAGACGATCCTCATGTCGTGCGCGGCGGCCGAGGCGATCGTCAACCCCCAGGCGAAGTACGTGTTCAAGACGCCCCAGAAGGACAGCGACGCGATCATCAAGATCTTCCAGGAGATGAAGAAGATGAAGATCTCCAGGATCGGCGTCCTTTCCAGCAACACCGGCTTCGGGGGCGCGGGGAAGGGGCAGCTCGAGAAGTTGGCGCCGCAGCACGGCATCACGATCGTCGCCAACGAGGTGTACGACAAGGCCGCCAGCGACCTGACGGCCGAGGTGACCAAGATCAAGGCCGCCAACGTCCAGGCGATCGTCAACTGGTCGATCGAGCCGGCGCAGGCGATCGTGATCAAGAACGCGCGGCAGATCGGTCTCACGATTCCCATCTTCCAGAGCCACGGGTTCGGGAACATCAAGTACGTTCAGGCCGCCGGCGCCGCGGCGGAAGGGGTCCTGTTCCCGGCCGGCCGGCTCCTGGTCGCCGACGTGCTCCCGAAGAACCACCCCCAGAAGGCGCTCCTCCTCCAGTACACGAAGGATTACGAGTCCAAGTACAAGGATGAGGCGAGCACGTTCGGCGGTCACGCGTACGACGCCTACATCATCCTCCTGAAGGCGATCGAGCAGGCGAAGAGCACGGACACGGAGGCGGTCCGCACCGCCATCGAGAACCTCAAGGGCGTCGTCGGGACCGGCGGCATCTTCAACTTCTCCGCGACGGACCACAACGGCCTCGGCGTCGACGCGTTCGAGATGCTGACCGTGAAGAAGGGGAAGTTCGCCACCCAGTAAGCCGGAATCCTCGGAAATCGCGGGGCGCGATCGGGAGTACACGCATCGTGCGTGTGCTCCCGATCGTTTGAAGAAAGGATACGGAGCTGGAATTCTTTTTCCAATATCTGGTCGCGGGGATCACGTACGGGACGATCTACGCCATCGTCGCCATCGGGTTCAACATCATCTACAACGCGACCGGGATCATCAACTTCGCGCAGGGCGAGTTCGTGATGCTCGGCGGCATGACCGCCGTCACGCTGCACCAGTTCCTGCCCCTGCCGCTGGCCATCGTGCTCGCGGTCGTCCTGACGATGATCGTCGGCGCGGTCATCGAGATCGTCTTCATCCGCTGGCTGTACAAGCCTTCGGTGCTGCGGATGGTCATCATCACCATCGGCGTCTCGATCCTGATCCGGGAAATCGCCCTGCACATCTGGGGGAATGCGGTCCGCGCGCTCCCCTATTTCACCGGTTCGGCGATATCCTCGATCAACCTCGGCGGAGTCTACGTTTCGTCGCAGGTCCTCTGGGTGGTCGCGATCGGCGCCGTCGCGGTCGCGGCGCTGACCGCGTTCTTCACGATGACGATGCTCGGCCGCCAGATGCGCGCGTGCGCGGCGAACCGCGACGCCGCGCGCCTCTGCGGCATCGACACGGGAAACATGGTCACCCTCTCGTTCGTGCTCAGCGCGGCGATCGGCGCCGTCGGCGGCTGCGTCGTCTGCCCGATCACCTACGTCCAGTACGACAGCGGGACGCCGCTCGCCATCAAGGGTTTCACCGTCGCCATCCTCGGCGGGCTCGGGAACAGCACGGCCGCGGTCGGGGCCGGCATGATCCTCGGGATCCTCGAGTCCTTCAGCATCTGGGTCCTGCCCACCGCGTACAAGGAGGCGATCTCGATCGCCATCCTGCTCGCCATCCTCTTCGTCAAGCCGAGCGGAATCTTCGGCAGCGCCGAGGCCGCCCGGCTCAAGGAGTTCTGATGGCGCGGAGATATGTCCCCGTGGCCGCCTTCGCCGGCCTCATCGTCGCGATCCAGCTGGCAACCCTCGCTACCGGAACCGGTTATCACCTCACCCAGCTGACGATGACCGCGTACTATTCGCTGGTCACCGTCGGCCTCTGCATGCTCATCGGCTACGCGGGGCAGATCTCGCTCGGCCACGCCGGATTCTTCGCCGTCGGCGGATACGTGACGGCGTTCCTCACGACCTGGAACCTCAACCTCCACCAAGGGGCCTTCGTCTCCCTCCTGGGGAATTCGGGGGCGCTGGTCTCCCGTACGGATCTTTACGGGGGCAGCCTCCTGACGATTCACCCGTGGCCGGCCTGCGCGGCCGCGATCCTCCTGGCGGTCGCCATCGCGTACCTGGTGGGAGGGCCGGTCCTGAAGCTCAAGGGCCACTACCTGGCCATGGCGACCCTCGGAATCGGCATCATCGTCTACCGCATCGTTTTGGGAACCGAATTCCTCGGCGCCGCGGACGGGATCTCCGAGGTCCCCGGGTTCCCCCTGCCGGCGGGATTGGTCATCACCGGCGACGCCGCCTCGCGGATCCCCAACTATTACCTTGCCTGGGGGCTGGTGATCCTCGGGATGGTGCTCCTGCTGAACCTGATCCATTCCCGGGTGGGGAGGGCCCTCTCGGCGGTCCACGGCGCCGAGGACGCGGCGGGAGCGATGGGGATCCCGACGGCCCGCTACAAGCTGAACGTGTTCGTGTTGAGCGCGGTGTTCGCCGCCATGGCCGGGGTCTTTCTCACCCATTACAACGGCGGCATCGGCCCGTCCGAGGCGGGGGTCATGAAGTCGGTGCGGTACGTCGCGATCGTCGCGATCGGGGGGATGGCGAACCTGTGGGGCTCCCTGTCGATGAGCCTCGTCCTGAACTACCTGTCGCTCCGCGGTTATTTCGGGACGTACGACGACACCGTCTTCGGCGTCATCCTCATCCTGATCATGCTGTTCGCGCCCGACGGTCTGCTGCGCCGTCATCTCATCTCCGATCTGAAACGGGTGGTCTCCCGGAACCCCGTCGAAGAGGAGGCTCCGTGACGCTTCTTTCGGTCCGGGGGGTCAGCAAGCGGTTCGGCGGCCTCCAGGCCGTCAACGACCTTTCCTTCGATGTCGCCACGGGCGCGATCAAGGCGCTGATCGGGCCGAACGGCGCCGGGAAGACGACGATCTTCAACCTGATCTCCGGGTTCCTCCCTCCCGATTCCGGCGAGATCGTCTTCGGCGGGGAGGAGATCCACGCCATGTCGTCCTGCGAAGTCGCCATCCGCGGGATGGTTCGGACGTTCCAGCACATCCGGCTCTTCCCGAAGATGACGGTCCTCGAGAACATCATGGTCGGCCGACACGTCCACAGCCGGGCGGGGTTCCTCGCCGGGATGCTGAACCTTCCGTCCACCTGGCGGGAGGAGCGACGCATCCGGGAAAAGAGCCACGAAGTCATGGAGTTGCTCGGCATCGCCGCCCATGCCGGGACGGAGGCGGTCAGCCTCGCCTACGGGCAGCAGCGGCTCGTCGAGATCGGCAGGGCGCTCGCCTGCGAGCCGAAGCTCCTTCTGCTCGACGAGCCGGCGGCCGGCCTGAACATGCGGGAAACGAACGAGATGGGCGGGTTGATCGGCGGGATCCGAAACATGGGCGTCACCGTCCTGCTCGTGGAGCACGACATGTCGCTCGTCATGAAGATCTCGGACGAAGTCGTCGTGGTGAGCTACGGGGAGAAGATCGCCGAGGATCGTCCCCTCGCGATCCAGAAGAACCGGGAAGTGATCCGGGTGTACCTGGGGGACGACGAGTGACGGGAACGACGGCGCGGGCGGCGATTCCGGGATCGAGGGACGCATGCTGAGGATCAAGAACCTCGAGTCGGGATACGGCAGGCTGAAGGTGCTCAAAAAGGTCACGATGCACATCGGGGCCGGAGAGATCGTCACGATCATCGGGGCGAACGGCGCCGGGAAGACCAGCCTCCTGAGGACGGTCTCGGGGCTGATCCCGGCACGATCGGGCGAGATTCTCTTCGACATGAGGGATGTCGGGAAATTGCCCCCGGAGAAGATCGTCTTCCTCGGCTGCTCGCTCGTCCCCGAGGGACGCCAGGTCTTCGCTCCCATGACGGTGAAGGAGAACATCCTCCTGGGCGCCTACCCGCAATACCGCAGAAAGCGCGGCGACCAGGTACGGGCCGACCTCGAACGCGTCTACGGACTCTTTCCCCGCCTCAGGGAGCGCGAGCGGCAGCTCGCCGGGACGCTCTCCGGCGGCGAACAGCAGATGCTCGCCATCGCGAGGGCGCTCATGGCCCGCCCCAAGCTGATCATGATGGACGAGCCGTCGATGGGGCTCGCGCCGCTGATCATCAAGGACATTTTCTCGATCGTCAAGAGACTCCGGGGGGAAGGGAGCACGGTCCTGCTCGTCGAGCAGAACGCGAAGGCCGCGCTGGGCATCGCGGACCGCGGATATGTTCTTGAAACCGGAAGGATTATCATGGAAGGGACGGCGGAAGACCTGCTCTCGAACCGCGAGGTGCAGCGCGCCTACCTTGGCCGGGATCTGGACGCGGAAGAATCGATGTGAAGGATCGGAGGGGGCGATGTACTGGGAACCGGACAAGGAGTGCCTGGATCGCGAGGAGCTCGAGCAGCTCCAGCTCGAGCGGCTGCAGTCGACGCTGAACCGCGTCTACGCGCACGTACCGTTCTACCGGAAGAAGTTCGATTCGCTGGGGATCTCGCCGGAGGAGATCGGGGCGCTCTCCGACATCGCCCGGCTGCCGTTCACGACGAAGGACGACGTGCGCGCGAATTACCCCTACGGGCTCTTCGCGGTCCCGCTCCGCGAGGTCGTCCGCATCCACGCCTCCTCGGGGACGACGGGGACGGTGGCGGTGGTGGGCTACACGCGGAACGACATCAAGATGTGGAGCAACCTCGTGGCCCGCGTCCTCACCGCCGGAGGCGTGACGAAGGACGACGTCGTGCAAATCTGTTTCGGGTACGGGTTGTTCACCGGGGGGTTCGGCCTGCACTACGGCGCCGAGCGGGTCGGCGCCTCCGTGATCCCCGCCTCCATCGGGAACACCGCGCGCCAGATCCAGATCATGAAGGACTTCAAGACGACGGCGCTCGTGTCCACCCCTTCGTACGCGATGCGGATCGCCAACACGATCCGGGAGATGGGGATCTCCGTCTCCGCCCTGTCGCTCAAGTACGGCCTCTTCGGAGCGGAGCCGTGGTCGGAGGGGATGCGCCAGGAGATCCAGGACGCGCTGGGGATCGTCGCCACCGACAATTACGGGCTGTCGGAGGTCCTCGGGCCGGGGGTGTCGGGCGAGTGCAGGGAGCGCAACGGGCTGCACATCCACGAGGACCACTTCCTCGTGGAGGTGGTCGACCCGGAGACGCTCCGGCCCGTTCCGGCCGGCCAGAGGGGGGAGCTCGTCATCACGACGCTCACCAAGGAGGCGTTCCCGATGATCCGCTACCGGACGCGGGACCTGACCCGCCTCCTGCCGGACGCCTGCCCGTGCGGCCGGACGGGAAAGCGGATGAGCCGGGTCGTGGGGCGGACGGACGACATGCTGAAGATCCGGGGCGTGAACGTCTTCCCCTCCCAGATCGAGTCCCTGATCCACGAAATCGAGGGGGGCGGGCCGCAGTACCAGATCGTGATCGACCGGAAGGAGGCGCTGGACGAGGCCACCGTCCTGGTCGAGGCAGACGAGGTGGCCGGCTACGACCGGGAGCGCCGGAAAGGCGGAACGGCGGACACGATCCGGAAACGGCTGGCGCACGAGCTTGGGATCACCGTGGACGTGAAACTCGTCGGGAAGAACACCATCGACCGGTCCGAGGGGAAGCCCAGGCGGGTCATCGACAACAGGAAGTTGTAGCAGGAAGTTGTAGACGGTTTCAAAAGCCCGCGATCACGGATACTATGTGAGACGGGGGTGGGCATGAGCACCGGGACTTTATACGTCGTCGCGACGCCGCTTGGGAACCTGGAGGACATCACCTTCCGCGCCGTGCGCATCCTGAAGGAGACGCCGGTGATCGCCTGCGAGGACACGCGTCGCACGGTGAAGCTGCTGAACCGCTACGAGATCCGCACGCCGATGGTCGTCTTCCACGATTACAACAAGACGCGGGCAGGAGCGGGGATCCTGCGGAGACTCCGGGAAGGGGAGAGCGTGGCGCTGGTGTCCGACGCCGGTACCCCGGCCATCTCGGACCCGGGGTACGAACTGGTGCGGGACGCGGTCGCCGAGGGGATTCCCGTGGAGGTGATCCCCGGTCCGTCGGCCCTGATCTCCGCGCTGGTGGTTTCCGGGTTGCCCACCGACCACTTTACCTTCGAAGGATTCCTCCCCAACCGTTCGCCGCGGCGTCGCAAGGCGCTCGCCGCCCTTTCCCGCGAGACGCGGACGATGATCTTCTACGAGTCCCCCCAGCGCCTCGGCGGGTTCCTTGCGGACGCGGTGGAGGAGTTCGGGGAGCGGCGGGCCTGCATCGTGCGGGAGTTGACGAAGGTGCACGAGGAGATCCTGCGCGGCACGTTGCCGGAGCTCGCCGGGGAAATCGGGGGACGGGCGAGCGTCCTCGGCGAAATCACCGTGGTCGTCGCCGGCGCGCCGAAGACGGTGGAACTCTCGGTGGAAGAGATCGTCCGGGCCGCGGTGGAGGACGCCTCCGGGTCCTCCAGGGACCTGTCGAAGGAGATCGCCGAGCGTACCGGGCTGTCGCGGAAGGAAGTCTACGAGGAGATCCTCAGGCAACGATCCCGGTAGGCGTGACCTCGATTCGCGCTGCGTATCGGGGCGTCACTCCGCTCGTTTGGCGCTTCAAACAGCGACGAGCAGCGAGTCGCTGACGTGCGTGACCAGGCTGTGGAACTTTTCCTTCGCCCGCTTGAAGCCCGGGTCGGAGAGGATCTTCTCGAGCGTGGCCAGCGAGTCGAGGTCGACCTGGACCACCCGCTGGGGGGAAGAGCCTCCCAGCATGCTCTTGTACTTCCGGACGCCCTTTACTCCCCTGTACTTCGACCAGATGTTCTTCCCCCGCGATAACGTACCAGGGGGTTCCGGCACCGTCAATCGACGCGCAGCACGATCTTGCCGAACTGCCGCTTCTCCTCGAGGCGGCGAACGGCCTCCCGGGCCTCCGACAGGGGAAAGACCGCGTCGACCACCGGCTTCACCTTCCCGTCCCGGAAGATCTTCAGCATTCCGGCGAACTCCGCGTGCGTCCCCATGGTCGAGCCGTACACGGTCAGCTGGTTCCAGAAGATCCGGCCGAGGTCGGTCTGCGGGTCGGGGCCGGTCGTCGCCCCGCAGGTGAGGAGCCGCCCCCCCTTGGCCGCGGCGGCGATCGACTGCTTCCACGTCGCCTTTCCCACCGAGTCGAGGACGATATCGACGCCGCGTTTTCCCGTGAGCTTGCGGACCTCCCTCGCGAAGTCGGTCTTGCCGTGGTCGATCCCGCCATCCGCTCCGAGCGACTTCGCCCGGTCGAGTTTCTCCGGGCTCCCCGAGGTGACGAAGACGGTGAGGCCGAGGAGCTTCGAGATCTGGAGTGCGGCCACCGCGACGCCGCCGCCGATGCCGACGATCAGGAGCGACTCGCCCGGCTTGACACGCGCCTTGGTCACGAGCATCCGCCAGGCGGTGAGGAAGGTCAGCGGAAACGCGGCCGCCTCTTCCCAGGAAAGGCCCGCCGGCTTCGGGTAAGCGTTCACCGCGGGGGCGACGACGTATTCGGCGAACGTTCCGGCGACGTGCTCCCCCAGTAGATGGAAGGAGACGCAGAGGGAGTGTTCCCCCGAAAGGCAGAACTCGCACTCACCGCAGTTGATCCCCGGGTTGAGGACCACTTCGTCCCCGGCCTTCACCCGGGTGACCCCCCCGCCCACCGAATCGACCACTCCCGCCCCGTCCGATCCCATCACGTGGGGGAGGGCCACCGGGATGCCGGGCATGCCGTTGCGGACGAAGATGTCGAGGTGGTTTAACGCGCCCGCCTTGATCCTCAGGCGCACCTGCCCCGGTCCGGCGACCGGTTCCGGCAGGTCCCCGTGCTCGACTCGATCGAGCCCGCCGTGTTCGCGGAAAAATGCCGCTTTCATGGATCGCCTCCTTGTCGGATGGGATCGGGTTATGTCTGCGGGGAGTGCTTGCGGAGTTTCCGGTAGAGGATCTCGGAAGGGATGTCCGACGCGTCGACCATCGTTCCCTGCTTCTTCTTCCCCGCTACGGCGCGGACGAAGTCGCGCAACTCCCGGGCGTTCCCGGGCCACTCGTAGGTCTCGAGGGAGGACAGCGCGGAGGAGGTGAACCCCCGGAGCGCCTTCTTCCGCTCCCGGTTCGCCTCCTGCAGGAAATGGTGCAGCAGGAGCGGCACGTCCCCGAGGTGCTCCCTCAGCGCGGGGATGCGCACGATCCCCGGTTCCAGCGCCTTGAGCAGCGACGGCGGGACGTTCCCCCGCCGGGAAAGCTCCTCGAAGGGGAGAGCGGTGGAAGCGATGAGCCGGATATCCAGCCGGATCTCTTCCGTTCCGACGCCCGGAACGATCGTCTTGTCGGCAAGGAAACGGTCCATCCGCTCGAGGACCTCCCCGCCCGCTTCGGCGAAGTCGGCGAGGTAGAGCGTGCCGTGGTTCGCCAGCTCCATCTTTCCAGGGCCCGGGTGGAGAGCGGTGGTGCGTTCGCCGGTGGCGCACGGGTTTCCGAACAGCTCCTCCATGAGCGCGTTTTTCGCAACGCCCGAACAGTGGACCGGGACGCACAGCTCCGAGGACCGCCGGCTGTTGAAGTGGACGAAGCGGGCGAAGAATCCTCGCCCGGTGCCGCGTTCCCCTACGAGCAGCACGGGGTCGTCCACGTCCGCGATCCCCTGGAGGGTGGCGATCAGCCTCAGGACGGCCTCGCTGTCCCCGACGACGGACTGGACATGGTGTGCGGCGCGGATTTCCGATTTCAGGAACCGGTTCTCCCGCTGCAACTGCCCCTGGGAGTACGCCTTCTCGACGAGGTTCACCACCTCCTCGCCCTTCAGCGGCTTCATGATGTAGTGGAACGCGCCGTTGCGCATCGCCTCGATGGCGGTGTCCGCGGTGGCGTACCCCGTCATGAGGATCACCTCGACATCGGGGTGGATCTCCTTGGCGGCCCGCAGCAGGTCGATTCCACTGTCCCCGGGCATGACAAGGTCGGTCAGGATCACGTCGAAACGGCCCCGGTCCAGCTGGTCGATCCCGTCGGTCCCGGACTGCGCCTCGGTCACGTCCCAGCCCTTCTCCCGAAGGATCGTGGAGAGGAGGGAGACGATCATCGGCTCGTCGTCGACGACGAGAACCCGCTTCAAGGGATTCGTCCGGGTCATTTCAAGGTTTCCTCCTGCGAACGACCCAGAAGATGGCGCCCGCGCCGGCGATGAGGATGACGACCAGGGAGGCCACCTCGAGGCCCCGGTAGCGGGAACGGCTCATCTTTTCGGCGGCGGCGCGGTCTTCGTACGAGCCCGTCATCCCGTTGTCCGTCACGGCGGAGGATGGGACGGCGAAGACCAGGAACACCGCGAGAAGGAGGGCGGGAAGGCGGAATCGTTCCATTGGTTGTTTTATACCACGAATCGCAGGGATGCGCCGCAGGCGGCGCACCGGTTCCCGGACAGGCCGCGGGCGTCGGTGCGGTACGCTTCCCGGCGAACGACCGTGGCATGGCACTCCGGGCATATCGTGTCCTCCGCCCCCGGCAGGCGGACGTTCCCGACGTAGACGTACGGCAGCCGGTCCCGTGCGATGCGGTACGCGGCGTCGAGCCGGTCCGTCGGTGTCGGAGGCGCCGTGGCGCGATGCTGCGGGAAGTAGCGGGAGATATGAAACGGGATCCCCGGGTCCGTCTCCGCGATGAAATCGACCACTTTCCGGATCTGCGGGTCGGCATCGTTGTGCCCCGTGTACAGGAGCGTGGTCAACTCGACGTGGGTCGCCTTCGCGGCCTCGCGGATCGTCGCGAGGACCGGTTCGAGGTCTCCGCCGCAGATCCGGCGATAGAAGGCGGGGTCCATCGATTTGAGATCGATGTTCATCGCGTCCACGTAGGGGAGGAGTTCGGCGAGCGGCTCCGGGGTCACGTACCCGTTGGTGACCAGCACGTTCTTCATCCCGGCCTCGCGGAACGCCTTCGAACATTCGAGGACGAACTCGAACTGGATCAAGGGCTCGTTGTAGGTATAGGCGATCCCCACCGATTTCTCGCGGCGCGCCGACCGGATCAGTTCCTCGATCCCGACCTCTTCGAGGGGGACCTGCCGGAGGACCAGGTGGTAGTTCTGGCAGAACTCGCAACGGAAGTTGCACCCGACCGAGCCGATGGAGAGGATGGGCGCGCCGGGATGGAAGTGGAACAGCGGCTTCTTCTCGATGGGATCCACCGACACGGCCGCGACCTTCCCGTAGGTCGTGGCGTACAGTGTTCCTCCGCGGTTCTCCCGGACGCCGCAGATCCCGCTCTTTCCCGGTGCGATCCGGCACCGGTGAGGGCACAGCCCGCACCGCGCCGCATCTCCTTCCGCGACCCAGTACGCTGCGATCTTGCCGTCAGTAGCGGATTTCGAAACCATGGAACACCTCCCCCGTCTGTCGCCAGGTGACGACGATTTCGACGACGGCCGCTCCGGGAGGGCCGGTCCGCATGAAATCGATGACGCTCTCCACCGCGGCGCGCTCCCCCTGGAGGAGCGCCTCCACCCGCCGGTCGGGAAGATTGCGCACCCACCCGCGGACCCCCGCGTCGCCGGCCGCGCGCTGCGTGTTCCCGCGGAACCAGACCCCCTGCACGCGTCCCGAGACGACCACGTGCGCCTCGGCGATACCGGCCATCGCCTACTCCTTCCCGCCCAGCATCGCGAGAAACTCCTCTTCCGTGAGAACCGGGATCCCCATCGCCGAGGCCTTCGCCAGCTTTCCGCCGGCGTCCGCTCCCGCCACCAGGAAGTCCACCTCCCGGCGGATCCCCGTCGCGACGGTCCCCCCCTCTCTCCGGACCAGCTCGGCGGCCCGCGCGCGCGGCATCGACAGGGTCCCGGTGAACAGGAAGGTCTTGCCCGATCCCTTTCCCGCCGGCGTCGTCGGGGGGAGGGGGGTCACCTCCCGGAGCAGCCGGTCCAAGGCCCTTGCGCGCTCCGGCGCGTCGAATGCGTCCCGCAGGCTGCGCGCCACCTCGGGCCCCACCTCGCGAATCTTCGTCAGATCCTCCATGGGGGCGTTCCGCAGCGATCCGATGGAACCGAAGTGGCGGGCCAGCACCTCCGCCATGTGTTCGCCCACATGCTGGATCCCCAGCGCGTAGAGGAAGCGGGAGAAGGGGATGCGCCGGCTCCGGTCGATCGCCCGGACCAGGTTGTCGGCGGACTTCTTCCCGAGCCGCTCCATCGCCGCCAGCGTCTCCCGTTCGAGCCGGTACAGGTCGGCCGGCTCGGTCACCAGCCCCTGGTCCACCAGTGCGGAGACGATCTTCGTACCCATCCCCTCGATGTCCATCGCGTTCTTCGCGACGAAGTGGCTCAGCGCCTCCTTGCGCTTCGCGACACAGCCGTCCCCGGTGCAGCGGTGGGCGGCCTCGCCGGGGACCCGCTCCACGGGGGCGCCGCAGATCGGGCACCGGTCCGGCATGCGGAACTTCGAGCCTCGCCCCGGTGCGTCATGGGCCGCGGAAAGGGACTCCACCACCTCCGGGATCACGTCCCCGGCCCGCTGCACGAGGACCCGGTCGCCCACCCGGATGTCCTTGGCGTCGATCATATCCTGGTTGTGCAGCGTGGCGCGACGCACCGTAACGCCGCGCACCACGACGGGGGACAGGAGGGCCACCGGGGTAACCGTCCCCGTCCTTCCGACGCTGACGACGATGTCCTCCACCGTGGTCTCCGCCCGGTCCGGGGAGAACTTCGCCGCGACGGCCCACCGGGGGGAGCGGGAGATCTCTCCGAGTTCCCGCTGGAGCGCGGTGTCGTCCACCTTCACCACGACCCCGTCGATCTCGTACGGAAGCGACTCCTTCACCTCTCCCATTTCCCGGTAGAAGACGACGACCTCCGCGATGGTCCGGCAGCGCCTGCTGCCGTTCCAGTTGACGGGAAGGCCCAGCCCGGACAGGCGGGACAGCTCCTCCCAGTGGGAGGAGAAGCGCGCTCCTTCGATCCTCCCGGCGCCGTAGACCCAAAGTTTCAGGCGGCGGCTCGCGGTTACCTTGGGGTCGAGCTGCCGGACCGATCCCGCGGCGGCGTTCCGCGGATTGGCGAAGACGGGCTCCCCCGCGCGCTCCCGCCCCCGATTGAGCGCGGCGAGGTCCCTCTTCTCCATGTACACTTCCCCGCGCGCCGTAAGGAGGGCCGGTGCCGGCCCGCCTCCTTCCGCCGGGTTCCGGGGCACGGAAAGCGGAACGTCCGGGATCGTCCGCAGGTTCGCGGTCACGTCCTCCCCCCGGATGCCGTCTCCCCGCGTGGCGCCCCGGGTGTACCGCCCCCCCTCGTAGGCGAGCTCCACCGCGAGGCCGTCGATCTTCACCTCCGCGACGTACCCCGAGCGGTCCAGGGCATCGCCTGGAACGGCGCGCCCCGCGAGGAACCGCCGGACGCGGGCGTCGAACTCGTGAAGATCCTCTTCGGAGAAGGCGTTCTGCAGGGAGAGCATCGGGACGTCCCGGACGACGGTCCCGAACGCCGCAACCGGCTCCGCGCCCACCCGCATGGTCGGCGAATCGGGATCGGACAGATCCGGATGCGCCTCCTCGAGCCGCTGGAGCTCCCGGAAAAGGGCATCGTACTCGGCGTCGGAGATTTCCGGGGCGTCGTCCCGGTAATACCGGTCGTTGTGATAGCGGATGAGCCGCCGCAATTCCTCGACCCGGCCCCTGGCGGATCTGTCGCGCACCCGACCTCCGGTTGCGGCGCGGCGCGCCGCGGGCGAAAGATGTGCAACCCGTACGGCTCCGATTATACAATGGACGAAACGGGGAATCCCGGTGGCCGGGGGGCCGCGCGGGGGTGCCGAGGCGGAGGAGAAGAAAGGGCAGTACGCTGGAGCTGAACGCTACCTTTCCTCGAGCGCGGCGATCCCCGGAAGGTGCTTCCCCTCGAGCAGTTCGAGGAAGGCGCCGCCCCCCGTGGAGACGTACGACATCCGCGAGAAGAGTCCCGCCTTGTGAAGGGCGGTGTCGGTGTCCCCGCCGCCCACGATCGTGATCGCGTCGCTCTCGGCCAACGCCCGCATCACCGCCAGGGTTCCCGCCCCGAACGGCGCGGTTTCGAACACTCCCATCGGGCCGTTCCACACGATCGTCTTCGCGTCCTGCAGCGCCTCCCGGAACAGGATCCCGGTCGCCGGGCCGATGTCGAGCGCCATCATCCCCTCGGGGATCTCCTGCGACGGAACGGTCCGGCTCGGGACGGATGCCTCCAGCCGCTCGGCCACCACGACGTCCACGGGGAGGTAAAGCCGGACCTTCCGGGACGCCGCCCCCGCGAGGACCCGCTTCGCCGTCTCGACCATCTCCGCCTCGTAGAGCGATTTCCCGACGCCGTATCCCAGCGCGGCGAAGAAGGTGTTCGCCATCGCCCCGCCGATCAGGATCTTGTCCACCTTGCCGAGGACGTTGTCGATCGCCTCGATCTTTCCGGAGATCTTCGCTCCGCCGAAGATCGCCGCCAGCGGCCGGGCGGGGGAGAGCAGCGCCTTCTCGAAGTAGGCGATCTCGTTCTTCATCAGGAGACCCGCCGCGCGCTCCTTTACGAAGCGGAGGATCGCCACGTTGGAGGCATGGCCGCGGTGCGCCGTGGCGAAGGCGTCGTTGACGTAGACGTCGCAGAGCGCCGCGAGCCGTTTCCCGATCCCCTCGTCGTTCTTCTCCTCCCCGGCGTGGAAGCGGACGTTCTCGAGGAGCAGGACGTCCCCGGGCTTCATCGCGGCCACCGCCTTCTCCGCCGGCTCGCCAAGGCAGTCCGTCGCGAACGCGACCGGCCTCCCGAGGAGCTGCGACAGGCGAGGCGCGACCGGCGCCAGGCTCATCTCCGGCACCCGTTTCCCCTTGGGGCGCCCGAGGTGGGAGAGCAGGATCGTCCTCGCCCCCTGCTCGACCGCATGCCGGATGGTCGGGAGCGCCGCCTGGAGCCGGGTGTCGTCGGTCACGTTCCCGGCCTTGTCCATCGGCACGTTGAAATCGACGCGGATAAGCGTCCTTTTCCCGGACAGGTCCAGCTGGTCGACGGTGCGGATCTTCATCTCTCCTCCCTCCTTGGGTCGGCGCTCGATGACCGTACGGTTGGAATAGTACCAAAATATTCCGATTCCGGGCTCGTGCCCCCTCGGCATCTCTCACCGGGGGTACCCCACCGGCGCGGAGCTCGTACTGGGGCGCCCTCCGCACCGTTTGGGTCCTCCCGTCGCAGGACAATTGGGGGGGCTACCACCGCAGCAGGCCCATCACGACCTCGAGGGCGATGAGGAGGATGATGATCAGCTCGAGCGTCTCCGACCGCGCCGCCTGGGCCTGGTGGTTCAGCACGCTGTAGATCTCCGTGAGCGTGGAGAGCTGGTCGCGCACCGTTCCCTCGTGCTTCTCCGCCCCGACCTTCCGGCGCGCCTCCTCGTATACCCGCGCGAGGTAGGCGTCCCCCACCAGCTTCAGCGCGTTATAGATCCGCTCCCGGACCAGGGAGATGTCGGTGCGGATCGTGGAGAGCTTGCGCAGCGGCTTCTCGTACGGGTCGTGCAGAACATGGAAGAGCCGCCGGCGCGGGAGCAGTTCCTCGGTCATCCCGTCGATCGCATCGTGGAGGAGGCGGTCGAAGTAGCGCAGCTCGAGCAACTGGACGTTCAGGAATTCGAGCACTTCCGCCGTGTCCTGGAACTTCGGGTCGTACACGAAGGCGGCGTTCCACTCGGCGAGGAACAGGTCGTTGTCGAAGTAGCGGATCGGGGAACGGACGATCTCCGCGATCGCCGTTTCGCTCAGGTCCCCCCGTTCGAGGGTCAACAGGCACGCGATGTCCCTGGGGATGCGGGCGAGCGCCTCGGTGCCGGTCATGCCGGGGGAGAAGCTTCCCACGTGCCACAGGGAATACTCCTCGACGAGCTCCGCGAACATCGGGCGGGATACCGCGGGGCGGATCCGTTCGAACACGCGCAGCGCCGCTTCCCGGGCCGGCTTCTCCAATCCCCCCTCCGTGGAAAGTGCGTGCGCCGCCTCCGTGAACGCCTCCCACGGGAGGTCGCGGACGGGCAGGGTGAGCGTGACGGAGAGGGCTCCGAAGTCGAAGATCTTCACGGCCGCGTCGAGCGAACAGGAGTTGCCGGAAACGGTCGCGGAAACCTTCCCGGCGGGGACGACGAGCGGCTTGGGGCGATACTGCAGGTACGGGGGAGCGGGCCGCAGGCCCGCGATTCCGGGGGACTCGGAGGCCTCGCACAAGGGACGGGCCGCATCCAGCGCGATCTCGAACCCCGCGTCGTAGGCGTAGAAGAAGAACAGGTGTCCCGATACCACGCGGATCCCGGTCACGACGATCCTCCGATCAGCGACGGAAAGAGGTTGTACAGGAAGTGGACGGCCGTGGGGACGTAGACGTTCCCGGATCTCTTTCTTCCCCAGCCGAGGAGGAGCCCGGGGAAGAAGGTCAGCGCCCGGAAAGGGGACGGGGCGATCACGATGTGACCCACGGCGAAGAGCAGGGCGACGGGCACCACCGGCTCCCGTCCCGCCTCCACGAAGGCGTCGTGGAGGTACCCCCGGAAGAAGACCTCCTCGGGCAAGGCGACCAGCAGCAACTGGTGGGCGGCCGCCGCCGCCGTAAGGGGAAAGGCCCCCCGGAACGGGGAGAGCGCCGGGGGAAGGGGAAGCTGCAGGTACAGGAAGAAGGCGAGCGCGCCGGCGACGGCGAGCAGCGCGATGACCGCGATGCTTTTCCCGGGGCCCGTCCCGCGGGCCCATGAGGGGAAGCCGCGCCGCCAGTACCGGGGCAGGGGGGCGTACAGGAACAGGACCGCGGCGAGGAGCGACGGGGGGAGAAAAGGCGACGCGGGCAGGGAGAAGGAGAAACGCACCGCGGCGATCACGGCGACGAAGACCAGCAACGGTTTCGCGGGGAACGGTTTCCGGTCGGCCACGGTTCCCCCTTTACTCCGCAGGCCGGATCCGGCGGAACAGGTCGGGGAACCGTTCGACGGCGAAGTCGGGAGGATGCTCGGCGAACCCCGACGCTCCCAATCCGTAGGTGACGCCGCAGGTGACGGTGCCTGCAGCCCTTCCCGCGAGCACGTCGTTCCGGGAATCACCGATCATCATCGCCTCCGCCGCTTCCACCCCCTCCTGCCGGAGGATGTGGAGAAGCCCCTCCGGGTGGGGCTTCTTGTTGTCGAAGCTGTCCCCACCGCGCACGTCATGGAAGTGCCCGGACAGGGAGAGCCCCGAAAGGATCGCCTCCGTCATCGCCAGCGGCTTGTTCGTCAGCACCGCCATCCGGTACATCCCGGACCACTTCCTCAGCGCCTCGACCACCCCCGGATACGCGCGGGTGGTGTCGAGCAGATGCCTGCCGTAGTACGCGAGGAACCGGTCCAGGACCTCCTGGAGCAGGTCGGGTTTTTCCGGCGGAAGGGCCCGACGGATCAGCGCCGACGCGCCGTCCCCAACGTACGAATAGATCATCGGGTGCGGGAGCGGAGGGAGGTCGAACGACTCGAGCGCCACGTTTACGGCGACCGCCAGATCCTCCTTCGAATCCACCAGCGTCCCGTCCAGGTCGAAGACCAGGAGCCGCAGCGCGTATTCCATTACGTCATTGTAATGAAAATCGATCGATTGTGGGCGGAGGCTGTAAACCGGGAAGGCACGCGAAGGTTGACAGCCTGCGCCCTTTGCAAGGAGAATGAAACCCGTCGATTTTCCTGGGGGAGTTGGTCCATGGAGAAGTTCTGGGAGCGTGTCCGCGCGCGGTCGGTCTCGGGCGAGGGTATCGGGAGGGAGGATGCCCTTGCGGTGCTTTCCCTCCGGAACGACGCCATATGGCGTCTGCTCGACGTGACCGAGACGGTCCGCCGCCGGTTCAAGGGGGACGGGATCCGCCTCTGCGCCATCGTCAACGCGAAGTCGGGGCACTGCTCGGAGGACTGCTCCTTCTGCGCCCAGTCCCGCCGTTCCTCCGCCGCGATCGCAAAGCACCCCCTCCTGTCCGGGGAGGAGATTTTCCGGGAAGCGGAGGGGGCGAAAGAGCGCGGGGCACGGGAATTTTCCATCGTCGCCTCCGGCCTCGCGATGCGGAACAAGGAGGAGTTGACCTGCATCGGTGATGCGGTGGAGCGGATCCGGACGGAGCTCGGGCTGGAAACGTGCGTGAGCCTGGGGACCCTCTCCCCGCCGAACGTGGAGTACCTCCTCTCGCGGGGGTTGCGCTCCGTCCACCACAACCTGGAGACCTCCCGCTCCTTCTTCCCGAAGGTGTGCACCACCCACGACTACGAAGAAGACGTGGCGGCGGTGCGCGCCGCGAAGGCGGCGGGAGCGTGGGTCTGCTGCGGCGGGATCTTCGGGCTGGGGGAATCCCCGGAAGACCGCGTGGAGCTGGCCTTGACGCTGCGCGACCTCCAGGTGGACTCCATCCCCGTCAACTTCCTGAACCCCGTCCCCGGAACGCCGCTCGAAGGGCGCAGGGAACTGACCCCCATGGACGGCCTCCGGATCATCGCCATGCTGCGCCTGACGAACCCGACCCGGGAGATCATTGTCTGCGGGGGGCGGGAGGCGAACCTGCGCGATCTGCAGGCGTTGATGTTCGCCGCCGGGGCGACGGGGACGATGGTGGGGAACTACCTGACGACGGCGGGGCGCCCGGCGACGGAGGACCTCCATATGCTGCGGGACCTCGGGCTCACCCCGCGTTCCTGACCCCGGAACCGGACCCCGGAACCGGACCCCAGAACCGGACCCCAGAACCGGGACGTTCCTAGAACTCCCACAGATCCGGGACAGAGATAGTTTCTACCACCACCATAAAGTAGCGTTCAACTCTGTCCCTCTTTTGGGGGAGTTCTAGGAACGTCCCGGTTCTGGGGTTTTGGTTCCGGGGTTTTTCTTCCCGCGGCGACTCCCAGGACGACGAGGTAGGATACGAAGTAGAGCCCCAGCAGCGGCATCACCATGAGGGCCATGTTGTAGATGTCGGGCGTGGGGGTGATGACCGCGGCGATGACCGTGCACGCCAGCAAGGCATGCCGCCACCGGTCCTGGAAGAATTGGGGCTTCAGCCACCCGAGCTTCGCGAGAAAGAAAGAGACCAGCGGCGCCTCGAAGGAGAGGCCGAGGGCGATCAGCATCGTACCGCAAAAGGAGATGAACTTCTTCGCGGAGATGAGCGCCCGCACGTTGGGGGTCTCGAATCCCACGAGGAAACCGATCCCGGCCGGCAGCAGCAGGAAGTAGCCGAGGGAGATTCCGCATGCGAAGAGCACGGTCGCCGTCGCGATGACGGGACCGCCCCACCGCCGGAACGAAGGGACCTGGGGTAGAACGAGCCGTCGCCACAACAGGTACCCCGTAACCGGCAGCATCAGCACGAAGGCGCAGTACAAGGAGAGGGACGCAAGGGCGATGAATCCCTCCTCCGGGGAGTAGGAGACGAGCTTTTTCCCCAGGAGGCGCACCAGCACCAGCAGCACCCGCTCCGAGAAGGCGAAGCAGAAGGCGGCGAGGGCGAGGAACAGGACGGCGCACACCGCGATCCCCTTACGGGCCTTTTCGACCCCGGAGATGATCGCGGTGAACCTGTTTTCCACCCGTCAGGATTCCCTTCGTCGGCCCGAGTCCGTTCGCCTTGCGGGACCATCTTACCGCAGGGAACCGTTACCGAGGAAAGGAGACTCCCCGTGCCGAGGTTCGACGCCGACTACGTGCCCCGCTCCGCGATGGCGATTTACGCCCACCCCGACGACATCGAGTTCACCGTCGCCGGGACGGTTGCGAAATGGGCGCAGGCGGGTTGCGAGGTGACCTTCGTCCTCATCACGAGCGGAAACTCCGGGACGCACGACCGGAAGTTCACTCGAAAGAGCCTCGCGCGGGTGCGGGAACGGGAGGAGCGGGAATCGGCCCGGATCCTCGGCGCCGCCCGGGTCGTCTTCTTGCGTCACGGCGACTGCGAGCTCGTCCCGACCCTCGCGCTGCGGAAGGAGTTGGTCCGCCGGATCCGCCGACACCGCCCCGAGGTCGTGCTGTGCAACGATCCCCAGGCCCTCTTCTTCGGCGACCGGTATATCAACCACCCGGACCACCTCGCGGCGGGGAAAGGGGCGCTCGAAGCGGTCTTCCCCTGCGCCGAGATGGAGCTCCTGTGGCCCGGGGCGGGGCCCGTCCACAAGGTCCACGCCGTCTACGTCAGCTCCACTCCCTCCCCGAACACCTGGATCGACGTCACGGAAACGATCGACGTGAAGATCGCGGCGCTATCGGCGCACCGGAGCCAGCTGGGGGACCGGGACATCTCTCCGAGGATCCACGGGTGGGCGATGGACGAGGCGCGCCGTGCTCCCGCGCGGACCGTCGCCGGGAGGAGGAGCACGGCCCGCCCGAAGTACGCGGAGGCGTTCCGCGTCATGCGGCTCCTGCGCGAGGAGGCGTGACGAGTCGACACGGTGCGGAGGGCGCCCCAGTACGAGCTCCGCGCTGCCGGGGTACCCCCAGTGAGAGATGCCGAGGGGGCACGAGCCCGGAAGCACCAATGATCGAATGGATTACTCCGTCACGCGGTGCTTGAGGTGCCGGCGGACGTACCAGACGACTCCCGCGAGCAGCACCGCCCCGATCAGCAGGTCGAACCGGTGGAAATATTCCCGAAGCGTCGGCCACTTCTCCCCCAGCACCATCCCGAGATACGCCAGCCCGAGGCACCACGGAAACGACCCTGCGAAGGTGTAGAGGATGAACCGCTTCATGTCCATCCGCGCGACCCCTGCGGGAAAGGCGATGAAGGTGCGGACCACGGGAAGCAGGCGCGCGAGGAACACCGTCGCCTCGCCGTGGCGGCCGAACCACCGGTCGGCCAGGTCGAGGTCCTGGCGGGACATGAGGATGTACTTCCCGTACTTCTCGATGAGGGGGCGGCCGCCGTACATTCCGAGGTAATACGCCGGAATCGAGCCGACCACGCAGCCGAAGGCGCCTGCCAGCGACACCCCCCAGAGGGTGTGCACCCCCTTGTACACGAGGTACCCGGAGAACGGCATGATCACTTCCGACGGAAGGGGAATGCACGCCGACTCGATCGCCATCAGCAGGACGATCCCCGGCAGCCCGAGGGAGGAGATGACGAATATGACGAAGCCCGCAAGGGCTTCGAGGATGTTCGTTACCAAGGCCCCTGCCTCACGGGTTCGCGGCGAAGCGGAAGGGGCGCGGGGAGACCGCCCTTACAGCTTCTTCCCCCCGATGATGCGGACGAGCCTGGCCTTCCGGGTTGTCATGGCCGCACTCCTCCGATCCTGGTTTCCCGTATGCGCCGATTCTACCGCACCGACGGGGAAAGGCAAGGGAAACGGCGGCGCAAGGATAAATAATGATCGATCCTCTCCGGCGTCCGCCGTACACTGGAACGGCAGGGTCAGATCCCCTCGCGAAAGGACGTCACCGATGATCCGGGACCCGGTCGTCCTGCTCCAGAACCTTGTGCTCTCGCTCTCCGACGCCCTCGACCTCGTGCACCTGGTCGCCGTGGACCACCAGCAGCGGGTGGCGTACATGGCGCTGCGCCTCGCCTTGCAGGCGGAGTGGCCCCCCGGGGAGCGGACCGACCTCCTCTACGCCGCAGCCTTGCACGACATCGGCATCCTGTCGGTGGAGGAGCGGGTCGGCATCCTGCAAGGGGATCTGGAGGATACGGACCGGCACGCCCGGTTGGGGGGAAGCCTGCTCTCCCGGTTCGACCCGTTCCGAAGGGCCGCCGGGATCGTCGGGTTTCACCACAAGGAGTGGGACGCCACGGACGGATGGGACGGGGTGCCCGATCCGGTCCGCCGGTCGGCGAACGCGATCAACCTGGCGGATTTCGTGGAGAGGCGGATCCGTCGGGACGCCGGCATCCTCGGGCAGGTGCCGGGAATCGTCGCCGCGGTGGACGACCTCCGGGGGAAACAGATCTCCGCGGAGCTGGTGGACGCCTTCCACAAACTCGCCGGCGTGGAGTCGTTCTGGCTGGACGCGGTCTCTCCGCACGTCGACACCGTCATCGCGGGGATGGTGGATTGGCCCCGGGTGATCCTCGGGATGGACGGCCTGGAGCAGATCGGCCGGATCCTCTCCCGCATCGTCGACTATCGGAGCGCCTACACGGCCACCCACTCCGGCGGGGTGGCGGCTTCCGCATCCGTACTCGCCCGAAGGCTTCTGTTCGAGGAGCGGGAGTGCCGCCTCGTCCGGATCGCCGGCCTGCTCCACGACCTGGGGAAGGTGGCGGTTCCCAACGCCATCCTCGAGAAGGCCGGCCGCCTTTCCTCCTGGGAGTTCGATGTGATCCGGGGGCACGCCTACCACACCTTCCGGATCCTGTCCGCCATCGGCGGGTTCGAGGAGATCACCCAGTGGGCTGCGTTCCATCATGAGCGGATGGACGGGAACGGATACCCGTTCCATCACAAGGGGGATGCGCTCCCCCTCGGCTCCCGGATCCTCGCCGTGGCCGACGTCTTCACGGCGCTGATCGAGAACCGGCCCTACCGGAACGGGATGGGGCGGGAGGAGACGACCGCGATCCTTCGGGGGTTCGCGTCGGACGGCGCGCTGGACGGCAGGATCGTCACCGCGCTGGTGGACGGGTACGACGCGATCGACCGGGAGCGGAGGGAGGCGCAGGAAGTGTACGCGGAGGAGTTCCCGCGGCGGGACGAGGGCGACGAAGGCGAGGGCGGGGGAATCCGTCCGTCCCCCTGATCAGCCCACGGTGATGAACGGCGGGCCGATGGAGAGGGTCGGCTGGGCGTCCCCGACGGGCACCCCCTGGCCGTCCTTTCCGCATGTGCCGATGCCGAACCCGAGGTCCGATCCCACGCGGTCGATCATCGTGAGCACCTCGGGGCCGTTGCCGGTGATCGTCGCTCCGCGCACGGGTTCCCCGCGCTTTCCGCCTTCGATCCGGTACCCCTCCGCCACCTCGAACATGAAGTCGCCGGTGACGGTGTTCACCTGGCCGCCCCCCATCTTGACGACGAGCAGACCCCGGTCGGTCCCGGACAGGATCTCCTCCGGCGGCGTGCCCCCCGGCAGGAGGAGCGTGTTCGTCATCCGGGGGATCGGTTTGTGCCGGTACGACTCCCGCCGGCCGTTTCCGGTGGAGGCGACGCCGTCCTTCCGCGCGGACAGGCGGTCGTGGAGGAATCCCGTAAGTATCCCGCGGTCCACCAGCAACGTCCGTTGTCCGGGCGTCCCTTCGTCGTCCATCCCGTACGAACCGCGTTTTCCGGGCAGGGTGGCGTCGTCGGCGATGGAGACCAGCGGACTCCCGACCCGCTCTCCCATCTTGTCCTTGTAGACCGACATCCCCCGCCGGGCGAGGTCCGCCTCCAGGCCGTGGCCGATCGCCTCGTGGACCATCGTCCCCCCCGCCTCGGAAAAGAGAACGACCGGCATCCGGCCGCCGGGGAGCTTCGCGGCATGGAGCGCGCGTACCGCCCGTCCCGCGGCCTTCCGCGCCAGGCCCTCCGGAACCCCGCCGTCGAGGAACTCGAGGCCTTCCGTCCCCCCCGCCGATTCATGCCCCATCGTGAGCCCGGCGTCGTTCCCCGCCACGGCCTGGACGGAGAGGACGCCGTACGTCTGTTCCTCGCGGGCGAAGACCCCGGGGTGGGCGGCCACCTCGACCAGGCGCATCGACTCCGAGTACGTGGCGCGGACTTGCCGCACCTCCCGGGAGAAATCCCTTGCGATCCGGTCGACCTCCCGCACCAGCGCGGTTTTCTCGCCGACCCCCCGCCCTGCCGGGGGCACACGGACGACAGTGGGCCCGCGGATCGCCCGCGCCGACGCGGGAAGCGCCGCCGGGACGCCGTCCCCGTCCGCGTACCGGGCGAGGCCGTTCGAAAGGGCGAGCAGCGCGTCGGCGGACCGGTCGTTCGTGTAGGCGTAATACGTTTTCCCGCGGAACAGGAGGCGAACTCCGACTCCGGCGTCGGTTCCCGAAACCACCCGCTCGATGCGGCCATCCTCCAAGAGGACCGTGAGGGACCGGACCTCCTCGAAGAACAGTTCCCCGTGCTCCCCGCCGCGGGACAGGAGCGCGGAGAGGATTCTCCGTACGGGCAGGTCGGAGAGCGCGGCGGCTTTTGACAAGGGTCCTCCTCGCGGTTTCCCGGGTGGAGAGTATATAATACTATTCGCCGATCTATCTCTGGAGGGACGGATGCGAACCATCGCCGCGACGGGGGCCCTGGCCCTCTTTCTTTTATCCGCACCGGCAGGGGCGTTCCACGGGTACGCCAACCCGATGAACGCCCAGATCGGGGCACGGGCCTACAGCCACTTCCTCGCCGGATACCTCGACTTCCGGGAGGGGAACCTCGACGCCGCTCTCGAGTCGTACACGAAAGCTTTGAAGTACGCCGGGGACGAGCCCGACATCCTTTACGAGATCGCCAGCGTCCACGTGAAGAAGGGCCGACTTCCCGAGGCCCGGGCGGCGCTGGAAAAGGCGCTGGCGGGGGACGAGAGCCACACGCGCTCCCGGTACCTGTTGGCCGGGATCCTCGCCGCGTCGGGCGACCGTGAAAAGGCCCTTGCCCAGTACGACCGCGTCTTGAAGGAGGATCCGGAGAACGAGGAGGCGTACCTTCACCTGGCCACCTTGCGCGCGGAACGGGGGGAGTTTTCCCGGGCCGAGGAGGTCCTCGGCGCGTTGATCGCGCGGGATCCCGACTCCTTCCTCGGGCACCATTACCGGGGCCGGGTTCTTGCGGCGCAGAAGAAGTTCACGGAGGCCCTCGCCGACTACGACAAGGCGCTCTCGACCGCTCCCGGCTTCGACGCCGCGCTGCTGGACTCCGGCGCGGTCCTCGAAATCCTCGGGAGGAACGCCGAGGCGGAGGAGCGGTACAGGAAGGCGCTCCACGTCTCCCCGAACAACCCGCTCATCCGGGAGCGCCTCGGGCGGGTCCTGATCCGGGAGAAAAAGATCGACCAGGCCGTGGGCGAGTACGAGGAACTGCGGAAGTTTTCCGCCGACAACCCCGACGTCCGGACGAAGCTGGGACTCCTTTACCTGGATCGCAACCGGTTCGACGAGGCGATCAACGAGTTCAACTTCGTCCTGGCGTCCGATCCCGGAAACGCCCATGTCCGCTTTTTCCTGGGGACGGCGTACGAGGAGAAGGGCGCAGTGAAGGAGGCGGAGGAGGCGTTCCGGAAGGTTCCGGAGGACGCCCCGGTCCACCGGGAGGCGATGCTCCATCTCGCCATGCTCCTCGCGCGGCAGAAAAAGAGCGGCGAATCGATCGAAATCGTCCGCAAACTTCGGGAGAAAAACCCCGGCGACGTGGAACTGATGATCGTCCTCGCCGGCCAGCTCGAAGAGGCGAAGCGGTACGACGAGGCGCTGGTCGTGGCCACGGAGGCGATCGGCAAGGCGCCGGAAAATCCCGCCGCGTGGTTCTCCCTCGGGGTGATCGAGGACAAGCTGGGGAAGCTCGACAAGGTGATCGCCGCGATGGAAAAGGTGATCGCCCTCGATCCGAAGCACGCCACCGCGCTCAACTACCTCGGGTACACCTTCGCCGACCGGAACATGAGGTTGGAAGAAGCGGAGAGCCTCATCGAGCGGGCGCTGCAGATCCGCCCCGAGGACGGGTATTTCATCGACAGCCTCGCATGGGTCCACTTCCGGCGGGGCGATTACCCGCGGGCCGAGGAAGGGTTGCGCCGGGCGCTGAAACTTGTCCCCGACGACCCGGTCATCCTCGAGCACCTCGGGGACGCCCTCCAGGCCCAGGGGAAGGAAGAGGAGGCGGCCGCCCGGTTCGAGAAGGCGATCGCCAAGGGGCACGAGAAGCCGGACGAGGTGGGGGCGAAGCTCCATCGACTGCGCAAGGCGGGGCCCGCCGGGAAGTGAACCTCCCGGCGCCGCTGCGGGCCGTCGCGCCCCTCCTGGCCGCTCTTGCGTTTTGCGGGTGCTCCTCGGTGCGGATCCTTCCGGCGGGGCCCGAGGCGGACCGCGCGCATCGGTTTTTCGCCGGCCTCCCGGAAAGGGTGGCCTTTCCCGTCAAGGCGTCGTTTTCCGGAATCGCCGTTCCGTCATCGCGGGATCCCGTTCCCTTCGTTGCGGGGGTTTCCGCCTCCTCCCCGCTGGAGGAAACGGTGGGCTTGTACGACCCCCTCGGCCGGGGGGTGGCGTTCCTGTCCAACGACGGCCGCCGCGTGGCGGTCTCCCGGGGGCCGGCGGCGGACCTTGCGGGATTCCGCGGGGCGGCTCCCGTCGATGCGGGCTCCGTGTCGCTCGGAAGGATCCTCTCCGGGGCTCCCGGATATCCGGTGGAGGAGGCCGAGACGGGGCGGTACGCGGACGGCGCATGGTCGCTCTCCGACGGGAGGCAGACGCTTCGCTCCGACCCGGGGAGGCGGTTCCTCTCCGGCGCGGAGTATCGCCTCCCGGGGATGCGCGTGACGGTCGACTATCCCGGGCGGGAATCCGCGGAACCGCCGGAGCGGATCGTCCTGTCGGTCCGGGGAGTGGAATTCACATTGCGAAGGGACGCCGAATGAACGGACCGCCGTACCGGGCCGCCTTGCCGTCGATCCTGCTGCTGCTCCTGCTCGCATCGTGCAGCGGAGGGAAACCGGAGAGCGCGGGGAAGGGGACGACCGCTCCCGACGTCCCGGCGTACGGCGACGCCATCGTCGAGGGGAGCATCGGGGACGTGAGCGGATTCCTCACCGCGGTCACCTCCGACGCCTCTTCCCACGCGGCGGCCGGCTACGTCTTCAACGGGCTGGTCCGGTACGACAAGGACCTGAAGCTGGAACCGGAGCTCGCCGAGTCCTGGGAGATCTCCCCCGACGGGAAACGGATCACCTTCCACCTCCGGAAAGGGGTGAAGTGGCACGACGGCGCCCCCTTCACCTCCGACGACGTGATGTTCACCTACCGGCGGATGATCGACCCGCGCACGCCGACGGCGTACGGGGAGGATTTCAAGCAGGTGAAGCGCGCCGCCGCGCCCGATCCGCACACCTTCGTGGCGGAGTATGGGAGGCCCTTCGCCCCCGCGCTGGCCTCGTGGGGGATGCATGTCCTCCCGAAGCACCTGCTGGAGAAATTCCCCGACATCTCGAAGAGCCCGTTGAACAAAAAGCCGGTCGGCACCGGCCCGTACCGGTTCGTCGAGTGGAAGACCGGGGAAAAGGTGGTCTTCGACGCCAGCCCCGACTATTTCGAGGGGAAGCCGTACATCGCCCGGGTGATCACGCGCGTCATCCCCGACCAGGCGACGATGTTCCTCGAGCTCAAGTCCGGCGGCGTGGACATCATGACGCTCACGCCGCCGCAATACGTGCGGCAGACCGAAACGGCCGAATTCAAAAAATCGTTCAACAAGTACAAGTACACGGCGTCGGGATACACGTACCTCGGATTCCGCCTTTCCCACCCCTTCTTCAAGGACAAGCGGGTCCGTCAGGCGATCGCGCACGCGGCGGACAAGAAGGCGCTGATCGACGGGGTCCTCCTGGGCCTGGGGCAGGAGGCGATCGGACCGTACAAGCCGGGGACCTGGGCGTACAACCCGAATGTCCGGAAATACCCGCACGACCCTTCGCTGGCGAAGGCGCTGCTCGCCGAGGCGGGGTGGAAGGAGAAGGACGGGGTGCTCGAGAAGGACGGGCAGCCGTTCGAGTTCACGGTGCTCACGAACGCGGGGAACGAGGCGCGCGCGAAGACGGCGGCGATCCTGCAGCAGAACCTGGCCGAGGTAGGGATCCGGATGAAGATCCGGACCGTGGAGTGGGCGGCCTTCATCAACGAGTTCATCGACAAGCGGAAGTTCGACGCCGTCATCCTGGGGTGGAACATCACCCCCGACCCCGACCAGTTCGACATCTGGCACTCCTCCAAGACGGGCCCCAAGGAACTGAATCACGTCGGATTCGCGAACTCCGAGGTGGACCGCCTTCTCGACGAGGGGCGCAGCACCTTCGACCTCGAGAAACGGAAGAAGGCGTACTACCGGATCCAGGAGATCCTGGCCGAGGAGCAGCCGTACGTCTTCCTTTTCGTCCCCGAGGCGCTGCCGGTGGTCCAGAACCGTTTCCGCGGGATCGTGCCGGCCCCGGCCGGCATCACGCACAACTTCATCAAGTGGTACGTCCCGGCGGGGCTCCAGAAGCACCGGGTCCGGCCGTGAAGCGATAGCGATGCTCCGGTACATCGTCCGCCGGCTGGTGGGAGCCGTTCCGATCCTCGTCGGGATCAGCCTCATCTCGTTCCTCATGATGCACATGGCCCCCGGGGGGCCGATCGGCGCGGGAACCGACCTCAACCCGAAGGCGACGGCCGAGTCGCGTGCGCGGCTCAAGGCGTATTACGGCCTCGACCAGCCGCTCCACATCCAGTACGGGCGGTGGCTCGTCCGGATGTCGACGCTGGATTTCGGCGACAGCTTCTCCCCGGACGGGCGGCCGGTGGCGGAGAAGATCAAGGAACGGATCCCGATCACGCTGACGATCAACGTCCTGTCGATGGGGCTCATCTTCCTGGTGGCGATCCCCGTGGGCGTCTACTCGGCGGTGCGCAAGGGGTCCCTCTTCGACCGGATCTCCACCGTCGCCGTCTTCACCGGGTTCGCCATCCCCACGTTCTGGCTCGCCCTGCTGCTGATGATCCTCTTCGGGGTGAAGCTCGGGTGGCTCCCGATCTCGGGGATCTCGTCGCTGGACTACGGATCGCTGGGCCCGTTGGGGAAACTCGCCGACCGGGCGCACCACCTCCTCCTCCCCGTGCTGCTGCTGGGCTTCGGGGGACTGGCGGGGATGTCCCGGTACACCCGCGCGAACATGCTGGAGGTGATCCGGCAGGACTACGTCGCCACCGCCCGGGCGAAGGGGCTCCCCGAGGGGACGGTCGTCTTCCGCCACGCGATGCGCAACGCCCTCCTCCCGGTGATCACGATCCTCGGCCTGTCGGTGCCGGAACTGCTCGGGGGCTCGGTGATCTTCGAGACGATCTTCGCCATCCCGGGGCTGGGACAACTGTTCTACCAGGGGGTGATGTCGCGGGACTACCCCCTGATCATGGGGATCCTGACGATCGGGGCGTTCCTCACGCTCCTCGGCAACCTGCTGGCGGACGTGGGGTACGCCCTCGCCGACCCGCGGATCCGCCAGGGATGAGGCGGGCGTGAACGGAACCCCGGGCATCGGGTGGGACTTCGCGCGGCGGCTTCTCCGCAACCGGCTGGCGGCGGCCGGCGGGGCGGTCATCCTCTTCTTCTTCCTCGTCTCCGCGCTCCCGGGCCTCTTCTCCACGCACGAGCCGAACCGGATCGACATCGTGAACATCCTGCGTCCCCCGTCGGGGGCGCACCCCCTCGGGACGGACGACCTCGGGCGGGACGTCCTCGCACGGGTGGTCCACGGCGCGCGAATCTCCCTTTCCGTAGGTTTCGTGGCCGTCGGTATCGCCATCGCGATCGGCCTGATCGTCGGGCTTCTCGCGGGCTTCTACGGCGGATGGGCGGACGCGGTCCTGATGCGGTTGGTCGACATGATGCTCTGCTTCCCGACCTTCTTCCTCATCCTTTCGGTCATCGCCTTCCTCGAGCCGTCGATCTGGAACATCATGACGGTCATCGGCCTGACCGGCTGGATGGGGGTGGCGCGACTCGTGCGGGCGGAGACCCTGTCGATCAAGGAGCGCGATTTCGTCGCGGCGGCGCGGGCCCAGGGGGCCGGCAGTGCCCGGATCATCTTCCGGCACGTCCTCCCCAACACCCTGGCGCCGATCCTCGTCGCGGCCACGCTCGGAGTCGCCGGGGCGATCCTCACGGAATCGGCGCTGTCGTTCCTCGGGATCGGCGTGCAGCCCCCCACGCCGTCGTGGGGGAACATCCTGACCGCGGGGAAGGACAATATCGAGTACGCGTGGTGGCTCTCCCTCTTCCCCGGGCTCGCGATCCTCGTGACCGTGCTCGGGTACAACCTGCTGGGCGAGGGGATCCGTGACGCCGCGGACCCCCGTCTGAAAGGCCGGTGATGGCGGAGACGCTGCTCGACGTGCGGGGGCTGCGGCTCTCCTTCGCGACGGAGAAGGGGAGCGTGCGCGCCCTTTTCGGCGTCTCTTTTTCGGTCGCTCCCGGGGAGACGGTGGGGCTGGTCGGCGAGTCGGGGTGCGGCAAGACGGTCACGGCGCTGGCGGTACTCCGGCTGCTCCAGTCCCCGCCCGCGATCGTCGAGAGCGGGGAGATCGTCTTCCGGGGAGAGGACCTCCTCGCCCTCCCGGAGAAGCGGATGTGCGGGGTCCGGGGAAAATCGATCTCGATGATCTTCCAGGAGCCGATGTCCTCGCTCAACCCCGTCCTCACCGTGGGGGAGCAGGTCGCCGAGGTGTTCACGGCGCACAATGTGTGCGGCAAGCGCGAAGCCGCGGAGCGCGCGGTCGAATGGCTTCGCAAGGTCCACATGCCCGATCCTTCGCTGCGGGCCCGGGAGTACCCCCACCAGATGAGCGGCGGGATGCGGCAGCGGGCGATGATCGCGATGGCGCTGGCCCTCACGCCTTCGCTCCTCATCGCCGACGAGCCCTCCACGGCGCTCGACGTGACGATCCAGGCGCAGATCCTCTCCCTGCTGCGGGAGCTGCGGGAACGGGAACGGATGGCGGTCCTCCTCATCACCCACGACCTCGGGGTGGTGCACGACTTCGCGGACCGGACGGCGATCATGTACCTCGGACGCATCGTGGAGATCGCGCCGACGCGGGAGCTCTTCGCGGACCCCATCCACCCGTACACGCAGGGATTGCTCGCGTCGCTGCCGGGGAGACGGACGGGGGAGAAACGGCTGCCGTCGATCCCGGGGACGGTCCCCGACCTGTCCAACGTTCCGCCGGGCTGCCCGTTCGCCGACCGGTGCCCGTTCCGCCGGGAGGCCCTTTCGCGATTCCTCGCCCGGGAGGTCCCCGCGGATCCCCTCGCCGTGTGCGACCGGGAGGATCCGCCCCTGTACGAGTACTCCGGGGGGCACTTCGCCGCGTGCCACCACCAGCGGACCGTCCGGGGAGGGGGTGCGCGATGACCGGCGGGATCTACCGGCCGGAAGAGGACGGCGCGATCCTTTCGCTCGTCAACGTCTACAAGACGTTCCCGGTGCGGAAATCGTTCTTCTCCACGGAGAATCTCCGCGTGCGGGCCGTGGACGGCGTCTCCCTGACGGTTCCGCCGGGAAAGACGCTGGGACTGGTGGGGGAATCCGGGTGCGGGAAGACCACCCTCGCACGCCTGGCGATCCGGCTGCTCGACCCCGACGCGGGGGCGATCCGGTTCGATGGGAAGGAGATCACGCGCATGGAAGGCGAGGCGCTCCGGGTGACCCGGCGGCAGATGCAGATCGTCTTCCAGGATCCGTACTCCTCCCTCAATCCGCGGATGAAGGTGTCCGACATCGTCGGGGAGGGGTGGCTCGTCCACGGGTTGGCCCGCGGGAAGGAGCTGCGGGAGCGGGCCGAACGACTGCTCGTCCGCGTCGGGTTGCCGGCGGATGCGGGAGGGAAATATCCCCACGAGTTCTCCGGCGGACAGCGCCAGCGGATCGGGATCGCCCGGGCGATCGCCCTCTCGCCGAAGCTCGTGGTGGCCGACGAGCCGGTGTCCGCCCTCGACGTCTCCGTGCAGGCCCAGATCCTGAACCTCCTCCGGGACCTCCAGGAGGAGTACGGGATGGCGTACCTGTTCGTCTCCCATGACCTGCGGGTGATCCGTCACGTGAGTGACGATGTGGCGGTGATGTACCTCGGGAAGCTGATGGAGACGGGTCCGGCGGCGGAACTGTTCCACGAGCCGCTTCACCCGTACACCCGCAGCCTGCTGTCGGCTGTTCCGATGCTCGGCGACGCGCCGTCGGAACGGATCGTCCTGTCGGGCGAGATCCCCAGCCCGATCTCCCCGCCGCCCGGGTGCCGCTTCCATACCCGCTGCTTCATGGCGGAGAAGGTGTGCGAGGAGGTCTGCCCGCTCCTGCGCTCCATTGCCCCCGGCCGCTACGCCGCCTGCCACTTCGTGTGACCGCCCTCACGGGATACCCCGCATCGGGTTCACCTTTACGATTTGGCTTTTTCTTGTCCCCTTCCGTCGATTTGTGCGATTCTGAACCCGGAATTCCTCTTTCGTCGATCGGGAAGGTTGCCGGAGATCCGTCCATGAAAAGAGATGGTGTATTGCGAATACTTGCGGCCAACCGGGAGAAGCTTGGCAGGTTTTCGGTGAAGTCGATCGCCCTCTTCGGCTCCGTGGCGCGGGACGAAGCCGTGCCCGGCAGCGACATCGATCTCCTCGTGGAATTTTCCGAGCCGGTCGGCCTGTTCGATTTCATCCGCCTGAAAAACCACCTCGAGGACCTTCTTCAGGCCCCGGTGGATCTTGTGACGCCGGACGCCCTTAAGGACCGGATCCGGGAGAAGATCCTTCGGGAAGCGATCCGTGCCGCGTAGAGATTATCGACTGGCCATCGAGGTCGTTCACGAATATTTCGGAATCAGCGAGGAGATCCTGTGGCGTACGGTTGAAAAAGATTTGCCTCGGTTGATTCCCGCTTTGCAGAGGATGCTGACCGACGACTGATTGCCGGTTCCCGAAATACCCTGCGGATCCGCCATCCCCGGGGCGGTGTCGTTTCAAACCCGCCCGACCCATCCCTGAAGACCAGGAGATGCGGCATGGAATACAGATTACGTCCACGACGGGGACTGTCGTCCCCTTCTGATGAACTTTAAAGGCGTCGCGCCCCGCGCGGGCGCGTGGATTGAAATTCTCCAGCCAAGTCCCCGAAGAATTCTTCAATGGGGGTGATATTACCACCCATACGAAGGCGCCCTTGATCCGCCGTTCATGGCTATGTTTCCCGGACAGAGGAGTGATAGAGGTGAAGCTCTGGAGCGTTCCTCCAACTCCCGACAAGCCGCACGGGTTCAAATACTCGCTGGTCTGCGGTGTGGACAGATGGAGGCGGTGAAAGCGAACCACCCGCGCTCGGTCTATGAGTTGGCCAGGGACGTCCGGCGGGATGTGAAGAAGGTATCGACTGAACTGGCGATATTACAGGAACTGGGGTTGGTCGAATTGAAGAAGACGGAGACGCCGCGGGGCTATGTCAGGCCGCCGGTTGCGTACGACTCGATCATCCTGGACATCGCGGTTTGAGAGGAAGAGGAAGCTTCTAAATGAACGACCGACGCGCCTCCGGTTTCAGCAGGTCGAACCGGCAGTAGGGGCAGAATTTCCATTCGAGGGAGATCATCCGCCGGCACCCGGGGCACGTGGCGGAGGCGGAGTAGCCGCACGAAGGGCACATCACGAAGTCGCTCTCCATGGGGGCGGCGCACCGGGGACAGGCGGAGGCGAAGTCGGCGTCGGTCTCCACCACCCGGTACACCTCGTCGGGCGTTGTGATGCCGGCGGTCACCTTCTCCAGCGCCGCGTGCCCCAGCGTCACCATCCCCCTCGAGACCGCCGTCTGCCGGATCTCGTTCTCCGTCGCGTTTTTCGCGATCAGGTCCCGGATCGGCTGGGTGAACATCAGGATCTCGTAGATGCCGGTGCGTCCCTTGTACCCCGTACCGCCGCAGGAGGGGCACCCGGCGCCGCGGTAGACGGCGATGCCGCCGGAGAGGCCCAGCCGAAGGATGTCCCGTTCCGATGGATCGGCCTTCACCTTGCACTTGGCGCAGATCGTGCGCACCAGCCGCTGCGCCACGATCCCGACGATCGTGGAGGCGATGAGGTAGGAAGGGACTCCGATGTCGCGCAACCGGGTGATCGTCGACACGGAGGAGTTGGTGTGGATCGTGGAGAGGACCAGGTGCCCCGTGAGGGCGGCCTGGACGGCGATCGTGGTCGTGTCGAGATCGCGCATCTCCCCCACCATGATGATGTCGGGGTCCTGGCGCAGCATCGACCGCAGCATCGAGGCGAAGCTCAGGCCGATCTTCTCCTGCACCGCCACCTGGTTGATCCCCGGCAGCTCGTACTCGATCGGGTCCTCGATCGTCGTGATGTTGTCCTCCACCGTCTTGATCCGGTTCAGGATCCCGTACAATGTGGTCGTCTTTCCCGATCCCGTCGGCCCCGTGATGAGGAGGATCCCCTGCGGGCGGGTGATGAGCTCCTCCATCTTCGCCAGCTCCCCGGGGGAGAACCCGATCGACTCCAGCGGAATGTTCGCGTTCGCGGAGTCGAGGATCCGGATGACCACCTTCTCCCCGTAATTCGCGGGGACCGTGGAAACCCGCAGGTCGAGGCTGCGCATCCCCACGCGGACGCCGATCCGCCCGTCCTGGGGCAGCCGCTTCTCCGCGATGTCCATCCTCGCCATGATCTTGATCCGCGATACGACCGCCCCCTGGACCCACTTCGGAAGGTCCATCGTCTTGCGGAGGAGCCCATCGACCCGGTGGCGGATCTGGAGGGCCGTCTTCGTGGGCTCCACGTGGATGTCGGAGGCTCCCTGGTCGACCGCCTCGGCGACGATCAGGTTCACCATCCGGATGACCGGGGCGGCCTCGGATTTCCTGCGCAGGTCGTCGAGGTCCTTCCCCTCGGTGTCCTGGGAGTCGTGCACGACCTCGACCTGCCGCTCTTCCACGATGTCCTTCACGATGGTGCTCAGGGAGGAACCGAGGTGGTAGTGCTGGTCGATGGCCCAGAGGATGTCGGAGCGGGTGGCGATCGACGGCTTGATGGTGTAGCCGGAGGCGAACCGGACGTCTTCGAACGCCTCGAAACTCAAGGGATCGGCCATCGCGATCTGGAGGTCCCGGTGGTCGATCGCGACGGGGAGGATGAGATGTTTCCGGGCGACCTTTTCCTGGATGAGCTCGATCGCCTGCGGTTCGACGGGGGTATTCTGCAGGTCGATCAGGGGGATCCCGAGCTGCAGGGAGAGGGCCTGGGCGATCTCCCCTTCCGTGGCCATCCCGAGGGTGACGATCACCTCCCCCAGTTTCCCCCGCTTCGAGTGCTGCTCCGCGAGGGCCCGCGAGAGCCCCTCCTCGCTCAGCAGGCCGGTCTCGACGAGCAGTTCCCCAAGCCGTTTCTTCGCCATTCGGCCCGCGTTCTCCTTGCCGGAGGAGGTTTCCCCGGCCACACGCCATCCTATAATAAGGGCGAAACGGTCCGCAACCGGAATTGGAACCAAATTCGTTCCCGGGGCATCGTTACGGTAGGGGAGGAAAGGGAAAATGGCCACCAACGATAAAAGGATGCGATGTCCCCGCTGCAACGGCGCGATGGTGTTCGAGCGGTTCCAGGACATGCTCGAACTGTTCTATGCGTGGCGATGCCTGAACTGCGGCGAGATCGTGGACCCGGTCGTGGCGAAGAACCGGGAGCCTGCGCGCGGACCCAAGAAGAAGGCGGTTGGCGAATGATCGCGTATCTTTCCGATTTTCTTTTGGTTTTGGTCTCGTTGACAGCGGCGATCCAGCTGTGCTACCGTTCCGTGTATTTTCCTGTACACGGTGGGGGTTCGCTTCGTTGCCTGGGCGTCATCTGTTCACATTCCGCGTCGGGTACGCCGGCCGGTCCCTGGAATTCCGGGTCGGGCGTACCGCCGCGATCGTCTGCGCATCGGTTCTCGGGGTCCTGTTCGTCCTGCTGACCCAGGGGATCTATGATATCCGGGACAACATATCGAAATTGCGGGAGTTGCGGGCTTTGCGCGAGCGGGTGTCCGAGCAGAACCTGTCGCTGTACCATCTCGACGCGAAGTTCGGGGGGCTTTCGGCCGAGGTCGAGCGGCTCCGGGCCATGGACCACCGGATCCGGTCGCTTGTGAAGGGGAACGACTCCCTCCGGCGGAACCCGTCTCCAGGCGTCGGCGGGTCGGAGACTCCCGAGGCGTCCGCCGCGAACCGGCTCGACAAGCTCCTCGATCTCAAGTTCGACCGGCTGAAGAAGGATCTCCTGGTCGACGTGAACGACCTGGACGTCCTCGGCGAGCAGCTCGACAGCCGGAGACTGCTCCTCGAATGCGTGCCGGGCGGATGGCCGGTGCGCGGGATCCTCTCCTCGGTGTTCGGAGTGCGGAACTCCCCGTTCACCGAGACCCCCGTCTTTCACCACGGAATGGACATCGTCGCCCGAGCGGGGACGCCGGTCACCGCGTCGGCGTCGGGCGTGGTGGTGAAGAGCGGCTACGAGGCGCTCTACGGAAACATCGTTATGATCGACCACGGGGCGGGGTACCGCTCCATATACGCGCATCTTGCGTCGTGCAACGTCGAGGAGGGGGCGTTCGTCAACCGTGGCGAGGAAGTGGGGAAAGTAGGGTCCACGGGGCGGTCCACCGGGCCGCACCTGCACTACGAGGTCCGGGTGAACGGCCTCCCGGTGAATCCTGCCCGCTTCCTGAACTAAGGAGGTTAGCCGAAACAACTTGAACATCTTGCATCCCGTCTTCGGGCCATCTTTGACCGGTCTTCAATCGCCAAATCCTCGACGTAGCTTTAGCTACGCCTGCGGTTTGGCTCAATCATCCCGGCCAAATCTAACCCAAATCCGGGCGCAATATTGTCCAACTTGTTTCGGCTAACCTCCTAACGGACCGTCCGCACGCCGGACACGGACCGAGGCCCCGTGGGGGGATCCCCGCCGGGGCGTTTTTTTTCGACCGCACTCCATAACGGGACAGGCCGGGAGAACCTCTTTCATGTTCGGAAATTTCCTGAAAAAAATGTTCGGCACCCAGAACGAGCGGACCCTCGACCGGATCCGTCCGACCGTGGACCGGGTGAACGCCCTCGAGTCGTCGGTCTCGCCGCTCTCCGACGAACGGCTCGCGGCGAAGATCGCCGGATTCCGGCAGCGCGTGGAGAACGGCGAACCGGTCGACGACCTTCTCCACGAGACTTTCGCCGTCGTCCGGGAGGCGGGGAAGCGGGTCCTGGACATGCGGCACTTCGACGTCCAGCTGATGGGCGGCGTCGTCCTCCACGAGGGGCGGATCGCGGAGATGCGGACCGGCGAAGGGAAGACGCTCGTGGCGACCCTCCCCATCGTCCTGAACGCCCTGACCGGGCGGGGCGTCCACCTCGTGACGGTGAACGACTACCTGGCCCGGCGGGACGCGGAATGGATGGGGCGGCTCTACCGCGCCCTCGGGATGTCCGTGGGCGTCATCGTCCACGGGATGGACGACACGGAGCGCCAGGCGTCGTACCGGTGCGACATCACCTACGGGACGAACAACGAGTTCGGCTTCGACTACCTGCGGGACAACATGAAATTCCGCATCGAGGACATGGTCCAGCGGGACCTCCATTACGCGATCGTCGACGAGGTCGACTCGATCCTGATCGACGAGGCGCGGACGCCGCTCATCATCTCCGGCCCCGCGGAGGAGTCCACCTCCTTCTACGTCCGGGTGAACTCCGTCGTCCCGTTCCTGAAGAAGGACACGGATTACACGGTGGACGAGAAGGCCCGCCAGGTGCTCCTCACCGAGGAGTCGGGGATCCCCAAGCTCGAACGCCTCCTGTCGGTGGACAACCTCTACGACCCGCGGAACATCGAGATCCTCCACCACGTGAACCAGGCGCTCAAGGCCCACATCCTGTTCCACCGGGACGTGGACTACATGGTGAAGGACGGCGAAGTCATCATCGTCGACGAGTTCACCGGGCGGCTCATGCCGGGGCGGCGGTGGTCCGACGGTCTCCACCAGGCGGTGGAGGCCAAGGAGGGGGTCAAGATCGAGAACGAGAACCAGACGCTGGCCACCATCACTTTCCAGAACTACTTCCGGATGTTCGACAAGCTGGCCGGCATGACGGGCACGGCCGACACCGAGGCGGCCGAGTTCCAGCAGATCTACAACCTCGGCGTCACCATCGTTCCGACGAACCAGCCGATGGTCCGGCAAGACCTCTCCGACCAGATCTACCGTACGGAAAAGGAGAAGTTCCAGGCGGTCCTCGACGAGGTCAAGGAGCTGCACGCGCAGGGGCGGCCGGTCCTGGTGGGAACCGTCTCGATCGAAAAATCCGAGCGGCTCTCCGGGCTGCTCACGCGTCACGGCGTCCCGCACAACGTGCTGAACGCGAAGCACCACGAGAAGGAGGCCCAGATCATCGCCGAGGCCGGGCATCCGGGGAGGGTGACGATCGCGACGAACATGGCCGGCCGCGGCGTCGACATCAAGCTCGGGGAGGGCGTCGTCGGGAAGGGCGGGCTCCACATCGTCGGCACGGAACGCCACGAGTCCCGCCGGGTGGACAACCAGCTGCGGGGACGCGCGGGGCGGCAGGGGGACCCGGGCTCCTCGCGGTTCTACCTTTCGCTCGAGGACGACCTGCTCCGCATCTTCGGCTCCGACCGGATCTCGCCGATCATGGAGAAGCTGGGAATGGAGGAGGGGGAGCCGATCGAGCATCCGCTCATCAACCGGGCGGTCGAGAACGCCCAGAAGAAGGTCGAGGCGCACAACTTCGACATCCGGAAGCACCTCCTCGAGTACGACGACGTGATGAACAAGCAGCGCACCGTGATCTACGACATGCGCCGGGAGATCTTCGGAAGCGAGGACCTCCGGGAGATGGTGCTGGAATTCGCCGGGGAGATGTCGGATGAACTCGCCGGGAGGTTCTCCGAAGAGAAGACGCACCCCGAGGAATGGGATTTCGCGGGACTTTCCACCGCCGTCTACGCCCAGTTCGGATTCCGGCCGGAGTTCCCGGAGGCGGAGAGGGACAAGCTCACGCCGTCCGGCCTGGCTTCGCTGATCCGGGCGGGCGCGGAGGCGTTCTACGCGAAGAAGGAGGCCGAGTACGGGTCCGACGCGATCCGGTACCTCGAGCGGATGTTCCTCCTGTCCACCGTGGACGCGTTGTGGAAGGACCACCTCCTTTCGATGGACCACCTCAAGGAGGGGATCGGCCTGCGGGGGTACGCCCAGAAGGACCCTCTCAAGGAGTACCAGAGGGAAGGATTCGAACTCTTCTCGGACCTGATCTCGCGGATCAAGGAGGAGTCCCTCAAGCGCCTGTTCCACGTCAAGGTGCAACGGGAGGAGGAAGGGGCGGAAAAGAAGGAACTGCCGGCGTCGCCGCGCCCTGCCCGGGTTTCCCTCTCCCGCGGGGACATCACGAGCGCCGGGCAGACCACGCAGAAGCGCCAGGGCGTCAAGATCGGCCGGAACGACCCTTGCCCGTGCGGGTCGGGGAAGAAGTACAAGAAATGCTGCGGGATCGGCGCTTAATAGTGCGTTTCACACATACGGCAGCGAATCTAAAGAGCGATCCCGGAAGGCGCTACGCCTCCGGGACTCCTCCTTCGGCTGCGCCGCCTCGGAGGGGGACTCCGTTCGTGGCTCGCCGTGCGGTGAACCCGCCCGGCTGCGCTTTACCTCACTGCGCCCCCCTCCTGCGGCGACTCCGCCGGACCCTCCCGTTGTGCCCCCCGTTTTTCCTGCTGCGGGGGTACCCCGGCAGCGCGAAGCTCGTACTGGGGCGTGCGCCTTCCGTGCTGTTTTCCCGATCCGTTACCGTATTTGAGAAACGCAGTACTTATCGCCGAGGTGTGAGCGGATGAGACTCCCTAAGGAAATTATCGTACCGGGGTTCCGGGCCGCGGGGACGCACTGCGGGATCAAGCGGTCCGGAGCGCCGGACCTGGCGCTGGTGGTCAGCGACCGGCCGTGCGTCTCCGCCGCGGTCTTCACCCGGAACAAGGTGGCGGCGGCCCCCGTGGTCTGGGGGAAGGCGCTGCGCACCCGCTCCCGTCTCCGCGGGATCGTCGTGAACAGCGGAAACGCCAACGCCTGCACCGGCGCCGCGGGGATCGAAGCGGTCCGCAGGACGTCCCGGGCCGCAGGCGAAGCCCTCGGCCTGCCGGCCGATTCCCTGCTGATCGGCTCCACCGGCGTCATCGGCGTGCCGTTGCCGGTGGAAAAGATCGTCGCGGCCCTGCCGGGGCTCGCCGCCCGCCTCTCCCCGAAGGGGATCCCCGGGGCGGGCGAGGCGATCCGGACGACCGACGCCTTTGCGAAGCGCGGGATCCGGACCGTCCGTGCCGGGGGACGCGCGATCACGATCGGCGCGATCGCCAAGGGCGCCGGGATGATCGCGCCGAACATGGGGACGATGCTCGCCTACGCCTTCACCGACGCCGCCCTGACGCCCGCGGATGCGCGCCTCCTCCTGCGGGAGGCGGCGGACGCGTCGTTCAACCGCATCGTGGTGGACGGCGACACGAGCACCAACGACACGGCGGCGCTCTTCGCCAACGGCGCGTGCGGCCTCTCTCCCCTCCGCGGGAAGGATCTCGACGCATTCCGGAAGGCGCTCACGTCGCTTCTGCTGGACCTTGCCCTGATGATCGTCCGCGACGGCGAGGGCGCGACGCGGGTCGTTCGCCTCTCGGTCACCGGCGCGCGCAGCGACGCGGACGCCGCGAAGGCGGCCCGCGCGGCCGCGTCCTCCCCCCTGGTGAAAACGGCGGTGTACGGCGCGGATCTCAACTGGGGCCGGGTGATCGCGGCGCTGGGGCGGGCGGGAATCGCCGTGGACCCGATGAAGATCTCCATGCGGTTCGCGGGGGAGACGCTGCTGCGGCGCGGGATGCGTCCCGACCCCGCCGCGCAGCGTCGCGCCGCGCCGAAGATCCGGAAGGAGGCGTACGCCATCGACGTCGACCTCGGACTGGGGAACGGGAGCGACCACGTCTACTTCTCCGATTTGACGGAAAAGTACGTCCGGATCAACTCCGGCTACCGGAGCTGATGAAACTCCCCCTGTGAAACTCCCCCTGTTGATGTGTGGGGGGGATTGTGATAAAAATGCAAGGCTTAGCCGCAGTTCATCACCCACGGGCGGGACTCTCCCCGGGGTGCCCCGTAACGACGGGGTAAATGGGGAGGGGCGGAGCGCCCGGCGGAAAAACCCCTAATCCGAAGGAGGAAAGAACGGCATGGCGAACGGGCAGAGCGCAGTGATCACGATGAAGCAGCTGCTGGAGGCGGGGGTCCACTTCGGGCACCAGACGAAGCGGTGGAACCCGAAGATGAAGCGGTACATCTTCACCGCCCGCAACGGGATCTACATCATCGACCTTCAGCAGACGGTGAAGATGTTCCGGGCCGCCTACGAGGCGGTGCGGAGCATGGCGGCGGAGGGAAAGACGGTCCTCTTCGTCGGCACGAAGAAGCAGGCGCAGGAGGCGGTCGAAGAGGAGGCCCGCCGGGCCGGCACGCCCTACGTCAACCAGCGTTGGCTGGGCGGGATGCTCACCAACTTCGCGACGATCCGCAAGAGCCTCGATCGGCTGCAGAAGCTCTCCGAGATCGGAACCGACGGCACCGCCGAACGGCTCCCGAAGAAGGAAGTCCTCCAGCTCGAGAAGGAGCGGGTGAAGCTGGAAAAGACCCTGGGCGGCATCCGGGAGCTTCGGCGCGTTCCGGACGCGATGTTCGTCGTCGACCCGTCGCGGGAGACGATCGCGATCCTCGAGGCCCGACGCCTCGGGATCCCCATCGTCGCCATCGTCGACACGAACTGCGACCCGGACCTGATCGACGTCGTGATCCCAGGGAACGACGACGCGATCCGCGCGATCAAGCTGTTCCTGTCCAAGATGGCCGACGCGATCATCGAGGGGAAGGCGGCGTACGCGGAGAAGAACGCCTCCCGCGGCGACAAGGAGCCGGAGGCGCCGGAGGTCACCGTGTCGCTCATCTCCACCGAGGGGGACGAGGAAGTCTCCGTCGCTCCGAAGGCCTCCGGGGCGCAGGAATAAATCCGGGTCCCAGGGGCCCGAACGATCAGGGAGATCCAGCGGAATGCAGATCACGTCCGGGATGGTGAAAGACCTGCGCGAGAAGACCGGCGCGGGCATGATGGATTGCAAGACGGCGCTCGCCGCGGCGGGCGGCGACATGGAAGGGGCGATCGATACCCTCCGCAAGAAGGGCCTCGCCGCGGCCGCGAAGAAATCTTCGCGGATCGCCTCCGAGGGGGTCGTCTGCACGTGCCTGGAGGGGAGCTCGGGGGCGCTGGTCGAGGTCAACTGCGAGACCGACTTCGTCGCCAGGACCGACGACTTCGCCGAGCTGGCGAGGAGGATCGCGGCGCTGGTCAACGCCAAGGCGCCCCAGGACGTCGAGGAAGCCCTGACCTTGCCGGCCGGGGGAGGATCCCTCGGGGAAATCCTGTCGGAGAAAGTCGCGAAGATCGGGGAGAAGATCTCCTTCCGCCGGTTCGCGCGCTTCGAAACGCCTGCGGGAACGCCCGGCATGGTCGTCTCCTACATCCACGCCGGCGGGAAGATCGGGGTCATCGTCCAGGTATCGGGCGCGGATCCGTCGAACGCCGCGGTGGCCGCGCTGGCGAAGGACCTCGCGATGCAGGTGGCCGCGGCCAACCCGACATACATCGGACGGAACGACGTGCCCGCGCAGGTGATCGAGCGCGAGAAGTCGATCTACCGCGAGCAGGCCAAGGCTTCGGGGAAGCCCGACAAGATCCTGGACAGGATCGCCGAGGGGAAGCTCGAGAAGTATTTCGGCGATTTCTGCCTCGTCGAGCAGGCGTTCATCAAGGATCCCGACCGGAAGGTCGCGCAGCTCCTCGCGGAGACCGGGAAGGCCGCCGGCGCCGAGATCGCGGTGCGCGCCTTCGCCCGGTTCCAGGTCGGCGAGGGGATGGAGAAGCGGTCGGACGACCTGGCCGCCGAGGTGGCCAAGCAGCTCGGGCAGGGGTGACCGGTCTGACCCGCCGCCCCGCGGAGGTTCCGTGGCGAAACCGTCGTACCGCCGGATCCTGCTGAAGCTGTCGGGGGAGGCCCTGATGGGGAAGCGGGAGTACGGGATCGACGAGGAGGTCCTCGCCGGACTGTCGGCCGAGATCCGGGAAGTCGTCGGACTCGGGGTCCAGGTGGCCCTCGTGGTCGGCGGAGGGAACATCTTCCGGGGAATCCGCACCAGCCGGGACATCGGCATCGACCGCGCGTCCGCGGACTACATGGGGATGCTGGCGACGGTCATCAACAGTCTCGCCCTGCAGGACGTCCTCGAGCGGACCGGCGTCACGACCCGCGTGCTGAGCGCGATCGAGATGCGGGCCATCGCCGAGCCGTACATCCGCCGGCGCGCCCTGCGCCACCTGGAAAAGGGGCGGGTGGTGATCTTCGCGGCGGGGACCGGGAACCCGTATTTCACCACGGACACGGCGGCGGCCCTGCGGGCGATGGAGATCAACGCCGACGCCATCCTCAAGGCCACCAAGGTCGACGGGGTGTACGACCGCGATCCGATGCGCGATCCGAAGGCGAAGAAGTTCACCCGCCTGACCTACATCGACGTACTCCGGAAGAACCTCAAGGTCATGGACGCCACGGCCATCTCCCTGTGCATGGACAACGACCTCCCCATCGTCGTCTTCAACCTGACGAGGAAGGGGAACATCCTTAAAGCGGTGCTGGGCGACAAGATCGGCACCGTGGTCCACGGAGGGAAGTGATGGACGCGCTGTTGAAGGACACCTCCGCCCGCATGGAGCGGAGCATCGAAGCGTTCCGGAAGGAGCTGGGGAAGGTGCGCACCGGACGCGCCTCCTTCTCGCTGCTGGACGGGATCAAGGTGGACTACTACGGCACCCCCACGCCGCTCCAGCAGGTGGGGACCCTCTCCGTCCCCGAGAGCCGCATGATCACGGTCACCCCCTGGGACACGAAGATGATCGGGCCGATCGAGAAGGCGGTCCAGGGAAGCGGGCTCGGGCTGAATCCTGCCAGCGACGGGAAGATGGTCCGCATCCCCATCCCGCCCCTGACGGAGGAACGCCGCAAGGAGCTGGCGAAGATGGTCCGCAAGATGGCCGAGGACGCCCGCGTGGCGGTGCGCAACGTCCGCCGCGAGGCGATCGAAAAGCTGAAGGACCGCGAGAAGAAGAAGGAGATCTCCGAGGACCTCGTCAAGCGCGGGCAGGAACGGATCCAGAAGGAGACCGACGCCCACGTGAAGAAGGTCGACGAGATCCTCAAGTCGAAGGAACAGGAGATCCTGGAGGTCTGATGACCTCCGGAGGCAGCGACTCCCCTTCCCTGCCGCGGCACGTGGCCATCATCATGGACGGCAACGGCCGGTGGGCGAAGCTGCGGGGCCTTCCGCGCGTGGAGGGCCACCGGATGGGGGTCCGCGCCGTGCGCGCCGTCGTGGAGTGCGCCCGCGAACTGCGCATCTCCTGCCTCACCCTCTACGCTTTCTCCCTCGAGAACTGGGGACGCCCGGAGCCCGAGGTCCGCACCCTCATGACCCTCCTGCAGGAATTCCTCGTCAGCGAGCTTCCCCTGCTCCTGCGCCACCGGATCCGGCTCCGCGTCATCGGGGAGACCTCCTCCCTTCCGTTCGCCGTCCGGCAGGTCCTGGAGCGCACCGTGTCCGCGACGGCGGAGAACACCGAGATGACGCTGGTGCTGGGGCTCTCCTATGCGGCGCGGAACGAAATCGTGCGCGCGGCGCGCCGCCTCGCCGCCGAGGCGGCGGAGGGGAAGATCGCCCCGGGGGAGATCACGGAGGAGATATTCTCCTCGCGGCTCGACACCGCGGGGATCCCCGATCCCGACCTCGTCATCCGCACCAGCGGGGAGATCCGTCTCAGCAACTTCCTGCTCTGGCAATCCGCCTACGCCGAGTTCGCCTTCACGGACGTCCTGTGGCCCGACTTCGGCAAGGCCGAGTTCCTCCAGGCGCTGGAGGAGTACTCCCGCCGCCACCGGCGCTTCGGGCTGACCGGCGAGCAGGTCGAACAGCCCCCCCCGAAGTAGCGATGCTCCTTCAGCGGATCGCCACGGCCGTCGTCCTCATCCCTCTCCTGGTCGCCTCCATCCTGTCCTCGGGGGGGCGCCCGGGCGGGTGGCCGTTCCTGCTGCTGTGCGGCGTCGCCGCGGCGCTGTGCGCGCACGAGTGGTTCCGGATGTTCTTCCGGGGGACGCGGGATCGGGCGGGAGGGTTCGCCCTCGTCCTCCTCGTGTTCCTTTCCGTGTCGCTGTCGCCGGGTTTCTTCGGCGTGCCGGCGCTCCTCGTCTGCGTCCTGCTGGCGGTCTTCCACGCCCTGCCGGGATCGGCGGACCCCGCGGAGAAGGCGCGCACGGCGGCGATGCTCTGCCTCGGCGCGGTCTACGTCGGGGGCCTCCTCGCGACGTATCCGCGCACGCTCTTCCTCCCCCGCGGGGAGCACTGGGTGCTCATGGGGATCCTCGCCGTGGCGGCGGGAGACACGATGGCCTACTTCACGGGAAGGGCGATCGGCCGGACGAAGCTCGCCCCGGCCGTCTCGCCGAACAAGACGGTGGAGGGCGCGCTCGGAGGGCTTCTCGGAAGCGTCGCGTGCTGCGTCCTGTACGCGCACGGGTTCCTCCCCGGGATGCCCGCCTGGTACGCCGCGTTGACGGGAGCGGCGGTGGGCGTGTTCGGGCAGGCGGGGGACCTGTTCGAGTCGCTGCTCAAGCGCGCCGCGGGCGTGAAGGACAGCGGGACGATCTTCCCCGGCCACGGGGGGATCCTCGACCGGGTGGACGGGATCCTCGCCGCCGGGCCCGTCCTCTACCTGCTGGCGGCGATGTCGCCCCTGGCGCGGGTGGGCGCGTGAGCCGGCTCGGGATCGCGGTGCTGGGCGCGACCGGCTCCGTCGGCCGGAACGCGCTGGACGTCATCTCCCGGTTTCCCCGCCGGTTTCGCGCGGCCGCGCTGTGCGCGGGGTCCGACATCCGGGGGCTGGCCGCCCTCGCGCGCGTCTTCCGCCCCGACGTCGTCTGCCTGTACGACGGGAACCGCGGGCGACTCCCGCGGGAATTTCCCCGGGGGACGAGGCTGCTCTTCGGGGAAGAGGGGATGCGGGAAGCGGCGTGCGCGGGGAACGTCGACATCGTCCTCGCGGCGGCGTCCGGGGTCTCCTCGATCCGTCCCGTCCTCTCCGCCGCGAGGGAAGGGAAGCGGATCGCGCTCGCGAACAAGGAACTTCTCGTGATGGCCGGCAAGTTCGTGACCGCCGCGGCGCGCCGAGGGAAGGGGGAGATCCTCCCCGTGGACAGCGAGCACTCCGCCGTCTTCCAGGCGATCGTGGGGCATCGCCGGGAGGACGTCCGCCGGATCCTCCTCACCGCCTCCGGCGGACCGTTCCGCACCCACACCACGGCGCGAATGCGCTCCGCCACGGTGGCGCAGGCGCTGGGACACCCGACGTGGCGGATGGGGGCGAAGATCTCGGTCGACTCCGCCACGCTCATGAACAAGGGGCTCGAGGTGATCGAGGCCACCTGGCTGTTCGGCCTGCCCCCCGCCCGGATCGAGGTGGTCATCCACCCCCAGTCGGTGGTCCACTCGATGGTGGAGTTCAGCGACGGAAGCGTGATGGCGCAGATGGGGATCCCCGACATGCGGATCCCCATCGGCTACGCGCTCTCGTATCCCGAACGGCTCCCCCTGGAACTGCCCCGGCTGCGGCCGCATCGAATGCAGGGACTGGTATTCGAGCGCCCCGACCGAAAGCGTTTTCCGGCCCTGCGCCTCGCCTACGCCGCGGCGCGGACCGGCGGATCGGCGCCGGCGGTCCTGAACGGCGCCAACGAGGAGGCGGTCCGGGCGTTCCTGGCCGGGCGGATCGCCTTCACCGACATCGTCCGCATCGTCGACCGGGTGCTGTCCGGGTGGTCGGAGACGTTCGCGGCGCGGTCCCTGCAGGACGTTCTCGCCGCCGACGCGCAGGCCCGTCGCGAGGCGCTGGACAGGATATCCCGTCAAAGGAGACACCGACCGTCGTGATCTACTTCCTTTCCTTCATCGTCGTTCTCGGAATCCTCATCTTCGTCCACGAGTTCGGCCACTTCATCGTGGCCCGGAAACTCGGGGTCGGAGTCACCAAGTTCTCCTTCGGCTTCGGCCCGAAGCTGGCAGGCTTCCGGCGGGGGGAGACCGAGTACCTGCTCTCCGCGGTCCCCCTCGGGGGGTACGTGAAGCTCGTCGGGGAGAGCGAGGGAGAGGAGGTCCCCCCGGAGCTGCTGGCCCGTTCCTTCCAGCAGAAGCCGGTCTGGGTGAAGATGGCGATCGTGGCGGCCGGACCGATAGGGAACCTCGTCTTCGCCGTCCTCGTTTTCTGGATCGTCTTCCTCGGCGGCATCCCGTCGCTGACCACCCGCATCGGCGACGTCGCGCCCGACACCCCGGCGGCCCGCGCGGGGCTCCAGAAAGGGGACGTGGTGCTCCGGATCGACGGCGTGACGGTGGCGACCTGGGAGGACCTCGCGGTGAGGATCCGGGCGGGGAGCCCCGGCAAGCCGCTCCGGATCACGGTGAAGCGCGACGGTTCGGAAACGACGATCCCCGTCGCCCCCGAGATGCGGGAGGGGCGCACCGTCTTCGGAGAGAAGCTCTCCGAACCGAAAATCGGGATCGTCGCGGGGCCGGACGTGGTCTACCGGGAGACGGGGCCGGTGACGGCCCTCCTGCGCGCGGGGCAGGAGACGGGGAAGCTCATCTACCTGACCGTGATGACGGTGGTGAAGCTCGTCACCCGCGTCCTCCCGTCGGAGACGCTGGGGGGCCCGATCCTCATCGCGCAGATCGCCGGGGACCAGGCCCGGCAGGGGATCTCCCCCTTCGCCTACTTCCTCGGCCTCCTGAGCGTCAACCTCGGGATCCTCAACCTGCTCCCGATCCCGATCCTCGACGGCGGGCACCTGCTCTTCTTCTCCGTCGAAGGGCTGATGCGCAAGCCGATCTCCCCGCAGGTGCGCACGCTGGCGCACCAGGTGGGGCTCGCGCTCATCCTCACGCTGACGGCGCTCGTCTTCTACAACGACATCGCCCGGCTCCTGTCCCGTTGAACACGTGATCCTGGCGATCGAGTCCGCCACTCCCCGCGGAAGCGTGGCGCTGGTCTCCGGCGGCGCGGTGCTTGCGGAGGCGGCCCTCCCCGCGGGCCGGCAGGCCTCCGAGGCGTACATCTCCGCCGTGGAGGGGCTCTTCGCCGCCGCCGGCGCCGCCCACGGGGTCGTCTCGTGCGTCGCGGTTTCGGCGGGCCCCGGGTCGTTCACCGGCCTGCGGGTGGGGATGTCGGCGGCGAAAGGGTTCTGTTTCGGGTGGGGGGTCCCGCTCGCCTCCGTGTCGACCCTTCACGCGCTCGCCCATCGTTTCCCGGGCGAGGGGCGGATCGTCTGCCCGGTGCAGGACGCCCGGAAGCGGGAGGTGTACGCGGCCCTCTTCCGATGGGAAGGGGGGGAACTCGCCCGGCTCTCCCCCGACATGGCCCTCGCTCCCGGCGTGCTCCCCGGGCGGATCCCGGACGGAGACGTCCTGTTCTGCGGGGACGCCGTCGCCCCCTTCGGGGCGCTCTTCCGGCGGTCGCTGGGGGACCGCGCGACCCTCATCGCCGGGGACGAGGGGCTTCCCCGCGCATCGTCGGTGGGAATCCTCGGCGAGCGGATCTTCCGGGACGGCGGCGCCGCGGACCCCCGCGCGGCCGTTCCCTTCTACCTGCGGGTTTCCGAGGCTTCGCTCCTCCGTCCCCGGCCGTGACGGCGGAGGCGGTTTCGGGAAGGGGAGGCCCCCGGAGGGAGGATATAAAAATCGGTTTTCATCTGCTATGCTAAGGGATCATCCCAACCTACGCCGGAGGTGTCGATGGGCCAGAGCCAGGAAGAGAAAACGGCCGCCCTGATCGCGAAGGATCCGGAATTCAAGGCGCTCGTCGATGAGCATCGCCAGTTCGACGAGAAACTCAAGGAACTCGACCGCAAGGTGTACCTGCTTCCCGACGAGGAAATCGAGCGGAAGCGGCTTCAGAAGCTCAAACTCGCCAGGAAGGACAAGATCGCCCAGATCCTCAATACGTAACGGAAGCGGTACGGCCGCAAGGACCCACCCCGCCGGGACGAACCCCAGTGTCGGGCGGACCGCCCCTCCGGGGTCGCCCCGGGCGGGGTTTTCCGTATCCGGGGGTCCCCGGGGAAGAAAGGATCGAAATGCGCAGCGACCGGACGAAGAAAGGGCTTGAACGGATGCCGCATCGGGCGCTCTACTGCGCCGCCGGCGTCCCGCAGGCCGCCATGGGGAAGCCGTTCATCGGCGTCGCCACCTCCTTCACGGACCTCGTTCCCGGCCACGTGGGGATGCGGGCGCTCGAGCGGGCGGTGGAAAACGGCGTCCACGCCGGCGGGGGGTATCCCTTCCTCTTCGGCGTCCCGGCGGTGTGCGACGGGATCGCCATGGGGCACCGCGGGATGCACTACTCCCTGCCGCTGCGGGAGATCGTGGCGGACCTGGTCGAGTCGGTGGCGGAGGCGCACGCGCTCGACGGCCTCGTCCTTCTCACCAACTGCGACAAGATCACTCCCGGGATGCTGATGGCGGCGGCGCGGCTCGACATCCCGTGCATCGTCCTGACCGCCGGCCCGATGCACTCGGGCCGGATCGGGAACCGCCGCCTGTCGCTCGTTTCGGACACCTTCGAGGCGGTCGGCCGCTTCCAGCGCGGCGAGATCGGCGCGGGGGAGCTTTCCCGCCTCGAGGCGGAGGCGTGTCCCGGCGAGGGGTCGTGCCAGGGGCTCTACACCGCGAACACGATGGCGTGCCTGACCGAGACGTTGGGGATGTCCCTCCCCGGGTGCGCCACCGCCCTCGCGGGGATGTCGAAGAAGCGGCACATCGCCTATGCGACCGGGCAGCGGGCGGTCGAGCTCGTGCGCGGGAACGTGACCGCGCGGAAGATCCTGACGAAGGCGGCCTTCGCCAACGCGATCCGCGTGGATCTCGCGTTGGGCGGTTCCTCCAACTCGGTGCTCCACCTCCTGGCGATCGCCCGCGAGGCGGGAGTCGACCTGCCGCTTTCGGAATTCGACCGGCTTTCCCGCGAGACCCCGCAGCTCACGACGGTGACGCCCGGCGGGCCGCACATGATGGAAGACGTGGAGTACTCCGGAGGGATCCCGGCGATCCTCCACCGGCTCCTCCCGTTTCTCAGGAAAAACCCGACCGTCTCCGGCGAGGAGATCACGGCGATCGCCCGGCGCGGGCGCGTGCTGGACGACGGCATCATCCGGACCCTCAAGGCCCCCGTCCGGAAAGAGGGGGGGCTGGCGATCCTCACGGGGAACCTCGCCCCGGGCGGCGCGGTGGTCAAGCAGTCCGGGGTCGACCCGTCGATGTTCGTCTTCCGGGGGAAGGCGCGCGTGTTCGACTCCGAGGAAGCGGCGATGGCGGCGATCATGGGGGGGAAGATCCGTCCCGGCATGGTCGTGGTCATCCGGTACGAAGGCCCCCGCGGCGGCCCCGGGATGCGGGAGATGCTCTCCCCCACGGCGGCGATCATGGGGATGGGGCTGGGGACCAAGGTCGCGCTGATCACCGACGGACGGTTCTCGGGCGGCACGCACGGTCCCTGCATCGGGCACATCTCCCCGGAGGCGATGGAAGGGGGACCGATCGCGCTGGTGCGCGAGGGCGACCCGATCGTCCTCGACATCCCGAAGCGGAAACTTTCCCTGGACGTCCCCGCGGCGGAGCTCGCGCGGCGGCGGAAGGGGTGGAAAGCCCCCGCCCCGAAGGTGGCGAAGGGATACCTCTCCCGGTACGCGAAGCTCGTCCGTTCGGCGGGAGAGGGGGCGGTGGTCGTATGAAGGCCAGGAGGCCGTTCCCATGCAGATGACCGGTGCGGAGATCTTCGTCAAGGCGCTCGCGGATCTCGGGGTCGACGTCGTCTTCGGCTACCCCGGCGGGGCGATCCTCCATGTCTACGACGCCCTGTTCAAGAACATGAAGGTCCGCCACATGCTGTGCCGCCACGAGCAGGGGGCGGTCCACATGGCCGACGGGTACGCCCGGGCGTCGGGAAGGACCGGGGTGTGCCTGGTCACTTCGGGACCCGGGGCGACGAACACGGTGACCGGCCTCGCGACGGCGTACATGGATTCGATCCCCGTCGTCGTCTTCACCGGCCAGGTCCCCACGCTCCTCATCGGGAACGACGCCTTCCAGGAGGCGGACATCGTCGGCATCAGCCGGCCCTGCACCAAGCACAACTACCTCGTCAAGGAAACGAAGGACCTCGCGCGGATCGTCAAGGAGGCGTTCTACATCGCCTCCACGGGGCGCCCGGGGCCGGTGCTGGTCGACATCCCCAAGGACGTCCTGACGGGCTCCGCGCGGTACGACCTCCCCAAGGAGGTGAGCCTGCGGGGGTACCATCCCAACTACGAGGGGCACCCGCGCCAGGTGGAAAGCGCCATCCGGATGCTGCTGTCGCGGGAGCGCCCGGTGGTCTACGCGGGCGGGGGCGTGATCCTCTCCAATTCCTCCGCGGAGCTGGCGGAACTCTCCAGGGTCCTCTCCCTCCCCGTGACCACGACGCTCATGGGGATGGGGGCGTTCCCGGGCTCCGACCCGCTCTCCCTGGGGATGCTCGGGATGCACGGGACGTACGCGGCGAACATGGCGATCTCCAACTCGGACGTGATCCTCGCCGTGGGGGCGCGCTTCGACGACCGGGTGACGGGGAAGGTCAGCGAATTCGCGCCGCACGCCAAGATCATCCACATCGACATCGACCCCACCTCGATCCAGAAGAACGTCCCGGTGGACATCCCGATCGTGGGGGACCTGAAAGACGTCCTCCGGAAGATGATCAAGCTGGTGAAGGGGAAGAAAGAGGCGGCCGCGTATCGGGGAAAGACCGCCGCGTGGCGCGGACAGATCGCCTCGTGGGCGAAGACCCACCCGCTCACCTACAAGCCGTCGAAGGGGAAGATCAAGCCGCAGTACGTGGTGGAGCAGATCTACAAGCTCACGAAGGGGAAGGCGATCATCGCCACGGAGGTCGGCCAGAACCAGATGTGGGCCGCCCAGTTCTACACCTACGAGCAGCCGCGCACCTTCCTCTCCTCGGGGGGGCTGGGGACGATGGGCTACGGCCTCCCGGCGGCGATCGGCGCGCAGGTGGCGATGCCGGGGCGCCTCGTCGTCGACATCGCGGGCGACGGCAGCATCCAGATGAACATCCAGGAACTGGCCACGGCGGTGCAGTACCGGATCCCGGTGAAGGTCGTGATCCTGAACAACGGGACGCTGGGGATGGTCCGCCAGTGGCAGGAGCTCTTCTTCGAAGGGAAATATTCCCAGACGTGCCTCCCCCGCATCCCCGACTTCGTGAAGCTGGCGGAGGCGTACGGGGCGAAGGGGTTCCGCGCGGAAAAGACGGAGCAGGTCCCCGAGGTGCTCCGCAAGGGATTCGCCGCCGAGGGACCCGTGCTGATCGACGTGACCGTGGATCCCGGGGAGCTGGTCTACCCGATGGTCCCCGCGGGCGCGTCGCTGACCGAGATGCTGCTGGTCTGATACCGGCCGGCCGGGAAGGGGAGAAACGCGATGCGCCACACGATTTCCGTCCTGGTGGAGAACGAGTTCGGGGTCTTGAGCCGCGTCTCCGGCCTGTTCTCGGGCCGCGGGTTCAACATCGAGTCGCTCTGCGTGGCGGAGACGATGGACCCGAAGGTCTCCCGGATGACGCTCGTCACCAGCGGGAACGACCAGATCGTCGAACAGATCCTGAAGCAGTTGAACAAGCTCGTCCCGGTCCTGAAAGTGATCGACTTCACCGGCGTCGACACGGTCGACCGGGAACTCGTGCTCGTCAAGGTGAACGCCGACGGGGAGGGGAAACCCGAGGTGCTGCGGCTGGTCGACATCTTCCGCGCCCGGATCGTCGACGTGGCGCCCCGCTGCTACACGATCGAGATGACGGGGGGCGAGGGGAAGGTGCAGGCGTTCCTCCAGATGCTGCGCCCCCTCGGCATCCGGGAGATCGTGCGGACCGGCAAGATCGCCATCGCCCGCGGAATGTAGGGCCCGCGGGAGACACGACAGGATTCCGAAGAACGAAGAAACGGAGGGAGAGAAGATGGTCACCATGTACCGGGAGCAGGACGCAAAGATGAAGTTGCTCAAGGGGAAGACGATCGCGATCCTCGGATACGGCAGCCAGGGACACGCCCACGCGAACAACCTGAAGGAGAGCGGGTTTTCCGTCATCGTCGGAGAGGTTTCCGGCGGACCGAACGAGAAGAAGGCCAGGGACGCCGGGTTCGATGTCGCGGACGCCGCCACGGTGGTGAAGAAAGCCGACATCGTCGTCATGCTCCTGCCCGACGAACTCCAGGGGGGCATCTACCGCGCGTCGGTGGGACCGAACCTGCGCAAGGGCGCCTACCTGATGTTCGCCCACGGATTCAACATCCACTACGGGCAGATCGTCCCGCGGCCCGACACGAACGTCTTCATGGTCGCCCCGAAGGGGCCCGGGCATCTCGTCCGCGCCCAGTATGTGAAGGGGGAGGGGGTGCCGGCCCTGATCGCCGTCCACCAGGATCCCGCGGGGAACACGAAGGACGTGGCGCTCGCCTACGCGGCGGGGATCGGCGCGGCGCGCGCGGGCGTCATCGAGACGAATTTCCGGGAGGAGACCGAGACCGACCTGTTCGGGGAGCAGGCCGTCCTGTGCGGCGGGGCCACGGCGCTGGTGATGGCGGGGTACGAAACGCTGGTCGAGGCGGGGTACTCCCCGGAGATGGCGTATTTCGAATGCGTCCACGAGCTGAAGCTCATCGTCGACCTCATCTACGAGGGCGGGATCTCCACCATGCGGTACTCGATCAGCAACACGGCGCAGTACGGGGACCTGACGCGCGGCCCCCGGGTGGTCAGCGCAGAGACGAAGCGCGAGATGAAGCGGATCCTCGATGAGATCCAGGACGGCTCCTTCGCGAAGGAATGGATGCTGGAAAACCAGGCGAACCGCCCCGTCTTCAACGCCCTCACGCGCCGCGGCGAGGAGCACCCGATCGAGGAGGTCGGCCGCCGGCTCCGGGCGTTGATGCCGTGGCTGTCGAAGGGGCGCCTGGTCGACAAATCGAAGAATTGAGCGGGAGGGAGGGCCCGGTGCTCGCACCGGAAGGGTGGCCCTTCGTCTTCGGGGGGGCGGCGTTCGCGATCGTCGTGGCCCTCCTCTGGCCGAGAGGGATCCCCCTCGCGGCGCTCGGGCTTCTCTTCGCCCTCTTCTCCCTCTGGTTCTTCCGCAACCCCGACCGGACGCCGCCTCCGGGGCCGGGGGTCATCGTCTCCCCGGCGGATGGTAGAATCGTCTATGCGGGGGAATGCCCGCCGGGGCGATACGCTGCGCAACCCGGCAAGAAGATCAGCGTCTTCATGTCGCCCCTGGACGTCCACGTGAACCGGGCGCCGGTGACGGGGCGGGTGGCGTCGGTCCGGTACCACAAGGGGGCGTTCCACGTGGCCAGCGTCGACAAGGCCTCGTTGATGAACGAGCAGAACGGCGTGGAGATCGCCACGCCCGGGGGGCGCACGGTGACCTACGTCCAGATCGCGGGGATGATCGCCCGCCGGATCGTGTGCGACCTCAAGGAGGGGGATGCGGTGCGCCAGGGAGAACGGGTGGGGATGATCCGGTTCGGCTCCCGGGTCGACGTGTACCTCCCGGCGGACGCGCGGTTGTCGGTCGCCTCCGGGGACCGCGTCCGCGCCGGGGAAAGCGTGATCGGAGTCTTCCCGTGAGGCGCGGGGAGTGGCGCGGGGGCGACGGACTCCGGCGGGGCGTCTACGTTCTGCCGAACCTGATCACGTCGGGCTCCCTGTTCGCCGGATTCCACTCGATCGCCTCCACGTACAACGGCAACTTCGAGAAGGCGGCGATCGGGATCGTCGTGGGCGCCATCCTCGACGGCCTCGACGGCCGCGTCGCCCGGATGACCCACACGACCACGCGATTCGGCGTCGAGTACGACTCCCTTGCGGATCTGGTCACCTTCGGCGTCGCTCCGGCGTTCCTCGTGTACGGGTGGGCCCTCTCCGCGTTCGGCCGGTGGGGGTGGCTGGCGGCGTTCCTCTTCCTCATCTGCGGGGCGCTTCGCCTCGCGCGCTTCAACGTCCAGATCACCACGGTGGAGAAGGGGCAGTTCAACGGGCTCCCCATCCCGGCGGCGGCGGTCTTCGTCGCCTCCATGATCCTGCTCTTCTACTACCTGGGCGGGTCCGGGAGCTTCAAGCACTTCGCCGTCCTTCTCACGATCTACGTGCTCGCCTTCCTCATGGTGAGCACCGTCAAATTCAACTCGTTCAAGGACCTGGAACCGTTCCGGCGCCGCCCGTTCAATACCCTGGTGGTGTTCGTCTTCCTCGCGCTGCTGCTGGCCGCGGAGCCACAGGTGATGATCTTCATCTGCTCCTCCGCGTACATCGTCTCCGGGCCGGTGGGGGAGGTGGTCGCGGCGGTCCGACGGGCCCGTGGGAAGAAGCGCACCGAAAGCGAGAAGCCGATCCATGGGCATGACCCTCACTGAAAAAATCCTCGCCAGGCACGCGGGGAAGGACGTCGTCGCGCCGGGAGAGCTGATCCTGGCGAAGGTCGATCTCGCCCTCGGCAACGACGTGACCAGTCCGATCGCCATCCAGGCGTTCCGGTCGCTGGGGGCCCGGGCGGTGTTCGACCGGAACCGGATCGCCCTGGTGCCCGACCACTTCGCGCCGAACAAGGACATCAAGAGCGCCGAACAGGTCAAGATGATGCGCGAGTTCGCGAGGGAGTTCGGCATCGTCAACTACTTCGAGGTCGGCCGGATGGGGATCGAGCACGTCCTGCTCCCGGACGAGGGGCTGGTCGTCCCCGGCGACCTCGTGATCGGCGCGGACAGCCACACGTGCACCTACGGCGCCCTCTGCGCGTTCTCCACCGGCGTGGGGAGCACCGACCTCGCGGCGGCGATGCTCTCGGGGGAGGTGTGGCTCAAGGTCCCCGAGACGCTGCGGGTCGTCCTTTCGGGCCGGCCGGGAAAGTGGGTCGAGGGGAAGGACGTGATCCTGCACATCATCGGCGAGATCGGCGTGGACGGCGCGCTCTACCGGGCGATGGAGTACGCGGGCGACGGGATCGCGCACCTGCCGATGGCGTGGCGTTTCACCATCACCAACATGGCGATCGAGGCGGGGGCGAAGAACGGGATCTTCCCGTTCGACGCGGCGACGAAAGCGTACGCCGACGGGAGGGCGAAGCGGAAGTACGAGGTCGTCACGGCCGACCCCGACGCACGGTACGAGGAGGAGTTCGCCGTGGACCTGTCGACGCTCGAGCCGGTGGTGGCGTTCCCGCACCTGCCGGAGAACACCCGGCCCCTGTCGCTGGTGGGGGACGTCCCGATCGACCAGGTCGTGGTGGGATCGTGCACCAACGGGCGGATCGAGGACCTGCGCAGCGCTGCGGCGGTGATCCGGGGGCGGAAGGTCCACGACGGCGTGCGGATGATCATCCTTCCCGCCACCCAGGAGATCTACCTGCAGGCGATGCGGGAAGGGCTGATGGAGGAGTTCGTCACGGCGGGGGCGGCCTTCTCCACTCCCACCTGCGGACCGTGCCTCGGCGGCCACATGGGGATCCTCGCTGCGGGGGAGCGGGCGATCTCGACGACGAACCGGAACTTCGTCGGCCGGATGGGGCACCCCGAGAGCGAGGTGTACCTGTCCAACCCGGCCGTGGCGGCGGCGTCCGCGGTACTGGGCCGCATCGGCGGCCCAGACGAACTTGGGTAACTGGCGCAGGACACTCTAACCCTCCGCCCGGGGTTGAACCAAGAGTGTCCCGCTGACCGCGTAGGAGCGCAGGCATGCAACTCAAGGGGAAGGCGTGGAAGTACGGGGACGACGTCGACACGGACGTCATCATCCCCGCGCGGTACCTGAACACCTCCGACCCGGCGGAGCTCGCCCGGCACTGCATGGAGGACATCGACGCCGCGTTCGCGTCGAAGGTGTCCCCGGGCGACTTCATCGTCGCGGGGAAGAACTTCGGGTGCGGGTCCTCGCGGGAGCACGCCCCGATCGCCATCAAGGCGTCGGGCGCCTCGGCGGTGATCGCCCGCTCGTTCGCCCGGATCTTCTACCGGAACGCCTTCAACATGGGTCTGCCGATCTTCGAGTCCAACGAGGCGGTCGACGGGATCGACGCGGGGGACCGGGTTTCGGTCGATATGGAGGGGGGCGTGCTGCGGAACGAGACGAAGGGGACCGAGTACCGGTTCGCCCCCGTGCCGCCGTTCATGCGGGACCTGTTGGCCGCCGGGGGGCTCCTCAACTACATCTCGATACGGAAAAAGGGGACCTGATGGCGGCGAAGAGGATCTGCGTATTTCCGGGCGACGGGATCGGGCCGGAGGTCGTCCGGGAGGGGCTGAGCGTCCTGCGGATCATCGAGCAGGCGGCGGGGAAGAGGATGTTCGAGACGGAGGAGGAGCAGCTCGGCGGCTGCGCCTACGACGCCCACGGGACCCCCATGCCGGACCGGGCCCTCGCCCTGGCGAAGGCGTCCGACGCCGTACTGCTCGGAGCGGTGGGCGGGCCGAAGTGGGATCCCCTCCCGTTCGCCGTCCGCCCCGAGCGGGCGCTCCTGGGCTTACGCAAGGAACTGGGGCTGTTCGCGAACCTGCGTCCCGCCGTCGTGTTCGCCCCGCTGCTCGGCGCGTCCCCGCTGCGCCGGGAGCTGGTCGAGGGGATCGACCTGATGGTGGTGCGCGAGCTGACGGGCGGGATCTATTTCGGTGAGCCGCGCGGCGTGTTCATGATCGACGGCGTGGAGACGGGGATCAACACGGAGATCTACACCCGGCCCGAGATCGAGCGGGTCGCCCGGGTGGCGTTCGACCTGGCGCGCAAGCGGAGCCGGAAGGTCACCTCGGTGGACAAGTCGAATGTCCTCGAGGCGACGGAGCTGTGGCGCAGGGTGGTGACCGAAGTGGGGGCGAAGGAGTACCCCGACGTGGCGCTCTCCCACATGCTGGTGGACAACTGCGCGATGCAGCTCATCCGCAATCCGAGGCAGTTCGACGTGGTGGTGACGACGAACCTCTTCGGCGACATCCTCACCGACGAGGCGTCGATGATCACCGGGTCGATCGGGATGCTGCCGTCGGCGTCCCTCGGGGGGAAGGTCGGGTTGTACGAGCCGATCCACGGGAGCGCACCCGACATCGCGGGGAAGGGGGTCGCCAACCCGCTCGCGACGATACTTTCCGTCGCGATGATGTTAAAATATTCGTTTGATATGCCCGCGGAAGCCTCCCGGATCGAGAAGGCGGTGGAGCGGGTCCTCGCCGACGGGTACCGGACGGGCGACATCTACCGCGAGGGCGAGGGGAAAAAGGTCGGAACGACCGAGATGGGCGACCGGGTCCGGGAAGCCGTCCTGAACCAATTCCAGACGAGGTGACGCGATGAGCGGCAAGCGGTTCAACGTGGCCGTCGCCGGCGCGACCGGCGCGGTGGGCGATGTCTTCCTGCAGATCCTGGCGGAGCGGAAGTTCCCGATCCGGAACCTGCGCCTTCTTGCATCCGAGCGGTCGGTCGGCAAGCGGTTGAAGTTCGCCGGCGAGGAGCTGCCGGTGGAGCTTCTTTCGAAGGATTCGTTCAAGGACATCGACATCGCACTGTTCTCCGCCGGCGCATCGCGCAGCAAGGAGTTCGCCCCCTCGGCGTGGGCGTCGGGCGCGGTGGTGGTGGATAACTCCTCCGCCTTCCGGATGGAGCCCGACATCCCGCTGGTGGTCCCCGAGATCAACCCGCAGGCGATCGCGCAGTACCGGCAGCGCGGGATCATCGCGAACCCGAACTGCACGACGATCATCGCGATCATGCCGCTCAAGCCGCTGCACGACTACGGCACCCTGAAGCGCGTCGTGGCGTCGTCGTACCAGGCGACCTCCGGAGCGGGAGCCAAGGCGATGGCGGAGCTGATCGCGCAGACGAAGGCGTACGCCAAGGGGGAGCCGCTCGAGGTGTCGGCGTTCAAGCACCAGATCGCCTTGAACGTCATTCCCCACATCGACGCCTTCCTCGAGAACGGGTACACCAAGGAAGAGATGAAGATGACGAACGAGGGGCGCAAGATCATGGGGATCCCCGACCTGCGCGTCACCTGCACCACCGTGCGCGTGCCGGTGTTGACCGCCCACTCGATTTCGATCAATGCCCAGTTCGCGAAGAAGATCACGCGGGAGAAGGCGAGGGAGCTGATCGCGAAGTTCCCCGGCTGCCGGGTGATGGACGACCCGGCGAACAACGTCTACCCGATGCCGCTGTTCGCGGCGGGGAAGGACGACTGCTACGTCGGCCGGATCCGCGAGGACGACAGCGCAGAGAACTGCCTGAACCTCTGGGTCTGCGGGGACCAGCTCCGCAAGGGGGCGGCCCTCAACGCCGTGCAGATCGCCGAGGTGCTGGCCCAGAAGTACCTGCAGCCCGCGGCCGTCTGACCACCGCCGGGGAGCGCGTGGCCCCGAACGAAACAATGGACGCCGGGAGCGGGGGACCTTCCTCCGCTCCCGTTTTTTTCGCCCGGCCATGACGCATCGGGCGCGGCGGATCCGGCTCGCCGTCGCGTACGACGGCACGCAGTACGCCGGGTGGCAGGTCCAGCCGAACGGGACGACGGTCCAGGCGGTGATGGAGGCGGCGCTCGCGAGAATCCTCCAGGAGCCGGTCCGCCTGCGGGCGGCCGGGCGCACCGACGCAGGCGTTCACGCCCGGGAGCAGGTCGTCGATTTCGCCGACGCCGGGAAGCGGGACCTCGAGACGGTCGTCCACGGCGGAAACGCCCTTCTCCCTCCCGATATCCGCATCCTGTCCGCGACTGCGGTTCCGGAGACGTTCGACGCGAGGCGCCACGCGACGGAGAAGGAGTACCGGTATTTTCTCTACCTTTCCCCCGTCGATTCGCCGTTCCTCTCCCGGTACGCCTGGCACATCGAGGCGCCGCTGGATCTGGACGCGATCCGGCAGGGGCTGTCCCACCTGGTGGGGGAACACGACTTCACGTCCTTCCGCGGGCAGGGGTGCACGGCGCTGTCTCCGGTTCGCACGGTTTCCCGCGCGGAGGTAGCAAAGCACGACATCCCGGGCCTGTTCTCCATCGACGTGGCCGGGCCCGGCTTCCTGCGCCACATGGTGCGCAACATCGTCGGAACGGTGGTGAACGCGGGGAAGGGGAAACATTCCGCGGATCATGTAGGAGAAATCCTCCGGGCGCGCGATCGTACCGCCGCCGGGGTCAACGCTCCCCCCCACGGCCTCTTCCTCTGGCGCGTGGCGTACTGAAGGCCGCCCGGCGAGGCCTACTTCGCGGGCAGTGTGAGAACGAACTCCATCGCCCTTCCGATCCACGCCTTCAGGTCCCGCGGTGATGCGAACCCCGCGGGCTCGATGTAGACCATGCCCTTCATGGGTCTTCCCGTAAAATCCATCGGCTTCGCGTGAGGGCGGGACAGGGCGGTATCGTACCCCTTCGGTCCCACCCGGAGCATGAGGCGGTCGCCGATCACCCCGCAGCACATGTTGCCCCGGACCATGAACGCGATCCCGCCGAACATCCTTTTCTCGACGACGTCCGGCGAGCCCGCCAACGCCTCCCGGAGCAGTTCCTGCACGGTGCGGATATCCGCTCCGGACTCGAGCAGGTGGGTGGCGAAGCAGTGCCGCAGCGTATGGC
>Ga0209002_10000022_pt1 | contig 80556 bp, 79 predicted proteins | sample Rifsed16ft2_FD_184010 | JGI IMG/M metagenome (GOLD analysis project Ga0209002, IMG submission 184010) | Soil microbial communities from Rifle, Colorado, USA - sediment 16ft 2 (version 2) | ecosystem: Environmental > Terrestrial > Deep subsurface > Rock core/Sediment | place: Rifle, Colorado...
ACTGACTACTTCTTGCATGGGTCTTGCGTCACGTTCTGATTGAATCCTAGTTGCCGCTAGCAATTTGAGAAGAAGCTTCTTGGGGGGCATGTCTTTGACGAGTTCGCTTTCAAAGTAGTAGGGCATGATGAGCGCTTTGCGGTTAGCTGGGAAGTTCATCACCACATCCAAATGCATGTAATCCACCGCGGGATAATCCGCATTGTAGACGGCACACACATACTTGACTTCGCGATTCGCATCGGTTGAGAAAATCTTCTTAGCGAATTCGATGAAGCCTGTGAATGTCGACCTTTGGCCCAAACCGACGGCGATGGTTTCCTCGTCGATTATCTCGGTGTCGCCGCCTTCGATGTTGGAGGGTTCGGTGTTGGCTATCGTGACCTCATTAGCGTCCCATATCAGGTTCACGTTCTTCTGCAGCACTGGATCGGATTCGTATGCGAGCTTCACTACTTGTGGTTCGAACCGTCTGCTGTATCTCCTCATGTTGCAGATCACCGTTCCTATCTGAGTGGTGAAGGAGGTGTCTCTGGTGTACGTCCAGGCAGCCCTTTTGAAATCGGGCAGAACAACCTGATCGCGAGCTTGATCGTAGTATGGCCTCGGCGGATATCCGTCTGTAAGATGCTCGACTCTCAGTTCGCTGGGCGACGGAGCTTTCTCGTTTGCGCCCCAGAACTTCCTGATGATGTCCTTCTTCTCCACCTCCGAGGCGCGTTCTATTGCTTTCCTGAGTATCGAGACGACTTCGAAAACTTGGACGCCTTCCCCTTTCAGGAACTCTCCCAGCTGCAACCATTGGTCGTGCCCTCCTGCGTTGTAGTCTGCATGCGAACATCTGTGGAGATATTGAAGGTTGGACTCCCCACTCACAAAGGGTAGTTTGTTCTCCCAGAAATTGAGCGTTGTATCCTGGATGAGTGCCGCATGAAGCGTTCCGGATTCAGATTTCACATTCCACAATCTGATATCAGCGCCTCACTTGTGTCGGGCTTTCTTTATGACCCTATCCCGACCGTTCACATGTACGAAGACATGCCGCCGTCAACGTTGAGCACATGCCCCGTTACGTAGTCAGAAGCGCGCGAAGCTAGAAACAGGGCGGCTGCTTTGACGTCGTCAGAGTTCCCGAGTCGCCTCAAGGGAACTCTGTCGAGGATCTTGTCTTTCCTGTGTTCGATGACCCATTCGGTCAGGTGGGTTGGGAGAAATCCTAGTGCGAGTGCATTCACTCTTATTCCGTACTTGGCCCATTTCACAGCGAGGTCTTTTGTGAAACTGATCATGCCGCCCTTGCTCGTGTTGTAGGATATCGAATCAAGTATGCCGGCATCGGTTCCCCTATGCGCTACGACAGAGCTTACGTTGATGATGACCCCGCCACCGTCCTCGATCATTCTTCTACCGACTGCTTGGCTGCAAACGAACGCTCCCGTCAAGTTCACGTTCATGACCTTGTTCCAGTCCACTAGTGTCATCTTCTCGGGAGGAGCAGCCCATGCTATCCCTGCGTTGTTCACGAGAATGTCAATATGGCCAAATCGTTTGTGAGCTTCAGAAACCATCGACTCGATTTGCTCGGGGTCTGTGACATCAGCGCTTATCGGCGCCACGTCAGTCCCTAGCTTTCGCAATTCGGCAGCTGCTTGTTCGCAGCGCGAGAAGTTCCGTGAACATATGATGAGATTAGAACCAGCCTCGGCCAAGGCTTCAGCAATCATGTAACCTACGCCCATCGATCCTCCAGTCACGATTGAGGCCTTTCCCTGCAGACTGAAGAGATCCTGAACTTTCACGTTTCCTCCCCTATACCGTGAATGTGGTCTTCAGCGAATACGAAAGGGCATGGATCCCCTGAACGAACGAGTTACATACGGATGACATAGCCTATTGACGAGTAGCCCATCACTTTCAATCCGATTACGGACGCGGCGAGGGCTACGGTTGATATTTGCGCTATGTAATCCCCACCTCTTAGCTTGGTCTCCTCCAAGTAGGTTCGTGTTGTCGGTGAACCGAAGGCTCTGCATTCCAAGGCAGTCTGGAGGGTGGTCGAGATTTGCAGAAGATATAGCAAGACAGGCGTAAGCACGCTCGTGTACACGCCCGCCTTCTTGTATAATGGAAGCTTGTCAATGTCTCGCCCCCTCAACTTCTGCGCTTGAAGCACATTGTTCCATGTCTGGAATACGAGGGGTACGAATCTGATTCCTGTGACGAATATCAGTGTGAACTGGTATGGGAGCTTCATTTGTCCCATGTTTGCGGCTATCTTCGTCATAGGGGTGGTCATTGTTAGGATGGGAAGGGAGAAGACCACCGCAAGGACTCGCATGAAGATTAACGTTCCCCAAAGGAATCCTTCAAGCGTGTATGCGGCGTAATTTCTCGGTCCGATCATGAGCACGCCTAATCGGAAAAGTTCCGTCTCTCCGAATCGGTATGTGAAACCTTGTAGAATTATCAGAAAGAGGTATGTCCCGATAAGGACCTTCATGATTATTCCCAATCTTCTGATGTCAATTCCAGCAACGACCCACCAAGCGAGCAGGAAGACGATCCAAGCGCCCAGCAGAACGAAATCCAAGGCGAAGAGGCTGACTGCAAGGCTCGCAACTGTCAGAAGCAGTTTGCTGCTTGCTTGCAGGCTGTGAACAGCCGTATCTTTTCGAATGTATTCTAACGTCGCCATTTCAGCTGCCTCCCTTCAATGAGTCTACTAGTGAGTCAACGGTTAACGTGTCTCCTGGGATTCCATAGGGTTCGAGTTCCCTGGCCAGAAGTGAGACTGGGGGTGGTTTTATGAACGTCTTCTTGAGTGTCTCGACCTCTGTGAACACTTTCTCAGTCGGTCCATCCAACAGAATCTCACCGTTGCCCATGACCACTGTTCTGTCAGCGTATTGAGTGACCAAGTTCATGTCGTGAGTAATCATAATCACGGTGTGGCCCGCAGCGTTCAGCTTCTTGGCGAGCTTTGCGATTCGGTGTCTGCCAAGATAGTCCTGCGCGGTTGTTGGCTCGTCCATTATGACAACTTCAGGTCTCATTGCAATCACAGCTGCAACCGTGAGACTTCTTCGATCTCCGAAGCTGAGCCTGAACGGGAAGAACTCCTTTTGCTCCTCAAGACCAACAAAGCCCAAGGCCTCGTCTACTCTGATTTTGATCTCATCCTCGGGTAACTTCAGATTTCGAAGCCCAAACTCGACTTCGTCTTTGCATGAAATGGTGAACAACTGTTCATCGGGGTTTTGGAGCACGAGGCCTATTGAGGTTGCGAGTTCACCTGTAGTAAAGCCCTTGATGTCTCTACCTTTGAACAACACTTTACCCTTAGTAGGTATTAGCAGTTTCAGGAACTGCTTCACGAGCGTCGTCTTGCCTGAACCATTCTGCCCAACGATGCCTATCATCTCGCCCTTGTGCACCTTCAGATTCACATCTCTGAGGGCGGTCACCGGTGGGTAGCCGGCGTAATTGAACGTGAGATCCACGCATTCGAGGACGACTTCGCCTTGAGACATGGGCTGTCTGGGCGGGTTCGCTTTTCTCGGGGTGAGCTTCTTCTCTTGTATTAGATTGAGGATCTGCTTCTTGCTTTCTTCAATTGTTAGAGGCGGAGGCTGCTGCGGAGCGATCCTATGCCCAATTGCTGCGAGCTGGGGAACTTGAACTCCGACCTCATCCAATAGGTCAACTTGTGCGAATATCTCTCTCGGAGTGCCCAGCGCAACCATTTTTCCTTTGCTCACGACAACAGCGCGGTCAGCAAACGACGGCACATCTTCGGCCGCGTGTGTTGTCAAGATGGTTGTCATGTTGTATCTCGTTCTCAGGTCGCCGAGCACTTCGAATACTTCTGTAGTGCCTATGGGATCGAGTTGTGAGGTCGGCTCATCGAGGACGAGCAGTTCTGGCCGCATGCTTAGACCTGCGGCGAGTGCGAGCCGTTGTTTTTGGCCGCCGGAGAGCTCCATCGGCGAACGCGACTCATATCCATCAAGTCCAACGGCTTGTAGGGCCCACTTTGCTCTCCTCATAATTTCATCTCTTGGCAGGCCGAGGTTCTCGGGGCCGAAGGCTACTTCCATTAGAACGTCTGGATTGACGAGTTGGCCCTCTGGGTCTTGAGTTACGAAGCTTACTTTCTGAGCGAGTTCATGCACGGGATGTTCGTACACGTCCATGCCCGCGACGACCACTTTTCCCTGCGTCGTGCCCTGATGCACGTGGGGGATGATACCAGTGAGGTGACGGCATAGTGTAGTCTTGCCGGCACCGTTGGCACCCATAACTGCAACTATCTCGCCCCGGGAGACTTGAAGACGAATATCCTTGAGGGCTTCCACCCCGTCCGGGTAAGCAAACGTCAAATTCTGAATGTCGGCTATGACATCGGTCATGTCCGTACTCCCAGCTAGTATGCGCGAATTCCGTTGTGTCGAAATTCTAGAAAAAGGAGGGGTAAGGGATTTACCAGACGACGTTCGGTGGCTTCGCCATTCCGCTCTTTCCGAGTGCTGTCGCTATAGGAGCCGCTATCGCCGTTACGAGAATCGCAAAGAGGGGCATGTACCATGTGTATACGAACGCGGCTTGGAACCATAATAGTGCTGCAGGATACTCGTAGATCACCCAGAACGACCAGAATGTCGGAGTGATGTAGAAGGCATTCATCCCCATCCAGACACCCAAGAAGAGTCCGATGGACCGTTGCTTCACATCTGCACTGCGCGCCCACTTGTAGATGTACTTGGTTCCGAGTGGTGATATGAGTACGACGGCGGGCAAGAGCCAGTAGTACAGTAGTACAAGGAAGTATTCTGTTGGCGAAATTGGTGCCCAGCCGCCAGTCATACACGGAACACATGGATAGACGAATAGCACTATGTGGAATGAGAGAACCGCAATTGCCAACACTCCGGAGAACAGAGCGAGGTACTTCTTTGGTCCCGTGTTGAGGGCTAATCCAACCATGATGGCTGGGATCGTGGCGACTTGGAAAGCGTCGAATATCCCAAGCGGGTAAGCTCCCGGAGCAAGGAACATTCCTATCAATCCGCCAACGAATGCGCTGATGATACCCGGAATCGGACCTAGAACAAGTGGAGCGACACCTGCAAGTACTACAGCCAGCGGCCAGTATCCTCCTCCACCCGGGTACGGCAGCAGCGGCACGAAGGATGTGACTCCGACTAGAGCTCCGTATGCTGCGATCCATGCGATTGGCGTTCCGAAGATATACGAGCGGCCTTTTGGTTGTGTTGTCATTTTTCTTCACTCATCCGTCCAATGGAGTTTCGTGCTAGTCCTTGAGTGCATAGGATGCGCCGAAGAGCACTAGTCCGAATACTACCATCCCGGTGACGTACACCCAGAGCATGTCGCTGCCTGCCCAGAAGTAGTCGACAACTCCTTTGTTCGTCTCCCACCAGGAGGGGTCTCGAATCATTCTATTCGCTGCGTCCATGATGTAGGGTATGATGAACATGACAATGCCCAGCAAGAGTGATGCGATGCCTACGAACTTCACAATGGTTTTTGTTCCCTTAGCCAATTTTCTACTAATCCTCCATCTAGCGGTAGGGCCTAATCGACTCAGATACTATATTAAACGGTAGGTTGCGCGTCAAAGCTACTTCCACACGAATCTGGTATAGCGGCGACTTCTTTTGGCCAATGAAAATCCCCGGTTGGCTATCACGGTATCTGCCTGGGTCGAAATCAAGACAGGTCTCTCAAGACTGCAACCTAGCTGTCCAGACCTTCACGTCGGGCTTCACTATATTCAGCGAGTGCACGCGCGCTCGCGACGGCCGTTTCAGGCGTTAGGTAGATCGGCAGCTTCAACTCAGCAGCCCTGGAGAGGAGGTTGCTATGAGTCGTGGGCGTTATGGCTGTGAACACGGGGATGAGTGGTTTTCCCAATTCGTTGGCAATCTTGTACAATCTTCCCAGCGCTTCGAGTGCTTCGAAGAATACTGTCCGAGGCCAGTAGCTCACACCTAGAATCAACATGTCACACGTTTTGTCATTGAGCATAATGGGACCGATCGATTCCAAAATGCCCACGATTTCTTTTGGTCCAACCAAGGCCGTAATGTCAAGCGGGTTGGTTGCTTTGGCCTTGGAAGGCAGGACCTCTGCTAACCGCGCTCGTGTTTGCTCCTCTAGATCTGGTATGGAAAGGCCTTCCAGTGAGACCTGGTCTGCGAAGAGAGCTGCCATCCCACCTGAATCCGCTACTATGCCTACTCGATTGCCTGCGGGAAGGGGTTCCCAAACCAATGCCAATGGTAGTTCGATGAGTTCCTGCAGGTTCCTCGCTCTGACGATTCCTAGTTGCCGGAACAGACCCATGTAGACCCCAAACCTGCCCGCGATCGCTCCGGTGTGTGTGAGAGCGGTCTTGCGGGCGCGTTCAGATCTGCCCACCTTTAGGATAACTAGGGGTTTCTGCTCCTCGAACGCTAGGCGCGCGGCGCGAATAAACTTCGGACCATCTCGTGCGGCTTCCAGAAAGACCGAAATGACTTTCGTCTCATCGTCTTTGGCGAAGTATTCTATGTAGTCCGCAACCTGAAGGTCCATCTCATTACCCGAAGACACCCATCCGCTCGCGCCCACTTGCCTCTCCCAAAGCTTGTGGAGCACAAACTCGCCTACGCCTCCGCTCTGAGTAACGAACGCGATCTCGCCTTGAAGGGGTGATGGATGAGAGAGAAAAGTGGCCCAAGTGCCGGTTTTGAGGTATATGACTCCCTCGCAGTTTGGGCCACATATCCTCATGCCGTTCCTTCGTGCTTCTCCCACGAGCTCGATCCGTTCTTTGTTTGGGTCGGATGTTTCATACTGAATCTCGGATGTGATTATGATGGAAGCTTTGACGCCTGCTTTGATGCAATCAGAAAGAATCTGCTTCACGCCAGCACCGGGGATTGTGATCAATGCCAGCTTTGGGACTTCCGGCAGACTCGATAAGGATGCGTAGCACTTGAGACCTGAGATCTCTGAGCGCTTCGGGTTGATCGGGTAGATCCTTCCCTTGTAGCCCACTTGGAGCATTCCTGGAAGTATCCAGCCGCTGAACTTCTCAGGATCATGCGACGCGCCGATGACCGCGATTGAATCAGGCTTGAAAAGAAAGTCAAGAGCACTGAGCTGTTTACTCGTTGCAGCTAGCGAAATCCGCATTCACCCGTGATTGCGTTCTTGTCGCATCAGATCATTGTCAGGGTCAATACGGCTTTCTCGGTATGCATGCGATTCTCGGCTTGGTCCCAGACCACGGAGTGTGGGCCTTCAACTATTTCTTCAGTCATTTCTTCCCCTCGGTACCCTGGCAGACAGTGCATGAAGATGTAGTCCGGTTTGGCGCCTCGAGCGACTTCGGAGTTGAGCTGGTAGGGAGCAAAATCCTTCAGGCGTTTCTCTTTCTCTTTTTCCGGTCCTCCCATGCTGTGCCATGTGTTCGCGTAAAGGACATCGGCTTCTTTCACAGCCTGCTTGAGGTCATCTGTAATGACGATCTGCGCGCCTGTGGCCTTGGCCCTGTCTGTGGCAAATTTCATGATTCTATCGTTGGGTTCGTAGCCCTTGGGTCGTGCAACGTGTAGTGTGAATCCGAAGATGGATGCAGCGACGATCAGGCTGTGGCATACGTTCCATACGTCGCCTGCGTAGCAGACTTTGACTCCGTCCAGTTTCGCTTTGTGCTCGGTTATTGTCAGAAGATCCGCGAGCCCTTGGCACGGATGAGTGAGGTCTGTCAACGCGTTTATGACAGGTTTTTCCATGTATTTCGCGAATTCTTCTATTCGATCTTGACCGAATGTGCGCATGACTAAGGCATCGCAGTATCTGTCAATCACTCTAGCAGTATCTTTTACTGGTTCTCCTCTCGCAAGTTGGAGTTCATCCGGCCGCATGTAGAAACTTTGGGCGCCGAGATGCGCTATGGCCGCTTGGAAGGATATTCTGGTCCTGGTTGAAGGTTTCTCGAATAGGACTGCCACGGTTCTTCCTCGAAGATATTCATGAGGTTCACGTCGCCTCCACTTCTGTTTCAGATCTGTCGCCGTGGCAAGTATGGTTTCGATCTCAACTCGCGAATAATCCATCAGACTGAGGCAGTCTCTTCCACGAAACATTCTCCTCTTCTCCTAGTTGGTCTTTCTGAAATCGAACATGGCACCTACTTGAGTATATTGAGCGCCACGACGTTTCTTGAACTCCTCGAAGAATAGGTCCGGGTCGATTGCGTCTGGTGGGAGAACACCGTAGTCCTTGATTTTGCCTTCTCCAAGCATCATTGTTGCTACGAAAAGCGGCAGGATAGTTCCGCTTGCCATGGTTCCAACAGAAGCATGAACGTGGGTAACACTCTCCCCCCCAACTTTGCCAACAATCTCTATCCTCTGCGCGGCAACAGCGGGCAGGTCCTTCTTACCTTGCATGATCTTCATGGCAACAGATGTAAGGAAATCAACTGCAGCGACGTTAGTCCCGTCAACATCATAGTCATCCATCAAGCTAGCGCCGGCTTTGACCCAACTCTCGATGAGATCATGAATGTCTCCCGGGAATATGCCTCCCCGTACTGTCACATTCTTGACACCCTTCACATACATCGGAATTGTCAGGACCTCTGGATGGTCAAAGTAGACAACGTCAACTTTCCCGACAGGAGGCGGAAACTCCACCAACTGCCTACCCGAGAATGGAGCAACCTGAACGAGTTGACCGTCGATGAATTGGTGCGGTGAACTGTAACAGTGTAGACAATGTTTCATGACCGATGGGCCGAATGGATCAGTTTGACTTGACGTCCAAGCAATGTGCACGTCGCTAACGGAATCCATTCTCTTTGCGCTGTACTGGACTTGTATGTTGGACAGGCCGGGACTGCTGCCTAGCGAAGTAAGGATTGTCGTCTTCGCCTTCTTAGCATCCCCATCGAGTTTGACTATTTCCTTGGCCGCGACTAGTTCATCGCAGATGTCGGTGTATCTCACGCCGAGCTCTATCGCCGCTTTGATCGTGTTTAATCCGTACTTGTAATAGGGCCCGACGCAGTTGACTACAACGTCAGCATTTCGCATCGACCGTTTCAGATCATCCTTGCTTTCGACGTCTACTGCTTCGGGTTTCACCAGAGCGCTACCGATTCGCTTGTTCACCTCATCAGCAGCCTTCTTGGCTTTGTCCTGCGATCGGCTAGTGACTCGAACCTCCGCCTTTCCATGTTTTGCGAGTAGGTACGCGGCAACTCTGCCCATGTAGCCTGCTCCTCCAAGAACTAAAATGCGCATTTCAATCACTACCTATCTGTGAATCCAATCTTGTGTTCAAACCGCTCTGGGGTTGTCGGATTCTTTCTACTTATTTCTTCAAAGAGTACATTCGTCCGATTATTCACTAGGCTAAGACTAATTCTCGAAGCTCTCGACGGCCAGAAAGCACATAGCTTTCCATCAAGGGTGAGACCATGATGCTACTCGAGGTCGACCAGTGACGTTGACCCAAGAGACCCTCACGTCCCAGTTTGCTGCTCAATTGCAGTCAGTCGGCAGCCGTTTTACCTTGGTTTCAAAACTGTCCGAAGTTCGAGACTATGTCGGCAAATTGGCTGAGGTTGTACAGGCAAAGCGGATAGCTGTGTCTGGTCATCGCCTTTCTTCCCTGCTCTTCCCTCTTGGTTCTCCCTCGCCCAGATTCGAAGTTGCAAGTCAAGCGAACATGGGACGCGAAGACTTTTTTTCAATGCTGAAGATTGTCGAGATCGGAATATCCGTAGTTGATCTAGCGGTCGCGGAAACTGGTACATTAGTCACAACCACCTGGGACGAATCAGAGCGTTTGGTGACCGCCCTTCCGAAGATACACGTCGCACTCGTATCGCGTTCGAGGCTAGTTTCCTCGCTTCGTGAAGCTGAAGCCTATGTTTCCGAAGTCTTGTCACAGAGCGGCGGAGGAGTGACCGTGTCACTTATCTCGGCTTCAAGCAGGACTGCGGACATCGGCGACATGGTAATTCTCGGAGTGCACGGACCAAGAGACTTGCACGTCCTCCTTATCGACGAGGAACTTCCGGGAGACTAGCAACTTTGGACCAAGTGCGCTCCGAAGCTCACGAACAACTCCTCGCGAAAATCAGGGCAGGCCTTGCGGACACACGCAGAAGGACTGCACTCTATGTTGGAACGGAGGGGGGAAGGGAGAGCGCCGAGAAGGCATACGCCCAGTTTCCAGAAAGCCAAGATCTTTTGCGCGAGGCAAGGCGAATCAAACGGGAAGCGATAGATCGACTTGACGAGAACCTCCAGAGTTTCATAAGAAACGCTAGGTCGTCGGGAACCATTGTGCATCTCGCACCAGATGCGGCCACCGCAATCAGCATAGTCATCGACCTGGTGCGCGTAGCAGGTGCGACGCGAATAGTGAAAGCGAAATCGATGACCAGCGAGGAGATTGACCTTAGGCAACATCTGGAGGCAGCGGGTTTTGATGTTGTCGAGACGGACTTGGGTGAGAGGATAGTTCAATTAGCTAAACAGCGCCCGTCCCACATGGTCGCGCCCGCCATCCACATGAGTGTTGAAGAAGTAACTGACCTCTTCTCAAAGAATTTGGGCAGGGAGATACCACCCGACCCCGCGCAGATCACGGCAGTCGCAAGGGAGTCACTCCGAGAGGACTTCTTGAATGCAGATGTGGGGATAACAGGCGCTAATTTTGCGATCGCTGATTCGGGTGCCATCCTCCTAGTGACCAATGAAGGTAACGCGCGACTAGTCACCGCTTTGCCTAGAATGACAATCACCCTGTTTGGAGTGGAGAAGATCATTGCTAGCACAACAGACGCCTTCACGCTCATGCAACCCCTCATCATGAGTGGTGCAGGTCGCAGACTCACAAGCTACGTTACCCTGATGAGAGGGGGGAGCAAGCTCGCGCAGAATGGACAACAGCAGGAACATCACGTCGTCCTCCTCGACAATGGCCGCTCTAGAATGCGTGCGGATCATGAATTCCGAGAAGCACTGTACTGTCTACGTTGCGGAGCGTGCAGTGACATTTGTCCAACCTTCCGGATCTTCGGCGGTCACGTTTTCGGCCACATTTACACAGGGCCTATCGGAATTCCATGGACCGAGTACACCGCAACCCCAGATGACGCAGGAAAATTCGCACCTCTATGCATCGCCTGCGGTCTCTGCCAAGAAGCCTGCCCGGTAGACATCGACATCCCACTACTCATTGCTCGCGTCAAGGAACGCTACACAGAAAGTCACGGACAGACATCGATTAACCGCACGCTCTGCAGCTACGAAACATTCGTCAGCCTTGCAAGTGTGATGGCGCCGTTATCCAACTTTATGTTGAGAAGACAGATCTTTCGACACGTTCTTCAGAGCCTCATTGGCATAGACGCGAGAAGACCATTTCCAAAGTTCACGCGACACACCTTCAAGAAATGGTTCCGTCCTCACTTGGGGAACGCTTCTCGAACCGTTGCGTATTTCGTTGATACCTTCGCTGACATGTGTGAACCTGAAATTGGAAAAGCCGTCGTGGGAATCCTAGAGGCTAACGATTGCAAAGTGATTTTGCCCGAACAGATTGGAAGCGGGATCCCTGCATTTCTCTACGGTGACGTGAAACGAACGACGCAAGCAGCAGCATTCAACGTTCGTCATCTTGCAGACGCCGTTCGCAACGGTTGCGAAATAATTTCCTCCGAACCAACCGCAACCTATTGCCTTAGAGAACTCTATCCACGCCTACTTGGGTCTCCTGATGCGAATCTAGTGGCGGCTCACTCGCACGACCTCTTCGAATACCTCCTTGAGCTGCAGAGAGGAGGAAGCTTGAAGGTAGCTCGGCCGAAGACCTCTATCGAGCCCGCCGTGTACTATGCACCATGCCACACACGAAGTGTCTACGGGACCTCTCCTTCGTTTCAGGTTCTGAGATATGCGGGTCTGGATTTGCAGACAGTCAGATACAGCACTTGCTGTGGAATTGCGGGAACATTCGGATTCAAGGTCGGAGTCGAGGGCTATGATGTATCGATGGCTGTCGGTGAGACATTGTTCACGCGACTCAAGGCAATGAACCGCAACCTGATCATAACCGAAAGCAGTGTCTGCAAGATGCAGATCGAGCACGGCACGTCGCTTCGCGTGCTTCACCCGGCCACAGTACTCTGGAAAATCTATCAGGCTGATCGAGCAGAATGAAATGGGGCTTCGGCGGGTCGAGGTGGTCGCACGTGCGACCAGTTCTAGTTACATAGAATATATAGACTGCCCATCATCCTCGCTGTAGACGCGACGTCTCACAACTCTAAAGACAACCCTCGTCTCGCTACATGCAACCATTTTGAGATTGAGCGAGAGCAATCCCTCCACGTAGCCTCTCACGAATTCCAGATTATTGAGAACAGAATTACGCAATTCGACAGCTCCTCCGAGGAGTGTCAGAATTCCCCAACCCGAACGGATATTGAACTCGCGAATGCGTTTCTCCAAGCTGAGCACTCTGGACTTCCTGGATCTGTCCTTTCGATTGCCAAGAGACATCTGTTTCAGCGTGCTCCTTCCACAAGCCGTTCCCGCCGGGTGCGCACGCTCACCCAATGCATCGGCCATTATGTTGAAAGTCTCCGAGCGCAGAACAGCGACACGTCCGTCCGGCCCTGGAAATATTCCTTCACTCCAACGTTCTAGGTTGAATGTCTTGAACCTTCGGATTAGCTCGGGTAACCCCAGGTGATGCTCTCTACGCGACCTGTAAAGTGCGATTATGCGCTCCAGCTCGCGAACGCTGACCTTTTCACTTTTCACCAAGTTCGCTAGCTCAAGTTGCTCATCCTGATTTGAAATGTATGCAATCCTAATCGCGTGGGACGCCGTAAGATGAGAGTTTGTAGCAGCCTCCTTTGCTATGTCCGGTCTAAGCTTGTCAACAACTCTTACTCGGTCAAGTACGTAACTATCGCTCTTCCCAATTGCTTTTGAGACCTGTGAAACAGTCCAGCCACGTTGCATTAAGCCCTTGTAGGCTTTTCCTTCCTCAAGTACATTCATGGACGTATTCCGTTGAATGTTCTCCACAATTCGGAGAAGAAGCACCTCTTCTGAACTCATCTCCTTAACCACAGCAGGAATCTCAGCCCAACCTAGAGATCGGCATGCGAGTACTCTGTGGAGCCCAAAAACCAGCTGATAGCCATCCTTCTCAGGCTTCACCATTACGGGTTGAAGAATACCGGAACTGGCAATTGATTTGGCCAGATCGTTCACAATGGCTTGGCTGACAGGCCTTAGTTTCACGCTCGGTTCGGAAATTGAGTCAAGTCGTATCTTTTGAATTTCCATCATGGAGTACTACTCAGAAATCCTCGACCCTAGGGAAATTTAACGGTTACCTGTGGTGCGCAATCTCGGAAAAGGCAAGTTTGAAGGACTGAGCCATTTAACCTTGAATTTCAGGGCAAATGGCACTTGGAGGCTTTATGGGTAATCTCGAATCCGGTAAGCATGATCCTCTATTGAAAGGCTCGGCCGACCGGATCATCAAGAACGCTCTTGACGACGGAAGAACAGCACTTTTGGAGTATGAAGCCAAGCGGATCTGCAATGAATATCACATAGATACCCCGAAATTCCGCTTAGCCCAGAACGCATTAGATGCTGGCATAGCAGCGAAGCGTCTCGGTTTTCCGGTTGTTATGAAGATTGTGTCTCCCGACATAATTCACAAAACGGATGCGGGGTGCGTGATAATGGGATTGAGAAATGGAAGCGAGGTCAGGCGGGCGTTCTCAAGGATCATCGCGAACGCAGAGCAGCAGAAACCCAACGCGCGAATTCTAGGTGTGCTCGTGGAAGAGATGCAACCTCCAGGTATCGAGGTCATAGTTGGAGGCATCAGGGAACCACCCTTCGGTCAGACACTAATGTTTGGATTGGGGGGAGTGTTTGTCGAATTGTTCGAAGACGTTTCATTTAGAGTCGCACCGCTTAGCGAACGTGCAGCAAAGCGAATGATCAGAGAAATCAGAGGATACGCGGTCTTAAAGGGGTACCGAGGAAATGCTCCAGCTGACGAAGAGAGCTTGGTAAGAATTCTCCTCTCGTCTTCGAAACTCATGCAGGATCATCCTGAGATTTTTCAAATGGATCTGAATCCAACGTTAGTCTATCAGAGGAACGCTACCGCCGTAGATGCGCGAATCGCTCTCGTTGCTTGAGGAGTGAGTTCGAGAACTCTGTGGAGGTCCCATGGACAATTTCTTGGAAGGATCTTGAGGTTAGAGTTGTTTTGATTCGATAGCCATACTCCGCTTATATTGAATGTAGAGCCCAGGTTTTTCGAAAACTATGGTCCCTCTTGAACGAACGTTAACCGCCTCCGCGGTCGGGGAACGAGCACTTCTAATGACAAATCAGGCAATAGCACGTGCCGCAATAGAGGCCGGCGTTAAGATTGTAACGGGCTATCCAGGTACTCCTACGTCAGAAATCATCGAGACACTCGCTTTGGTTGCCGATTCTCTGGGTATCCATGTCGAATGGGCTGTGAATGAAAAGGTCGGGTTGGAGATTGCTTCGACCGCCGCTATCGCGGGCGTTAGAGGGATGACGGTGATGAAACATGTGGGACTCAACGTTGCGTCGGACATTTTGATGGTCTTAGGTTTGAGTGGAGTCAACGGGGGTATGGTGATTGTTGTCGGCGATGACCCTGGAGGCTGGGTTTCTCAAAACGAACAAGACAGCCGGCTCTTCGCTCGAATGGCCGATTTGCCAATGTTCGAACCGTCCACGCCTCAAGAAGCTCTCCGAATGACCCTGAGAGCGTTTGAGCTCTCAGAACGTCTGAAGCTCCCAATCCTCGTAAGAACGACTTTGAAGGTAAGTCACAGCAGCGGGATTGTCACACTAGGCCCCATCGCCAAGTCGAAAACAAAAGGTGAGTACGTCAAGGACACAAGTCGCTACTACGTAGCAGACGTGGTAGCCCAAGCTCGACATGAATGGCAACACAAACAAATGCAACAGGCGCGCGCGATCCTGAAATCACTCAACCTAAATCCTCTCTATCTTAAGAAAAGCCAAAAACTCGGCATAGTTGCCTCAGGGGCAGCATACAATTACGCCGCTGAAGCCGTCAGGAATCTGAACCTGCAGCACAAGGTCGCCTTGTTGAAAGTCGAAACGTCACATCCTCTTCCTGATGACAAAATGAAAAAATTGCTTAGATCGACGAAGGAACTACTTGTCGTCGAAGAGACGGAGCCTTTGATGGAAGATCATCTCCGGATGCTTTCCTACGAGCTACCTCAAGGGCATCATGCAATCATTCATGGCAAGAGAGATGGAGCTCTTCCCGAAACGAATGAACTCAGCTACGAGATTGTCGCGTCCAGATTTTCGCGTTTGACTGGCGTCCGCCAAAGGCAGAACAAAGTGGAGTCTGATGCTCGCCTTGCTATTGCGGAAGCAGTTCCTCCCAGAGGATGGACCCTGTGCGCTGGTTGCCCCCACATTGGAACTTTCTATGCGTTGAAGATGCTTGCAAGGAAGACGACTAAAGGGCGAATAGCCAACTTGGGAGACATTGGATGCATTGGCCTAGCAGCCCTTCCCCCATTGGAGAATGTTGATTCGAGCTTCTGCATGGGCTCCAGCATAGCGCAGGCATCTGGCTTGGCATACGCTGGTGTGGACCTGCCGATTGTTGCGTCAATAGGAGATTCAACTTTCTTCCATTCCGGAATTACACCGTTGATCGATGCCGTCGTCAACAACGCCCACGTTTGCATACTGATTTGCGACAACGAAACCACAGCAATGACTGGACACCAACCCCATCCCGGCATCGGGGTGTCTGCGACAGGAAAATCTACGCGGAAAGTTGAGATTGAAGACGTAGTTAGGGCGATCGGCGTCGAGCACGTCGAGACAACCAACTCCTTCGACATCATCGAAACCTATCGTGCCATAGATCGGGCCTTGAAACACGATGGCCCATCAGTCGTCATCTCAAAAGGGCGCTGCGCCGAGATAACAAGGCGCGAAGCAAGGAAACTTGGAGCAGCTCTCCTTTCGTTTGTGGTCCACTCTGAGAAGTGCAAGGGTGCGGCTTGCATGGTATGCATCAGAGAGTTCGGCTGTCCTGCTATAATTTGGAACGGTGCGTCAGGAAAAGCTGCGATCGAACCAAGCCTCTGTGTGAGCTGCGGGCTCTGCGCTGATGTATGTGTGTTTCGCGCCATAGGACCTGGATTGTCATCATAGTCTGAGGGATCTTTGGTGAGAGACAGATTCGATCTGGTGATTGCTGGAGTTGGAGGTCAGGGAAATCTTCTGCTCTCCCGCATCATCGGCGAAACAGCACTCAGATCTAATATTGATTTGCAAATCTCGGAAACTTTCGGCGCAGCCCAGAGAGGATCAGCAGTTGTCAGCCACGTGAGATTGGGGAAAAGCTATTCTCCAGTAGTGCCTTTTGGCATGGCGCAAGCGCTCTTGGCCCTCGAACCAGCTGAGGCGTTAAGGCAATCTCATTTCCTAGCACCAGACGGTTTAGCCTTGGTGAACATCAAGCCGATAATGTCCGTGGAAGTTCTCTCGGGAAGAGCCACGTATCCCTCCCTTGAGGTAATTCGAAATCTCCTCTCGAAACTTACATCAGACCTCCACATGTTCGATGCACAAGGGTTGGCTGTGGAAGCAGGGGATCCAAGGACCGTAAACCTCGTCATGCTTGGGGCTTTGGACGCCTGCAGCGTCCTTCCATTCAGGACAGAGAACCTGAGAAACAGCATTTCCAGTTTGGTTCCGAGCAACATGATTGAAGTAAATCTGAAGGCCTTCGATCTAGGACGGGTAGCTCTACTGAGACTCGTGAAACTCGAACCGAGCGACAGTGCTCTGTTATCCTGAAACCAACACGGGCATGGACGTTGCAGCGTGGGGTAGGATTAGGGTCTCACATGATCTTCCATGTGCTGCGATTGCTGCATCAACGGTTTCTTGCAGATTGTTGCTCTTCTTGAATCCGATCTTTTGTAGAGTTCTAGCTCTGAGTCCTTGACTATAAGCAACAACATCAACCCGCTCCCTGACCCACGCAATTTGATACGCCACCAAGGCGGTTACGAGATTTCTATTCGGATTCTGTTTTATTGAATTCAGAATCGATTCGGATGTAGGTCGTGAGAGGAAATACGCCAAATCCTTGGAGCCAATTCCTCCCTTGCATGGTGACACTAGAATTACTGTACTCCCTTCTTTCAGAATTCCCCTAATGTTCTCAAGAGGTTTTGAGGCATAATAGAAGTCATGATCATATGGAAACGCACTCGCCACAAGAACGTCGGGTCGTGTTTTCACTTTGATCGCGTATGTGTTTGCGCAGACTCGGACTCCCTCCCTATGTGCCTCGATTGAGTCGCCAGCAACAACCTTCAACAGCATTCCTTTGGAATTTTGTACTGTGTTCACGATGAAGTCAAGATCAAGCATTCTTGCTGCCTCATCTATCTCCTCCCGTACAGGGTTGTTCTCCATTTGGCCAATGTTCAGGTCTGGTTTCACCATGAGGTGATTCTGTATGATTGTGTCCCGACCGGCGAGACCCGGCATGACAGCTTTGCCTCCTGCTGAGAAACCAGCATAAGGGTGCGGAACAATATCCCCGAGCGCGATTTTGACATCAGCATTCGCCATGACTCGATTGATCCAGATTTCATTTCCGAACTTCGATTTTCCAAGGAATTCGAGATTTCTTTCTGCATTATGCTGAATTACTCGCACTGTTCTCACGATTCGTTCTCCAACTTTCGCCCGAATTTCTAGCAGTTTCATCTTCGCGTGAAGCCCCCCGCCGATGATTATGGTGATGTTGGAAACGTCTATGCAACCAACATTCAATTCGCGCAGTACTTCCGGAAGTATATCACGATCCAGTGTTGAGCGGCTGAAGTCTGAGATGGCTATGGCGGCGGTTTTCTTTCCCTTTGCTATCTCCGAAAGTCTGGGCCTTCCAATTGGGTTAAGCATCGCTTCGCGTATCGCTCTAGTTTTGTCTTTGACTCCAGCAGCTTCCGATATGCCGCAAACACAGACGGATGAACCGCGCTTAAACGTAAGAGTTACTGTTCTTTTTCCGTAGGGAATTCGCGTTCGAATCAATATGGAGTTAAACCCTGGTATGCCTTATCCGACAGAGTTCTTCAGTTCTTCTATGCGCGCTTATCATCGATTCATAGTCGCCTTGGGACTCGTATTCGAACGTTGTTATGATCGGTCGAGGCAGGCGGCAAACGAATATTAATCTTTGAAGTCGTCGAACCGAACGATATCGGATTTCGATAGCTTGAGAGTTGGTGATAGCTGTGAATCGTGTAGCCATAGTAGGTGTGGGCCACTCGAAGTTCGGTGATAGACGAGACGTGGTCCTCCCGGAACTCGGTTTTGAAGCCACCAAGCCGGCGTTTGAGGACGCGGGACTTACTCCGAACGATATTGATTTCGTGGGTGTCGGAATCTCAGGAGTTTGGTATGATGACTTCCTGCCGGCTGTCGTCGTCTCAGAGTACACGGGCTTGGCGGGGAAAGGTCTGATGCGATGTGAGGCGGCCTGTGCTTCTGGAAGCGCCGCCATTACGTCCGCGTACAACATGGTCAAGACCGGGGCAAGCAAAATAGCTATGGCAATTGGGATCGAGAAAATGATTGGAGTCGAACCCTTGACGATGATGGAAGTCATCGGTCGTGCGGGATGCTATCTTTGGGAATTCCACAATTTTGGAATGACTTTCCCAGCCTATTACGCAATGCACGCGACCCAACACATGCACCGATTCGGGACGACTGAAAGGCAGCTCGCGGCAGTCGCGGTCAAGAGCCACAAGTACGGCGCGATGAACTCCAACGCTCATTTTCAGAAGGCAATAACAATTGACGACGCCCTTACATCAAGAGTCGTTGCATGGCCCCTGAAACTATATGATTGCTGTCCGGTAAGCGATGGTGCAGCAGCTGTAATCTTGGCATCCGAGGATCTCGCAAGGTCACTTACCGACAGTCCTGTATGGATTGAATCAATTGGAATCTCATCCGACACAGCAAACATGAGCAAACGAGCCGATTATGTTGGACTTCGTGCTACAGTTACCGCAGCTCAACAAGCCTACAAAATGGCGAACATCACACCGAATCAGCTTGACATTGCAGATGTGCACGATTGCTTTACAATCGCCGAGATTTTGGCGTATGAGGATCTAGGGTTCTGCGAGAAAGGCAAGGGCGGCAAGTTGATCGAAGACGGGCAGACTGAGTTAGGGGGAGAGATTCCAGTCAACATAGACGGAGGGCTCAAGGCGAAGGGCCATCCTCTTGGTGCAACAGGGGTATCGATGATGGTTGAACTGACACGCCAACTGCGACGACAGGCTGACAACCGCCAAGCTCCAGTTAAGAACGGCCTCGCCCTGGCGCACAATGTCGGGGGAACAGGTCACTACTGCTACGTGACAGTTCTTAGGAGTTGAGAAATTGACGACCAGCCCACGGAAGCCTAAGTTCATTTCAAAACCAATTACGTTCAGCCTTGAAATATCAACGAGAAAACTCTCAGAGTTTTGGAAAGGACTAGAAAACGGAAAAGTTTACGCTTCTAAGTGTCGCAAGTGCGGTAGCCTGTCTTTTCCGCCTGTAGCGGACTGCTCGACATGCCTGAGCTCTGAACCAGAGTGGATGGAAATTGACGGAGAGGGAGAAATCGAAACCTTCACGCATATAATGATCCGCCCGAAGAACTTCGCAGAGAGTCCACCATATACTGTCGCCGTTGCCAAGATGAAGGAGGGCGTGAAGATCCTAGCATGGGTAACAAATCCCGAATACAGTAAGCTGAAAACCGGAGCGAAAGTCAGGCTCGTCACGGAGAAGAGTGAGACCGGAGCAACTTACGCGTTCACCCTTCACTGATCATAAAACGCCGGGACCAGTAACACGAGAATCGAACGCAATGACTGGCCGAATAATTGGGATACCCAAACAGGCAAGACAAAGCGCTACAACCCCCAACACTATTTTGCACTATGACGCAATTCGACCTTGGTGGGTTCCCTCAACGCAAAGTAACATGCTTTCCCCACAAAATTACACACACCCTCCCTCGTTCAAGTAGGCTGAAGGAACCAACTTCGAACCCTGTCGTCCGAGCGCGGCCACCTAGAAATCTCAATAGAAGGCTGGCGGGCCCGCCGGGATTTGAACCCGGGACCCTTCCCCAAGACCGCGAGTTGTCGCGTGCTTTTCGGGTGGCTTCCCAGAGATTCGTAATCCCAGAGGTAAAAGCATCACCGACGTTGCTAAGACGTCACCGATGCTCTACCTGACTGAGCTACGGGCCCCGACGCTGAAAGCTCCGACCCGTATCTAAAGCATTTTGCAGAAACAAAATCTCTGTGTTGATTGACTATCGAGGCGCTTCCGCAAGCACGACATTGATTTTGCCTTGGTCTCTATCTCGTCCGATGGACAGTTCGAGTTTGTCGCCGACCTTCTTGTTCTGAATTAGATGTTGCAGGTCTTCCCAACTCTTGAGTGGCTGGCTTTCGGCTTCAAGGATAACGTCGCCTCCCGATACTCCGCTTCGGTCTGCCGGACTACCTCTCCCAACTCTAATCACAAGGACGCCCTTCTCCTGCGGTATGTCGTAGGATTGGGCGATTTCATGGCTCAAAGTCACACCCGAGATTCCAAGGTACGGCCTAACGACGTGGCCATGTTCTATGATCTCTCTGGCGATCCTTCGTGCGGTATTGATTGGGATGGCGAATCCAATACCTTGAGCGAAAGGTATGTTCGCCGTATTCACCCCGACAACCATACCAGAACTGTCGACCAATGGTCCACCGCTGTTGCCCGGGTTGATGGAGGCGTCGGTTTGTATCAGATCCTCGTACATGTGATCTTCAATGTGGATGTGGCGTTTGAGTGCGCTTATCACTCCAACCGTCGCCGTCGGTCCTGGGAGTAGGAAACCGTATGGGTTTCCGATCGCAATCGCGATCTTTCCAACAACTAGTTTGTCGGAGTCTCCTAGTTTCACTGCTGGCAGATTCTCGCCATCCACGCGGACGACGGCGACATCAGACGTGGCATCTGACCCCAAAACCTCACCATGAAACTTCTTGCCATCAGTCGTGACCACTTCAACCCGGTCCGCGTCGTCAACTATGTGATGGTTCGTGAGGATCCCACCGTTCGAATCGAAGATGATCCCAGATCCAAGACCCCGTAGCGGGATCGTGTCAAAGAAATTCTCTCGGATGACTTTCAGAGTCGCAACGGAAACGACCGCTGGACTTACCTTCTGTATAGCCGCGACAATATCCTTCTCATTTACAGGCAGCAATGCACGTTACACCTCGCCGCAGAAGAATCGCCAATCTATTTAATGACTAAGTGACCGCAGAACACAGTCAAAGGTTGAGAGCTTGGACAGAGCGGCATATTTCAAGTGCGGCGACTGTGGTTATGAATTTCTTTCGCAGACCAAGAGCCCTGCATGCCCACACTGCAAGAATACCACACTCGAGAGCAAGGATATCAAAACGTTAACTGGATTGAACGAGTGACGGAACGCGGGTTGGCGCCCCTCGCCAGGAGAAGATTTCGCTACTCCTTTGGGCGGGATTCGAACCCGCGTCGACGACGTGACAGGCCGTCATCCTAGACCACTGAACGACCAGGGCCCGGTTACCCACAAATCCGCGAGCCAGCTTAAAGCATTACTGAGTTTGACGATCTCACCAATATTCCACAGGATATTCTAGATCCCCCGCACTATTTTCTTTGAGCCTTCAGTTCTGCTTGGAAATCGCTTTCGAAGTACTCGTCCTTCGACCTCGCGTTTTTGCTTCTGAGGTCAGTTTCGGTTTTCCTGAGATCCGTGCGTTTGATCTTTCCACTGACCGTCTTTGGCAATTCCTCAGTGAACTGTATGATTCTCGGTCGCTTGTAGGGAGCCACTCTCTCTCGTGTGAATTTGAAAATATTGTATGCCAACTCCTTTGAAGGAGCAACGCCGGGTTTTAGTGTTACATACGCCTTCGGCACAAACCCTCTCAAAGAATCAGGACTTGCGACCACAGCCACCTCCGTCACCGCCGGATGAGCCATGATCTCGCTCTCGAGTTCAAAGGCGCTTATTCTATAATCAGAACTCTTGAACACGTCGTCGGCTCTCCCAACGAACCAAAAGTATCCTTCTTCGTCTTGAGAAGCCACATCGCCCGTAAGATACCAGTCGCCCACGAAAACTTCCCTGTTCTTCTCTCTCGGATCGATGTATCCTGCCATTACTCCCACAGGTCTTTCCGGTTTGACTCGTATGGCAACCACGCCGTCGGTCTTGGCTGGAACTGGCGAGTAGTCGTCATCCAATATATTGATGTGAAACCCCGGCGCCTCGACCCCCATTGAACCAAGCCTAGGCTCCATGCCAGGAAACACTCCAATCTGAAGCGTTGTTTCAGTCTGACCGAAACCCTCTCTCAACGTGAGCCCAGTCGCGTCTTTGACTCGCTGAATTATTTCCGGGTTTACTGGTTCCCCTGCGCTCACCATCTCTCTCAGCGAAAAGTGGTACTTCTTGAAGTCTTCTAAAAGCAGGAATCGCCAAACTGTGGGAGGCGCACAGAAAGTGTTCACTTGATATCTCTCGATCACTTCGAGAGTCTGTTTGGCATTGAATCTGCCAGTGTAATTGTACACGAAGCTAGTGGCTTCCGCGTTCCAAACCCCGAAAATGCTACTGTAAGCGTATTTTGCCCATCCCGGGGCACTCACATTGTAGTGCAGTTCTCCCCCCTTCACGCCTATCCAGTACATTGTTGTCAGGTGGCCAACCGGATAAGTTCGGTGAGTTTGAAGTACCAGCTTCGGTTTCGCAGTCGTCCCAGATGTGAAATAAATGAGGAGCTCATCATCCTCTGAGAATTCTTCTTCGGACTTGAAGTTTGCAGACTGTCCATCAATCTCATTATAGTCGACCCAATTCCTCGGTCCCGCTCCCCAGCTTACCTTAAACACTGAGTCAGTTGGCCGAACTGCTGCTTGATCAACTCTGCTGGCTAGCTCTCCATCCGTGACTATGCACTTGACCCTACCTCGGGCGATTCTGTCTCTGATGTCATCCGCGGTAAGTAGGGTCGAGGCCGGAATAATTGCGCATCCGAATTTCATCGCGCCTAGCAGAATTTCGAACAATTCGACAGAATTGGGCATCATCAACATGACTCGATCCCCCTTAACCAAACCTAGGTCGCGGAGGAAGTTCGCGGCCTTGTTCGACCTATCTTTCAATGTTGGAAAGCTGACTTTCTTTTCAGCTCCTTTGTCATCAACATAGACAAGGGCTGGATTTGTGCAATGAACAGCCAACGTATCAAAGTAGTCTCGAGCCCAGTTGAAATTTGCGAGCTTGGGCCACACGAACCCCTCTTTCGCTTCTCGATAGTCATGAGCCTTCAGAAGGAAATCTCGCGCAGCGATGAACTCCTTCAGGCTTGACAATTCCATCTTTGGCGAGTCAGAAAGTAGCTTCTTCTAAGCATTGTTTTCCATTTCTCTCGTTAGATACAAGGCAGAACACAGCTTCACCGATGGAACATTCATTAGGAATTCTTGGGCATACTACAAATGTCGTGTTCTGCCTGTGGTGGATCTTGACGTCGCATACATTCCGACTCCTAAGCACATTGTCCGTCAAATGCTTCGATTAGCGCAACTACGACGCGGCGAAAGACTCTTCGATCTTGGGGCCGGCGACGGTCGTATAATGATCGAGGCTGCGAGAAAATTCGGCGCGCGAGCCACAGGCATTGAGATTGACCCCCAACGCGTTGCAAGAATCAGAGAACGCCTAGAATCAACCGGAGTCAAGGCGGAAATCATCCAAGCTGATTTCATGAAAGCCGACTTATCATCCGCTAACGTAATCGCGATCTACCTTTCGGATTCCGTCAACGCGAAACTTGCTCCCAAATTGTGGCGCGAGCTCAGATCGGGCGCGCGAGTCATTTCATTAGACTACGGCCTGCCGGATTGGAAACCAGAAAAAGAGTTGCTCGTAAAGGGCGCCGTTCCACGAAGATTATTGCTCTACAAAGTTTCGAAAGTAACGAAATGAGGCTTCGCTCTTTTGTTTTTCTAATCTCGACCGCGGAATTTGTTGGACGATACTTTATACTTGAACCATTCTTCAGGGTGAAAAAGGCCTGAAGAATGCTTCGAGCAGAAAAAGTGCGTCTAGCAGATTGGCACAGCGAACTCAGGGACCTCATGAAGCGGCTAGACGGGACAAATATCAAGATACTTTCGGCAATGTGGAAGTTTGGCCCTAGGAATCTGCTCGAAGTTTCCCGTAAAACGGGGATACCCTTCACATCGGTGTATCATCGCGTTGGGAAGTTGGAGTCTGAGACCGGGCGGGTTGCGTATCTGGTCCCTAAGAAATCAAAACTTGGCATGGTCCAGCTCACAGTTCAAGTTGCAGCCAAACCGGGACGCGAGGACAAAGTCACAAAAGCTCTCAAGATCCCCGGCTGGTGGCAATCAATATCCAGATGTGAAGCACCCTTCACACACCACTCAACGCACGCAGTCCCAGCCAAGTTTGTGAATGAATTTCGGAAATATCTGCGACGCCTCCCCCAGATTAGGCTAGTAACACAACAGCGAATAATTCCCACTGGAGACTTCTATCCAAACTTTCCAAATTTCTCTTACTATAACGCCACCGCAAAGGAATGGAAATTCGAATGGAACAGATGGCTCTCAGCCCTCAGGCGACACAAGCCCACAAGGACGATCGAAGACCCACATGACTACCAAACTATGGTTGACAGGAGAGATCTGCTGATCGTCAGGGAACTTCAAAGAAATGCCCGCTCGACTTTCGCTGACATGGCCCCTGTCCTGGGCATATCCCTGCAAGGGGTCAAATATCACTTTGACAAGAAGCTCGTGCCATCTGGAATCGTAGAGCAGTTCGGTTTCGACATCACTCCCTACCCGCACGATGTCTCAGCAAACCATGAAGTCATGTTGGTTTTTGCAAACAAGCTTGCGATGAACCAGTTCTTTTCACTGTTGAGGGACCTGTTCTTTGTGCAGGGCGTTGCGAAAATTCTCAAGAGCAATGCGCTACTGATCAGGACATACGTTCCTCAAAGCCAACTCCGGAACATGTTCGACTTCTTCTCAGAATTGGCCAGAGCGAGAGTCCTGCAATCCTACTCTACAGTCAGGCTCAGCGTTGCGGGTGGAGAAGTCCAGACAATTCTGCCTGAACTCTTCAAGGATCAGAAGGGGTGGGATTTTGACGTCAGGAAAATCAGTTCTGATCTATCCAAGTTACGTTAGTGGTCCCGCGGGCCGGAATTTCATAGAGCTTTCAGCCCTATTTTGAATTCGCCGAACCTTAAGGTAAGGCTCTCCAGCGACACTCCGGTTTCCGTTGTTAGCCTAGTAGGCTGACATGGGTACGCCTTGGGCGCACACCTACAGCGTCTCCGTCACTCTTCAAGAGAGGGACTCGGAAGCTCTACCAGGCTGAGCTACCGCGGGACCGAATCAAACCCAAGATTCGGTAGCCTATAAGGTTTAACGAGTTCGTGCAGACCAACGCGAAGAAGAGTCATGGCATTTGTGATGGAGAGCAGCCCTGTTAAATCCTGCATGTCCAATCCTATGGACGAGGTTGAGCGTTGTGACGTTCAAACAGAACTTTAGAGTGCGTTGGGTCGACACGGATATCGCAGGAGTGATGCATTATAGTAATTTCCTCAGATATTTTGAAGCATGCGAAGAGGAATTTTACAGATCGCTGGGGATTCCACTCAATGCGATCCGGAACAAATACCACATTATGTTGCCAAGAATTGAAGCACACTGCCAATACAGAGCTGCTTGTCGATTCGACGATCTCTTCGAAGTTGCTTTGAGTGTCCGCGAGGTAACTGAGAAAACGATCACCTACGACTTCCAATTAACCAGGTCAGAAAACAGCAAGCTCGCGGCTGAGGGATATCTGAAATGCATCGCAGTCAACCTGGAATGGAAAGCTGTCCCCTTACCAGACGAGTTTGCGAAGCTCATTCGTGAAAATACAGTATAGCCGAAGCGTTTTTCCAGAGTGCTCCCATCAACGCAGCCTGTGAAGCCCACAGTTGCATGTATTCGGAAACATTCCCACCAACACCAGTCGAGTTGTGTTGGGTGCAAGTCCGTTAGCTGTGGGTCTGGGCTTCTACGGAGTTGCAATAGCAGTTTTTCTTCCGTTGGAGGGCATGTCGGTCACAAACCTAGGAGCCATATTGACAACATTTGGATTGACAACGGTCATATTCAGCATTCCCTTCGCCATCTTTTCCGACCGTCACGGCAGAAAAGTCCTGATGCTGACAGCTCGTTCATAGCGTCAGTCATCCTCATACTTCCAGGTTGCACCTCCGATTTCCTTCTACTCGAATTGTCTGCGGTTCTCGGCGGAATGGGGGAGGTCATGTTCCTATCAACCTGGAACGCTTACCTTGCAGACACAACCACAGAAGAATCGAGGCCAGCAACGTTCAGCCTATCTTTCGTAACATTCACAATCGCATCAGGTGTGGGAAGTTTTCTGCCGGGAATCTTTCCGCTAATGCCATTGAGCCTCTTTGATGCTCATCGTGTGACTTTCGTCACATTGGGGCTCATTGGAATAGGGACACCGCTCTCGGTCTTCAGGTCGACTAGTGATGTCAGACCGAAGACTCCACGCGGCGGAATTCTGCCGCGAAAATCGCTTGGAATCATCGTGAAGTTCTCGACAGCAAATATGATGATCGCGCTCGGCGCCGGACTAATCATCCCACTCATCCCAACATGGTTTTACCTTCGTTTCACCGAAACCGATGTCTTCTCAGGACCGCTTATCGCAGTTTCCAACATCGCCATGGGTCTCGCCGCAGTGACCTCACCGGGCATATCAAAACGGCTGGGGTTGGTCAGAGGCATCGTGGCAACCCAGCTCTTTTCAACGCTCTTCCTATTTGCTATGCCATTCAGTCCTACAGCCCTAGTCGCAGCTCCCCTTTATGTGGTTAGAGCTATGCTCATGAACATGTCCAGTCCGCTCGCTGATACATTCTTGATGAATATGATTGCGGATGACGAGCGAGCTACCGCTTCCTCCTTCAACGTTGTGATATGGCGCCTACCCAACGCGGCAAGCACTGTCGTAGGAGGTTCAATGTTAAGCAGCGGAAACCTTAGCCTTCCTTTCTACATCTGCACAGTACTTTACATAGCCTCGATCGCTCTGTTCTACACACTATTTCGACGTGTCGATCAAAAGCCCTCGCAGTAAGCAAGGCTACTTTTGAGCGCGACCACACTTTTCACAGAACATCTGGTCACCTTCAAGCTCCGCACCACAGAACTTGCACTTCAGGCCCTTCTGAACAAGCAGTCTAGGCTCGCGCTTCTTTCCAGTCTTAATCCCAATGATCGTAAGTACGAAACCGAGCGTGAGCAATTCGTATCCAGCATAGCCTACCAGTGGATTCAGACGAACTGCACTCTCCAGTACGCTCAGATTGAAGATAACCGTCCGTCGAGTCGCATCCTGATTGTCGAAAACGAAGTAGTAAGTACCTGTAGTTTGTGGCGTAATTGTGAAGTTGTATGAGATGGCGACAGGCTTAGCAAGTATGACCATGCTTGGCCGTCCCGTTCGCCATAGCGTGAAGTTCCCCTCGTTCATCACATACAACGCGGCCTCCCTCGCATCGACAACTTGCAGCGAACCCTTGACCTCCACTCCACCCTTCAAGTCCGCTGACAGAAACGTATAGTTTGAAGCTGGAACAGTCAACAATGTTGGACCGATCAACGACCTCTCAGTCTGAACCCGGGACACCAGACCGAAGGCCTCAGCAACCGGAGTGAGAAGCTGCACTCCTTGGTCCAAGACAATGACCCCCGCGAGTACGAGTAGAAGGCCGATGGTTAGCACATATCTTCGCATTGTCCTTATCCCTAAAGCGTTCTTGTCCGTCTGGCTTTACCTTGGAGTGTTTTCGCAAAGCACTGAGCAGTATTTGAATGCATTAGTCGTAGCGACGAATCAGGTTAAAGCGCGCCTGACGAAGTGTTGGCGGGCCCGCGGGGATTCGAACCCCGGATCCCAGGCTTTCACCGCATAAGCTCCGAAGGCATACACGATTTGATTTTCTCTGTGTCTTAATCCTGGCTCGACTACGGGCCCGCGGTGACCAATGCTACCCATGAATGAATGTATATCGTTTGACTTGGTTACTGGAGAAGAAGTGATGCTGGGAGAAGTAAGATAGTTAGGTTCGAAGTAACGGATACTGGTCAAGAGGACTGAGCAGCAAGTTTGACAGTTTTGTCCGACTCTGAAATCGAAGGACGGATCAAGGGTAAGTCACTTGTTTTGGATCCTTACGATCCGAGATCCCTGAATGGGGCGGGATACGACCTTCGCGTGGGAATGGATGTGGCCATACCCGCTGGAACGCACCAACTCGTGGCTACTCTTGAGAGAGTTGAGCTTCCGGACGATTTGGCTGGAACGTTGCACATTCGCTCGTCACTTGCACGCGCGGGGATCGTCGCGAGTCTAGCTTTGGTCGATCCGGGTTTCCGAGGCCAATTGACGATTTCACTCTTCAATGCCGAGATTGAGGCTTTCCGTATGAGCAAAGGTGATAGATTCGTGCAACTGGCGCTGCACCTGCTTAGCAGAAAGACCCAACATTCGTATCGAGGAAAGTATCAAGATAGCCAAGGAATTGTAGATAGCAGGCCGTAGTACCACCACTCTTTGTGTCAATGAGTGTCGAAAGTATTATTACCGTTCAGCATGGGCATGTGAATGTTCCTACTTGTCAAAAACGACTACAGAAGGCGGCAAATTGCGATCAGGTTCTCGTATATCAGACCTGAAATACAAGCTGATGACCATCGAGCTTCTCAACCTCGCCAAGAACTATTACACGTACAGGGAACTCGCGCAAATCATCGGCCTCCCCGAGACCGTTCTGAGCAGATATGTGAAAGGTCACGTTCTACCGACCATAGATAGGGCGCAAAACATCAACCGAACCCTCCAGAAGATTATGCGCCTTGAAGGAGAGATCCAACAGAGAATTCGTTTTGACGATACGGGCTACTTCGATAATACCAAGCTGATTTCTGACACCCTATTGCTTGAGCGAGCCGTTCAACATGCTGTGAACGCCTTCGCTGGCATGCGTATTACAAAAATCTTGGCAGCCGCCGTTGATGGCGTGCCATTGGCTGCCCTTTTAGCCCACAGACTTGGAGTTGGACTTGTTATCGCCAAGAAGCAGAGGGAAGTTGGAGTCCGCGAATTTATTGAGGAAGTCTACATTCCCAGCAAGACAGCAATAATGGTAAGCCTCTACGTTCCGAGAGACGCCTTTAGGAAAGGTGACTGTGTGCTTATAGTGGATGATGTCATCGACAGCGGCGAGACACAGATCGCGCTAACGCGAATCGTTCAGAAGGCCAAGTCCGAAGTCACAGGAATGTATGCTCTGGTCGGCATGGGATCCGACTGGAAAAACAGGATAGAAGCAGTTACCCACTGTCCTGTAGAAATCGTTTTGCAGGTAGGCAAGAAACCGCTACAAGAAGTCTAAGCCATCCTTCGATTGAGCTTCACGTACTGAGCACGCCAGCTCTGACCATATCGGCGCGGATCACACCTTTCTCTGTGATGAAACCCTCAACAAACTCTACTGGCGTAAGATCAAAGGCGGGGTTGAAGACTTTGACGCCTTTCGGTACGATTCTTTTTCCTCCAATATGGGTGACCTCCTGAGCATTCCGTTCTTCAATCTGAACCTCGGAATGGTTAGATCGAAGATCGAAGGTTGACGTAGGAGCAGCCACGTAGAATGGGATCTCATTTGCTTGTGCAGCTAACGCAATGAGGTATGTCCCAACCTTGTTTGCCACAAACTTCTTGGTTACTCGATCAGCTCCCACAATCGCCTTGTTGACAAGGCCTTTGTTCATCACATAGCCAACAGCACCGTCAACAATCAATGTAACAGGAATCCTATCACGGAGAAGCTCGTAAGTCGTGAGCTTTGCTCCTTGAAGCCTGGGGCGAGTTTCAGTGGCGATTACCTGCAATCTTTTGCCTTGCTTTATGGCTGTACGAATCGGAGCTAGCGCAGTACCATAGCTCACAGTCGCTAATGTTCCAGTATTGCAATGAGTCAGGACCTTGTCACCATCATTCAGCAGAGCCGCACCGTGCTCGCCGATCCTCTTGTTCGCTTCAATGTCCTCTTCCGCAATCTTTAGCGACTCTTCCACAACCCTGGAAGCTATCTTCTTAGGCTCGCCTGCGGTATTTCGCGCCACCTGCAAAATCCTATCGATGGCCCAGAACAAGTTCCAAGCTGTGGGTCTGCTTTTCCGAAGGACTACAGCCGCGGCCCCAAGTTCGGAAATTAGCTGCTGTTTCGTTTTGGCATGAGATGAATTGGCTGCAAGGGCAATCCCCATTGCCGCTGCAACTCCAATAGCCGGTGCACCGCGGACTACCATTTCCTTGATGGCTCTCGCAATCTCCCTATAGTTCTTGTAGCTGACGTAGACAAATTTGTATGGTAGTTTTGTTTGATCGATCATTCTGACGCGGCCATTTGTCCATTCGACCGTTCTCAGCTCAGACATAGGTTGCATCGGGGCTCACATCTCTCTCGAAACGAGCTTAGGGGGCAATTAGCTTTCCTCAGCGCAGCAAAGAGGGTTCTCGGTTGTCGCAAAAGCATTAATTGAGGCACCCCACTGCGCTCCCGCAAGGGAGCCCTCTTGGAGGCAAACGCAGATGTTCCGGCGGAGGCAAAGACTCCGCAAGTCGAGGAGAAACAACAATTTATTCCTTGGAACGCTCTCTTAGAGGGCAAAGGGGTTTACATACCTTACAAATCCGAACTCATGGAGTTGAGGGATCGGGGCTTCGGAGCTCTGAGGAATGAGAAGCTCTACTTCACGCCGTATGAATCATTCTACCTGATCGAAAAACAGAGAATTCGAGTGTTCGACAAGAAGAGCGAGAAGGAACTGACACTACGTGATGTGGTTAGGAAATTCTCTGTTGGCAAACCGGAGATATGGATAAAATACTTGGTCTATCGTGACCTTCGAGACCGTGGTTATATCGCCAGGGAATCTGAACGAAATTTCGACTTCGATATTTATGGCAAGGGTCCTCTGAGGCGTCTCATCTCAATTGTGTATGAGGGCGGCGAAGCAAGTCTCCGGAAACTGCAGAGGCTGTTGGCATTTGCGGAGAAGGAGAAAAAAGAACTGATTCTCGCCGTCGTGGACAGGCGAACAGATATCGTATACTACACGCTGGCGTCGCTTCGCGTCTGAATACAGCCCTTCATTGGGGTTGCCTAGCATTGCAGTGAGTGCAAATCATGGCACCAGAAGGCAATTGAGCGCCGCATTGCACGCAATACCTCACTGGTCCCGCAGCCGATCCTGGTGGAGGTGGCGGGGGAGGAAGACTTTTGGGTGGATGATGGACCGCGCTGAGAATGACGGCTCCTATAGCACCTGCGATCAAGTTCATCATGAGTATAACCACAACTGCCGCCTGCAGCTCAGACAGTTGAGGAGTCGGCCCGGAGGGGAGAGGGATCACCTCAAAGATCAGGAGTATTTGCGACACACCCAAGAAGAAGGGTGTGCCCAGTGCGCCTGAAAGTGCACCAGCGATAGCTGATTGACTCGTCTTTCCGTAAAGCAAGTAGGCTGCTACCAAACCTCCGACGAATGCGCCGATGGCAGTTGAGAAGGAGATGTCCGCCATGCCTAGAGCTGTGGAAACTAGGCCACCAGCTACTAGACCGCCGAGAGTCGCTGTTCCAAGCTCTCGATTCCTGTTTGCCATTCTGGATCGTCTGGCAAGGAATCACGCTTCGCTATAAAACGTTGTATCTTGAGCGTCTTGATTTCGACTCACAACATTATAGGTTGGGGTCTCGTAACTTCGCTCATAAGCTTGTGATGAAGGTTGGAGTCAAAATCCTTCACACTCCCCCGCGGGATGAAAGATGTTGAACCGGAAGAGATGAACCGCCGCTTATGGCTTTATGATAAGATCCGGGAAGTCGTTCGCAGATACGGCTTCCAAATCGTTGAACCCACCACAATCGAGAATTTAAAGACACTTGAGGCAAAAAGCGGCCCAGCGATTCGAAAAGAAATCTACTGGTTCAAAGACAAGTCAGGTCGCAGCTTGGGTTTGCGATTCGATCTGACCGTCGGCATCGCACGAATGATTGCGAATCGCTATGATTTGCCGGAACCAATCAAGTTCGCCACAATCGGTGGAAACTGGCGGTACGATGAACCGCAATTTGGAAGGTATCGATACTTTGCCCAATGGGACATTGAGATCTTCGGCTCAGAAAGTCCGGCCGCTGATGCCGAAGTAATATCAGTTGGAGCGGACATACTAGGCAACGTTGGGCTAAGAGATTTCGTAATACGAATCAGCAATCGTAGGCTGACAGAATCATACCTCAAACAAGTTGGGATTCGATCCCAGATTCAACTGGAACAATCGCTTAGGATCATAGACAAAATCAGGAAAGAACCGCTTGACCAACTCCGCGGAGAGTTGAAGGCCATCAAAATCAAAGAGAAGACCATGAACGACATTCTCTCATACATAGCATTGAACGGGCCGCCAGCGAAGGTCTTGGACGATCTGAGCGATTACGATTTTCGTGAAGAGAATGCGAAAAAAGGTCTAAATGAATTGAGAATCCTCGCCGGAGAACTAGAATCCTTTGGGAATGTATCAAGCTGCGTTTATGACCTGAGTATTGTGCGCGGGATAGGCTACTATGATGGAATTGTGTTCGAGGCCTTCGACAAGGGTGGAGACGATGTGGGCTCGATTTTCGGAGGAGGGAGATATGACAAACTGTGCAGAATCTATGGAAAGCGAGACCTCCCAGCTACCGGCGTTGCGGGAGGAATCGAACGTCTCATGATTTCATTGGAACGTGCAAATCTGTTCCCCAAGATGCGAATAGGGGCCAAAGTCTTCGTTGCATCTGTCCAGGAGGGAATCAGATCTGAGGCAATCAGGTTAGCACAGACGCTCAGGAGTAGTGGAGTCTCCGCAGAGGTCGATTTAAAGGGGCGGAATCTGAGCAAGCAACTTGAATACGCCAATTCGGCCCGGATACCCTACGTGATCGTACTGGGCCCTAAGGAAATTCAAACACAAAGTGTGAGAATCAAGAGCATGGAGACACGAGGCGAAATCGAAGCATCCTTCACAGAGCTCGCAACAAAACTCCGAACGCTGGACTAGTCGCCACCGACGAAGACTTCCTTTTCGTGCGATTGCAGAATGGCGTTTAGTGTAGCCCGCTCTCCTACTAGGTCCCGCATCGAAACTACTCCCATCGGGATGTTGTGATCATCAACAACGACCACATGCCTTATGCCGTGTTTGTTCATGGCTTTAGCGGCCTCTGCCACATCAGAATCGGCTCTGACTGTGACGACATTCTTGGTGCTAATCGCGCGGACATGGCTAGGCAGTATCTCGCCTGACGCGATTGACCTCATTATGTCCCTCTCCGAAATCACACCAAGAAGCTTCGTCTTATCTTTCGCATCGCACACTACTAGCAGGCCGACGTTGTTCTGGACCATCAGCTTTGAGGCTTCGAGTACTGTCGCATCTGATGAAACAACCGCCAACGCTCGAGTGACTATGTCTGAAACTTTCAACTCAACCTACTCAAACTACTCTTGTCGGGAGTCAATCGGGACATATGGCAGCTCCTTCTGTCCCACATACAGCGCTTTTGGTCGGATTAGACGGTTGGCTTGTAGGTACTCTATCGCATGCGCGGTCCAGCCTGCTATTCTGCTCATGGCAAATACGGGGATGAAGAGGTCGGTGGGAATACCTAGCGTGTGGAAGACGATTCCGGAATAGGAATCAACGTTTGGGAAGATTGGGGAGCCTGCCAAGTGTCTCAATGCGCTTTCCTCTATTGCCGTGGCTGTTTCAAAGAGTTTTGTCTCTCCCTTCTGTGCGGCCAACTCTGCACCAAGCTTCTTGAGAATCACATACCTCGGATCCCAAGTCTTATACACTCGGTGGCCAAAGCCCATGATCCTTTTCTTTTCAGCGAGTGCTCTCACTACATATTCGTCTGCTTTCGACGGGTCGCCAACATCTAGCACCGTTTTGAGGGCTGCCTCATTGGCCCCACCATGCAGCGGCCCTCTCAATGTCCCGATCCCTGAGGTAATTATGGAGTACATATCGGCCAATGTTGAGGCTGTCACTGTGCAGGAGAATGTTGATGCGTTCATCTCGTGTTCGGCATGGAGGATCATAGCCACATCCATGATGTGTGCGTCATAGTCGCCAGGTGTTTTACCGATCAACATCTGAAGAAAATCCGCGGCATGACTGAGTTCGGTCCTTGGAGGCATCGGTTCCCTTCCATTCCGTAACCGATCGAAGGCCGCGACTATTGTGGGCGCTTTGGCCATTATTCGAAGCGCCTTGTCGATTCTATCCTCAATTCTGTCGGATGCTGGTTGTGGGTCGTATAACCCGAGGGCTGATACTGCTGTTCGCAAGACATCCATGGGATCACTTGTGATCGGAAATGAGTGAATCAGCTGCAAGAGACTAGTTTCGAGAGATCTATAGAGACTAATCCGCTTCGTGAAATCCTCGAGTTGAGACCGAGTCGGGAGTGATCCGTAAATCAGAAGATAGGTGGTCTCTTCGAAGGTGGAATGTGAAGCCAAGGCTTCTATGCTGTAGCCTCGATAGAAAAGCTTGCTTGCTTCTCCGTCGATAAAGCAAATCTTGCTTTCCTTGACATAGACATTGTCGAGTCCCTTGTGGATTACGACGGGGTCCTTGACGGCACACAAATCTGACCGGCACTGCTTCTGCTCACGAGTTTATACGAATTGCCCCGGCAGGTCTGTCGTCTAATGTCGTCTAGAAAATAGGACTAGACGGTTGCGTTGGTTGGTGTCTCACTTGATTGTTAGAGTGCTGTCTCCCATCCACCATATTGGTGGCAGATAGCTGGAATCTAGGGGATCCTCCATTCTCTGATTGAGGAATCGGGAGATCGTGTTCCAGACAGAATCCTTCACGGTGACACCACTAGCCAAGTATTTTACGACTAGTCTTGTCACGTAATCGATCATGTCAAAGGTTAGACTGAATGAACCGTAGTAGTCGATAATGGATTTCACGCCAGCATTCAGCAAAACCATGGCGATTGAGAATGACGAGCTTGAGATGAGGATTGCCAGTTTGACGTTCGATAGGGAGCCTGATGTGAAGTGCCTGCGGAAGAATCCCTCGCTCACCCCTAGGATCCCGTTCGTGTTGTCAATCAATCCAGCAGCAAAGTCTGCGGCATACGCTTGCAGCGTTGCGGTCTTGCTCGTTTCTCCGACGTACCAGTAGGTTGTGTGATCCCATGAGTACACGTTCGTTCGCCAAATGATCAAGTCATACTTGTTGAGCTGTGTTGTGAGGAAGTTGATTGTTACATCAGTGTCTTTGACAAATGTAACCTGATAGCCCGCACTAATGAGATAGCTCTCTACTTGGGTCGCGTACCCCATCGGGACGTATTTCTCCAGCGATGAGATGATCAGAGCCTTGCCCTGAGCTTGAGCCGAAACAGGGGTTAGGCCTAGAATGGGGAGCGAAACTATTAGGACCACAAATGCGGCGAAGTAGAGACGTCGCAAACTTTGCACCTTTGGAGCACTCGACCGGTCGAGAAAAAAAGGATATCTCAGGTCGAATACAAAGTCGAGTAAAAAGTGTAATGGAAATTTTTCGAAAGTTGCGGCAAGATTACAACATGGACGTAGACAAAAACACTGCAATGTCGAAAAGTTACCGGTCTGGTAACGAGCATTTTGTAATCGTGTATTCAATGCCGGGTAAATTCGGGAGACTCATGTAACCTACTTGCTGACCGCTATGAGAAAGAACCCTACTGCGATTAGAAGGCTGCCCCTTACTAGTGTGTCCCACGCTAGGTCGAAAGGTGTGAAACGCCAGTATGATGCACCGTACCCGTTTCCCAAGTAGATCCCGCCTACGGTGCAGATTATACCGCCAATGTATCTGCTGACTTTGGGGGCAGTTTGCATGAGCATTCATCGGCTGTGTATTCATTCTCCATCCATGTAATGCATTGGCCTCTTGTTCCACTGAAACATTAATATACGCAAAATGGTACATTGTTGTTTCGGCGTCCGACATGTCCTTGCCTTTCCCACCGCAATACACAACCTCCGATTCCGACATTGCTTCAGATACCTATCCAGCCCTCCTCCAACTACCACGCCCAATTCTCGACTACCGAATCATAATCGCAATAATCAAGGGAGATATCGGGGCAGTCAACATTCTAAAAGACACTCTAAGAATTTCGAGAAAGTTCAGGATCAATCACTTGCTCTTGGCCTTAGGACCAACAACACCAGAAGCCCTTCAACCCCCACACGGTTCACGAATATTATGGGCCACATTCACAGACGGATCAAATCTACCAAATGGACCTCACCTAACCATTGTGCCACCAAATCACCTAACCGACCTCAGCCTCAGTCTCGAAAAACTCTCCAAAACAAGATCTGGGCGCGTACCATTCCTTGTCGGTGACTTTCTCGATAATGTTCTCTCCGTTTCCAGTGTTCCACCTGGACTCTATGCCTTCCTGTGCAGGCTCTTCACCAGAATAAGAACCAACAATCAGACAGCGTTCTTCCTAGCCACGGAAGACATGCACGACCCAAAGAAAACCGCCATACTGAAAAGGTTTGCAGACGTCGTTATCGAATATCGCTCCTTGCGAGAAGACGGCAACCACAGACTCGAAGCGCGCATCCTCGACCATGCGGAGAATCATTACAGTGTCTGGGACAGCAGCGAGAATCCCGGCCCGGAATATGAAAGTCGAGCATTCCTAGATGATACATTGCCGGGAATCGGGCGCCATCAAGACTCCCCAATGCAGGAAGCGGTCGCTACCTACTGATTTAGAAGGAATTGTCTTCCTGTGAAGATAGACTGATAGTGGTCTAATCCTTCGAACGCGGTGTTCGATTACCTAGACTTTAGTCCCGCGCTCTTACAGTATGCAATCGCGGGAGTGCAATGAGTTGAGTCAACATGGAGACATTGCCAGCAGAAGGGAATTCGCTCTGTACTGGGTTGGGTTCCTGACACTCATAATTGGCTCGGTATCAGTTCTGATGACGATCTCTGGCCTACTCGTGGACGTAGTGAGCTATCGGTGTTGGTATCCGATCATCTCGCCTTTGCTCGGTGTTAGAGAACCTCCGGTGAGTACCTACGACATGCCAGTTTATTGCGGGGATCCAGTCGTGGCTGTGGTTCGATTCATTTTCAACTTCTTAGCTAGTCTTGTCGTAGTCGGTGCAGGCGTCTACACGATGTTAAACGGAAAGAGGCGTTAGGCCGTTTTGATTGCCCCTACTTCTTCCAAGCCCAGCTCTTTTGTTGAGACCTCTCTCATTCTGAACTTCTGTATCTTCCCAGTGACTGTCATGGGGAAGCTATCAACGAATTTGAAGTAACTTGGGATCTTGAAGTAGGCGATCTTGCCTTTGCAGAATTCCTTCAGTTCTTCAGATGTTGCGGTTGCGCCGGGTTTGAGTTTAATCCACGCCATTACTTCCTCGCCATATTTCCGGCTTGGGACGCCGATTACTTGGACATCAGATATCTTTGGATGCGTATAGAGAAAGTCTTCGACTTCTCTCGGAAAGACCTTCTCGCCCCCTCGGCTAATCATGTCTTTAGTTCGGCCGACTATGTTCACGTATCCATTCGGTTGCATTACCGCGAGGTCGCCAGTGTGCATCCAACCGTCAGGATCGATCGCCTCTCTGGTTGCGTCGGGATTATTCCAGTACTTTTGCATCACAAGATAGCCACGCACACATAGCTCCCCAGCGGTTCCGTGTGGGAGTGTGTTGCCGGTCAGATGGTCAATGATCTTCGCTTCAACATGGTGATGCGCTCGTCCAACCGTGGATACACGAAGTCCTAAGGAATCGCCTATACGCGTTTGGAATGAAACTGGTGAAGTCTCGGTCATCCCATAACAGATCGTAATCTCACTTATTCCCATCTCTGAGATCACTCTCTTCATGACCTCTACCGGACAGGGGGAGCCTGCCATGATACCGGTTCTCAAGCTTGACAAGTTGAACTTCTTGAAATCTGGATGCTCGAGTTCTGCGATGAACATGGTAGGCACACCATGGAGCGCCGTACACCTCTCCTCCTGAACCGTTGTGAGCACAGTGTCTGCGCTGAATGCATCACTGGGGAGAATCATGGTAGCTCCATGCGTCACACAGGCTAGATTGCCCAGAACCATTCCAAAGCAGTGGTAGAAGGGTATAGGAATGCAGAGCCTGTCGTGGTGGGTGAACTTCATCTCTTCGCCGGAAAAGTATCCGTTGTTTAGGATTCCATGGTGAGTCAAGGTTGCACCCTTCGGGAACCCTGTCGTGCCTGACGTGTATTGGATATTGATTGGGTCTCTGAAGCCCAAACTTGCCTGCCTCTCCTTCAGATCGCCGCCAGTGCATCTCTTGGTCCCGACCTCCAAGAAATCGTCCCAGGAAATCATACCCGGAGCAGCGGGAGCCTGCGGGCTGCCGAGTGTGACGACTCTGCGCAATTCAGGAACGTGGGGTGCGCGAATTTCATTCTCACCTACCTCCACTGGTAGTCTTCTCATCTCAGGCGCGAGCTCGTAGATCATCGAGTGATAATCAGATGTTTTGAATTGTCTCGCTGTTATCAGGAGACTCACTCCGGATTGATTGAGCGCGTACTCTAATTCTGACACGCGATAAGCCGGGTTGATATTTACGAGGATCGCTCCGATCTTGGCCGTTGCGAATTGAGTTAAGACCCATTCGGTGTTGTTGGGGGACCATATTCCCACTCGATCTCCTCTCTCTACTCCAAATCCAAGTAGTGAAATTGCCAGCTCGTCGACCTTGCGCTTCAACTGTGCGTAAGTGAAACGTTGCTGTTGATGTTTGGAAACAAGGGCTTCATTATCTTCGCATTTCGAGACGATTTCATCAAAAAACTCGCCTATAGTCTTCCCGATTAGAGGCTTGTCGATTGGTCCCTCCGTGTAACTCTGAGCATGGGTGGGCTCTGGCAAGTCGATCGTGTGTTTCCTCGGCTAGAGTAAGAGAAGAATTCTTGGTATCTTCACTACATACAATAATTGATTGATGCCTTCTGGATATGTTCCCTCATTGACATGGGCAGAGAAGGTTCTTATCAATTGAGGACACTGTGCGATGTCGACAGGCGGTACTGTCGGAGAAGAACAATTACGAATAATGTAGTAAAACGTCTGAACCTCGGTGAGATTTTCACCCCAACTTATGAAGTGTCGAGGTCTCAAGTGTTGGACTTCAAAATGCTCCTGAATGGCAGCTGGAAGTCGCTGGATCAGAGGATTGAAGTCCGTAGCCCCATCGACGGAGGTTTAGTTGGGACAGTTCCGAGCGGCTCCGAGCGAGAAGCGGATCAGGCTGTTGATTCATCCTACGCTCATCGGAGCGCGATTAGAACCATACCGGCTGTGGAAAAGATCGAGATATTTCAGCGAGCCCGCGAACTGCTGCTAGAGAACAAGGGGTCCTTCATCACCGTCCTGACCTTGGAGGCGGGAAAGCCACTGTCGAATGCCGAAGGCGAGGTGAAGGCAACTGCGGAGCGGCTGAAACTCACCCCCGAGGAATACGGAAAGATCCGAGGAGAACACATACCAGGAGACTGGTCAGATGAAACTGTTGGAACATCAGCAGATGTTTTGAGGGAGCCGCTTGGAGTTGTCCTAGCGATCTCGCCCTTCAACTATCCGCTCTACATCACAGCGACAAAGGTGATCCCCGCGCTTTTGGCTGGCAATTCGGTTGTTGTGAAAACATCGAGTCAGGACCCATTGTCCTTCCTGATGTTTGCACGAATCCTCGAGGTGGCTGGAATCCCATCGGGAGCTATGAACGTCATAACGGGCAGGGGTCCTTTAGGCGAGTATCTAGCCAGCCAAGAGAAAATCAACATGCTGACCTTTACAGGTAGCACGGAGGTTGGCAAGAGGCTTGCGCGGGTTGCTGGCCTGAAGAGACTTCACATGGAGTTGGGAGGGAAAGGCTGCGCGATTGTCTTGGCGGACGCTGATCTCGACCTCGCCGCAAAGGAGACCGTGAAAGGCTCATTGAGTTACACCGGCCAGAGATGTGACGCCGTAAGCCGCGTTTTTGTTGAAGAGACTGTGGCAGACAGCTTTGTGAGGAAAGTTCTGAAGGAGGTTGAAACGTACAAGGTTGGAGACCCCAGGGATCCAGATGTCAAGCTCGGCCCGTTGATTAATCACAGCGCCGTCGAAAGAGTGCATTCACTGGTAACTGATGCTGTTGGCAAAGGCGCGAAGTTGCTTACAGGAGGAAAACATGAAGGAAATTACTACCATCCAACCGTACTCGATAAGGTGCCTGACACGGCAGAGGTTATGTGGGAGGAGACTTTTGGACCTGTGATTCCGATAAGGCGCGTGAAGGATGTTAACGAGGCGATCGATCTCGCAAACAGATCCAAGTATGGCCTCGATTCATGCGTATTTACCAACAATATCAATTATGCGAGGAAAGTTGCAAAGCGCCTCGAAGAAGGCGAAGTAACCATAAACGCAGCTCCCCGCCACGGGGTAGGGTACTACCCCTTCGGAGGAAACAAGGAATCGGGACTGGGCAGGGAGGGAATAGGATACAGCATAGAAGAAATGACTAGACTGAAGACAATCGTCTACAACTGGAAGCCAGCCAAGGTCTGGACTGACCTGTTAGAAACTGGAAATTGAAACACTAACAAAACTCAAACAACAAGGAATAGAGACCGTCGCTGACAAGACTTGGCGGGCCCGCGGGGATTTGAACCCCGGACTTCTGCACCCACACGAGAATCGGGCTCGTGGGGTTCTACAGCTTTGTCCGGTGTCCCTTAGGGGGTTCAGCAAATCCGCCATTCGCGGGTTCTGCCGCTCTATCCAACCTGAGCTACGGGCCCACATCGAACTCGACGTGCCGTAGTAAAAGCGTTGAGGCAAGCACAACCCAATCTTGCAAAACAGCTTCGAAGAACCTTAAAGACTGGTCTTGATGTTGTGATTTCGTGCGGGGATACCCGAGTCAGGTCAAAGGGGCAGGACCGCCACATCACGGCGGGGCCACACTTAAGATCCATAAACGTCTCAGATGGGCTAGAGAAGGCATCCTGTGGCGTAGAGCCATAAGCGCGCAAGCCTTCAGGGGTTCGAATCCCCTTCCCCGCACCACTTTTTCTTCACGCTCTGATTGTGTAACGATTAAGGTTAGAAACTAAGCTCTGTGGATGTTGTATGTCTTCTTAGTGAGCGGAGGTTCCTATTTCTCTGGCTATCTCTCGCGCGAAGATCTGGGCGATGTTCTTTCGCGCGTTCATGATCTCCAGCCCAGCAACATCGCCTTTCTTGTCATATTCTAGCCTGATATCGTCGTCAATCTCCCTGCTATCGAATATGGAGCCCTCTTTGACGACGATGTAGAGAATGTCCTCTTCAGGATCGTAACTTATCTTCAATGTACGGCTCCTGTTGACGTAGGAATCCATCTCCCAACATTAACCTTTCTTCTTATCTCGCTTTCCACATCCATCACCGGATAGGCTGTAACTATGTGGTAAGTATCAACACCCTTCCTCCTAAAGACAACAACGAGATTGGTGTCTACTCCTTGTTGTGTGATGTTGCCAACAGCAATCTGCGCGCGTGAGTTCGTATCATAGAATCGGGCTTGAGGATTCTGCAAGACTTTTGTTAACATCGGTTCTGATAGGTTTCGCTGTTCGAGCTTTGTCCTAGCATGTTCAGAGAAGGTTAGCTTCGAATGCATGTATCAAGCCCTTGGATTAACCGTTGCCGCACTTCACAAGATATCACTTGTGAGCACTTAACATTGTACCATTAATATTCGGTAATATGTTACGAACTCTGATCTTGATCCCTGGACCTAGGGGACAGAATTCTCTTCGCGCACCGGCATTTTCTTTGGTGGGGGTGGGGGGCGCGGTTTTATGCGGCTGGGTTTAATGTGAACATTGAACTATTGGTTAATGGTGTGTTGTGGGTGGGATGCGGGGTTGAATACGACGGTTACGGTTGATGGGGAGACTAGGCGCCGGTTGAAGCGGTTGGCTGCGGTTCTTGATGAGACGCAGGGGGATATTGTTCGGAAGGCGCTGGCGTTGTACGAGTCGCGGTTGAAGGCGCAGGGCGCGGAGAGGAGGGTGCCCAAGCGAGTCGCTGAGGAGTTGGAGAAAGCCTCGACCGCAATCAGGAAGAGGGATGCGAAGTGGGCGATGGTCTCGGACCTCGTGGAACAAGCCACCACCCAAATCGAAGAGTTCTCCCCAGCCATGTGGGGTCGGGAGATCTGAAGCTCGCACTGGACAGCGGAGTGTTCAGAAATCGCCGCTTCCTTGAATGGCTCAGGTACACCAACAAACACGACGTACAAGTATCGATCCTCGCGTACGTGGAAACTCTGCTATGGTACAAAGTGCTGGGCCTCAACAGAAAAGACTTCGACGAAGAACTAGCAAGCCTAGGAGTATCCATCACCGAACTCTCCCAAAACCTCGCAGATCGGGCAACCGCAAACGCACTGAAGCATAGGAAGGCGTTCCCATTCAAACACCACGCAAGAGACTACGTAATCGGAACATCCGCCTTGGAGAGCAAAGCGACCCTCATAACCTACAACCTCGACGACTACAGATGGATAGAAGAAGAAGCCGGAACCGTCGACACCCCAGAAAACTTCCTAGCCACAGAACTCAAGTAAACGCCACCTCTCTCATGATGACCTAAACAGGAACACTCAGCACGTTCACTCATCTCACCGGTTTTGAGTCCGCCAACAACACCGTAGCGTCATGGGAGCACAATGACCGAGGCTGATGAATTGGCATTTGGGGTCTGTATCCGCTGCTCCGTTGCACAGATCTGAAACATTTATGATTATGCACCTAAATACATAATATTATGCACCTAGAACCATTGTCGAAGACGTCAGTGGAAATACTGGCCTTCCTGAGCTCCAAGCTTAGGGAAAACTTCACGGTGCGGCAGATCGCTGCTAGAATCGCGAAGGACTACCGGATAACGTATGTAATGACAATGCGTCTCGTTCGGCAGAAATACATCATTGCTGAGAAGCGAAGGCCAGTCACATACTGTAAGCTGAACCTCAAGAGCAACTCCGAACTGCTAGCTTACATCGAGGCTATTCGTGCGAGCCGATTCCTTTCAAAACATCGTGATGTTGAAGTCATTGTAGACGGCCTACGTGAAAAAATGACCTCGCCATTCTTTATGATGATACTTTTCGGTTCCCACGTAAAGGGGACTGCATCAAAAAGATCCGACTTGGATGTCCTTTTCGTCGTTCAGGACAAGGAAATGGAAAAGGCAGTTTCGTCCGCAGTCGGGTCAGTAGCACGGGTCAGCCCCATCGGCGTCCATGAAGTCACCCTGACATGGGAGGAATTCGCGCAACTGCTGAGGGAGAAAAAGCCAAATGTCGCATGGGAAGCGCTCGAGAACAGGATAACCCCTTACGGAGCGGAGCCTCTGTTCAGGATATTGGAGGAGGTCATGTGATAGAGAAAGAGAGAATTGAGGAAGCAAAAAGGAATGTGAAGCAGTACATCGACGATGGATTGTTGAGGATTAAGGACAAGAACGCACCCAAGTTCGTCGATTTTTTCATGAAGAACGCCGAGTCGTCATTGCAGACGGCTTCAATTCTTCAGGAGATTTCCGATGAACAGAGCCTGAAGAGCACGCTAAAAGTAGGCAGCGATTTCGAGTCCTACCTGTGGGTTATCGTCTCTTCCTACTACTCGATGTTCTATGCGGCAACAGCCCTCCTTGCGAGCCAAGGGATGAGAGTGACAGGGCAAATCGTGCACAGGGTTACAGAAGATGCGCTAATTCACTTCTTCGTCTCGAACGAGAAACTCGCAAAACTGCTCGAACAATACGAGGAAGCAAAGGCAGCGGGCCTAGAACTAATAGGAAGAGAGGAGTTGATGAAGAGGATGCAAAAGAAAGCTAACGAGCTGATAGTGGCATACGAGAGCGAGAGGAAGAAGAGAAGCAAATTCCAATATGATATTGGCATCCAAGTGAAGAGAGGATACGCCCAGACTTCACTCGACACAGCAAAGGAATTCATGTTCGAGATAAGCAAGATACTGAAATCCTAATGCAATACATAACGGACATCCAGACCGCTGCAAGCCAACGCGACTCCTAAGACGGTCCCCACGGCGATAGCGACAACGAAGCCAAAGACAGTAACGACGACAAAAACGAAGATGATGACGACAATGCCGAAGACAATGATGGTGAAGAGAGCGATGGTGATGACAATCGCGAGAGAGACGAGGACACCACCGATGGGGACAAAAAGAGAGAAGGCAGGATCACTAAGCAGTACTCAGTACATTCACTCATCTGACTATGTTTTGAGCCAGCCAGCGCCAACCCAATATCCTGTAGGACGCAATGACCGAAGCTTCGGGCCGAACCAAGCACTGCCTACTGTTGAACCACGACGAGCTCGATGAATTACAGCGCGCTCTGCGGAAAATCCATCCGTTGGACAAGAGCTTCCTCCTATTCGAAGCCATAAAGACCGGCCTCTCACGAACGGACGAAGAAATCAAGTCCACCAGAAGAACCCGCAAAGCCCACTTCTGGCTCCCAAAGGACATCGCCAGACAACTCAAGCAACTCGCGAAGGTGAACGCGACAACTCAACAGAGCCTCATCCGCGAATTCCTCTTCCAGTACCTTGCGAATCCGCCGTGGGAGAGAACTACAAGCGGCAGGAAGCCAGAATCAGACGTTCGGGAGGAGCATTCCACCACACCTATCCAGCTAGGGTCGCCTGAGTTATCGGCCAAAGGGGAGCTGCTCACCGAGGACGAGAGAGTCGAGTATGAACGGGTGAAGCGCGAGCTGCCTGAGGTTCTGAAGAAGCTTGGGGGATATGAACCCGCTGTGGATGACATCTGCATTGATCAAATCGCAAAAGCCACGATATACTCCAGAAGGGTTGAGATATTCCTTGACTCTGACACCGCCACAGAGTACACCTATTCAAGGGTGACCGACATCACACTCAAACTTTGGAAGACCATCGATGATGCAATTCGCGAGCTTGCGGTCAGCCGCCGGGACCGAATCGCCAAAGAGACGGAGTCAGGGCTCATGAATGAGCTCAGAGAGGCCATGTTGAGAGAACTGAAACGCTCAGAACAGCGCTAGAGGCGCGAACGGTCGAACTGATCCTGTTTCCTTTTACATGAGTCGTGTACGAGGAAGTTGATGACGACTGCGTCGTGGTCTCACCTTAGTGGGCGAGACGTTAGAGATACAGGAGGATTGCGGTACCTTGACCATTGAGCATGACAAGGATGTCGGCATCAAGCACATCAAAAAAAGGAAAGTATACGTTCAGTGAACAGATCAACGATAGTGCCATGATGACCTCCACCCCGAAGGCAGGACCATCGCTGTCGAAGTTCACGATGTCTCAGACGTTCTTGGCAAAGAGCTGCTTCAAGGGACCATCAAGTCTGAAGCCGCAATTTTGACATGACCTTGGTGTTTCCTGTCTACACCATCATCCTGAAGCAATAACGCTTATAGTAGCGTAAACAGCATAGTTTACGCGTTATGACAAGCGTTCAGGTTCAAGTCAGAGTACCGAAGAAGGTCGTCCAGGAGATAGATAGGTGGATCACGGAGGGCCGTTTCGCGAATAGAAGTGAGGCTATCAAGACGGTTCTTACCATATACAGAGAAAGGGAGAAGACCAGGGAATTCTACCGCACACTCCTCAAACGTAGCGAGCAAGCCAAGAAGAAACCTGAATCATTGATTCCCCTCGATGAGATCCCGTGACCTATCAGGTCTCTCTTCACCCCAAAGCGGGCAAATATCTTTCGGGACTAAGGGAACCACTTCGAACGAGAATTAAGAATGCGTTGATGGAATTGCAGGACGCTCCGGAAACGAAGGGAGCCCGCCTTACGCCTTCTGTGTTCTGGCGAATCAGAGTTGGAGACTACAGGGCGATCTACGAAATAGACAGAAAAAACAACAGAGTAGTTGTCCTGTACATTGGTCACCGAAGCAGAGTTTATGACGACTTCACCCGTTTGCTCTAACCTAGACGAAGGCTCGGCAAAGCAAAGAGTTGAACACCGATGGTTTCGTGAGTCCGAAACCGTTCAAGCATTGGCCGTGAGGTGTTAGACACTCCAGGTCTTATTCTATGTCTAGGGTAAACTCTTCCGTTGAAAGAGCTGTTGAAATTACAGAGAGCGATCATCGCCCAACCCTCACCATCGAAGATACCTGCGCTTTAAGCCACATCAGTGGCGTTCATTTCTTGGCTCCAGACTTTGCTATCTTCACGAGCAGTCTGCCTAAACGCTTGTGTCCCGCCGTAGTATACCATTTCAGCCACCATCTAGCGACAGTTTCAACCGCTGCTTGGTCTAAGGTTGAGAGATCTTTCTCCGCTTCTTTAGCAGCAGCGTCCATCTCAGCTAGAACGGTGCCTTTGTCGTCACTCATGACTGTTGCCTCGTAGGATGGCACTAGGGGAACTGCTAGAAGTGAATTGGGGTCAGTATCCCCTGAGCCCTCCCTGAAGATCACATGCTTGTTAGGGGATTTCGTGGCTGTAAACGACTGCTCAAAGCCAATTGATCGCTTGGTTCGAACATATTGCTGCTAGATCTGACTCTTCCCACACGCTGGACAGAATGTCGCTTCAATAGATTTTGCGGATCCGCAGAATCGGCAAGTGGGAGAGAATGCTAATCGAAACATTCTTCGATCGTTTATCTTCTTCACGAGATTTGCGTACTCTCCTGTCTTTGAGAATTCGAATACGGCTCGGGCTCTTTCACTCAGATGGGGATGTGTGCGGAACAATTTGGCCACGTCATCGAGGCGTGATGCATTTTCCTCAATGAAGGCGTAGGACGTGCCCGTGAGACTAGCGAACATTGAGACGACATGTGAAGAACTCCCGGAGGCGACTAGGGCGGCTCTGTCGGCGGAGAACTCGGATTCTCTCTGCCAGGCGAGTAGCGCAAGCTGCATTGGCATCGATATTATCTTGAATCCCATCAAGGATGCCGATAGTTCGACACCCTCTACCAACGTTTGGGCGAGAGAGTGGTAGAGCATGTGTCCGCTCTTTATGTGACCCATTTCATGCCCAAGCAGAGCTCGTAGTTCGCTGGTTCCTATGACGTCGATCAGACTTCTGTCCACGACTATTACCGGAGCGTCGTCGCTTCCGAAGGTGAAAGCGTTAGGTGGGCCTGGGATAGTGATTATGTAGACCGCTGGGAGGGTTTCCAGGCATATCGCATACGCACACTCTTGCATCAGTGCCTCAAGGTCGTGAAAATGGCTCAACGATACTCCTTGACTCGACGTTAACTCCCTCAGTTTCCGCTCTCTAGGTTTTACCAGGAGCTGATTCACAATGTGTGGCAGGATTCCGGTAGATTTCACCAAGCTGAGAGCGTCTCTATCTGCAGGTGTTTGAAGTTCTTCCATGCGCAACCATAGCTCGGTTCGAGGCTCTAGGATACGGGAACATTCTTTGCAGTATAGACGCTCCCCGGGATTCTCTGCATGACATTTAGGGCAGATCAATTCAAAGACGATTGTCCAAGACCTTAGTATCAGCTTGGTGAGCTTATAGAGCGTTTACTGGTAAATTGGGGTCATTAGGCCGGTCTTTTCATACTTTCCGAACCCCGTAGCCGATACTTACCGGCAAATTGGGGTCAGTATCCCCCATCTCTGAATGCGAATTATGTGGGTTCAAACGTGGGTGTAAACCCAACTCCCCGCACCAACCAAACATGGCCAAGTAAGCAGAGTTCAGGGAGCAAGGTTTCTGCGTGGGTTTTCATTTCCGATGAGTGTTCAAACCCACGATCGTCCGCACCTAGATCAAGATCACTCCGCGCCATCGCATTTGTATCTTAGAGAGAGCAAGAGACCGCATCTAAGGCCTGAGCAAACCATGAAGATCATAGCTCTCGGGGACAGCCTGACGGTTGGAGAAACCGAGTTCGAGTTATCCGACTCTGATGAATTTGCCTCGTACCCGAAATATCTTGAACTCCTTGCCGAAGAACATTTACGCAGTCTCCAATCGGACGTGAAGGTCACCGTTCTGAATAGAGGAATCAACGGTGATCTAACTTCGGGCATGCTTGAAAGGTTCTCGAAGGACGTTGTTGATGAGAAGGCGGATTATGTGATCATACTTGGAGGAGCCAATGACATAGGTTGGGGCTTCGATCCGGCAATAATCGCTCACAACTTGACCACCATGTACGATACCGCTCGGAACAAGGGCATAGGGGCTGTAGCCTGCTCGGTGCCATCGATTCTTGGATTCGACGAATTGATCCCTCCCAGACTCCACTTCAACAGAATCATCCGCACGGAAGCACAGAAGAGAAGCATAGCATTCGTAGACCTTTTCACGGCAACTGCTGACCCACAGACCAATAGGCTCTTAGAGGATTACTCTGCTGACGGGCTTCACCTGAACCTGAGCGGTTACCGGCAAGTGGGCAGATACATGTTCGACAAATGGTTGAGGGCAGTGCTGGACCAACGCATGAAGTAGCCCTCATGTTGAGACTTGAGGCAGCAGCTTTTTCCAGTAAATCGGAGTTGAAATCCCCTTCTCCATCTCTGAGTTCAAGCTCCGTGCGAAATGAACAATCACTAGAAGGACCAACTCGATCTTCTTAGCTTGACGTTGCAGAACGGGCACATTGGCTGGTATTCAGTGAAATTGGTCTTACATTTAGGACAATACCAAGCCATGGCAAGCAGCCGTACGCTAAGCTCTGATGTAAGTGAGGTGCGGGCAGAGGAACCTAAACTTTGGGGCAATTCTTCTTGTGTAAAGGGAAGATTTCTGAACTGTTCGTTTCGAAACCACACTTGTCGCACACAAATCGTTGTCCTTCTTTTTCGAACCTAGGCATCATGGTTAAACAACGCCATCAGTTATTCAAACATACACTAATACACTAAAGCTCAAGCCCAATAACAAGGTTCATGACAGCTTATATGTACCGGTAAATTGGGGTCAGAATCCCCTCCCCCGCACCATACGTATTTAGTACGTAAGGCTTATTTTCGCGCACAATCAACAACTTGGGCATGAATTCGATTGCCAGAAAAGCCGATCCTCCTCACGGAACACGCCACGCGACGTTACGTGTCGCTCAATGTGACGCCAGAAGTCATATCGGACGTAGTCCGTCATGGGAAGAAGAGACGCATGAGCAAGGTAAAATGGTCCGCGAGTAAGCGCACCAAGCGGGGAGTCATTGTGGTGATTTTCGCGGAATATTCGGAGTTCATCAAAGTGATCACGATTACTAAAGGAAGGAAATCAGCATGAAATGCCCTGAGCACGGTGTCGACTATGAAACTGTAAGGACCATGTACGAACAGTTCGGAGTGATACTCAAGGACGTAAAAGCCCTACGGTGTCCGGTTGATGGAGAGGAACTCTTCACATTGGAGCAAGCAGAAGCAATCCGCCAAAGAATTACAACCTTAAGCCCCAGGCTGAAGCTCGTACGTAAGATCACCAGAGCAGGCGGAAAACCATCAATCTACCTCCCACCGGAAATTGTGAAAGAAGCCGAACTGAAAATCGGACAAGAAGTCGCAGTGTATCTTGCCGACAAGAAGAAAATCGTTATCGAAGCAGCCGAGTAATACCTTCACTTTATTCTTCATACGAGCTCGCTTTGCCCAGTCGCCCACACTGAGCGCGTTGCCATTCACCAACCTGAACCATGCGCATGGTTCAGCGGGGGATCGGGCTTAGCCAGCTACCCGGTGGATCAGAATCCGAACGTCAAAACAGATTCGCAGGGCATCGCCATTTTCATGACGACACCATCTTACGTGGATAGGGCGTTTTTGATTTCACTCCTCTAAGCTTTAGAAGCGGACCCCAACCTCATCTTACAGGAAGAGAATTGTGAAATTGCACAAATACCCAGTTGCCACTTCGTTTCTCCAGAACCCCGGTGAGTCTTTGTCCCTCGCTACGCATTGGTTTGCCTTCAACCACAAGGTCCCAATCCCATACTTCTGAAAACCAAGCCACTTCACCTGAATGATGAACCTTGACGACTTGATCCTTGACTGTTATCTTGATTTTCTCGAGAGACGGTAGCATTTTCTCTACGGACTCTTTCAACGACTCCCATCCGACGAAGTATTCGGCGGCATCCGTGCCGGAGTTTACCATGTCGGCATCATGCGCCATTATTCTTGACAACAGCTCCATATCTTTCGTTTCCCAGAATTGCTCGAACTGGTCAACTACCGACTTGACCTTCGCCTTTTCGGCCTCGTTTTCAACTTTCGATGAATTCTTCATGTCTTTGGCCTTGTTTCGAACCGTCTCTGCTAACGTTTTTGAATCCTTCGTCGGCCCGTGATTCAGCTAGCCCAGCTAGCTTATATGTACCGGTAAATTGGGGTCAGTATCCCCTTCCCCGCACCATCTGTTTTGGGGGGCATATTTCTGTGGGGGAAAACATGTTACTTTCCAAGGCACCTCTGGATCAAAACCGACCTTCCCGTTTTTCTTGGGGCCCACATCAGAAAAGTGGAGACCAGAAATTCGTTCCGAAAATTGGAGTCTGTCAGTATTGTATTTACCTACAGGTTCCCATTCGAAGTCTGCTATTTTCAGGAAGACTTCATAGTCCTTCCAGCTAGTCTATCAAAACACAGGTTATAGTTGGCAGAACAGGAAATATTTTCGGTTCAAATGAACCCATACAAGCGCGACTGTCTCGGGGATCGATGCACACGGTGTGTAGTCTGTGGAGCCCTACCCTATGAGATCTGTTCCCACTGCGCCTCTGAAATGGTTGGCGTCTGCCTGAGCAATGGCTAAGTAATTCGCTCGGTTCCGCAGAGTCCTGAGGGCTTGACTTGTCAGTCTCGGAAAAATCAAGGATTGTATACCCTCAACAATTGAAGCGCATGCTTGTACGGGCTTTAGAGGATCCGGGGAACTTCTGGGGCGAAATAGCCTCCGAGCTAGATTGGTTCAAACGTTGGGACAAGGTCTTCGATTGGAATTACCCTGACTTCTCATGGTTCAAAGGAGGAACAACCAACCTAGCTCACAATTGTCTCGAAAGAAACATTGAGAAGGGCAATGGCAGCAAGCCCGCAATAATCTGGGAGAACGGCGAAGGCCTCCCAAAGCGAGTTCTCACCTATGACGAGCTCCTGCTCGAAGTCAAGAAATTTGCTGCGGGCCTAAAAGCCCTAGGCATTACGCGCGGCGATCGAGTAACCATATACATGCCGATGGTGCCCGAGGCCGCAATCGCCATGTTGGCGTGCACGCGAATCGGCGCGATTCACTCAGTTGTTTTCGGAGGATTCGGGTATGGAGCGTTGGCTGATAGAATGGAAGATGCTGAATCACGGATTGTGGTCACGGCAGACGTTGCCTACAGACGTGGAACCGTCGTAAAGCTGAAGGAAGTTGTCGACGAAGCGCTCAAAGAGCGGAGGCATAAGATAGAGAAAGTCATCGTGTTGAAGCGTGGAGCACAGAACCCGCCCATGACACCCGGAAGGGACCTGTTCTGGGAGGAAGCCATCGAAAAAGGGAATGGAACTAATGCTGACGTTGAAAAGATGCGAGCGGATGAGCTAGCGTTCATTCTTCACACATCAGGAACAATGGCTAAACCCAAAGGCACGGTTCAACCTCACGGCAGCTATCAAGTCTACATCTACGCTATGGGCAAATGGGTCTATGATATGCAACAAGGCGAGGTCTGGTGGTCCACGTCAGACGTCGGATGGATTGTAGGCCACAGCTACGTTGTCTACGCGCCCCTACTCTTCGGCTGTACTACGATAATGTACGAAGGCCTCCCGGACCATCCGACACCAGACGTATGGTGGCAGATTCTCGAAAGAAACAAGGTGAATCGGCTTTGGATTTCACCCACCGGCGTACGCGCTTTAATGAAGTACGGGGACGATTACCCGAAGAAGTATGATCTCAGCTCCGTGAAGCTTGTAGTATGCGCAGGTGAGGTCCTGAATCCTCCGGCTTGGGAATGGCTCCAGAAAAGAGTTTTCCAAGACAGAATTCCAGTCATCGATCACATGTGGCAAACCGAAACGGGTGGGCCAATAGTTGGAAACCCTTGTGGAATCGCACTCTTGCCGATTAAGCCTGGCTCAGCAACTATCCCTCTTCCCGGAGTTGATGCCGACATAGTTGACGAAGAAGGAAAACCTGTCTCGTCAGGAGTTGAGGGGACGTTCGTGATTAGAAGACCAATCCCGGGTCTGACGCCGACTCTATGGCGCGATCATACGCGATATGTTGAGAGTTATTGGAGCAAGTTCCCAGGCGTATACACGAGTGGTGATGCAGCCCTGAAGGACGAGGACGGATACATCTGGTTCCTCGGCAGGGTCGATGAGGTAATCAAGATCTCAGCACACCGAATCGGGACCATCGAGATCGAGAGCGCTTTACTTCAGCATCCAAGCGTCGCAGAAGCAGCAGTTGTCGGTCGCCCAGACCAGCTGAGAGGAGAAACAGCGTGTGCATTCGTTGTTCTGAAGAGTGGGGTAGCGCCGGCCGACGGTCTGAAGCAGGTGTTGAGAGAATCAGTTAGAAAAACAATGGGTCCAATAGTGATCATCAGCGACATATATTTTGTGAGCATACTACCCAAGACAAGAAGCGGCAAAATAATGCGCAGAGTCGTTAGAGCGATAATAACGGACAAGCCCTTGGGAGACTTTTCGACAATAGAAGATGAGAGTTCAATCGAAGAGCTGAAGAGAGCCGTCCACACACCATGAAGATCGAGAGTTAGATTTTCCCCACATCAGCCAGCACTCTGAGCCAAGTTACGCTGGTTCACTCGCAGGCTTCCTGTTCTTAATCAAGTAAACCGGTATCAGGACAAGAAGAGCAAGCTGGAGGACTGAACCTATCATGAACGTCAGCGTCGCCAGCCACATCCCATCTTTTGCAAAGGTGTAATGCTCAGGTTCTGGGAGGGAGACTGAAAGAGTTAGGATCGCGAGAAGAAATGCGACCGGGTAGACTCTCTTGTGGTGGGTCCGCGTAGCGATAGCGACAAGAAGATACGCGATCCAGCCAGCGAGAACTGAGTAGAACAACCAAGGTGGAACCAAAGAGTAGATCTGCGGTAGCAGAAGCACTCCAAAGGCGACTGAGAGGTAAATGAGAAGATCTATTGCACGTCTCAACGAAACCGTCTATACTCACCAAGCATGAGATGGAAAAACTGGGAAGAAAGAGGTGTGGTTGCTCCCGTCGACTACGCGGGAGGCTTTTCAATCTCTTCGAGGAAGAACAAGTCCGGTTTGTCAGTGACGCCAGCACGTTCCATGGCTTTCTTTAGTTCCTCAGATTGCGCGAGCTGGCGGGCGTTCTTCAAGTCATCCCACTCGAAAAGGATAATCAGTTCGTTTGGATTGTCAGCGTTTCTGAAAAGATGGCCTCCCTTGGAGCCGCTTTTCTTGCGGGTTGCACCGCGTTCATCGAAGACTGGCTTCCACTTGGCATAGTCTTTGATCTTGTACCGAATTAGAAAATAGGACATCGAACATCACCTCCGTTGGCAACGGTCACCCATTCGAAGTCTAAGGCGGACAAGCATTGGCAGGGGATTGCCAGTATATGTGAAGTACCCAGTGCTCAAACTCCATTCCGGGGTGTCCCTGTTTCAGATCCTCCCACGGAGGCTGGGCAGCTCCTTTGATCGGGTTCTTCGGTTCATTGAGCGATTCGAATTCTATCCCGATCAATTCGCCCTTGGAGTTGAATAGGAGTACCGGGAAAACCACTTCGCCGTCTGCAGTGACTTTCGCGTAATGGTAGCCCATCCAAGGTACGCATTCACTAACGAGCGTATAGCCCTCTGACTTTGCTTGTTCCAACGTCGTAGGGTAGTCAGTAAGTTGCTGAGCCTCAAAGCCGGTCAGGATCATTATGCGAGAAGGCGCAGGTCCTCTCGTGAAATTCCCAATCGCATATCCTCCAGCCAATCCAACCACAAGGAGTACGACCGCAACTGCAACGAATTTTGTATTCATAGTCATCGACCATTTTTCTCAGGCCTACTATGCCGTACGTTATTATGTCTTTTCATAAATGGCAAATCGGAGCGCACGCGCAACTAAGAGCCTTCAGAATAAAGAAAAAGCAGAGAACAAGAAAAGGTAACTTGCTTAGTTTAGTGTTTCAGTTCTTGTATTCTTTCCGTTACACCTTGCAGCTCTTTCTCTAGGCCGTTCTTGTATTCCTCAAGCCATTCTATCTTCTCTTCCTTTGTCAGGAATCTCCTTCCACCATGTCCACACATTGCTTCAACACCTCCTTCTCTCTACTTCGGAGTCGGCATTCGGGGGGTATCAGGCCAACCCGGGACCGGTCTCCTATGCGACGGAGGCCAACCAGCATTCGTGACGCTAATCCCGACTTGATGCTTGACAAGTCCAATTCGAAGTTGCATCGCACTCTCACCAAGCTACTAAGATGAGCAGACCACGATTTAGCGACTGACTGGCAACCAACTTCGTCATGGCTGACGCTAGGGGGACAGCGGGTCATTTTGCAGAGGGCGGCGTGATTACCGTTTGACTATTCCAAGTTCCTTCAGTACGTCGCCATGTCCTCTTGTGAAGTCGCCGCTCCCGATGTCTTGGGGTTTCACGAATCTCAGCTCGGAGAACCACTCGGGCGTCTGAATCTTACCCTTCAACGTTCCACCGTACACGAAACAGATGTCCCAGTGTGCGGCCTCAGGATCATTCGGATCCTGCGACAGATGCGACTGAACTTGCAGAAACCTTAGCTTGATCCTCTTCGATCCTACTTGTTCGACCAGCACACGGATGGCAGCGTCCTCGGGTTTCTCGCCATACTTCAGGTGGGAAGCCGGAATCAACCATTTATTGGATGACACATACTTTGGCGCAAACAGCTCGCCTACAAGAAATCTATCGATCCATATCTCAGGCTTCGCCACCTTTCCTACTAAGATTCCCCCTTTGCCTCTTAGAACCAAGAAAGAGGAAAGACACGTACCGCCCTTGGGCACACTACCTTCCATGAATAGCGCTTTCTTTAGCAACTGTGAACACTAATCGACCGCTTGGTTGAGTCTTGATATAAGAATTAGCTGCGGCCTTTCAGAGCACCATGATCGCGGAAGGGCTTTATTCTCAACCGTGCGAACGCAAAGAATCGGAAGACTCGGGCCAACGCCATTGATATCCGCATTCACGAAAGTTCTTGACGCAAAGCCGCATACCCCAGTCTATACGATGCATAAGTATTTCGCGCGCCGACCCTGGAATATCTTTCACGAACTCATTTTGCACTACTCCTCCCCTGGCGAAATTGTACTAGACCCCTTCTGTGGAGGGGGAGTGACAGTAGTCGAGTCATTGAAACTTGGAAGAAGGGTCGTCGGAGTCGATGTGAATCCAATCGCGGCCTATATCACCACCATGGAAAGCAGGCCGGCAGATCTCCAGGAAATCGAGCAAGCCTTCAGACAAGTGAATCGAGAAGTGACCCAAGAGATCTGCACACTCTACTCGACGAAATGCACGAATTGCTCAGCGCGTGCAATCGCTGATTGGATTGAGTGGGACGAGAAAGAGAGCCGAATAACCCGCCTCAAGTATGACTGCCCAACGTGCGACATATCCGAGGAGAAAAGAGCCACGCGGGATGATAGGAGAATCGCGAGAAATGTTGAAAGAAAGTTCTCACTCACATTAAAGCGAAACAAACTCTGGTTTCCTAGGACTCGGATTCCCAAAGGAGACAAGACGAACTCTCTGCTAAATCAGAAGATTGATTTCTTCCATGAGCTCTTTACGCGAAGAAACCTGCTGGCACTATCGATCCTCTTGAAAGAGATTGACGCTGTGAGAAACGACAATGCCAGGGACTTTCTGAAATTCGCGTTCAGTAGCTCGCTCAAATGGGCAAGTCGACAATCTCACCTGCGCGGAAAGATTGTTGAGGGCTGGGCGATGCACGCTTACTGGGTATATCCGAAAAGCCTTGAGATCAATGTCTGGAACACATTTGCACGACGAACCGCAGCCGTCCTTAGAGGAAAGAAGTACAGCACCCAACACATCGGGGAATTTGGCAAACTGGGCACTGACTTCGGAAGCCTGACCAGCTGGGATGCTTCATGTCTTATATTGAATCAGAGTGCCACCAAGCTTCCTATACCTGATGACAGCGTCGATGCGGTGATAACAGATCCTCCATACGGGGGGAATGTGAACTACGCCGAGCTCTCCGATTTCTGGTTCATCTGGCTGAGTAAAGGCAGGACGATTGAGAAGAAGGATGAGGTCATTGTCAATAGAACTCAAGGTAAATCACTCCGAGACTATGAGAGCCTCCTATTTGCCGTCTTCAGGGAGTGTCACCGTGTTCTCAAACCAGAGCGGTATCTAGTCTCTACATTCAACAGCAAAGACATGCGAGTTGTCGCGAGCTTCATCATTGCTGCAACGAGAGCAGGCTTCACAATGCATCGAGATGGCGTCATGTATCAGAAACCCATTCGGCCTTACACGACTACTTTTCATGCAATGCAAGTGGGGGCATTCGTCGGGGATTTCATATTCACTTTTGTCAAGCAACAGAAGTCGCAACCACAATTAGCCGAAGCGGTTAGCGAAATGAGAGCTCTGAAAGAAGAGCTTACTGCTTTGATCAATAGGACTACAAAAGGCGAGATCCCTGAGCCAAAGCTCAGAGAAAACGCCTACAGTATTCTGATCCCATTCCTCGCTAGACACACCCACAATAATATCCAAGCATGCAGAGAGGCAGCGGATTTCTTTGAGCTCAAAATGCGCGAGATTGAACCCTACTTCAAGAAGCTAAGAACAACAATAACTGAAGAGCGGAAAAGAGAATTTCGAAACTTACGACGATCCTGAACGTCTACCCTCTAAGTTTGGGTAACCATGGATTCGCCTTCGTCCTGGCGCTTGGAATCCCCTCGCCCGTAATGCCAACTTAGCACACGTTCTGGTTTCAAAGCCATGACGACTCCATCGGGCTGCACAATAGAGTGGGCAAGGTATCCTTTAACGTCCTCTTCTCCATATCGAAGTGCAAGTCGTTCCATCCATTTGTCGCGATCTTCTCTCACAATTTCCGCTTTCCCAAACGCGCACACAGCAACATAGGGGTGGTCGTCTGTTGCAATGCTCAAAGCCACGTCGGGATTCCTTTGGATCTGTTGGCCCTTCAACCGCCCTCTCACACTTTAGGATCGAATTAAGCAGTTGGTCTATCAAGTTACGCCTGAGAGCCGCTTATTTCTGTCCTCCAATGGCCTCAATGTCATTACCGTATGTCTCAAGGAAAGCGAGTTCTCGAAGCGGTTTCCGATTCTTTCTCCCGCTGAGTTTTGTGGTCGGATAGCCAAACGCCACTATGATGCTGGGATTGAGATCCTTCGGAATGTTGAAGTCCCTCTGTAGCGCTTCTTTGTTTATTCCCGTAAATATGCAGGACGCAACGCCATAGTTCCAGGCAGCGATCTGCATGTCTTGAGCTGCTCTGCCGGCGTCTATCAAATGGAAGCCGTATTTGGAGTCGGTTAGGATAATAACGGCGAAGTTCGCTCCATCGACCCACTTTCCGGTAAGGCTGTCCTCCGCCAGTTTTCGAATGTTCTCTCGCTTCTCAACTAGAATGAACCTCCAGTGTTGAACATTCATTCCGCTCCCAGTCATCCTAGCAGCTTCCAAGACCTTCCGCTTCACTTCGGTTGGCACAGTCCTGGAATCGAACTTGCGGATGTCAAGCCTGCTAACAACGCACTCATACGCATCCATGAATTGTCACCAATATATGGCTAGGCTACTCACTGAAAAACCGTCAAGGCCCGCAGAAAATAGATCATTAAGAGGATTTTTCGCCAGGAAAAGAAGCGAATTGAGCTTTCGCTCCCAATTCGATTTCGATGTGCAGGAGTCTGTTGTATTTGGCGGTGCGTTCGCCTCGGCAAGGTGCTCCTGTTTTTATCTGCCCACAGTTCAAAGCCACAGCCAGATCTGCTATGCTTGTGTCGCCTGTTTCGCCCGACCTATGGCTAGTCACGACGTGATAGTTGTTTTTCATTGCGACCCCTGCCGCATCCATAGCCTCAGTCAGGGACCCAATCTGGTTCACCTTGAGGAGCAGAGCGTTAGCAGCACCAGCCTCGATTCCTTTCTTCAACCTGACGACATTAGTAGCGAAAATATCGTCGCCGATGATCTGAACCTTCTCACCTATCTTCTTGGTTAGTTGAGCAGTGTGGTCGAAATCTTCCTGCTCGAACGGGTCTTCGAGGTAGCGGATTGGAAATCGGTCAACCAATTGAATGTAGAAGTTCATAAGATCCTCTGGCGACTTTGTCTCGCCATCAATCGTATAGCGTCCGTCTTCATAGAATTCTGACGATGCCGCGTCAAGACCAAGAAAGACCTCGCTTCCGACTCTGTAGCCCGCGTCGGAAATTGCTTGGAGGAGCAGTTCGAGAGCCTCACTAGTCTTGTTCAGTGGCGGAGCAAAACCGCCCTCGTCTCCGACATTGGTCGATTGACGTCCATGTTTGGAGTGAATGACACGTTTAAGCGCATGGTAAATCTCTGAACCCGCTCGCAGTGATTCACTGAAGCTCCCCATCGCGGATGGGATGACCATAAATTCCTGAATCTTGAGCCCGGTCCCAGCGTGTCTTCCACCGTTTATCAGATTCATCACCGGCACGGGGAGCATGCGACCCTTTCCTTTGCTGAGGTAGTTGTATAGCGACTTACCTTCGAGCTTGGCTGCAAGTTTCGCCACGGCTAGAGACACAGCTAAGATGGCGTTTGCGCCAAGACGTGACTTGTTCGGCGTCCCATCAAGCTCAAGCATCAGCCCATCGATTTCACGTTGTTGTCGAGGATCCACTCCCTTTAGCATCGGAGCGATGAGCTTCTCAACATTGTGCACCGCCTTCAAAACGCCAAGGCCATTGTAACGTTTCGGGTCATCGTCGCGCAGTTCAACTGCTTCGTGTTTGCCTGTTGACGCTCCGGAAGGAACGGCCGCTGTTCCGTATGAAGCTCCCGCGTAAACACCTGTCTCAACTGTCGGGTTTCCTCTAGAATCCAGTATCTCTCTTGCAGTGACCTTCGTTATGCGGTATCCACGTGGCATGTGCATCTGTGGTACGTGAAAAGAGTCTCCCATATCAATGATTTCAGAGACCACAGAAACAGAGAATAGCATTGCTCCGTATCGCGCGCAAATCTAGGAGTCTGCCAATTCCGCGCCCCAATGATACAGGGATACGTTCTCTCCGATAATTGATAAGCATCAATCCATTCAACTAGAGAGGAGGCTTAATGTGAGTTGCGGGCAAGCATTCTCGCCATTTTCCTAGTCATGTTCGCTTTTGCGGGATATCTAGGCTCTATGACGCAAGTGCATGCATCTCCGTCCACCACAAGCAACCTCAACGGCTTGGTGATCCTCAGTCCAAGTAATGGTTGGGCCGTGGGTAACGGTGGGACTGTTCTCCATTTTGATGGTTCTTTCTGGAGTGTAATTGCTTCTGGAACAACGTCGGACCTGTTCGGAGTTTCCTTCGGCGCACCGAACGCACCTACTTCGAACGCGGGCTTCGCTGTAGGTGGCAGTGGTGGGACTCCAGTCGCGATTTATCGTAGCGATGTCACTTGGTCGAGCGCAAGCGCTGGGCTCTCTCCGCCAGCAGCTCAGAAACTTGCTTCGGTGTCTGCGATAAGTTCCAGCGATGCTTGGGCTGTTGACTCCGTTTCGGGTGCGTTTTGGCATTGGTCTGGGGTTGCTAATCTCGGAGGTGGTTGGAATTCGGTGTCATCAGCTGCAGCGGGGCTCAATTCGGTTTTCATGATAAGTTCGACTGAAGGTTGGGCGGTTGGAGCGGGCGGAATAATCTACCACTACACGTCAGGCGGGTGGACGTTGTATTCAGCGGTCGGCACTACTTTGAACTCTGTTTTCATGTTAAACGCAAATGAAGGATGGGCAGTTGGAAACGGGGGAGTGATCTACCATTACAGCTCAGGGTCATGGAGTGGTCCTGTGTCACCAGGAGCCGCAGGTCAAGATCTGAGATCGGTCTTCATGTTGAGTCAATCTGAAGGTTGGGCCGTCGGAACTGCCGGCACAGTCTTGCATTTCTCAGGTGGAATATGGGCAGCTCTCCCCCCGAACTTTCTCGCAACGAATCAGAACTTGAACGCGGTCTACTTCTCTGGCGGAGTCGGATGGGCTGTCGGTGATCTTGGGACAATCGTTACCTTGGGCGCCCAAACTCCTCAAGGAGCGCCCTCAGCGACCTTCAAGTCAGTCTATCTAACGAGTAGCAGTGATGGATGGATAGTTGGTTGCTCAACAGGCGGTTGCGGTTCAGGGAGCGGTGAACCTGTTGTCGTTCACTGGAACGGAGCATCATTCACTCGCGGAACTGTCTCCGGTCCAGCCGGAGACTTGTACTCTGTGTTCATGGTTAATCCGTCAGATGGTTGGGCAGTGGGAGCTTTTGCAGGGAACCCTCTGATACTCCACTACGCGGGAGGAAGTTGGAATCAGGTTCCTTCACCGACCAGTGGCGTAATTTTGCGCTCAGTCTTCATGATAGATTCGAACAACGGATGGGCTGTGGGAAGCAATGGCGTGATCCTTCGATATTCAGGAGGAGCGTGGGGTTCCATGGCATCTCCGACCACGAAGACACTGCGGAGCCTCTACATGATCGGGGGGGATTCTGATGGCTGGGCCGTAGGGGATGGGGGAGAACTGCTCAGGTACCAAGCGATCAACGGGCAGTGGCTCAGGTTAGCAGGCCCTACCGGAGCTCAATTGAACTCGGTTACTCTCTCGGATTCAACTCATGGCTGGGCAGTTGGGGCAGGAGGTACAATCCTACACTACGATGGAACCATTTGGCTGAGCGTACCTGATCTTGTGTCAACCAATCTGAATTCAGTTGTACAAGTAAACCCGCAAGAAGCTTGGGCGGTAGGTGATTCCGCCACAATACTTCAATGGACCGGCATCAGCTGGTATCCCGTGTCGCCTTCCTCTCCCATTGCAGGAACACCTGATCTGAACTCAATCTACATGGTCTCAACCAGCTTTGGTCTAATTGTTGGCGACGCTCCCGCGTCAGGTAGCCAAGGAACAATTCTCCAAGTTCCTCAGATGATCAATGCAATTCCAGAAGTACACACAACGGAACTCCTGATGATCGCTACGCTCATCGGGACCCTAACCGTTGTCTCGAGGATTCGAAAGAGAACAACCAAGAAGAGCTAATCGAGGAAATTAGTCGCATGCTCCTCTCAACACGAAATCATTACGATTAGCTGGGATGGATGAATGAGACGCTGGGTTCATAACCTTCTGATTGCGCTCCTATTGACCTTCCCAGTCGTTTTCGTTTCCTTGAACTATATTGAGGATCTGGCTGAGACAAATGTTCAAGGAGGCACGGAAGGGATGATCTCGATCTTTACGAATCTACCCAAACGTGCGATAACCTTCGCTTCGGAGGCTGGATATACTGGAATTTTCCTCCTGATGTTGGCAGAGGCTGCGGCTTTTCCCATTCCAAGTGAGATAATCCTGCCTTTTGCAGGTTACTTGGTCTACACTGGAACCTTGGATTTCTGGACCGTGGTCCTGCTTACTACAATTGCGGCAATTATCGGTTCGTATGTAGACTATTACTTGGGCTTGAAGCTTGGGAAACGCCTATTGACAAACAAATCCGGGGTTCCATTCGTCAAGAAAAAGCATCTTCGGAGGGCTGAAACCTGGTTCAAACATTATGGCCCTGTAGCTGTGGCTGTTTTCCGTCTGGTGCCGGCAGCAAGAGTACTAATTTCATTTCCAGCAGGACTTTACCGAATGAACAGACTCAAGTTTGGAATCTACACGCTTGCAGGATGCCTACCTTGGAATTTTACTCTGATCTACCTCGGTTGGTGGCTTGGCGCTTCATGGGACGCGGTAGTCGAAGCTTTTCGATACATCAACCTCGTCGTCTACGCTCTGCTGATCCTGTTTGTAGCTTGGGTAGGTTGGAGACTACGTACTGGAAAGGGTCGCCTGCATAGGTGACGCGGCGAAATCACGGGTCCGCTCTATCGTAGGCTTCTGGTTCCCTCAGTGCTTTATGAAGCGCCTCAACGCGCCGTCGAGTTACCCAGTTCTTGTGATGCCGAAAGCCGCCGCCAAAAGCGTTGGGTATGTGAAGAAGCTCATGGATGAGCGTCTTCTCCCTTTCCTCTATGGGCAGAGAGTCGTACTGCTCAGAGAGGACTTCGATTGCGTAGTAGGCTGGTTCGCTGAGTGCCTGCTGCCAAATGCGTGGTAATGAATGAATCCGTGCAATTACGTTACCAGCCTTAGATCCGTAGCTTCGGTAACAGTAGACTCGATTCTTGGGTATGTGCTTCAGATCTAGTTTGTCGATTATACGTAGTGTCGATTCGAGGACATCCGGGGCCCGTTCATAGCGGAAGCGCATGAAACGAAATGCCATGCCAGCATCTAAAATAGCATTGGCAAAAGAACGAGGAAAAAGGGAAAGAGGTAGGTGGCTACTTGCCAAGTATGAAGTCTATAAAAGGCGTGTAGACGAATAGCGTTGCCAGTGCCATGCCCACGACAAAGACGACGACGGGCACGGCCAGTTTAACGTCGCGCTTTCGCAACAGCATATGAAGCACCGCCCAGCTAAGTATCCACGCCACCAGTAGAAAGGTCTCCTTCCCGCTGTACGGTCCGATTCCCTGCGCGTTCGGGATCCATAGCTTTCCTATGGACAGAACCCACGTGGAGAAGCTAGCTGAAGCGCCTGTCATTGTGTGAACAGTGCCCATGACAAGCAAGCCTAGCATGGCTGAGATGTAAGCTGCAACGGCGGCGCCGTTAGGTTTCTTGTCCATAATTTACACGCTCCTCAGCTTAGTTATCCCCGCACCAAGCAGGTAGGCGATCATCAAGCCCGCCCACGCCACGGCGAAAGCAATACCAACCCAAGTTCGCAGTGCCTTGTTCTCGATCAGCTGGTCTCCGTAGCGCCAAATGACGTAAGTTGTGGCAACCGCTAGGGGGATCGGAAAGAGCGCAATGAATTCCTTGAACTCAAAGAAGACTTCGTGAATTTCAGGATTGTTTTCCATGAAGAACGCTCGCGGACCGCCAGGCGCTCGGTAGGCTATATAGATCCAGTTTCCGAAGACTACCGTGGCTGCCGCGATCAGAGTGGAGACTGCCGCGAGGATTTTCAGATCACCGAAAGCCTTGATCTTCCCGGTGAAGAGACGATATCCTAGGTAGGAGGCGACGGTGCCTACGACCACACCTAGAGTGGCGAGTAGCCCATGCGTTGCGCCTATGATAGCCAGTGAGCTACCTCCGAAAAACTCGCTGACGGGTGCAGTCAATAATGCTACGAGGATGAGGAAGAGGCTTACAGCGGCCCAAGTAACCACGGTTACGATGGGTGATGGATCGCCGATTGATCTTGTTGATTTTTCTGCCATTTTCTCAAACCTTCAAGTGAGGCTTGTTGCGAAGTATTTACTGATATAGCATCTTTCTCAGTAGTCTATGGAGAATTCGTAATCTATTTAGGAGGCGAATATGAGGCGAGGATGGACAGGGCGCGGGTCACGGCTTTCTCAGCAGTCTCCTCTCCAATGATGACCGTAGTCTTCCTGTCGTCAAGGTAATTATCGATGATCCGATCTGCCACACCACCCGTCCGCTTCACAGCCACTATCGGAGTGCCTTTCTGGTAAGCGGCTGCGACTTCGATTAGAGTGCCGGCTCCGCCCCTAACTACTATGATGGTATCCGCGGAATATGCGGTAATGAAATCTCTAGCGAAACCTATCCCAGTGGCAATGACTGCGTCACAGAAATCATTCGCTTGATCCTTACTATCTTGCGGAATGATACCGATAACAAATCCTCCCCCATCTCTGGCTCCTCGACTCGCGGCCTCAACACTCCACTAAGATCTCCTGTCAGGAGCAACGCGCCTTGACGAGCAACTCCAACTCCCACCTGATACGCCACCTTGTACGCTTGTTCGGGACAATGATCTCGACCGAAACCGATGACCAAGACTTGTTTCTTTCTGGTCATTTGGCATCATCCCAAGAAGCAGGGGCGTTCTTGTCCGGGAAACGTCTTGTTTTGAGCCGTCTTAACTATAAGCCGCATACCGAGAGAAACCAGCGTTCAGAGTCTTGAGTGACCCCTCTAGCTTTTATTAACTCTGAGCCGTCCGCCCTGTGGAATCTGGAATTTAAGGGAAAATACGGCTCTGTGCCCATCTAATCAGGTCTTGAACGTGTGAAGTTCGTGCTCCGTCTGGCTAGTCAGTATGCACGGCACAGTGTCCAATTGACAAATTGAATGGGTCCTTGAGAGGGTGATGAAGCCGAAACGCGATTCGAACGGCTTGACCTCGGAGTGAAGGTCGCTTGATTGCGTGGAGGTGATTGTATGGCTAGAGAGAGTATGCTTACACAGCGGTCGATCGTCGCCGACGACACGCTATCGATGCTTACTGGTCAACCAAAGGGAGCTCTTCTGAGCTACACGGAACTGACTAAGATGATGCACCAGTACATCAGATCCAAGGGTTTGAGGCTGAAGGCTTGCCCGAACTGTAGCGCCCAGATGCCCGGATACGCAACCTTCTGTGACAAATGTGGAAAGGACATCACACCTGCGCAATAGTAAGTTCCTCCCACACCCCTTCCTTTTTGTGACCCTGTTTTCTCAAATCCGCGGATTGGTCGCTCCGTTTCTTTTAAGATGCATTTCTGGGACGGCATCAATGCGTAGATGCGAGTGCTTCGAGCGAAATTGCTTCAACTTTCCTGTAGACTCTTGAGGGTTCCTCTAACTCATTCCCGATTCTCAGTAGGTCTTCCAATTCCACTCCAAACAGACTTTCATTCTCGTTTAGGTAGGGCAGGATTACCTCCCAGTCCTGGTCCTTTAGGGAAGTCAGTTGACCACCGTTCAGTTGATCCGAGTCGACCATTCTATGGGGATCGCGAACGTAGATTGCTCCCCCGGAGGCCAGAGAGAAGAGGTTGCCTCCCGGGTATGGAGTGTCCAGTTCGCGCACTTTGCCGTCTTCTGCGTGCCCTATGCCATTCACAATAACGAATCCACCACCATGCAGCGGGTCCCCCGCCATGAATGATTCAGCCAAGTAGTCTAAGCATGTCCCGTTTATGACAACTCTCGGACGACCCACAGCGTTGATCAGAGGTCGGCCTGCGGCGTTTCCGAGTACGTAGACCTCTCCCCCTTTTGCAGCGTACATGAAGGTCTGTCCCACATCTCCATAAATCACGAGCTTACCGGATTTCATGATCTGTGCAACCTGATCTTGAGCAGAAGCGTGAACGTAGACCTCTGCACCATCAAGACCTGAGCCGAGATAGTCACCTGGGTCTCCGAAGACATCGATTCTGAATCCCTGAGAGTTTGGACCTAATCCTGCCCCACAGAATCTCTGCCCACGCCAGTCAAACGATATCACGTGCTTCCAACCACTCCGGTATGCCGCAACTATCATCGTCGATGCTGAACCGTCGCCTTCAGCCGGGAAATCAGAAACATCGATCAACAACGTATCCTCACCGCCGGTAGGAGAGTGAAGCAGGCGTCTAGTTGCGAAGTCAACTAGTACCCAGTTTGTTGGCGAATTGGAGGAGATCCTTGGAAAGCTGCGCAGGATCGTGAATAGAGTAGATTCGATTTGTCCGCGGACTCGTCCTTCCTTGGCGAAGGGCAACATATGCAGTCTATCCAGCAACCAAGTGAGAGCATCGGCTGCAGCAACTTTCCGCTCCATGTCATTTGCTGCGCTCCGCTCCAAACTTGCACAGAAATCTTCGATCGAATCTGCACTACGAGTAAGTCCGATTTGAGATGTTGGTAATGATTTCGAGACCAAGCTTGTGATTCCGTCAAGCACTCTTCGCGGCGATACTTTGAGTGGAGCTGAGACTTCGCGGCCGAACTTATCGAAGCAATTCAACTGCGCTTTCTCGGTTGTGCGATCGACTGTGAAAACGAACGCACCACCGTCGGTGTAGCTTCCCCCGCGGGCATTCCAATACAAATCGGCTTTCGGAGCGAATCGCGAGTCCTCACTTGCCAGACTTTTCAGGCAAGCGTCAATCGCCTGTCGCTCCGATGCTATGATGCCAATCTTGGCTTCGCCTTGCTGTATCGCGAAGACTTGCGGTCGAAGCATGGACGTATCTGTTATGCCAAGCAGATGGAGCTGCCGTCCGCCATCTTCGCTGCGGCCGACAATGAAGAACCACGGCCCGTCAGGCGAACCATGTATGTGTGCCGTTTGGATTTCCCTGTAGATTCTTCTCTTTGCGTCTGGAAGCATTTGGAAATCGCGTTCAGTCGTTGGGGCCATTGCTTCGATGAGAAATTCAAGCGGGTAAGCATAGACTCGCCTCCACAGATCGAAGAGATAGACCGCGACTTCCGTATCTGTCAGGAAGAGAGAATAGATGTTCCTCTGTGCCAAGTATTCTGAAATCGAATGATAATTCGAGAAGTCACCATTATGCACTAGCGCCTCATGCAGGCCTACGAATGGGTGAGCTCCTCCTGGGTGCCAGACTTTGCCTTTTGTCGGGTACCGATGGTGACCGATCCAAACGTGGGCAGGGAAGTCTTCAAGTTTGTAATATCGCACAACCTGATCTCCGTAGCCTACTATTTTCAGGACCATCATGTCCTTTCCATGGGATAGCACGAACGCCTTCTTTTCTCCAAGAGAGGCGTAGAACCTTTTGTTGAGTTGGTAACTGTTTTGATAGATGAACTCGTCCTCTGCAACTCCCCGCTCCAATATACCCGTTTTCTGCATGAACTTCCCGAGGATTTCCTCTTTCACTCTGCAGAAGTATCTGCGCACAGGTGGGGGTTTGACCGCCAAACCCTCTATGCTTCTGTAGTCTTCGATTGTTTCAACCCAATCCGCCGAGTCAACCTTCAGAAAGGGGTGGATGAATTCTGTTTCAACTTGTTCTCTTGCGGTTGGATCGAGGTAAGCGACTTGGAGCAGATAGTCTTCCTGGAGAATCTCTCTCGAGACCCCGAGCTTTTCCGGCGAAAGCCCAAGGGCTGCGACTCCTCCGCCTTTCCCGTTTCCACGATTCTTCATCTGTACAAGTGCCTTGAGCAGATGCCTACCAAGAATCGGTTCGGAGCAGGCAAGGCCGATCACGCCGCAGCCGCCTTCGGCCTCCACCTTGCGACCTATGCTCATCCCTCGGACAAGCTCTGATCGCGAGCTAACTATCTTGGAAACCGAAGACGTCTTTTCCTCACCTGTAGGTAAGTAAGTCCGTTCTTCCTCTGAGTTCCCGAATCGAGTGCAGCCCCAAGCTCTCGAGAATTAATCCCCATTGCTTCGACCAAGAAGCGTACAAATTGACTATCCTCTCCGCGCCCCATTCAGGATCAATCAACAGTGAAAGCTCTGGATCGGTTGTTGTGATCCCCACCTGACAACCTCTGCCTCGTTCACAATTTCCGCAATGGGTGCATCCGACCGCGACCGCTTCAGCTGTCCCAATTACGCAGCCGTCAGCTCCCAACGCGATTGCTTTGGCGACGTCGTAGGCGGTTCGGATCCCACCGCTTGCCATGAGTGTGACTTCATCTCTTACCCCCTCGGAAGTCAAGTAGCGGTGGACCTTGGGTATGGCGTACTCGATGGGCATCGCAATGTTCTTCTTTGCGATCTCAGGGGCCGCGCCTGTTCCCCCGTAGCCCCCGTCGATATGGATGATGTTCGCATCGGCATAGTAGCTGCCAATGGCCACCATGTCCACATCGACCGGAGTCGAGACCTTCACCGAAACGAGACAGTCGGGATTGACCGCGCGAATCCAGTCCACGTGCTTCTTGTGATCCTCAACCGAGTAAACGCTGTGGAATGGAAAAGGTGAATACAACGAGGTGAACGGTGTAGATTCTCTCATGTTGGCTACCTCCGATGTTACTTTGTCTGCGAGTAGATGGCCTCCCAAGCCTGGTTTCGCGCCTTGAGCATACTTGAGCTCGACAATTTTCGCAGCTTGAATCGTATCTTCCCGAACGCCGAACATCCCGGTCGCAACTTGGGTGATGACATTGTCCTTGTACGCCATCAGCTCCGGCGGATAGCCGCCTTCACCCGTGCATGTGAACGTGTCCAAGTGTCTCGCGGCGATCGCCCGTGCCAGCATGAAGTTTAGACTGACAGATCCGAATGACATGCCTGCCCCGTAGACAGGTATCGGAATACTAATCCTCGGACCAAAGGGACGGTGATTCAAATCTATCGAGAGATCGAAATCATCTCTCGTGTCGAGCCTCGCAGCGTTCTCGAGCATCTTGAAGTCGAGGCGATCGAAGCCTCCTCCCGACTTTCCGATCTTGTACTCTAGGCCGTTCGGTAGAGAACCTGTGGTTGCTTGTTCGTACGTTGCTAAGATAAGTTCCGCCGTCCACCGATTGTCTCCGAGTGCGCCAGAGATCCCGTATTTCAGGCTCGGAAGTACTGTGATCCCGTTATGAATTAGTTCTGAGTGCTTTCGTACTATTAGTTCACGTTCTATGGATGATATCTGCAAACGCCTCTTCCTCCAAGTCTTCGTTGAACATGGCGCGTCCCACGTCTCCCCTCAGCCGTCGAACGTCACGCATTCCCATGGCGCTGAGAATTTCGATGAGTTGGTCATGCCATGAGGCGAGCAAGTTAACGAGCCGTTGTTCGCCCCAACCTGAATCAAACTTCTCATCTCTGATCCGCCCTGTTTCAGACGACACACACTCTCCTGCGAACTGTGTCTGTAAAGCGACAAGAACGGTTGTATCTAGAGCGACAAGGTCAGCTCCGCAGATTATTGCTTTGGGAACATGCTCGGCGAGCGTTATACCGCCACTGGCGATCAACGTGACCTCGTCCCTCAGCGCCTCTTTTACTAGCTGCGTGTGCACTGAGCGAATCAGATCTCTCACGAACAGCTCATTGCCCGCATCCCAACTTTCACCGTGATAATTCGCCACGAGATGTATTGCGGCAACTCCTTCCCTTGCCAACTCCGTTGCTACTCGACCTGAGCTTCGAGTCAATGGGAGTCGCACGATAATAGGAGCTTGAGTGTTGATCTCTCGAAACTGCGCCATCTCAGAAGCGTCGTAGTCAGTTAGCTCAATCGCAGGTGCTTCTCTGACCGCTTGAACATCCTTGAGCACGCTGGAAGTTGACATTGTTGGGATAAGCTGTGTGACCTCGTTCGCTGAAAGATGCTTTACTTGTTCTGGTGACGCGATGAAGTACGTTCCAGCTCTTTTCGATGCGCGGGCTATTGAGGTTATGATGCTTTCACTGTCGAGGCTGGGAGGTAGATAGTCGAACATCATTGGGATAGGTAATTCTATTGTTCTGGACATTTGCTTGAGTTCTTTGCTCTGGAATTCCAGGAACTTTGGTTTTCGTCCTAGGTCAACGAGTGTCGAGATGTATTCTCGCCCGTAGACTCCGTCTCTTGTTGGTCGGACGATCTCTGACATATCAGTCCAAATCGCATCCCACCCGGGGCCTGCGAAGCCTCCTTTGTATCCCATACCTTTCACCGGAATCTTGCCTGTGGAGGCTTCGTAGGAGACAATGGATACTGGCGTCGTGCTAGTAGTTGTCGGGTCATCAGGAATCCAGTAGGAATCTGCCAGATTGAAGAATTCGGGATTGCGTTCCACGTTACATATTCCAGGGTACTCTTGGACGCACCTCATGCAGCCTGTGCATCGATCCCTAATGGGATGGAACCCTCCGAACCTTCCGCCGAAGACGCCGTATATGCAGGGTCGGCTGAGCATCACTCTCCGGTATTCTGGTCGCCTCAATTTGAAACCGAGACGAGATACCTCTCGTACAAGTTCTCGGGCAAGGCCAATTTTGCTTACTTGGGGGTTGAAAGGGCGTGGCTGTTTGCGCCGCGGCAGTGCTTCCTGTGGTTCTAGCTTGTAGCGCACGCGATAGGAGACAAAACTCTCTCGGGATTTCTTCTCCTCTCCGTTGAGGCCTATGCTACTCGCTTGCTTAAGCAAAAGTTTCACTGCTCGCAATGAGGCACTATAAAGCTGCAGGGAATCATGTGAACGAATATAACCATTTAGCCTTGAACAATAAACAAATGTACATGAAATTACTCACTTGGTGTGCAGACGTATAGAATCGAGGGAAGATTGATGTCTAGGTCTGAACATCTGACCATCGATGAAACCGACAGAAAGATACTTTCTGAACTCCTGCGAGATTGCAGGCGATCTTATCGAGCAATCGCTCGAAAAGCTGGAACGTCTGTAGGGACTGTACTGAATCGAATACGAAGAATGGAAAAGAGTGGAACTATCAAAGCATATGCTGCAATCCTAGACCACGAAAAACTAGACTACCAGCTCACAGTAATCGCTGAAATTACTGTCTCAAAAGGGAAATTGCTGGAAATGGAGGAAGCGATCAGCAAACTACCGAATACATGCGCGGTTTATGACGTTACGGGACTCACCGATGCCGTTGTCATTGCTAAGTTCCATAGTCGGGGAGAATTGAGTAAGTTTACGAAAAGCCTTCTTGCAATGCCTTTTGTCGATAGAACGAACACTCACGTAGTGCTCACAACTGTCAAGGAAGACTTCCGCCTTCTCTAGTGTGCTGGTGGGCATATTGAGAGAGTTCTCTAGATGGTCGCCACGCTGGAGTCCGAAAGAGACTATGCCTTACTTACGTAGATACCTGAGGCCACATCTAGACTGAGTGGATAGGAGCTAGATCCTACCTTCACAAGCATCGGCCCCTTGAAGGGCGCCTTTTCCTCGACTTCGATCTTCACACCCGGCAACATTCCAAGGGTGGAAAGGTAGCGAAGGAGCTCGGTATTCTCGTCCGGTATGCGGCTTACCGTTGCACTCTCGCCGTTGTCGAGCTCAGAGAGCGGTTGATCCTTCGATGGGTGGATCGACCCAGTCTCGCTTGGTATTGGGTTTCCGTGCGGGCAAGTGTGCGGGTTATTCAAGGCCTTCTCCATCGAGTTGGCGAGGTTAGGGCTAATGGCATGTTCCAATTTGCATGCTTCCTCATGGGACTCTACCCAATCGAGCTTCAGCACATCTGTCAGCAGCCGCTCTGCGAGTCTGTGGCGTCTGAACACCGAAAGTGCCAGCTTCCGACCTTCACCTGTTAACTTGACACCTTTGTAGGGTTCCCGAGCAACGAGGCCCTTGGATTCGAGGACTTCGAGAGTGTTCGTTACGCTGCCAGGTGTGATGCCGAGTATCTTGGCGATATCACCAGTCCGTGCAGCTCCGTTTCTCGATTCAAGACTGTAAATGGTTTTCAGGTACATTTCGGGCGCAATGATGAATTCATGGCTCATTTGGCATTACCAAGCTTGAATTTCGTTTCTCGTATCCAGAAATAAGGCCAGTCGCAGAAAGATTCTTGGCATGTAGTATAAATAACGTAAGGAACTTGGTATATAATACGGGTAATTTCTGCGGCGTTGCTTGAGTTTTTCCATCACATAGTGCTCAAACCTAACTCGAATACAATGGTCAACTCCAATCATCTTGCGACGGAAGCCCATAATCAAAAGAGCAGAGAACGAGGGAGAGTTGGGAACTGTGTCGGTTCTAGTCGAAGGGGCAATGCTACCTGTCTCAGCAGCACCTCTTGTCGCCGCCTAATCGTTAGAGTTACTCTTTCTTCGGCGTCTTTGAGCTGTCAAATTCCTCTGTCTGCAATTCTTTGAAACGTGTTTCCACGAGCTTAGCCAACTTTTCCTGACCAAATTCCTTCAACTCTCTTTGTTTCTTCAAGTGTTGTTTGATTGTTCGAAGCAGTTCGTCCATGTTGATTGGCTTGACCAGATAGCCGTCTGCGCCTTTGTTCACTGCCTCAATAGCATTCTGTAATGCCGGGTACCCTGTCAGAATGATCTTTACCATCTCAGGGGTTGTTTCCTTCATAACGGTCAGAAGTTTTGTGCCTTCCATGTCTGGTAGGCGAATGTCTACGAGCGCTAGGTTGTAGAAGTTGGTTCGGGACTTCTCAACAGCTTCCTTGCCGTTGGCCGCTGTGTCCACCAAGTAGCCCTCACCTTGCAAGGCAGTACCGACGACTTTGCGTATTCCTTCGTCATCGTCTATCACGAGTATTCTGCCCTTGCCGCTTTCAGTCACGATTGCTCACCTCCCTCAACCCGTCCAACTGGAAGTTTCAGCGTGAAGGTCGTTCCCTTTCCTACAATGCTTTCAACGGATATTGAGCCACCATGAGCTTCCACAATTCGCTTGCAGATTGACAGTCCGAGACCGATTCCCTTCGCCTTGGACGTGTAGAGCGGTCTCCAGATTTCCTCCACATGATCTTGGGGAACCCCAACACCTGTATCGGTGACGCTTATCGAGACTTCGTCCTTTAAATTCAGGCTTGACACTGACAATTTTCCACCTTCGGGCATAGCGTCGATAGCGTTCCCGATCAGGTTAGTAAGTACACGTATGAGCTTAGATTCGTCCGCAGAAATATCTGGAACATCTGCTGTCGCATCTTCTATTCCGATGTTGCTGGGGACCTTGACATCAGCAAGCGCTCCTCTCACTATTGATCTTGGAGTGGTAGGCGATCGTTGAAGTTGCGTTTCTCGGGAGAAGTCCAATAAATCATTGATGATGCCGTTTGCGTATGCAACTCCGCTATCGATGACCGCAAGCATCTCTTTTGTTGAAGAATCGATCGTGTTTCGGAGACTTTTTCTTATGTTGTAAGAGGCTCCTGCAATTCCCTGCAACGGGTTACGGAGGTCGTGCCCAACCATGGCCGCAGTTTCTCCAATCGCAGCGAGGCTTTCCACCTGGTGAAGTTTCTTAGTACGTTCTTCTACAAGCGCTTCAAGGTGTTTGGAATAGTCATCAAGTTGCCGTTCGTGTTCTAGGCGTTTCATTTCAGAGGCTACATGAGCAGCCAAATTCTCAAGGAGCCTCTGATCTTGGCCTGAGAATGCGTTTGGTTGAGTGCGGTCGACAGTCAGCACTGCAACGGCCTGATTACCTATGACTACGGGGGTGGCTAGTTCTGACAGCATGGTCGGTGGGCCTTTCCAGTCTGGTCCCTTACGGTCGAAGTAGTTCGGCTCCTTCCTAGTGTCATCCACTCGGATCGATGTCATCTCACGAGCTGCCTTCGCTACAATCCCTGGACCTCCTAGTTTTACTGAGAACGAGCCTATCTCACCTCTGCTTCCCTTGATTACGAGCAGCCCGTCTTCGACCATGCTGAAGTCAGCGTAGTCGAATCCAAGGGTGAACTGCATTGTGTCGAGAGTATACTTCACTATCTCATCCATTCCCCTCGCAGAGGCAAGTCCCAACGCATGTTCATGTAGGGACCTCAACCTCTCCTCCATTCGCTTGCGATCGGTGATATTTTCAAAAACCGCAACAAAATTTCCCTTCGTCGGGCTAGACACAGAGATCGCCAAACTGATCCCCAAAGATTTCAAGTCAACTTCAAACCTCTCTGGCTTGCCCGTCAAAGCGACTCTCCCATAGATCTCAAACAACTCCGGGTTTTCCTCTTTGATCCCGGGAATCACCTCGGTGACTCTCTTGCCCACCACGCCTTCCAATCCAGTCAACAGACTGAATGCGCTATTAACATCAAGATACACAAAATCCACTGGACGGCCGTTGTCGTCAAGAATCATCTTGCAGTACGCGAACCCCTCCAACATACTCTGGAAAAGTGAACGGTAACGTTCCTCGCTCTTTCTCAGCTCCTCCTCCGACTGTTTGCGTTCAGTGATGTCTCTAGACACACCCAATACTGACGATACTTTTCCTTCAAGATCCATCACAGGGTTCAGACTAGTACTTATCCAGCTTTCTTTTCCTCCAGCAACCATTTTAGACTCGGAAATCTGACCCTTTCCTGTTTTGATTACCTCGTTCAAACGTTCCGCATACTCTGCCGCGATCTCTTTTGGAAAAAGATCGAAAATCGGTTTGCCTTGAATTTCTTCAGGTTCCTTTCCAAAAGGTCTGGCTGCAGATCGGTTTGCAGAGACGATCCTGTTTTTCCCATCTATCATGAAAATGGAGTCAGCCGCGTTCTCAACGAGAGTTCTATACTTCTCCTCAGAGGCTCGTAATGCTTCCTGCGCCCGCTTCTCCTCGGTGACGTCCTCGATCATGGCTACCGAATACATGGCGGTGCCTTCCCTATCGCGAATGAAGGACGCGGTCAGTTTTGCTGACAGAATCTCGCCATTCTTCCTGATATAGCGCTTCTCAATGCTGAAGCGCGGTATTTCTCCTCGAAGCATTTTCTCCGTAAGTTCGACCCCTAGTTTGATGTCCTCTGGATGAGTGATGTCGGTGAATTTGAGGGTCGTCAGTTCCTCCTCACGGTATCCGAGCATCGTGCAGAAGGTCTTGTTGGCTCTTGCGAAACGATAATCTGGGCGGACGAGGGCGATTCCCAATGGTCCTTCCTCGAAAATTTTGCGAAATCGTTCTTCGTTTTCTCGCAAAACTTCATCCATTTGCCTACTTTCAGTAATGTCACTAAAAACAAACTCAACTGCAGGTCTTCCTTGGTAGAAGATTTTCGATGCTCGAACTATGACCGGGATCTCCGAACCAACTCTCGTGATCAGGCTTACCTCATAAGGGGGGGCGTCTTCCCCGCGCAGCCTCTTGCCTACGTTTTCCTTGATCAAGCCTCTGAATCTCTCTGCCACCGCCTTCTCTATAGGGTCAAAGGAAGGCGATACGAGCTCTTTGTAAGTCCAACCCAACCTTTCAGTTGCAGCCCGGTTAACGTACTTCAAAATTCCGTCTTGGAGAATCCCAATGAAGTTTGGGGAATTCTCCACGATTGCCCGATACTTCTCCTCGCTCTCACGAAGCATCTCCTCCATTCGCATGCGTTCGGGAACGTCTCGATGCGATCTGTTTGTCGAATTCTTTCCTTTACTTTTCAAGGTTTACTTTCCCTTTCTTGTAGCTTGATCTTTGCCTCTTCAACGTAATCGAGAAGTGTTCCGCCCGGATTACCATAGAACGTTAAGTCAAGTTTGGCGTAGAACTTCTTGGCAATTGCTTTACAGATTGTCTCGGAACTTGGACGCCCAAAAGTTTTCTCTAGTGTAGATAACAGTGTTTCGAGTCTATGGGGGACTTCATCACTTGAAATGGAGTGGGCATTTTGTAGGTGAACATAAAGCGCATCGACAACTTCACGGCTAAGCAAAGTAGTTATGGTTTCGTCTATGGATTCGACCAAAGTTTCATTGAACTCTCTTTTGGGTACGGGCTTTTGCAACTCAATCAGCTGATGTTGACCTACGTATCAAAATCTGATCGATTCACTCCTCGATCTTCACTTTACCCCGCTTTACCACGACTTCTTCATTTGCTCTGATGAATACCACGAGGTCGCCATTGCATATCTTGAGTATCTCCCTGACAGGCTTCGGAATTGTAATTTGGGATTTTCCCGTAACTTTGGAGGTGCCTAATTGTTTCGTGGAAGCCATGATTCAAGGAATTACGGAATCCGAACATAGGTTACATGTTACTTAGGTCGGACCACTTCAGTTACTGTTCCAAGGCAAATGAGCCTTGGAATTGGCGGAGTGAGCTCCTTAGGGAGACTTTCATCAAAAGAGAGAAGAGAGAGCTCCGTCAGTAAATTTGTGATCTCGACGGGGCAGTCAATATAATTACTCTATACGCGAAGATTCCACACCTAGATTCCACCAGGCGACTATGTCCAATTGGCAGGGAACAAACCAGGAAAGAAACCCTTCGGACGTGACGGGCCACCAAGAGGCTACCCCAAAGACCAATCAGTCTACGCAGATCCGGAAAACTGGCGATACCCCCTCCACACGCCATGGCATGCAGGAGCTGCGCGACGCTATTTTGATGATTGGTCAAATCGGTCCAAGTACACAGAAGAAGAACGTGCTTACATTGATCGGCGAATCGATGAAGCTTTGAAAAGTTTCGAGAAGAGGACTGGAACCACTGCAAAACGGCCCATTCCAAAGCCACCTGCGGGCACGAGGGTTGACGATCTATCGTTGAAAGAGTTGCTTCAGCTCTTCTTGGGTACGGCGAGATCTAAACGGGCGGAGGAAATGGAAGATTCACTAGTATCAGTCTCAGGCATTGACAGTGATAAGGTATCTGGAAAGGTGAAACATTACACGATCCTCATTGATTTCAAACATCGCACAATTCAACACGACTGTGAGGACTGGCGCAAGAATATGGATTCCAAGAACATGTGCAAGCACCTAGGGAAGTTTATCCTACGTTTGGGCGAAGAGCGCGCAACCAGACTACTACGCGACATTCTGAAGAACAAGGACCAATGGAACTTCACCGCACCCTAGAACCGATCTAGGTCGCCGGGGTCCCCATATCAAATTGTTCGACAACACATTTCCTTGACGAATATTCGCGGTCAAAAAATGAATTATCGACATCCGAAATTAGGATCATGAACCTTGTACTCACGGTGCGAATGTTACAAAGTAACCTGTTGTCCCCACAAAACTAAGCCGCCCACCTCCTCGTCCAATCAGGCCAAAGGAACCAGCATCTTCATGATCTCAAAACCATGCTTCACCGTACCGAGCCTCCCTTTCGCCGCGTAGAACTCATTGAATCGCAAAGATCCATCCGAGCCAACTCCGGGACCAGTTATCATCAGCGGAACCGGATCGTCGGAGTGCCCCTTAACAACGCAAGGCGTCGAGTGGTCTGCAGTTACACAGAGCAACATTTCCTCGAGATTAGTTAGTTCCCCGAAGAACCCAGCGTCAATGTCCTCGATGGACCTCTTTTTACCTTCGAAATCACCATCATGACCTGGCTCATCAGGACCTTTCAAGTGAACGTAGACCAAGTCATGATTTTTCGTTAGCTCCAAAGCTTTTCGCGCCCTTTCCCGGTAACCATCCAAGGTTCGATCCGGCGGAAAGACCACAGTCTTCATACCTATCACTTTGGCAATGCCGAGTTCGACGGGCATATCTGCCAAGGCGATTGATCGTAACCCGAATTTCTCGTGAAGTTTCTTCACCCGTGGAATCTTCGTCCCAGCATCTCGCATCAGAATGAAATTCGCTGGAAGATCACCCCGCTCCCTTCTACGCATGTTCACAGGATGATCACGTAGAACATCATGCACGCGCGCCGCGAAATTGTTAAGGAGTTTTGCGGTTCGAACAGCGCCCTTGGTCCGTTTCAATGCTTTGCACTTGGGAATGGGGAGGGGGAGTTTCACGCCGGATTTGGCGATCGTTATCTTGCCCTTGCGAGCATATGCGGGGTCAAGGTTGGAAACCGCGTCGGAGAACTTACCATCTTGACCTCGAAGAACCAAAACACAACGGTGTCCGATCGTAGCTTTGAGCTCGAACTCGCAGAGCTCCCTCATCTTGGAGTCTTCGTTGATCGCTAGGGCCAGCTCCCTGGCTTCGTCGGTTGTAACGTTTCTGCCAGCTCGCCGATCTACTAACTGACCATCATTGACAGTTGCGAAGTTGCATCTTAGTGCCAGATTGCCATCGGCGAATCCGAGACTACTACCAAGAGCCTCAACTACGCCCCGCGACAGATCCAACCTTGACGGATCATAGCTTAGTAGCGAGAGAACCCCGGCATCACTTTCAGGCGCGATCCCTTTCTTAACAGTGTAGACTATCCCCATTGCACCTTTCGCGGTGAGCCTGTCAAGGTTCGGGGTTGCAGCTGCCTCTAATGGCGTTTTGTTTCCGTACTCTGGGACAGGTCGGTCTCCGACTCCATCTAAGATGACGTAAAGGATTGTTCTTGCCAACCTGCATCACACAGAGGAAGCTAGGGCTGACGTTCAGCATGTGAAACTTCAATCTTGCTGCCGGGTCCCTCCGAATTGTAGGCGAATCCGTGGCGTAATTGATTCAGCATATATGCTGATTAGAATTGAATGAGACGAGTGAGTAGGAGGTATTGGGTCGAGTGCGCATGGTCAAGAATAAAACCAAGATCGTCTGCACAATCGGACCTTCAACGTCTTCAAGACGCATGATTTGGCACCTGACGAAAGCAGGCATGAATGTTGCCAGACTAAATCTGTCTCACGGTACGACAAGAGAACACGCGGCAAGAATCCGTTGGATTCGCTCCGTCGCCCGCGACTTGAAAAGTCCAGTTGGCGTGCTCTGTGATCTTCCAGGTCCCAAGATTCGTGTTGGTCGCCTTAACCCCGACCCCGTCACCCTCAATCAAGGCGGCCTTGTAATTCTCACAGGCAGGCGGAAAATGGGAAGTCAGGGGATACTGCCCATTAGCCATCCAACCGTTTTACGCACATTGAGGAAAGGGGACTCAGTATCTCTGTCTGATGGAACGATTCGCCTCACAATCCAAGACACCAGATCAAGTGACATAGTTTGCCGCGTAATCAGAGGTGGCAATCTGTTTTCTGGGAAAGGTCTGAATTTGCCTGGAAAAAATCTCGGGTTACGCGCTTTGACACCAAAGGATATCGAATTATTGCGATTCGCTCTGCAAAACCACGCGGATTTCCTAGGAGTTTCTTTCGTAACAACGAGTAATGACATCGACAGGGCAAAGCGAATTGTGAAGGAGGCTGGAAGTCGCGCTTGGGTCATAGCAAAGATCGAAACACGGCAAGCGGTTGAGAACTTTGACGACATCGTGAAGAAGGCCAATGGTATCATGGTGGCCCGCGGGGATCTAGGAGTCGAAATGGATATTGAAGATGTTCCCATTCTTCAGAAGAAGATAATCGCTAAGGCTAATGCTGTTGGCAAGCCGGTCATAACGGCAACGCAAATGCTCGAGTCCATGGTCACCAACCCTACTCCTACGCGTGCCGAAGTAACGGACATCGCCAATGCAATAATTGATGGAACCGACGCTGTCATGTTATCCGAGGAGACCGCCGTGGGTCAGTACCCGCTAGAGGCGGTGGAAGTGATGGAGAGAGTTGCGGCAGCCACCGAAGCCACTCTTCCATATCGAGAGTTCTTAGAGGCTAGGCGACCTCTTGTGAAAAAAGTCCAAGATGCCATAAGCTTCTCCGCCTGCGAAGTTGCGTATGAGCTTGGGGCAAGTTGCATCGTGGCGCATACTCGAACCGGGACAACGGCGCACAGAGTATCCAAGTTCCGCTCCTCCGTCCCGATCATCGCATTGACTTACAGCGAATCAGTGATGAACAGACTCTCATTACTATGGGGATTATACCCACATAAGGTCGAGAGACTCTCGACAACGCGCGAGATATTCAGTGCAGCAAAGGCTGAGGCACGGGCGAGCAAAATCGCGGGTCGAGGCGACAGAATCGTTGTAGTATGTGGAGACCCATCAACACCCGGGGGAACAACAGACCTTCTGAGGGTACAGAGCGTTTGATGAATTCCAGAGGTAGGTTTATTCCAAGGACATCTCCAGAGTGTTATTGAGAAAAAGTAACCGATGAATTCCCGTTTCCATCCGGCCCTCTCGGCACAGTTTTGAGGTGGCAGCGACGACTCCGGGAAGAGAAGTGTCACTATATCAACAACTTCCCAACGGCAGGGTCAGATGCACTGCCTGCGCTCGCTACTGCAACATTCCCGAAGGCAAGATCGGATTGTGCGGCATACGGGGGAATGTAGAAGGAAAGCTGTGGCTGTTCGTCTATGGCAAAATCATCGCAGGCCACATAGACCCTATCGAGAAAAAGCCAGTAACACATTACATGCCCGGCACAAAGATCTTCTCAATCGCAACCACCGGTTGCAACTGGCTATGCCATTATTGTCAAAACTTCGACATCAGCCAGCGACGAAAGATTGAAGGGATCGACGTAACGCCTGAGAAAGTCGTTGAAATGACGAAGCGTTACCGCTGCCAAGGG
>Ga0209002_10000024_pt1 | contig 79855 bp, 66 predicted proteins | sample Rifsed16ft2_FD_184010 | JGI IMG/M metagenome (GOLD analysis project Ga0209002, IMG submission 184010) | Soil microbial communities from Rifle, Colorado, USA - sediment 16ft 2 (version 2) | ecosystem: Environmental > Terrestrial > Deep subsurface > Rock core/Sediment | place: Rifle, Colorado...
GTTTCCTTGGTGAGCGGAAGATGGAGGGTCACGACGTCCACCCGCGGCAACAGCTGGTCCAGCGGCACCAGCTCCACCTGCAGCTCCTTGGCGCGCGCCTCGGTCAAATACGGGTCATAGGCCAGCACCGGCATCCCAAAGGCGCGGGCCAGCGTCGCCACATGCGCCCCGATCCTTCCCAAGCCCACGATCCCCAGCGTCTTGCCCCTGAGCTCGGTACCCAGGAACCGCTGCCGGTCCCACTCGCCGCGGCGCATGCTGGCCTCCGCCCAGGGAATCTTCCGGACCAGCGCCAGAAGCAAGCCCACCGTGTGCTCGGCGGCGCTCACCGTGTTGCCGCCGGGGGCGTTGAAGACCGCGATCCCGCGCCGGGTGGCCTCTTCCACGTCGATGTTATCCACTCCGATGCCCGCGCGCCCGATCACCCGCAATTGCGGCGCCTGGGCCAGCATCTCGGCGGTCACCTTGGTCTCCGAGCGGACCAGCAGCGCCTGCGCCCGGGGTAGGGCCTCTGTGAGCTTGGCCGGGTTCTTGATCGCCTTCACCACGTCGAGTCCGGGCGCCTGCTCCAGCAGCGCCAGCCCCCCAGCGTCCACTTTGTCCGCTACCACCACGACCCGCGTCATCGCGCCGCCGCCTCCACTTCGGCCAGTACTCCCTGCACGCCGGCTACGGTGTGATCCCCCATGTGCCCGATCCGGATGGTGGATTCCTTGAGCGATCCGTAGCCGGAGCCGATGGTCCAGCCGCGCTCCCCCAATGCTTGCGCGATGGCCCGCCCGTTCTTCCGCTCAGGCACCTTGAGACACGAGATGGTCCAGGATCGCCGCCCCTCGGCGGGGAGATACGAGAAACCGAGGGCGCCGCCCGGCCCGGCCATCCACTGCTCCACCGCTTGCCGCATCGCGTCATGCCGGCGCCACCGCGCCTCCACGCCGCCCTCCGCGGCAATCCGCTTGAGCTGCGCGTCGAGCGCGTAATAAAACGATATCGCTGGTGTGTTGGTGGGTTGCATTTCCGCGGCCGCCTCGTCGAACGCCACCACATCCAGATACGCACCGCGCTCCGGAATCGTCTTGGCCCGCTCGAGCATCCGCTCGGACGCGACCCCCAGCGCGAGCCCCGGCGGCAGCGCCAGGGCCTTCTGCGACCCGGTCAACACGAAATCCAGTCCCCAAACGTCGGTTTCGACCGGGGACCCCGCAAGCGAGGTCACGGCATCTACCAACAGGAGCACGTCGGGATGCTGGCGCATCACCTGAGCCAGCGCTTCCAGGGGCGCCAGGGCGCCGGTGGACGTCTCCGAGTGCACCATCGTGACGGCGTCCACCTCGGAGCGCTGCAGGGCGTCGTGCAGCATGTCCGGCTCGACGGTCTGGCCCGGGGACACGTTGAGGCGGACCACGTCGCGCCCCGACGCGGCGACGATCGCGGCGAACCGCTCGCCGAACGCCCCGCTCACCAGCGACAGGGCCCGTTGCCGCACCCCCGACCGCACCGCCATCTCCATGAAGCCGGTCGCGGAGCAGGTGCCCACCAGCACCCGCCGCTGGCTGCGGAACAGCTGTTGCAGCGGCTGCACCATCCCCGCCAGCATCTCGCGCATCTCGCGGCCCCGATGCGGGATCATCGGGCGGGTGAGCGTGGCGAGGACGTCCGGGTGCACCTCCGTAGGACCCGGCAGGAAAAAGCGCCCGAAGGAGGGCGCCGTCATCTGCGCTGCGCCGGGGACGATGGCGCGCGTTGCTGAACCAACCCGACCGCGTCCGTGGTGGTGATGAGTTCCACGCCGCGCCGCCGCCACTGCCCCAGCAGCCGCTCGGCCTGCTTGGCGTCAATCGGCTTCATCGCGTCGGTGACCGCATAGAGTCGGGTGTGGGGCCGGCGTTGGAGCAGGCCCTCGATGGCGTACTTGTCGCACACGTCCAGGGCCACGCCGTACAGCACGATCCGCTCCGGATCCAGCTCCCGGACCACGGGCTCCACGTTGGGGTTGGTGAACACGTCGAACCAGTGTTTGTGGAACAAGATGTCGCCGTCGTGACGCCGAACCCGCTCGGTGAGCTCGGCTGCCGGCAGCGGCTCCGGCTCGATGACCAACGGATCGCTGAGCGCGGTTTCCTGGATCTTCCGCTGGCCCGCCGTGCCCCGCAGGCAATGCGGCGGAAACGTCTCCTTGAAGTCCGGCTGGTCCGATAGCTCGCGGTGCCCCGGCACATGGTCGTCCGCGCTGGCCACGATGCGGATCCCGTGCGCGTGCGCCGCGGAGGTGAGTTGCCCCAAATTGGGAAGGATTTGCTCAGCCTCCGGCACGTACAGCTTGCCGTCAGCGCGCATGAAATCGTATTGGGTGTCGACGTCCCAGAAAAGCAGGCCTGCCATGGTGTTGCGCTCCACTACCCGCCCGGAAAGGCGTTATCCGTTTTCCGTTGTCCGTTCTCCGAACACGGACAACGGATAACGGATAACGGACAACGGATAACGTGTAGCGGAAAGCTATGCGGAGGCGCGCCGGGCCGCCACGTTCGTCAAATGCACCGCGATCTCGTCGCACGAGTGCCGTCGCGAGCAGCGGGTGCAGTCGAACCACACCTTGAGGGGGAAGCGACTCTTCTCCACCGTGGTGAACCCCAGGCGGTGGAAGAAGCCGGGCACCCGGGTCAGCGCGAACACGTCGGCGAAGCCCAGCTCCGCCGCCCGATCGAGCAAGCGCTCGACGACGGCCAAGCCCACGCCCTGGCCCTGGGCCCGCGGCGACACCGCCAGCGCGATGACTTCCGCCAGCCCGGACGAGTACGGCTTCAGCGCGCCCATGCCGATCACCACACCGTGCTGGTCGGTGGCGACGCGGTAGTTCGCGATGTCCCGCTCCAGGTCGGCCGCGGTGCGGGGTAAGAGGTCGCCGGTCGCGATGTAGGGGCCCATGAGCTGCACCATCGCCGGGACATCGTCCAGCGTGGCGGCGCGGGTGGAAACGGTGACCTGGGCGGGAACCGGAAGCGCGGTCACAGGCAGCTCTCCAGCAGGTCCACGCCGCGCGCCAGCTCCTCGCTGGTGATGGTGAGTGGGGGCAGCAGCCGAATCACATTGGGACCGGCGGAGATCACCAGCAGGCCACGCTCCAGGGCACGCTCGACGACCGGCTGTGCCGCGTCCTTGAGCTCGATACCCCACATCAGGCCCCGGCCCCGCACCGCGACCACCGCGTCGTGACGCGCCGCCAGCGCCGCCAGGCGAGTCCCCAACCCCTCACCCTTCCTCCGCACGTCCGCCAGAAACGCGGGGTCGCCCAGCACGCCGAGCTGCGCCAGCGCCAGCGACGCCACGAAGGGGCCGCCGCCGAACGTGGTGGCGTGGTCGCCCGGCTGAATGGACCCGGCAACGGCTTCGTTCACCAGCACGGCGCCCATGGGCAGGCCGCCGCCCAGGCCCTTGGCGAGCGTCACCATGTCCGGCACCACACCGGTTTGCTGGTACGCGAACAGGGTGCCGGTGCGCCCCAGGCCACACTGGATCTCATCGAAGATCAGTGCCGCACCGGCTTCGGTGCACATCTCGCGAAGGTCCTGCAGCAGCGCCTCCGGCATGACGTGGACCCCGCTTTCCCCCTGCACCGGCTCGACGATTACCGCCGCCGTCCGCTGGGGCGAGATTGCGCGTTCCAGCTCCGCCTGGTGGTCGGGGTCCACGATGCGGATCGCCGGCACCAGCGGCACGAACGGCTGCCGGTACTGCGGCCGATCGGTCGCGGCCAGCGCGGCGAACGTCCGTCCGTGGAACGATCCCTTCAAGGCGACGATCTCCCGCTGCTCCGGCCCCGTCGCCGCCCGCCGCGCGAACTTGAAGGCGCCCTCGTTCGCCTCCGCGCCGGAATTGCAGAAGAACACGTGCGACGCGAACGACCGCTCCACCAGCTCGGCCGCCAGCTCCTCGCCCGGGATGGTCCGGTAGAGGTTGGAGGTGTGCAGCACGCCCGTCTCCGCGGCGCGCTCGATGGCCGCGCGCAGCACGGGATGGTTGTAGCCCAGCAGGTTGACCGAGATCCCCGCCACGAAATCCAGATACCGGGTGCCGTCGTCCGCGATGAGCTCGCACCCCTCGCCCGCGACGATGCACACCGGGAACCGCCGATAGATGGGCAGCAGTGCGTCCGCCGCGGGGCGCGCCGTGGCACTCACGCCGCCGCTCCCACCGCCGCGATCACGGTGCCACGGCTCGGATCGGTCAGCATGCCGACGTCCCCGATCCGGGTAGGCGTCCGACTCGCCGCGACCGCCGCCTTGAGCTTGGCAACCATCCCCCCCTCCACCACTCCACCGGCAATGAGGTCGTCGAGGTCGGCCGGGGTCACGGCGGCGAGCCGCTCCGCGCCGCGCATCACGCCCGGTACGTCCGACACGAACAACAGCTCAGCTGCGTCGAGCGCGTTGGCCACCGCTGCCGCCGCGTCGTCCGCGTTCACGTTCACGGCCATGCCGTCCGGCCCGACCGACACCGGGGCCAGCACCGGCGTGATGCCCCCCTCCAGCAGGCGATACAGGAACCCACGGTCCACGCCCGTCACGCGCCCCACCCGGCCCAGGCGTTCGGGATCCTGCAGCTCGACCGTGAGGCACCCGTCGCCGCCCGCCACACCCACCGCGTCCACGCCCCGCGCCCGCAGCGCGCGCACGATGGCGCTCCGGATGGGGCCGCACAGCACCATCTGGACCAGTTCCGCCACCTCGGGGGTGGTGACGCGGATGCCGTCCCGCATCTCCACCGGCAGGCCGAGCCGCTCCTGCCAGGCCGAGATTCGCCGCCCGCCCCCGTGGACGATCACCGCGGGTTGGGCGTGCTTCACGCCGGTGGCGAATCGATCCAGCCATGCCGCCTCTTCGATCTCGCCGCCGCCGACCTTGATGACGCGCACGCCTCTCAGCACGCCAGGCCCCGCGTCTCCGGGAATCCGCACATCACGTTCATGTTCTGGACCGCCTGCCCGGCGGCGCCCTTGACCAGGTTGTCGATCGCGCCGACCACCGTGAGCATCGGGCGCGAGACGTGCTTGACCGGCACCACGCCCAGGCCCAAGCGATTGCGGTAGATCACGTCCTTCAACGTGGGCAGAGCGCCCCGGAGCACCCGGATGCACGGCTCGTCGGCGTACGCCTCGAGCAGGATTGCCTCCGCCTCGGCGCGGCTCATCTCGCGCGTGAGCGGCACGTGAATGGTGGCCAGGATCCCGCGGCGGACCGGCAGGAGATGGGGCGTGAACACCACGTCCACCTCGCCCACCACGGCCGTGAGCTGCCGGGTGATCTCGGGCAGATGGCGGTGCTCGTTGCCCACGCTGTAGGCCCGGAAATCTTCCGCCACCTCGCCGAACAGCAGGTCGCGCCGCAGGTTCCGGCCCGCGCCCGAGACGCCCGACGCGGCGTCAATGATGAGCGGGCGGGTGGTGTCGATCACCCCAGCCCGCGCCAAGGGCAGCACCGACAGGACGGCGGCCGTGGGATAACAACCGGGGTTCGCGACCACGTCCGCCTCGGGCAGCGCGTGGCGATAGACCTCGGTGAGGCCGTACACGGCCCGATCCGACAGCCGGAGGTCTGCCGACAGGTCCACCACCCGCGCGCCCGCCGCTTCGGCCCGGGCCACCACCGGCGCGGACACGCCGTGAGGCAAACAGCTGAACACCAAGCGCGCGTCGTCCCAACGCGCCTCGGCCTGGGCCAGCGGAATCAGGTCGTGGCCGTCGAGCCGCGGTTCGCTCTCCGAGGTGGCGAAGGCCAGCGCCACATCGGGGTGTCCGTCCAGCAGGCCGACCAGCTCGCGGCCCACGTACCCGGACGCCCCCAGTACGGCCACCGGCGTGGCTGCATTCTTATACATTAGACGGTAATAATATACAGAACCGCCCTGCGGACAAGAGGCAGGGGGAGAGGACGGCGTAAGGGGTGAGGGGTAAGGGGGGCCCCGCTCACCCCTCACCCCTCACGCAGTCGGTCCTTCCCGCCGCTACCGGACCCGCTCCAGCCGGGGATTCTCCCGGTACTCGCGGCCCGTCTTGGCGCAGGGCTTCCCCTCCACCTGCACCACGTCTGCGGTGAAGTCGAAGCGCCCGCCGCCCCGGAACAGCGAGGACCCGACGCCGTAGGCGTCCACCGGGACGCCCAGCTCCTCGAAGTGGCGGATCTTCTCGACGTCGAAGCCGCCGGACACCACGATCTTCACGTGCTGGAAGCCTTCGCGGTCCAGGGCCCGCCGCACGTTCAGCACCAGCTGCGGGTTGACGCCGGTGGGGTGGAAGTGCCCCATCTGGGGGATGATGGACTGGTCCACCATGGTTTCGGAGGTATCCAGCCGGACGCCGTACAGCCGGGGCCCGAGCGCCCGCGCCACGGCCAGCGACGTCGCGACGGAATCGTTGTCGAAATCCACCAGCGTGATCAGCCGCACGTGCTCCGGCATGTACTGGGCGAACTTCTTGGAGGCGAGTACGGTGTCACCGTCATAGGCGGCGATGATGGCGTGGGGCACGGTCCCGATCCCCTCACTACCCCACCAGGAGGCCTGCGCGTCGGTGGAGACACCGATGGCGCCTGCGATGTGCGCCGCGTAGCCGTCGCCGGTCTGCACCAGCCAGTGGTCGTGGCGCGCCGGGAAGAACATCACTTCCTTGGGGCGGGCCGCCTCCACCACTAGCCGGGTGTTGGTCCCCACCCGTGTGCGTCGCGCCAGCACGCCGAGGTACAGGGTCTCGAGATGAGCGATGGCGTCGTACGGCCCCTCGATGGTGAGCACCGTCTCCCAGGGGCGGATCTCATCCCCGTCGTACAAGGCGTGGACCTCGAGCTCGGGCCACTCGACGGCGCAGAGCTTGAGGATGGCGATGGCTTCGTCGATGCCGCCCAGGTACGCGCGCGCCTTGCCGAACACCTGCATCAGCACGCTGGGCCGGTGACCGTCGGCGAGCAGCACTTCCCGAGCGCGCACGAAGTACTTGTCCGAGTAGTAGCCCTGCCGCATGCGCTCGACGGGCAGGTTGAAGATGGCGGGATCGAGCCGCGGGCGGCGCGCCACTCAGCCCAACTCCTCGCGAACGGTGTACCGGAGCGCGCGGCGCCGGAGCCAGCGCACGCCGAACGCGTCGCGGAGGGCGGCCAGCGCCCGGTTCCGGGCCGTGTACTTGCTCCGGCCCGAGCGGCGGGCCCGGTGAGACACCGGCACCTCCACCACGAGACCGCCCTGGAATCGGATCAGCGTGGGCAGGAAGCGATGCATGCCGTCGAACTGGGGAAGGGCGTTGAGAACGTCGCGGCGTGCCGCCTTGAGCGAGCACCCGGTGTCTCGCACCCGGTCCCTGGTGATCCAGTTTCGGATCGTGTTGGCAATGCGGCTCTGAGCCCGTTTCCAGCGCGAGTCCCGCCGCCGGACCCGGTAGCCCGCGGCGGCGGCCAGACGGGGATCCGCCTGCAGGCGGTCGAGCAACGCGGGGATGTCGGCCGGATCGTTCTGGCCGTCGGCATCCAGCATCACCACCACGTCTCCTCGGGCTGCGGCCCAGCCGGCTGCGAGGGCGGCGCTCTGGCCGCTCCGCTGCCGAAACGCGATCACCCGCAACGCCGGCCGGTCGCGGCGCTGGCGCGACAGCTCGTCGAGCGACCCGTCGGTCGAGCCATCGTCCACGGCGATGATCTCAAAGCGACGGTTCCCCAGGGCGGCACCCAGCTCGTCGAGGAGCGGCACCAGGTTGTCCCGCTCGTTGAACACCGGCAACACGACCGAGAGCATCACGGAAGACTCGGGCATGCGGCGGGAACGTATCTGCCGACTCACGACTGAGCAAGTTCGGCGGACGGTTCTCAGTCGTCAGTTCTCGGTCGTCGGTGGACGCGGCGCCCACGGAGAACCGACCACCGAGAACCGATAACGTCTCCTCGTTGACTTTCTCTCCCGCGGTCATTAACTCGCCCACCTCACGCCACATCGAGGCGCGCCATGTCGGACCTCTTCACTCGCCGTGATTTCGTAGGCACCGCCACCGGGATGGCGGCCGGGGCCGTGCTCGGTGCCACCCCTGCCGGCCGGCCCACTGCGTCCGCCATCATCGGCCGGCCCGCGGGGCGCAACGTGGTGGTCGCGTCGTCGAACGGTCTGCGTGCGGGAGAGCGAGCCGGCCAGCTGCTGGCGCAGGGCGTGGACACGCTGGATGCGGGGATCGAAGGCGTGAAGATCCAGGAGCTGGACCCGGAGGACAGCTCCGTCGGCTACGGCGGCTTGCCCAACGAGGACGGCGTGGTGCAGCTCGACGCCTCGTGCATGCACGGACCCACCAGGCGAGCGGGCGCGGTGGCCGCGCTCGAGGGTATCAAGACGCCGAGCGAAGTGGCCAAGTGTGTCCTGCTGTACACCAACCACATCCTGCTGGTGGGCGAGGGCGCCAAGCGGTTCGCGCTGTCTTACGGCTTCAAGGACGAGAACTTGCTCACCGACAAGTCTCGCGAGGCCTGGCTCCGCTGGCGGGCCAACCGCGGGGCGGCGGACGACTGGCTCGACGTGCCCGCGGACGCGAACCTGGTGGCCCGCCCCACGGGCACCATCAACTGCAACGTGGTGAACGCGAAAGGCGAGATCTCCTCCGTGACCACCACCAGCGGCCTGGCATGGAAAATTCCGGGCCGCGTGGGCGACTCGCCTCTGATCGGGGCGGGCCAATACACCGACAACGACGTGGGAGCGGCCGGCTCCACCGGCCGCGGGGAATCGAACATCAAGGTATGTGGGGCATTCCTCACCGTGGAGTTCATGCGCCGGGGCATGAAGCCGACCGACGCGTGCCTCGAAACCCTGAAGCGCGTGATCACGATGACCGAGCCGCGGTTGCTGGACGAGCAGGGCCAGCCGAGGTTCGGCCTCACGTTCTACGCTGTCAACAAGAACGGCGAGTTCGGCTCGGCGTCGTTCTTCTCGGGAGACCGCTACGCGGCATGGGAGGAAGACCGGGCCGCCCTGCACGATTGCGCCTACCTGTACGAGCGCCGGCGCCGCGGCTCGTGAGACCCGCGTGGTGCCTGGTGGTGGCGCTGGTGGCAGCCCGCTCAGGGCTGGCGCAGGAGTCGCCGCAGGAGTCGCCGTTCCGGAGTTACACCTGGACGGACGTCGCATACCCCAAGGTCTTCTACACCCTGCGTGATGGGCTCACGGTGGGCGGCTACTACGCCTACCTCTCCCCCCTGGGGTTCGCCGATTGGGACCGTCCACCGGCGTACCGGGCCTCGTTCTCCGTCAGCGGGCAGGCGTCCACGTCGGGCAGCCGCGAGATCGCCCTCGAGGCACGGGTTCCCGATCTGTCCCGCGGCTGGCGCCTGGTGGGCACCTTCAGCGCGCGGCGCCGCGCCAGAGAGAACTATTACGGCATAGGCAACCAGGTCACGGTGGACGCGGCCAACGTCACCGACGCCCAGCCACACTACTACCAGTCGCTCAACCTCCGGTACGCGGCGCGCGGCGAGATCCAGCGCCAGATCCTGGGCCCGCTCCGCGTCCTCGCCGGCATCCACGCCGAGCGGTGGCGCATCGACACGCTCCCGGGACCGGGCCAGCTACGGGCGGACCTCGCGGCGGCCGCCGATCCCACCATCGCCCGCTCCACCGCCGATGTCTCGGCGCGGGCGGGCCTGGTCTTCGACCTGCGCGACAGCGAACCCACGCCGCGGCGCGGCGCGTTGATCGAGGTCATCTACTCGGTCGCCGACACGTCGGTGGCCGGAGACCTGAGCTATACCCGCACCACCGTGAGCGCGGCGGGCTACCTGCCCATCGGCCCCCAGGTCGTGGTGGCCGGTCGCGTGGTGGGCGAGAGCATGGACGGCACGCCGCGGCTGGGGTCGTACTACCGGATCGAGGCCAGCGATCGGCCGTACGAAGGCGTAGGGGGGCCCGCGTCCCACCGGGGGTTGGAGGAGCACCGCCTCCTGGGTCGCAACAAGCTCTTCGCCAACCTCGACGTGCGGTACGACGCCTACGCCGTGCCGACGCTGGTACGCGCCACCCTCGTGGCATTCCTGGATGCGGGGCGCGTGTTCGAGCCGGAGCCGTTCAGGCTCACCACTGAGGGTCTCCAAGTCGGTGGCGGCGCGGGGCTGTTCCTGCAGTTCGGGCGGGCGGGCATTCTAGGCACGACGGTGGGGGTGGGCCCGGATGGGCTGGTGCTGCAGGCGCACACGAGGTGGACGTACTAACTGTGAGACGTGAGGGGTGAGAAGTGGGAGCGTGCGTGCGACCGTCTCACCTCTCAACTCTTACGTCTGCCTCCCGCCCGCGGCTCAGGCTCGGGCAGTCGCAGTTGGCCTATCGACAAACAGGCTCACGAGTTGTACTGTCGTGAGTGATGACTCACCCTCCAGGCGGCAAGGACCCGGAACCCGCGACCGGTCGGCGCCGGGACCCCAAGGGTACCCGAGACCGGCTGGTCCGCGCCGCGCTGGAGCTGTTCACCACGCAGGGCTACCATGTGAGCACGACCCCGGAGATCGCGGCCAAAGCGGGTGTGGCCGAAGGAACCATCTACCGGCATTTCGCCAGCAAGGAGCAGCTGCTGAACGAGGTGTACCGCGCGGGGGTTCGAGTGTTCACCACCATCGTGCGGGACACGCCGGCGGGACTCCCCTGCGCCGAGCGTTTGGAGCGCATCGCCACGGGCTGGCGAGAGGTGGCCGCCCGGAATCCGCACGCGGCGCGGTTGGTGTTCGTGAGTCGGGTGCGGAGCTTGCTGGACCCCAGGAGCCGTGACGCGGCGAAGGAGCTGCGGGACGAAGTCGAGAAGCTGATTGCGTCCGGCAAGGCGGCGGGCCTGGTGCGGCCCGGGGCGGTGGAGGTATGGGCCGATATCTGGCTCCAGATCATTGGCCTGATGCTGGAGCGCGTGGCCAACAAGGAGTGGACGCCGGATCAGGCCGCGCCCCGGCTGGCGGTGGAGAGCGCGTGGGCCGCCATTGCGGCGGCGAGCGCGCTCAGCGAGCCGTCACCGATGTCTCCGCCAACACCACCCCCAGAGCATCCGGCACCAAGCGGGTAGGCTTCGCCGGCAGCGCACGTCGCAGGACCGTCGCCGCGCGCGCCTCGACCTCAACCTCGAAGGACTCGCGCCCTCCGGTTTCCAGCTCGATGGCCACGGGGAGCCGCACCCGGTAGAAGCCCCAGGCAGGGGCCTGCGTCTGCTTGATCTCCAGGGACAGCTCACCACCCTCATAGCCCCACGTGAGGTCGAGCCTGGGGTACCCGGGTTGCAGCAGCCACTGCTGGAAGAACCAGTCCAGCGGTCGCCCCGCGAAGCGCTCCATGACCCCGGCGAGGTCCGCCGAGAGCGCCGTGGAATCCCGGAACGTCGAGTAGTACGCCCGGATGCCGGCGAAAAACGCAGAGTCGCCGACCTCGCGCCGAAGCATGTGCAGCACCCACGCGCCCTTGGGGTAGTTGTTCTCGTTGAGCAGCCGGGAGACGGTCTTCTCCGCTGTATCGATGATGGGGCGCTCCACCACGTCCGACGCCATGTAGACGCGGCGGTTACGCTCCATCGCCTCCCGGAAGCGATCCGGTTCCTGCACCAGTTCGTAGAACAACGGCCCGAAGTAGCTGGCGAACCCTTCGGACAGCCACAAGTGATGCCAGTCCCGCGCGGTCACGGCGTCCCCGAACCACTGGTGGGCGGTCTCGTGGGCCACGAGGTCTTCGGACATGGTGCGGCCCACATACGGGGACTCGGCATAGAAGATGGCCGAGCTGTTCTCCATGCCGCCGAAGCGGGTGGCGGACTCCACGTGCGCCAGCTTGGAATAGGGGAAGGCGCCGATAAGCTGGGTGTACGCGTCCACCATCAGGGTGGCGCGCCGGAAGGGCCCCTGGACCGCAAAGGCCGAGTCCTCCGGGAAGGTCCACAGCGATTGCGGGACGGCGGTGAGCGTGGGCAGGGCGGTGACCGCCAGGCGCCCAGCGCCAACCACCATGGTGTAGGTCGGGATCGGGCGAGCGGACCTCCAGCGCCATCGGGTGCGCTGGTGGGGAAGCGTGTCCACTCCCTCGAGCCTCCCGTTGGCCACCGCGCGCCACGTCGGCGGCACCTCCACGGAGAACGCCACGGTCGCCTTGTCGCTGGGGTGATCGTCGCAGGGGAACCAGAAGTGTGCCCGATCAGGCCAATTGTCGGCGAAGACGGTGGGCTCCCCGTAATAGTTGGTTCGCAGGTACAAGCCGTCCCGCGGCCGGCCCCGGTAGTGGACGGTGACGGCGAGCGTGTCGCCCGGGTCTCCCCACAACGGCACGCTCAGGACCCAACCTCTTGCGGCGCGCCGGCGCTGCCACCCGCCGTCCGCGCTCGGGCCTATGCGGCCCGTCGCGGCAGCGGGAATACGGCCGGCCGGCCCGGTGATGGAATCCACCACCAGGACGCTGTCGAAGTCGAGTTCCAGCGGCCCGTCCCCGCCCGTGATGACGTAGCGAACCATGGCCTTCGCCCGGATGTCCTGGGCGGAGTCGCCGAGCGTGAGCGCGATCTCGTAGTGCAGCACGTCCGCCTCGGGACGCGTGACGTCCTCGGCCACGGCCAACGGGCCGGCGGCCTGCTGCAGCAGCAGCATGACACTTACGATCACCCCTTACCCCTCCCCTGCAACTTGCCACCGTCTCATCGCAACGCCTCCCCAGTGAGCGATGTCCGTTATCAGTTGTCGGTTATCGGTTATCGGTTATCCGCAATCTGCCCAATGCCGGTGCACGCACGGGGGGAAAACCGACGACCGAGAACTGACAACCGATAACGCTGCCCATCACCTCGCGTACGTCACGCGGTAGATCCGCCCGCCCTCGTCGTCGGAGATCAGCAGCGAACCGTCCGGCAGTCCAAGCACATCCACCGGCCGCCCCCAGCCGGTGCCCGCCACCCGGTTGACCGCGCCGCGGCGACCTTCCAGCCACCCCGACACGAACGACAGTGGCTCTCCTACGGGGCGACCGTTCTCGATGTCCACGCGCACCACTTCGTAGCCGATCGGCACCGAACGGTTCCAGGACCCGTGCAACGCGATAAATAGGTCGCCCCGGTACTCCGCGGGAAACATCTCGCCCTGGTAGAAGGCCAACCCCAGAGGGGCCGCGTGCGCCGGCAACACGACGGCCGGCCCGATTGCCTCGGCGCATCGGGCGGCGGTCCGCTGGTATTCGGGATTCGGCTGATTCGGCAGATAGCAGAACGGCCACCCGTAGAAGCCCCCCTCCCGCAGGATGTTCACGCGGTCCGGCGGAAGATCGTCCCCCAGGTTGTCCCGGTCGTTGTTGGTGGCCCAGATCTCGCCGGTCGTGGCGTGGAGCGCGAGACCCACCGAGTTGCGGAGTCCCGTCGCGAACAGGGTCTGGTTCGACCCGTCCAGCCGGTACCGCACCACCGCCGCGCGACGCGGATCCATCTCGTCGCAGATGTTGCAGCTCGAGCCCACGGAGACGAAGAGGTGGTCGCGCTGAAACAGGATGGTGCGGGTGAAGTGCCCGCCGTCCGCCGGCAGGTTCGCCACCACGATCGTGGGGCTCGCACCCGGCCGGTCGAACCGCACCACTCGGTGGCTCTCCGCCACGTGCAGGGTGTCGCCGCGGAAGGCGAGTCCATGCGGCAGCTCGAGCCCGTCGGCCACCGTGACGACGCGGTCGGCCGTGCCATTCCCATCCGGGTCGCCGACCCGCACCACGCGGCCCGCCTCGGTCAGCGTCGCATACACGCCCCCGTCCGGCCCCAGCGCCATGAGCCGCACGCCGGGCAGGTCCTCCGCATACACCGCAATGCTGAACCCGCGCGGCAGCGTGAGCGCGTGTCCTTCGAGCGGCTGCTGGACGTAGCCGGCAGGCGGACCATCCCGGCCAGAGTTGCCGGCCTGCTCCGTGCCACAGGCGGCAAGGGTGCCAACGAGCGCCGCGCGCGCGAGACTGCAGCGCGCGAAGAGACGCACCCGCCCGGCCTGGGCCCTCACCACGCGCTCACGCATACACGCCCTGAATCGCGCTTTCCGGTGACGGCATGTTCGTTTGCCGACTCAGCAGCGCTTCTTCCGCCGCCCGATCAACCTCGGCGGCCACTTCGGCCTCCACAGACTCGAGCTCGGCCCCGGTGAGGCCGTCCTGCTTCAGGTACTCCTCGTACAACCCGATCGGATCGCGCTTGCCCCAGTGGGCGAACAGCTCGGGCAGCAGGACCACCCGAGCCTCCTGCTCGTCGTGCGTCGCGTGCCCGCCCATGCGGAAGGTCTCGGCGGAGAGGATGACGGGCCCCTCACCGGCGCGGCACCCATCGGCAGCGAGCCGGGTGGCGGCATAGGCGTCGAGCACGTTGTTGCCGTCGAACGCCCAGCCGGCGCAGCCGTAGGCCTGGTGCAGCTGCTCGAACGTGCCGGGCAGGTGGGCCTGTTCCACCCGGGTGCCCAGCGCCACCTGGTTGTTCTGGACGATGAAGATGGCGGGGAGCTTCATGACCGCGGCGAAGTTCAGCGCTTCGTGCGTGGGCCCCGACTTCACCGACCCATCACCGATCCACGTCAGCGCGACGTGGCGCTCGCCCCGCAGCACGAACGACAGCGCGATCCCCGCCGTGACCGGCGGCATGTTGCCGATATTGGAGATGGGCTGGAGCACGCGATGGCGCAGGCTGCCCACGTGCCCATCACGCCCCCTGGACGGCGAATCGTACGTGCCGAGGTACCCCCGCAGCATGTCGGCGACGGGCATCCCCATCTCGCTGCACGCGCCGGCGTTCCGAATCATGGGAGCGACGATGTCGTGGGCGCGGTCCAGTGCATGCACCGGCCCCACCGTGGCAGCCTCTTCCCCGGTCCCCAGCCAGGCCTTGGAGATCACCCCCTGGCGGACCCAACGCTTGAGCATGATGTCGTGCAGCCGGGTGCGCACCAGCCCCGCATAGAGCGCGAGCTTGGTCTCCCGGCTCAACCCGTCTACGACCTTGCCCCGCCCCGCGTCCTGGGACCAGGCCTCCGGATACGCACGCACCAGGGCGGGATCCGGCTTCCAGTCGACGTATTCAGGCGGATCAAACGCGGGGAACCGCTTCATGGGCTGGCGGCGGGGCTACGGTGCGGGGTCACCGCAGAGAACGCAGAGGGCGCAGAGAACCGCAGAGAAACACAAGGCGATCGGTCAAGAGCCTTTCAGGGTTCCCTCTGCGTTCTCCGCGTTCTCTGCGCCCTCTGCGGTGAACGACGACGACCCTCGCATGACGACGCGGCTGGGGTCACTGCAAGAGGGATCTCAGGGCCGCCGCGCGAGCGGCATCCAGCGTGTCGAGCAGCGCTAGCCCGAATTGCCGCGCGTCGGGGTAGCGGTTGTCGGGGTTGGCCTCCATGGACTGCCTCAGGACCTTCTCCAGCTTGGGTGACAGGTCGGCCCGGTACTGCCGCAGCGGGATGGGTTCCCCCCGAAGCCGCGCGATCATCATTTCCTGGGCGTTGCGCCCCTGGAACGGCAACTTGCCGGTGAACATCTCGAAGGCCACGATCCCCAGAGCGTAGATGTCGCTTCGGGCATCCAGCGTCTTGCCGCGGATCTGCTCCGGGCTCATGAACTCCGGCGTCCCCAGGATGATGCCAGTGGCGGTGAGCTTGGCGAGCCCCGAGCCGGCGCGGCTTTCCTTGGCCAGGCCGAAGTCCATCACCACGGCCTGGTCACCCGATGGCCCCGGGACCAGCATGATGTTCTCAGGCTTCAGATCGCGGTGGACGATGTGCAGCTGGTGGGCGTGGTGCAGGCCGGCGCAGGCTTGCACCAGGAGGGGAACCGCCACCTCGGGCGACATGGGGCCCACCTTGACCTCGCGGTCCGACAGCAGCTCGCCCTTGAGGTAAGGCATCACCAGGTAGATGAGGCCGTCCTCGGTCTCGCCCAGCCGGAGGATACGGCACGCGTTGGGGTGCTCCAGCCGCATGGCCAGTCCGGCCTCGCGACGCAACCGCTCCACGGAACTGTGATCCGCCCCGAGCTTGGGGCTTAAGACCTTGATGGCCACCGACTCGCCGCTGCTGAGCTCGCGCGCCTCGTAGACGTACGACATTCCGCCTTCACCCAGCTTGCGCTGGATTTCGTAGCGGGCGTCGAGGATCTGGTTGGAGAGCGTGCCGGCGCGGTCCAGGGCGGGCGACGCTTTGGGGGTGACGGCTTTGCGCACGGACGTCTTCGACTCGGGGGTCGGTGGAGCCGCCGGCGCGGCCCGCGCTCCCGCCACTTCGATCAGCGGGCTGCCATCCTTGGGACAGAAGCGCGCGTCACCCTCGAACGTGCTCCCGCAGCGCGGGCATCGGCGGACGCTCATCGGCGGACCAAGTTACGCCCATCGTGCTTGGCGCGGTAGAGCGCCTGATCCGCCGCGGCCAGCAGATTGTCCACGGTCTGGCCCGGCGCGGCCGGAAACGTCGCTACGCCGATCGAGACCGTCAGCGCGAGCGGCGCCAGCCCGGTGCTGAAGTCGTACTGTTCCACGCGGACCCGCAGCCGCTCGGCGAAGCTCACGCCGCCGTCCGTGGCGGTGTTGGGCAGCAGGACCACGAACTCTTCGCCGCCGTAGCGCGCCACCAGGTCCACCGAGCGCACCTCGCGGCGCAACAGCTCCCCCATCTGCCGCAGCACCGCGTCGCCCACCAGGTGGCCGAACGTGTCGTTCACGGCTTTGAACCGGTCCAGGTCGATCATCAGGATGGTCACTGGGAAGCCGTAGCGCCGGGCCCGATCCAGCTCCTGCTCGAGCTTCTCGATCAGGGCGCGCCGGTTGAGGCACCCCGTCAGCGCATCCGTGCTGGCCAAGAGCTCGAAGCGCCGCTTGTCGGACAGCGTGGCCTCGAAATCGTAGGCCTTCTCGATGGCGCTCACCGCCGCTTTGATCACGGTCTCCGCGAAGGCGGCGTCGTTCTCGGTGAGCAGCGGCTTCCCCGCCGTGGTCCGCAGGAAACAGACGCCCGCCTGCCGGCCCCGGACCTCGAACGGCACCGCGATCACGGAGCGGGTGGCGACCTGGATGCCCTCGCGACGCCACGCCTCCCGGACCTGGTGGTACAGCGGATCGGCCGCCACGTCCGAGACCAGCACCGGGCGACCGGTGGCCAGCGCGTGCCGGATCTCCGGATACCGGCCCAGGTCCACTTCGAGGTTGCGCAGCGTCGGATCATCGTAGGCCGCGACCACGACACCGCGATCGGCGTCGCTGCCGGCCAGCACGATCGAGCACCGCGAGATGTTCAACACGCGGGCCACGCGGCGCGCCAGTACGTGGTAGATCTCGTCGGGGCGCAGCGTATCGGTCACTTCCTGGAGGATGTCCACGGTCTGCGCCTGGGTGCGGGCCTCGCGCCGGGCCCGCTGCAGCTCGCGTCCGGCGCGCACGTGCGCCTGCACCCGGGCCAGCATTTCGCGCATCCGGAAGGGCTTCGCCACGAAATCCGACGCGCCCAGGCCCAGCGAGCGGACCGCCGCCTCCTCGGGCGGCATGGACGAGACCATCAGCACCGGCAGATCGCGCCAGCGCGCGTCTTGCTTCACGCGCTCCAGCAACTGCAGGCCGTCCACCTTGGGCATCATGATGTCGAGCATCAGGAGGTCGGGGGCGGCTTGCTCGAGCCGCGTCAGGAGATGCTCCCCCCCGGGCACCGGGATCACCTCGTACCCGTTGTCGCGGAGGATCAGCTCGAGCGTGTGCAGCAGCGCGGGATCGTCGTCCGCCACCATGATCCGTCCGGCGGTCCCCACGGCGGTCATCGGCGTCCGCCCGAGGCAGTCAGCTGGGCCAGCACGGCCGAGTCGGCGTTGCCGCCGCTCACCACCAGCACGATGGGGCCCGTGGGCCGGAGTGCTCCGCAGCGGACCGCGGCCGTGGTGACCGCGCCCGAGGGCTCGACCACCAGCTGCTTCTCCACGTTGAGCCACCGCGTGGCCTCCGCGATCGCGGCCTCGGAGACCAGCACCGGCTCCGCCCGTCCTTGAAGGATGGCGAAGTTGAGCTTGCCGACCGACAAGGGCAGCAGGCCGTCGGCGATGCTGGCGGTGCGTTCCAGCCGAACGATGTGTCCGGCCGCGAGCGCCGCGGCCAGGGCCGCGGAGCCTTCCGGCTCGACCGTGGCCAGCCGCGTGGCCGGCTTGAGCGCCGCCAGAGCGACCGCGACACCGGCGGCGAGCCCGCCCCCACCCACCGGTGTCGCCACCCACTCCACCTCGGGCAACTGCTCCAGGATCTCCACCGCGACCGTCGCCTGCCCGGCAATCACGTCGGGATGGTCGAACGGCGGAATGACCGTGAGCCCTTCGGACACCGCCAGCTCCATGGCGCGCCGGTAGCGATCCTCCGACGTACGGCCCGCGAACACCACTTCACCGCCCCAGCGTTGGACGCCCTCGACCTTGGTCCGGGGCGCGGTCTCGGGCATCACGATCACCGCGCGTAGCCCAAGGCGCTGCGCCGCGAAAGCCACCGCCTGTCCGTGGTTGCCGCTGGAGTAGGTGATGACGCCGCGGGCTCGCTGTTCGGGGGCCAACCGCCGAACCGCGGTCCAGGCCCCGCGCGTCTTGAATGCCCCCGTGGGCTGCTGGCTCTCCAGCTTGAGGTACACCGGGACGCCGGCGTGCTGGGACAGCTCGGGGACGGAGACCAGCGGCGTGCGCACGGCGACACCCACGAGGCCCACGGCCGCCTCGCGGATGGAGTCCAGGGTGACGGTCACTCCAGCTCGATCTCCCGCTGATCCTGGCCCTCGGCGATCACGGTCGGCCCAGCGTCGTCGGTGGGCTCCTCGTCGCCGCCTTCCTCTTCCTTCACCACGCGGGCCACGTCCACCACGGTGTCCCCGGGGTCCAGATTCATGACCTTGACGCCCTGCGTGTTGCGTCCGATCACGCGGATGCCGTCCACCGGCACGCGGATGATCACGCCGTGGCGGGTCATCAGCATCAGCTCGTCTTCCGGCAGCACTTCCTTGAGCGCCACGATGTCGCCGGTCCTGTCCGTGTGCTTGAGGGTGATGATCCCCTTGCCGCCCCGGTGCTGAATCCGGTACTCGGACAGCTCCGACCGCTTGCCCAGCCCCTTCTCGCTCACCACCAAGAGTGTGGCGTCGCGGCGGATGACCACCATGCCGATCACGCGGTCGTCACCCTCCAGTTCGATGCCACGCACCCCAGTGGTGGCCCGGCCCATTTCCCGGGCGTCCTTCTCACTGAACCGGATGCTCATGCCGTGGCGAGTCGCCAGCACGATGTCGTTGCTGCCGTCCGTGACTTGGACATCGATCAGCTCGTCCTTGCCCTCGATGTTGATTGCGTTGATGCCGCTGGCGCGCGGATTGCCGTACGCCGAGAGCACCGTCCTCTTCACGGTGCCGGCGGCGGTAGCGAACATCAGGTACTGGGTGTCGCTGAACTCCCGCACCGGCACGAACGCGGCGATCTGCTCTCCCGGCTGGATCTGAATCAGGTTGATGATGGGCTTGCCCCGCGCCGCCCGCCCGTGCTGCGGGATGTCGTACACCTTGAGCCAGTACACCTGGCCGTTGTGGGTGAAGAACAGCACGTAGTCATGGGTCGAGGCCACGAACAGGTGCTCCACCCAGTCGTCTTCCTTGGTGCCCATCCCGTTCAAGCCCCGCCCGCCGCGCCGCTGCCGCTTGTAGGTGGTCACCGGCGTGCGCTTGATGTAGCCCGCGTGGGACACCGTGATCACCATGTCCTCTTCGGCAATCAAGTCTTCCACGGAGAACTCGCCCTGGTCGGCCACGATGTCCGTTCGTCGGTCATCGCCGAACTTCTTGACCAGGTCTTCCAGCTCCGACTTCAGGATGTCCATGCGCTTCGGCTTGGAGGCGAGAATGGCCTTCAGCTCCCTGATGACCTTCTTCACTTCCTTCAGCTCCTCTTCGAGCTTGTCCACCTCGAGCGCCGTGAGCCGAGCCAGCCGCATGTCCAGAATCGCCTTGCTCTGTTTCTCGGTGAGCTCGAACCGCTGGCGGAGGCCCAAGTCCGCCGCCGGGACGTCCTTGGCCTGGCGGATGATTTGGACCACTTCGTCGATGTTGTCGACCGCGATCTTGAGGCCCTCGAGGAGGTGCTCGCGCTCCAGGGCCTGGTCCACGTCGAACTGAGTGCGGCGGGTAATGACCTCGTGCCGGTGGTCGATGTAGTACTGCAGCAGCTGCTTCAGGTTCAGGACCTGGGGCACGCCGTCCACCAGCGCCAGCATGATGGCGCCGAAGGTGGCCTGCATCTGGGTGTGCTTGTACAGCTGGTTCAGCACCACGGAGGCGTTGGCGTCACGCTTGAGTTCGATGACGATCCGCATGCCGTCGCGATCGGATTCGTCCCGCAGGTCGGAGACGTCCGTGATCTTCTTGGCGCGCACCAGCTCGGCGATTTGCTCCACCAGCCGCGCCTTGTTGACCTGGAACGGGATCTCGGTGACCACGATCTGGGACTTGCCGGAAGACTCTTTCTCCTCCACCTGCGCCCGGGCCCGCATGACGATGCGCCCGCGGCCAGTCTCGTAGCACTCCTTGATGCCGTCGCGCCCGTAAATGAAGCCGCCGGTGGGGAAGTCCGGCCCCTGGATGTGCTTGCGGAGGTCGGCGACGGAGAGGTCCGGATGATCCACCAGGTGGGCCACCGCTGCGGCCACCTCCTTGAGATTGTGCGGCGGAACGTTGGTCGCCATCCCCACGGCGATCCCCGAGGAGCCGTTGACCAGGAGATTCGGCAGCCGGGCCGGCAATACGGTCGGCTCCTGGAGCCGATCGTCGAAGTTGGGCGCGAACCCGACGGTGTTCTTCTCGATGTCCTCGAGCAGCGCGACCGCGAGCGCGGTGAGCCGCGCTTCGGTGTAGCGGTAGGCCGCGGCGTTGTCACCATCCACCGAACCGAAGTTCCCCTGGCCGTCCACCAGCGGGTAGCGCAGCGAGAAGTCCTGCACCATGCGCACCAGCGAGTCGTAGACCGCGGCGTCGCCATGCGGGTGATACTTGCCGAGCACTTCGCCCACGACGGTGGCAGACTTCTTGTGCGGCCGGCCGGGAAGCAGGCCTAGCTCGTTCATGGCGTACAGGATGCGCCGATGCACCGGCTTCAAGCCGTCGCGCACGTCCGGCAGCGCGCGCTGCACGATGACGCTCATCGAGTAGTTGATGAACGATTCGCGCATCTCGTCTTCGATGAGGCGCGGGAGGATACGTTCTCGCTGGTTCGGTGCGGTCATGGCCGTCCCTGGTGGGTACGAAAAAAGGGGCCGCAAGCGACCCCCGCCGAGGTCCTTTCAATATACCCCCGCTGGGACCCCATGCGCAATCGGGCCGGGGCCGCATAAACCCTGCCACAGCAACTGGTTAGGACGATGACGACCGACCGGAAAGGACTACTGCCTGGGGCGCCCGCAACCCTTTCACCCCGCTACACATCTAACCAGTCGAAAGCGACGATGTCCAAGACGGCGAGTCGGCAGGTGAGGATCACATGACGGCCATTCCATTGCTGGGGAACGACGGCGGGTTCGCGGTGCAGGACCCGGTCGTTGCGATCACGACCCGCATCGAGCGGGCCCGCGAGCGGCTGCGGCGGGAGCGTTCCACGCCACCGGCGTACGCTCTGTTCGAGGACGGCCATCTGGTAGGTGCCATTCACGCGCCCAACGGAACCCCGAAATTCGGCCCGGCGGCGCCGACGGTGCTGTTGAGACGTGAGAGGTAGAAAGGCGTTGTCCGTTGTCCGTTATCCGTTCTCCGTGAGTCCGCGGGCAGGCATCACTTCACGGACAACGGACAACGGATAACGGACAACGATTCTCACAGGTCGACCACAATTTTCCCCATCTGCTCCCCCCGCTCCAACCGTTCCACTGCCTTGATCCCGTCGGCCAACGTGAACGCGGCGTCCACCGTCGGCCGGAGGTATCCTTGTCCTAGGAGCCGTACGATCTCGCGGTACTCCGCCAGGTTGCCCATGGTGGAGCCCATGATGGTGTGCTGGTACCAGAACATCCGCCGTATGTCACTCACCGCCTTGGGACCGGTGGTGGCGCCGCAGCTGACCAACCGTCCTTGCTTGGCCAGCGCGCGCAGGGATTGTTCCCAGGTCGCCTCCCCCACGGTCTCCACCACCACGTCGGCGCCGCGTTTGCCGGTGAGCGCGCGGACTTCCTTGGCCACGTCCACCTGGGTGTGATTGAGCGTGACGTCCGCGCCCAGCGCCCGCGCGGTTTCGAGCTTGGCATCGTTGGAGGAGGTCACGATCACGAACGCGCCGGCGAGCTTCCCGATCTTGAGCGCCGCGCCGGCCACGCCCCCGCCCACTCCCCAGATCAGCACCACCTCGCCGGGCCGGAGCGACGCCCGCGTGATCAGCATCCGCCATGCCGTCAGCGTCACCAGCGAGAACGCGGCTGCTTCGCGCCAGGTGATCGGGGGGTGGGGCGTCGGTGGATCGGGGATGCACAGCACGTTCTGCTCGGGCACCAGCAGATACTCCGCGAGGGTGCCGGGTAGGTGCTCGCCGAGCAGGCGGTACTCCGGGCACAGGGAATGCTCGCCGGCGTCGCAGGTTTCGCAGCGGTAGCAGGCGACGCCCGGATTGACCATCACCTTGTCCCCCGCACGCACGCCGGTCACGTCTGCCCCCACGGCGTGCACTTCCCCAGCGCCGTCGCCGCCCAAGATGTGAGGAAACTGGAGGGAGAGACCGGGCAGTCCGCGTATGGTCCAGAGGTCGAGGTGATTCAGGGCCGCCGCGCGCATCCGGATGAGCACCTGCCGGGGGCCGGTGATGGCGGGAGCTTGGACGTCGGCGATCGCCAGCTGGGTCAGATCGCCGTGCCCGCGCAGGACCAGCGCTTTCATGGTGCTCAGGGGCCCCGCTCTGGACGGGTTACTTGCGGAACGCCGGCGAGGTGAGCCGGTCCTGCGAAGCCGCGGGCGGGACTTCCGTGGGCACGGCGCCCGCCGCATTGAGTGGCAACAGGTACAGCTTCTGCGAGACGTTCCCGCCGCGCCCGAACTGGGTGACGACCAGCGCCATCAGGTCGGCGGCCTTAGATACGTCGAAGTCGCTGATGGCGAGCCCTTGCGGCGAGATCGGTGTCGCCTCTCCGGTGGACACGGTGGCGCGCATCACCCGGCTGGTGAGCGTGCGGCCCTGTTCCTGCAACAGGTAGGAGAGCTGGCCGTCCGCGAACCACACGGGATTGGTCTCGGGGGCCGGCGCCCGGGTGAACTGGCGCTGGTTGGAGCCGTCTATTCCCATCAAGTAGATGTTGTAGTCGCGGTCCCGGTCCGTGGTGAATGCGATGGTCCCGCCATCGGGTGACACCGCGGGCTGGAAGTCGCTCTGGAGTCCTTGCGTCAGCTGGCGAGGGTTCGACCCATCGGCGTTCATGATCCAGAGGTGGAACATGGCGGTGGTGCCCTCGGCGGCGTTGGAGGCGTACACGATCTTGGACCCGTCCGGGGTCCAGGTCGGTGAGTTCTCCGCCGCGGTGGTGTTGGTCAGGCGTCTCGGATTCGAGCCGTCGGCGTTCATCAGGTAGATCTCGGCGTTCCCGTCGCGATCGGTGATGTAGGCGATGCTCGAGCCGTCGGGCGAGGGAGCCGGGTCCGTCTGGGTGGCGGTCGTATCCTGCGTGAGCGGGGTCAATCGGCTGGGGGATGCCCGGTCGAACGCGTACAGCGTGTTCACGTTGCCCCGGCGGGTGGAGCTCACCACGATCTCGGCTTGCACGTACACGTCCACCGTGTCCGCCTTGCCCCAGGCCGTGGTGCCGACCACACGCGCGTAGCCCGGCGCTACTCCATGGATGTTGCCCTGATTGTCCACCGATGCCACGGCGGGGCTGAGGGAGGTGAACTGCACGCCGGTGGCGGGACCGAGAGATTCGCCGCGGTCGTTGACGAACGAGGCGGTCACGTTCTTGCGCTCGCCGGGGATCAGGCCTAACCGGCCGGGCGTGAGCCCCAGCCCTCCCGCAACGACGTCCACCGTCCAGCTGGCTTCGAGCCCCCTCCCCGGACCCTGCACTGTGAGCCGGGTACGCCCGATCTTCTTGCCGCGGAGCAACTTCGCACTCCCGTCGAACGCGGCCACCGTGGTGTCGGACACCCGCCAGGTGAACGGCGCCTCCGGTATCTTGGAGCCGTCCGCGGCGTACGCGTCGGCGCCCACCGCGACCGTGCCGCTCACCGGTACCGTGAGTATGCCCTGCGCAGGGTTAACACCCATCGTCTCGACCGCCCGATGCACGACCACCGGGAGCCGGGCGGTCTGCCCAAACCCGCTCGCGAAGATCTCCGCCTGTCCGGCGCTCACGCCTACGGCGACGCCGAGCGGCGTCACGCTCGCGACGGCCGGGTTGGTAGACGTCCAGGTCAGCGCCCTCGTGGCCACTCGGCGGTTGCCCTGGCTGGGGACCACCACCGGGATGGTGTCCTGCTCGCCCGGCGCAAGGGATAACACGTCCACCCCAAACGCAAACGGCGCCGTGGCGACGAACACCGTGGCGCGGGCCACGAGCCCGGTGGCGGTGCGCGCTTCGACCACCCCTTGACCCGGTGAGATGCCGACGACGCTGCCGTCGGACCCGACGTTGGCCACCGTGGCGTTGAGCGACAGCCAGGTCACCGACATCGCCGCCGCCGGCGAGCCATCTGCCTGGAGGAAGGTGATGGTGAGCCGCGCGTCCTCCGAGGGCAGCAGGAATACCGAGTTCGGGTCTATGCGCAGTGCCACCGCGGTGCTGGCGATCGCCGGCATGCCCGGCTGCGTCACTGGAGGGGCCACCCCACCGGCACCCACCACCTGCACCTGCACCGTGCCCCTGCGCCCGCCGGCCTCAGCTTCGATCAGGGCAATTCCGGGAGCCATGCCGATAATGGTGGCCACGCCCGGCTGGCGGGTGTCCGGATCCACCCGCGCGACCGCGAGGTTGGTGCTCGACCAGGTAATCCGGACGGTCGGCAACACGTTGCTGCGCGCGTCATACGCCGTGGCCACAACCCCTTGGCGCTGCCCCACCTGAAGCGTCACGGTTGGGGGCAGCACTTCGAGGTCAGCAACCGCCTGGGCCCGCACGCCGGAAGCCGTTGCCAGGCCAAGCGCGAAAGCCAATACTCCCACTCGGTTCAGGGCGTCCATCGCGCGCCAATACCTATCCCGCTGAGGGGCCGTAACTCTAGACATGACTGAGAGATATGCGAAGGAAGGATATGGCCATGCCGGGGCCCGTGTCAAGCGCGGATAGCGGGGATAGTAGGGATAGTAGGGATAGTAGGGATAGTAGGGATAGCGGGGATGGACGCGCCGATCAGCCAACATCCCAACTATCCCAACTATCCCTACTATCCCTACTATCCCGGCCTCTTGCGCGGAGGCCGCACGGAGATAGCATCTATACCTCAACTCGGTACGCACTGGTCACTGACCGGAGGGATGACGACATGAGCCTCACCACTGATCTCAGCGGCGGACCCGGGATGTGGGATCCGATGCCGCTCACTCCGCCGGTAAGACCGCCGGAGCAGTCCCCGCCGCCGATCTGGTCGACTCCAGCGCCCACGCCTCCGGCCCCGCCGGGGCCCCCGAGGCCCGTGGCCGCGCCCAAGAAGCCGGCCAAGAAACGTCCGGCCAAGAAGGCGGCCAAGAAGGCCAAGAAGAAGGCTCCCAAGAGGAAGGCGGCGAAGAAGGCCAAGAAGCGACCCGCCAAGCGGCGCCCGAAAAAGGCCGCGCGGCGTAAGCGGCGCTGAGTCTCGCAGCGAGTCTGACGTGAGGCGATGGGGGAAGGGTGTGCTCGTCACGGTGCCCTTCCTCTTTGTCGTTTTGGCCCGCCGCCTTTGCCGCCCCTTGGCCGTGTGGGGGGTGGCCTTGCTCGCCGCATGCAATCCGGGCAAAGGGAAAACGGCGTACGTCGGCGCCACGCTCTGGGACGGCGCCGGCGGGCCACCGGTCCCGGACGCGGTGGTCATCGTCACCGCGTCCGGGCACATCGAGCGCGCGGGCCCGCCGGACGTGGTCAAGGTGCCTCGGGGCGCCGCTCTGGTCCGGGTCGACGGCAAGTGGATCATCCCCGGCCTGATCGACGCCCACGCCCACGCCGAACGCTGGACGTTGCCCCGCTTCCTGGCGTACGGCGTCACGGCGGTGCGCGATCTTGGCGGCCAGCAGGACAGCATCGTGGCGCTCCGCGAAGCGACGTCGCTGGGAGGCGTCCCCGGACCCCGGCTCTACATCTCCGGGGCCATGATCGACGGCACGCCGGCCACCTGGCGCACCGCTACGGTCGCGGCCACGGAGAACGCCGCCCGCCGGGCGGTGGACCGGCGCGCGTTGCTCGACGCCACCCAGGCCAAGGTGTACACCAAGATCGATGCCGCACGGCTTGCCGCGATCCTTGATGAAGCGTCCGCAGTGTCGCTGCCCGTCACGGGGCACCTGGGGAAGGTGGACGCCGTCAGTGCCGCCCGGATGGGCATCCGGGCGATCGAGCACTTGAGCGGTGTGGTGGAGGGCTCCGTCGCCGATCCCACGCCGTACTTCCAGGCGCACGACGATTTCTTCCGCGGCTGGAACCTGGCGGAGCGCGGGTGGGCGACCCTCGATCCGGCACGGCTGGAGCGCACGGCCCAGGTGCTTCAGCCGGCACGCGTGGCCCTGGTTCCGACCCTGGCGCTGCACCAGGTGTGGGCCCACCTGGAGGACAGCACCTACCTCGTGACCCTCGACCTGACCGGCGTCCCCACCTCGGTGCAGGAGGCATGGGACGTGCCCGACCTCATCGCCCGCGCTCGCCTCGGATTTGACGACTACCTGGCGTTTCGCCGCTCGCGCCCGGTGCAGGACCGCTTCGTACACCTGTACCAGGCCAAGGGAGGCTTGGTGGCCGCCGGCAGTGACGCGCCCAACCAGCTGCTGGCCCCGGGAGCGAGCCTGCACGACGAGCTGGCTCTGCTGGTCGCCGCACGGCTCACGCCTCGCCAGGCGCTGCTCGCCGCCACCAGCAACGGGGCGCGGCTTTTGGGCGTGGACTCGATTGGAGTGGTCCGGGCCGGGGCGGTCGCGGATTTCGTGGTGCTGGCCGCGAGCCCCCTGGACGACATCAAGAACACGCGGAAGATCGAGGCCGTGGTCTCGCGCGGGTTGTATCGCACAGTGACCGAGCTGCGGGCCCTGTGGCGGGCCAGGTAGGCTGGAGCAAGAAGCCCGAGGGCACGCCCTCGGGCTCATCCTGCTGTGCTCCGCTTCGCTGCGTTGTAAGGTAATGCCTCGTGCCGAACAGCGGCGCCGTGGCATTGCAGCGTGGGCGTGCCAGCCGCAACGCGGCATGAACGCAGGGGACTGGGGCGGGTGGAGTCGAACCACCAACCTCCCGGTTAACAGCCGGGCGCTCTGCCAATTGAGCTACACCCCAACAAAAAGCCCGCCGAGGTTGCGGCGGGCGGTCACGCGATCAGCCAACGATTCCGGCTAGACCGGTAGCCTCCCGCCGAGTGGCGGATGATCCGCATTGGTCCGATTCAGGGCTCGGGTGGTCATGTCGCCTCGGCACGAAGGATAGCCCGCCGCACGCCGCTGGACAATTCCCGGGCGCGCTGCAGGAGGGCGTCCAGCTGACGCGTGTCCTGTCCTTGGGTGACGGCCTCCAGTCCAACGGCCAGCGCGCTGAGCAACTCTCCGCATTCTCGGGCATGAGCGCGTAAGGCGTCGGCCTCGCGCTCGGCCTGGTCCAGCTCGGTCTCTACCGAGCCGCCCGCTGCGATGGTCCGTGCGACGAGCACGCCTTCGCTCAACCGCGCGACCTTCGCGAGCAGGGGCTTCAGCTCGTGCTCGGCATGGCGACACTCGGCCACCAGGTCGTGGGCCAGGCGGCGCGCTTCCCACGCGGCGCCGTAACCTGTGCCCGCGATCCCGCTAGCGAGCGCGCGGATGCGTTTCTCCACCCGCCGCGCCGCCGAAACACCCAGCTCCGCTGTCGCGATCGCCAGGGCTCTTTCGCGCTCAAAGCGGATGCGCCAGCCATCCCGGACAAAGCGTCCGAACAGCCACGAGCCTGCCACGTCGAGCCACCGCGGCAACTTCCATTCATGGGAGGCCGCGAACACGCGTTCGAAAAGAACCTGCTCGACCCTCGAAATGAGCTTGAGCCCGACGAACGCCAGCGGGCCAACGATCGCGAGCGTGACGGCGATCGCGATGAAGGCGTACCAGACCGGCCTGCCCTTCTCGCTCACGGCCTGGACGGCTGCAACGGCGATCACCAGGATGAGGCCTGTCGCCATGAGCCAGACACGCTGGCGGTCGCCGCGGGCCGACTTGGACAACCGCCAGTACGGCATACCGAAGACTTTGGTCGCCAGGAGCCCGCCGAAGGCGCCGCCCCAAAACAGACCCATGTTGAGCGGCGTGGAGAGAGCGAACCCTGCCTCCCCGGCCACATACATCCCGCCAAAGATGAGACCGAGCGTCGCCACCAAGCTGGCCGGGCCCCATTGGTTGGACGCGCCAACCTCCTGGATCTCCTCCACCCACCGTGCGCGCTCCACGTACATGGCCCGCCGAATCGCGGACCAGCCGATGCCCCGCTGCACGGCTTGTTCAATGGCCATCGTCCATTGTCCCACCACACCACCAGCCAGCAAGAGGATGAGGCCGAGGGGCGTATTCTCGACGCCCACGAGCCCCAGGGCCCCGGCGCCCAAAGCGCCGACTACGAACGCGCGCTCGGTTTCCCTGAGCAGCTTGCGCACCGGCGCCGGCAGGTCCGGAAGCTCGCTGCCCAACTCTCGTAGGGCTTCGGCGAATTCCTCCATCCGCGCAAAGCGGTGGTCCGGCTTAGCGGCGAGGCACCGCTCCAACGCCGTCACGAGCGGGGCCGGGAGCCGCCGGCCTACGTCGCGGACGTTCACTGCACCGCCCCTGACGTGCTCGGCGATCACGGCCGGGAGGGTCATCCCCTTGATCGCGTGGGTGCCGGTGAGGAGGAAGTAGCCGACCAGGCCGAGCGCATACATGTCCGCCCGCGCATCCACCAGCCCTTCCCCCAAGGCCTGCTCGGGCGCCATGTACCGAGCCGTACCCACGACTTCGCCTGGCTGCGTCAGGTCCGTGTCCGCTCCAGTGAGCGCCTTGGCGATTCCGAAATCCGTCACCAGCGCCCGGCCGGAGCCCCGATCGAGCATGATGTTGTCCGGCTTGATATCCCGATGGATCACGCCGCGCGCGTGGGCGTAGGCCAGCGCCTGCGCCACCTCCTGCAACACGCGCCGCACGACGCTCAACGGCAGCGGCCCCTCTCGCTCGACCTTGCCCCGCACGCTCTCCCCGTCGATGAACGCCATGACGAACCACACCAGCTCGTCGCGCTCGCCCACGTCGTAAATGGGGACGATGTTGGGGTGCGATAGCTGAGCCGCCATCTGGGCCTCGCGGACGAAGCGAGCCCTGAGCGCTTCCGAGTAGCCCAGCTCGGGCGGCAGCACCTTGACCGCCACGTCGCGCCGCAGGCGGCGGTCGGTCGCCCGGTAGACCGCGCCCATGCCGCCCCGACCCAGGAGCGAGGCAACCTCATACGACGGCCCGAGGGTCGCAGCCAGTCGAGTGGCGAGGGGATCAGTCATCAGCCATCTTTGAGCCGTTGACGGAGGTCGTTCCCGCCCCGGGCGTTGGGGCCGTCCATCCCTAGAATGCGGTCCCCTGTGCCGCGGGACAAGTCGGAAGGAGGTGAGGCATGGCGGGGACGCTCAGCAGCGGACGCTTGATGGTGCAGGGCCGCCTGGCCGAGTACTTCCAGGAGCGCAAGACGCGCGCCGGTGTCCTGGCCCGACGACTGCTGCAGATCGAAGCTCCCGACGACCAGGACCTGGTGGAACATCTCATCCGGGAGCGGCACCGAAAGACCCGCATTGACGGGAGCGTGGATGGCGCGCTGGTCGCGACCGCATGGCTCGCGTGGGAGCTGCTCCAGCTCGACGCCCCGATGGACAACGCCGGCGTGGTGCGTACCGTGGGGTTCCTCCTCAAGCAGCAGGATCAGCCGGGCCGCGTCTTCGGCGAGGGCTGCCGCCCTTATCTGCACGAGCGACAGTGGTGCAGCCATTACGTGGGGGGCTTTTTCTCGGCGGGGCCCACCGAGCAGCCGATTGCGCCGGCCAGGTTTCCGACCGGGGCCGTGGTCCACCAAGAGCAACAGGCCCGGTTCGCGGCGAGCTGCTTCGCGCTCCGCACTGTGATTCGCGCGGGAGAGGACCGGCGCGACGGCGTGCATCGGCACGTGGCCAGCCTGCTCGACATCCCGGGCCTCTGGTCGGAGTGGGGCGGCGCATGGGCACCCGACCTGGTGTTCTTCGCGCTGGGCGCCATCGCCCTGGCGCCGCTGGACCTCCGGGAGCGGGCCGCCCAGGCCTCGGCGCAGGTCATCGCGCGCCAACAGGCGGACGGCTCGTGGCCCGGAGCGGACCTGTTTCACGCGCTCGACATGTTGCTGCTGGTTCCCACCGCCGAGGCCCGTGAGGCGGTGCGCCGCGCCGTGCCGCTGGCGTGCCGGCTGATTCAGGACGGTGAGACCCTCACGGAGGATGCCGGCGCGGAGCGGGGACTCGTCGTGCTGCGCGCGCGCGCCCTCAGTGGCGCAACGACGTGACGCCCGCGACGATCCACCAGGCGCCCACCAGGAAGCTGGCCGCCGCGGTGGCGAAGGCGACGGCCCGCGCGAGGTGAGCGGACGCGGCGACCCGGCTCACGGCCACCGCGGCAAGCGCAGCGTAGGCGCTCATCGCCAGAATGGTGCCGGCGCTGAACACGCCGAGATAGGCGATGGCGGCGGTCTTGCTGGCTATCAGGGTAACGGGGATCAGTGCCACCACCGGGACCGTGCCGGCCAGCCCGTGCAGCGCCCCCACGACGGTCGAGAGGTGACGGTGGCGGCGGTTGGGGTCGGCGCTGGGGCGATGCTGATGGACGTGGGGGGAGGCGCCGGGCGCGTGGGCGTGAAGATGCGCATGGCCCGCATGATCGTGCGGCAGGTGTACGTGGAGCCGGCGCGCGGCGTTGGCCGCCCAGACGCCCAGCGCCACGAGGGTCAGGCCCACGAGCAGCTCGGTCCACTCAGAGGCGGTGGCGGGCATCCGCACGCCGATCATCACGAGCGCCCCGCCCACCAGCAGCACCACCAGCGAGTGTCCCAGCGCCCAGCGCGCCCCGAAGCCCAACGCCGCGCGGAGCCGCGGGCGACCACCCACGAACGCCGTCACGGCGACCATGTGATCCACCTCGAGCGCGTGGCTGGCGCCCAACGCGAACGCCGTGACGTAGGCCACCCACAGTTGGTTCATGCACCTCTCGTCAGGAAGAAAGGAGTGTTATGAGCAACGCCCCGCGCGACCAGAAGCCGCGCATCCGGCTCACGTCGCTGTCTCACGGGGCGGGTTGAGCCTGTAAGCTCGGCCCCGACGAGCTGGCGCAGGTCCTGCGCCACGTCCCGCAGGTGAGCGACCCCCGGGTCCTGGTCGCCGCGGCGAGTGCCGACGACGCAGCCGTGTTCCGGCTGTCGGCATCGCGCGCGCTGGTGGCCACGGTGGACTTCTTTACGCCCATCGTGGATGACGCCTATCACTTTGGCGCCATCGCCGCGGCCAACGCCTTCAGCGACGTGTACGCCATGGGTGGGACGCCGCTCCTGGCCTTGAACCTCGTCGCCTGGCCCCGTAGCCCCGAGATGCTGGAGCTCTTGGGCGAGACCCTGCGCGGCGCCGCCGAGGTGGCCGCCCAGGCCGGCGCGCTGATTCTGGGCGGCCATTCCATTGACGACCACGAGCCCAAGTTCGGCATGGTGGCTCTGGGCGACGTCCGGCCCGACAAGGTAATCACCAACGCCGCCGCGCGCGTGGGCGATCGGCTGGTGCTGACCAAGCCCATCGGCACGGGGATCCTGAGCACCGCGCTCAAGAGCCAGTTGATCGGCGAGGCCGACATCGCCGCCGCCATCCGCGCCATGACCACCCTCAACGCCGGCGCGGCCCGCGCGATGGCCGACCTGGGGAGCGCGGTGCACGCCGCCACCGACGTCACCGGCTTCGGGCTGCTGGGGCACTTGCACAACGTGCTGGCGGCAAGCCGCGTAGGGGCGCGCATCTTCGGCCGTAGCGTGCCCCTCTTCGAGCGGGTGCCCGACCTGATCGTGAAAGGCGCCGTCCCCGGGGGAACCATCCGCAATCTGGAGGCGGCCGCGCGGTTCACCTCCTACGACGCTCGTATCACTGACGTGGACAGGACCTGGCTCAACGACGCGCAGACGTCGGGAGGGCTGTTGATCGCGGTGGCCGCAGATCATGCCGATCGGCTCATGGGCGCCCTGCGGCACCACGGCACACCAGCCGCCGCCCCGATCGGCGAGATCACCGCGGATGTCGGCCGCGTGGAGGTCCTTGGCTCCGGTGGCTGACTTGCCGGTAGCGGTGGTGCACGCCGACGAGAGCTGCCTGGGCAACGGCCGCGAGGGAAGCAACCCGGGGGGTGCCGGGGCCTTGATCGAGGTCCGCTCCGGCGGCCAGATCGCGAGGCGAGACTTGTATATTTCCGCGCCGGCAACGACCAACAATCGCATGGCGTTGGCGGGCGCGATCGCGGTGTTCGCGCTGCTGTCGCGCAAGGGCAAACGGCTGCGCGTGGTGTACGTGTCGGACTCGGAGTACCTGGTCAAGGGCATGCGGGAGTGGGTGCCGGCGTGGGAGCGCCGCGGCTGGCGGCGCAAAGGCGGCGAGATCTTGAACCCCGAGCTGTGGCAGACGCTGGTTCGCGTCTGCGCCTCGCATCAACCGGTGTGGATGTGGGTCCGCGGTCACGCCGGCAATCCCAAGAATGAGTACGCCAACGACCTCGCGATGCGTGCGGCGGGAGAGCAGCTCATGTCGGAGGGGGCGGTGCCTTCAGGGTTCCTCGATTGGCTCGACGCGAAGCGCGGGCGGGGCCAGTACACCGACTACGACCCCAATGCGGCGTTCGCTGAGCTGGCCGCCCGGAGCGATGCTGCACCATGACCGCGTACAAGGACGGCGTTCCCGCCAACACCCACCGCCTGAACCTGCTCCCGGACGGGGCCGAGCCCGACCACTCGCGCATTCCTTTATACGAGGTGTACATGCGGATGGCCGAGGAGCTGGCCAAACGCTCCACCTGCGCGCGGCTCCAAGTGGGCACCGTGATTACGGATACGAACCTCGAGAACGTGGTGGCGATCGGCTACAACGGCAACGCCAAGGGTCTCCCGAACCGGTGCGACTCCGCGGTCCCCGGGAACTGCGGGTGCATTCACTCGGAGGTCAACGCCTTGGTGAAGGCGCCGGGGGCTCTGCGTGACAAGGTGGTCTTCCTGAGCAGCAGTCCGTGCGTGATGTGCGCCAAGCTGATGATCAACTCGGGCGTGACACACGTGTTCTACCGAAAGCTCTACCGGGACCCGTCCGGGATCGAGCTGCTCGCCTCCGCGGGCGTCACGCCCGTGCTGTACGACCGGTGGGAACGGGAGTGGCGCTAGCGCGCCGCACCAGAGTGCATGGATCAGCTGGACCGGCTGTTTGACCAGGTAGTGCGCGCGCTGGCCGGGCGGGGGCCGGAGCGCGCCCTCGAGCCGGTCCAAGTCGCCGAGCTGTACCAGGAGCTAGTCCCCTACCGCCAGTACCGCACGGCGCTGCGGCTCGACACACACCAGGACTACGAGATGGCGCTGCTCCGCCTCCTGGCGGGAGAGCGAGGCTACGCGCGGGTCGAGCCAGCGCAGGCCCAGGAAGCACTGGTCGCGCAGGCCCAGGCGCCGTATCCGGAGACCAGCGTGGTCCGTGAATTTGCCGCTGCGACGGTGTTCCTGAATCCCCAGGCGGCGCGAGCGGTGTTGGCCGGCGAGGAAGCGTATGCGCCTCCCTCCCCACCCACCACCACCCCCGCCGGAGGGGCGGCAGAGGCGGCAGGGGCGGCAGGGGTCGCCTCAGAGGAGAGCGGGGCAATGGAGGAGTCGTGCCCCTATTGCGACGCCGAGCTTCCGCGGGGACGGCAGCTCTTCTACTGCCCCTTTTGCGGCGGCAACCTCAAAGGGGTTCAGTGCCCGGAGTGTCGTACGGAGCTCGAGGTAGGGTGGCTGTACTGCACCACGTGTGGCCGGAAGATGGGCGGGGACTGACGATGACCAGGCCGAAGACGTTCAAGGTCGCGGTGATCGGCGGCGACGGTATTGGCCCCGACGTGGTGGAAGCCGCCATTCCGGCCATCGAGCGGGCGGCGCAGTCCGGGGGTGCCACTATCGAGTGGGAGCGGTTGCCCTACGGGGCGGATCATTTCCTGAAGACGGGGGAGACGCTTCCGGACCACGCGTTTCAACACCTCAAGAACGACGTGGACGCGATTCTGGTGGGGGCGCTGGGCGACCCCAGGATTCCGGATATGAAGCACGCCCGGGACATCCTGCTCGGGCTCAGGTTCCGGCTCGACCTCTACATCAATTTCCGTCCGGCCTGGCTGCTGCATCCCGACCTCTGCCCGTTGAAAGGCAATCCCAAGATCGACTTGGTGATCTTCCGGGAGAACACCGAGGGCCTGTACCTGGCGCGCGGCACGAGCAAGCACGAGGGCACGCCGGAGGAAGAGCAGATCGCGGAAGAGGTCAACACGGCCCCCAAGGTGACGCGAGTCATTCGGGCGGCGTTCGAGTGGGCCCGCTCGCACGGCAAGACCAAAGTCACCATGGCCAACAAGTCGAACGCCATCCCGGCGCACCGGTTGTGGGACCGCATCTTCGCCGAGGTGGGCGCGCAGTTCCCGGACATCGCCCGGGACCACCTCTACATTGACGCGCTCTCCATGCAGCTGGTGAAGCGGCCGGAGCAGTTCCAGGTGATCGTCACGACCAACATGTTCGGGGACATCGTGTCGGACCTGGCGGCGCAGCTGGTGGGCGGGCTGGGCATCGCGCCCAGCGCCAATCTCCATCCCGGGCAGGTGGGGCTGTTCGAGCCGGTCCACGGCTCGGCGCCCAAGTACGCGGGCAAGGGCACGGCCAATCCCATGGCGACCATCCTCACCGGCGGGTTGATGCTGGAGCAGCTGAACGTGGAGTCGGCCGGAGAGCAACTCAAGGCGGCCGTGCGGGCCGCGCTCGCCGCCGGGGTGAGAACGGCGGATTTGGGCGGCACCCATCGGACCGAGGAGGTCGGCCGATGGATCGCGGAGGCTCTGCCCTGAGGACTCTCCGAGTTCGCTTGCCCCCCCTTGGCTGTCCCGTCATATTGCCGGTCCTGACAACGTTCCTTCCTTAGTGGTGGTAGAGGCGGGCGGGCCTTTATGAAAACCCAAGGGAAACATAGAGATATCGTCTTCCTTGCCGGGGTCCGGACCGGGTTCGGGAAGTTCGGCGGGACGCTGAAGGATTTTTCCGCCACCCAGCTGGGCGTGATCGCGGCCAAGCACGCCGTGGAGCGCGCCAAGATCGAGCCGAACCAGGTCGATCACACCGTCTTCGGCAACGCCCAGCAGACCTCGGCGGACGCGATTTACTTCGCCCGGCACGTCGCGCTCAACGCCGGCCTGCCTATCGAGACGCCAGCCGTGACCGTGAACCGGCTCTGCGGCTCCGGGTTCGAGGCCATCATCCAGGGGGCCCAGCAGATCCTGCTGGACGAGTCCCGCGTGGTCCTGGCCGGCGGCGCGGAATCCATGAGCCAAGCCCCCCACGTGGTGCGCGGCGCGCGCTGGGGCGTCCGGCTGGGGCCCGCCATCGGGTTCGAGGACACGCTCTGGGAGGCGCTCAAGGATCCCTACTGCGGCTTCTCCATGGCGGAGACGGCGGAGAACCTGGCGGAGAAGTACCGGCTCACCCGACAAGAAGTGGACGAGTACGCGTACACGTCCCAGCAGCGCGCCAAGCAGGCCTGGGACGCTTGCGTGTTCGACCCGGAGGTCGTTCCCGTCCCCATCCCGGATCGCAAATCCAAGCAGCACGTTGACTGGCGGGCGGACGAGCACATGCGGCCGGAGACCACGCTGGAAGGGCTGGCCAAGCTGCCGCCCTACTTCAAGAAAGACGGCTTCGTGACCGCCGGCAATGCGTCCGGGATCTGCGACGGGGCGGCGGCCACGGTGATCTCCAGCGAGGAGTTCGCCACGGAGCACCGGCTCAAACCGCTGGGGCGGTTGGTGGCATGGGGCGTGGCAGGGGTCGAGCCCAAGTACATGGGCATCGGGCCGGCGCCGGCCGCGCGCAAGGCGCTCCAGCGCGCCGGACTCACGCTGGCAGACATGGATCTGGTCGAGGTGAACGAGGCGTTCGCGCCGCAGTACGTCGCCGTGGAGAAGGAGCTGGGGCTCGACCGGGCACGCACCAACGTGCACGGGGGGGCCATTGCGATCGGGCACCCGCTGGCAGCGAGCGGGGCGCGGATCACTATCCACCTGCTGCACGCGCTGCGCCAGCAGAAGAAGCGCTACGGCCTGGGGTCCGCCTGCATCGGCGGCGGACAGGGGGCCGCGGTGATCGTGGAGGCGTTCTTATGATGGCACTGTGGATCGCGGTCGCAGCCGTGCTGGCGTACACCTACGGCAGCCTGCACATCATGAAGCAGTACGAGCGCGCCGTCAGCTTTTTCCTGGGCAAGTACTGGGGCACCAAGGGGCCGGGGCTCATTTTCGTGCCCGCGTTCTTCGCCAAGCTCCAGCGCGTCTCGCTCCGGATCATCGCCATGGACATCCCGCCGCAGGACGTCATCACGCGGGACAACGTCTCGGTCAAGGTGAACGCGGTGCTGTACATGCGGGTCAGGCACCCGGACCGGGCGGTGATCGAGGTCGAGAATTTCATCTACGCCACGAGCCAGCTGGCCCAGACCACGCTGCGGAGCGTGCTGGGCGAGGTGGAGCTGGACCAGCTCTTGGCCGACCGGGAGAAGATCAACGGCATCTTGAAGCGCATCGTGGACGAGCGCACCGAGCCGTGGGGCATCGAAGTCTCGGCGGTCGAGGTGAAGGACGTGGACCTGCCTACCGAGATGAAGCGCGCCATGGCCCGGCAGGCGGAGTCGGAGCGCGAGCGGCGGGCCAAGGTGATCGCGGCCGAGGGCGAGTTCCAGGCGGCCGGCAAGCTGTCGGAGGCGGCCCGGGTGATCGGGACGCAACCGGCGACGCTGCAGCTGCGGTACCTGCAGACGCTGGTGGAGATCGCGACGGAGAACAACTCGCGGAGCATCATCATCCCGGTGCCGCTCGATCTGGTCACGCCGTTCTTGCAGATGGCCGAGCAGCGCCGTGACCAGGCGGCCGCGCTTCCGGCGTCCACCGGCACGCCGCTCCCGAGCACCACAGCGGCGGCGGTGCGGCAGACGACGTAGGACCCGGATGACGGGATCGCTGCCCTCCGGCCCCCGCATTGACCGCGGCGCGCTGGAACGGATCATCCGGCGCGCGGCAGAGCTCCAGGCGGGCGAGCGAGACATCGGCGAAGGCCTGACCGAGCCGGAGTTGTACGCGCTGGGCCAGGACGTGGGCATCGGCGACCGACACCTGCGTCAGGCGCTGCTGGAAGAGCGTACCCGGGCCGTGACCGAATCCGAGCGGGGCCCCCTCATCTGGCTGGCCGGCCCGCGGCGGGCCGCCGCGGGTCGCTCCATTCCGCGACCCCGCCCGGACACGGAGCGAACACTCCACGCCTGGATGACGGAAGGGGAGCTGCTCCAGGTGAAGCGGCGCTATCCGGAGCAGACCACCTGGGAGGCGCAGCAGGGGGCCTATGCCTCGCTCAAGCGCGCCTTTGGCTCCCGGGGAAGGCGTTACGTGCTGGCGCGGGCGCGGGAAGTGGCCGGCGCGATCACCGAGGTGGACCAGCACAGTTGCCACGTCCAGCTCACGGCGGACATTGGCAACGCGTTCAACGAGCAGCTGACCGGGGCCGCGGTGCTCGGCGCCTCCGGACTGGCCGGCACCGGCGTCGCGTTGGCGGTCGGCGTCATGGTGCCAGTGGCCATCATCCCGGTCGCGATCTGCGGCGCCCTGGCGGTCGGCGTGGCGCGGCGCCAACGGCAGCGGGCCGCCGAAACCTCGGTCGCGCTGGAACAGGTGCTCGACCGGCTGGAGCACGGCGAGCTGGACCTGCATCGCGCCGCCGGCAGTGCGCGAACCAGCCCGCTGGTTCGCGTGGCGGACGAGATTCGCCGCACCTTGAGTCCCCGAGGTGCGCCTGTGATCACGAACCCCAATTCGCGATAGACCACGATGGCGGACATCAAGACGGTTGGTGTGCTGGGGTGCGGACTGATGGGTAGCGGGATCGCGCAGGTGGCGGCGCAAGCCGGCTATCGCACGATCATCCGCGAGGTGTCCCAAGCCCTGAACGACAAAGGGAAAGCCGGGATCACCAAGTCGCTGGACAAGTTCGTCGAGAAGGGCAAACTACCCAAGGAAGATCGCGACGCGACGCTGGGCCGGCTTACGTTCACGACCAAGGTGGGCGACCTCGCGTCCTGCGACATCATCATCGAGGCCGTGACGGAAGACCTGGAGACCAAGAACGCGCTGTGGAAGGAGCTGGACGGCCTGTGTGGCGCAGGCACCATCTTCGCCTCCAACACCTCCAGCCTCACCGTCGCGGCCATGGCGGCCGCGACCCAGCGGCCGGACCGGTTCGTGGGACTCCACTTCTTCAACCCGGTGCCGCTCATGAAGCTGGTCGAGGTCGTGCGGACGGTCACCACGAGCGCCGGGACGTTCGATCGAGCCATGGCCTTCGCGCGCTCGCTGGGCAAGGAGCCCATCGCCGCGAAAGACAACTCGGGGTTCATCGTCAACCTGCTGTTGGTCCCCTATCTACTGGACGCGATCCGCGCCCTGGAGCACGGCGTAGGGAGCGTGCCGGACATCGACAAGGGCATGGCCCTCGGGTGCGGGTACCCGATGGGTCCCTTCACGCTGCTCGACTTCGTGGGGCTGGACACCACCTACAAGATCGCCGAGATCATGTTCGCCGAGTACCGCGAGACCCGGTACGCGCCGCCTCCGTTGCTCAAGCGCATGATGCTCGCAGGCATGTACGGCAAGAAGTCCGGCAAAGGGTTCTACGACTACTCCACCACTCCACCCACCGTGACCCAACTGGGGCTCTGACATGCTCTTTGACACCGCGGCGGAATGGCATGCGGCGCTCAACGACCTGCCGCCAGCGCTGCTTCTGGCATCCGTGATCTTCGACTGGCTGGGGAGCGCCACCAAGCGCGACTCGCTCAAGGCCGCCGGGTTCTGGGCGCTGGTGGCCGGCGTGGCCGGGGCGGCCTTGGCCGTGACGTCCGGGCTCCTCGCGGAAGGGAGCATCGAGCACGGCGAAACCGTGCACCGCGTCATGGAGCGGCACGAGACCTGGGCCATTGCGGTGGGCGTCGGGTTCGCCCTGCTCGCGGCGTGGCGCATCTGGCGCAAAGGAGTGCTGGGACCGCAGGAGCGGCCCACCTACCTCCTCGCGGCCACGGTCGGGGCCCTCGGCATCATGTATGTGGCACACCTCGGCGGCACCATCGTCTTCCGGCATGCCGGCGGCGTACCCACATCGGCGCTCCAGGAGGCGCTGAGCGAGCGCACCCAGACGCACGAGCACGCGCCGGGCGAGGAACACGAGGAGGGTGTCCCACCGGACAGCGCCGCGGCCAAGGCCGACACCGGCCACACCCACGCGCCGGGCACCCCACCTCACGACCACGACTGACCGGAGCCACGGATTCCGTTGATCCGGGGCCCGTGGCAGGTTATACAGGTGCTCGTCGCCGCCGGGCTCGCGTGCACGGCCGTGAGCACCCGGCCCCACTTTGGTCCGCTGGCGGGCGCCGTGGTGGACACGCTGGGAGCGAGCCCGGGAACGGTCATCGGCGCGCTGGCGTCGGAGCTGGAGACTCTTGGGCTCCGAGTCCGGGCGGTGAGCCGGGCCGAGGGCTACCTGGAGACGGCATGGTTCGACCCCACAACCCGGCGATCAGTCGGACAGGAGCACCGGCGCACCGGGCGCGTCTTCCGGATGCGGGCCTACGCCGACTCCGTTCCACCGACTCGGAGCGAGCTTGTGATCGAGACCGTCTTCCGCCGCACGGCCGATCCCTCGGCCACGGGCCGGGAAGAGGAGCTCATCGCGCCGCCCGGGCACCCGGGCGACTCGTTGACGCAGCGCGTCCTCGAGAACCTGCGGAAGCGGTTCCCTCGATGAACCGGGGATGGAGGGGGGTGGAAGGCGACGGAGGGCGACGGGGGCTTGCCCCGTGACGACGATGGTGGTGTCGCCCGAAGCGGACCGCGCCTACTGCCGCGGGATCCTCCCCAGAGTCTCCCGGACCTTCGCGTTGTGCATCCCGCTCCTCCCCGCGGGCCTGGAGTACGCCACGCTGGTTGCCTATCTCGTCTGCCGCGTCGCCGACACCATCGAGGACGCCGTCTCGCTGGCACCGGAGACCAAGGCGTCGTTGCTGAACACCTGGGCGCGTGCGCTGGAGGACGGCGGCCCGGGCGAGAGTCTTCTCGGCACCCCCTTCCCGAGCCCGGCCAGCGACGACGAACGGCTGGTGAACGATGCGGACATCGTGCTGCGCGAGTTCCACCGGCTGCCGCCGTCGCACCGGGAGGCGGTGCGGCCTTGGGTCCGCGAGATGTGCTCCGGGATGGCGGAGTTCGTGCGACGGCCACCGGGTGGGATCGGGACCGTGGAGGACCTGGATCGCTATACCTATTATGTGGCCGGCACGGTGGGCCATCTCTTGACCCGGTTGTTCCGCCTGCACGACCCCCGGCCGGCGGCGGGACGCTATGAGCGGCTGGAGGCGCTGGCCACCAGTTTCGGGCGGGGGCTGCAGCTCACCAACATCATCAAGGACGTGGCGGACGATCGCCGGCGGGGCTTCAGCTTCATCCCGCACCAGCTGTGCCTGCTCGCCGGCATCCGGCCCGAGGAACTCCAGGACGCGCGCCGCAGCAGCGAGGCGCGGCGCGTCCTGCTCACCCTGATCGAGAAGGCCAAACGCCACCTGACCGACGCGCTGGCCTACAGCACCACGCTGCCCCGCCGGCTCTATGGGGTGAGGTTGTTCTGCCTCACGTCGCTGTTCTTCGCCGTTCGCACGCTCCGGCTGGCAGAGCGAGACGCCAGGCTGCTCGAACCGGCGCACAAGGTGAAGATCAGCCGCGCCGACGTCTATCGCACGCTGGCGACCACGCGCCTCATCGCCCCCAGCAACGCGCTGGTGCGCGCCTATTTCCGGCTCCTGGCCGGAGCCCGCTGGCCGGCGGCGGCCGCGGCCCCCGCCGGTTGAGCTTGCCCCCGCGGCCGGGGATCACGACTATTAGGCCGTGAAACAGTATCTCGACCTGCTCCGCCACATCCTCGAACACGGCCGACCCAAAGACGATCGCACCGGTACGGGAACGCTGAGCGTGTTCGGCCACCAGACGCGCTACGACCTGTCGGACGGCTTCCCGTTGCTTACCACCAAGAAGCTGCACTTCAAGTCCATCGCGTACGAGCTGCTCTGGTTCCTTCGGGGAGAAACCAACGTCCGCTACTTGCGGGAGCACGGCGTGACAATCTGGGACGAGTGGGCGGATCAGCAAGGCGAACTGGGGCCGGTCTATGGATACCAGTGGCGGTCGTGGCCTGCGCCGGACGGGCGACATATCGACCAGGTCGCCGCCGTGGTGGAGCAGATCCGCAAGGCGCCGAACTCCCGGCGTCTGATCGTGAGCGCGTGGAACGTGGCGGACATTCCGCGCATGGCCTTGGCGCCGTGCCACGTATTGTTCCAGTTCTGCGTGCTCGATGGCCGGCTCTCGTGCCAGATGTACCAGCGGAGCGCGGACGTCTTCCTCGGCGTGCCGTTCAACATCGCGTCGTACGCCTTGCTCACGTGTATGCTCGCGCAGGCGACCGACCTCGAGCCTGGCGAGTTCGTGCACACGCTGGGCGACGCGCATCTCTACCTCAACCACCTGGAGCAGGCCCGGCTCCAGCTCACCCGCGAGCCGCGCCCGCTGCCCACCCTGCGGCTCAACCCAGCGGTCCGCGGCCTGCTCGACTTCCGGTTCGAGGACCTGGTGCTGGAAGGCTACCAGCCGCACCCGCACATCCCGGCGAAGGTGGCGGTCTGATCCTGTCGCTCATCGCCGCGATGGCTCGGAACCGGGTCATCGGGCGGAACAACGCGCTCCCCTGGCACCTCCCTGCCGATCTCATACGGTTCAAGTCCCTCACCATGGGGCATGCGGTGATCCTGGGGCGAAAAACCTTCGATGCGATCGGGAAACCGCTTCCGGGACGGCGCTGGATCGTCCTCACGCGCGACCGGGGTTGGCGCCACGCGGGAGTGGACCTGGCTCATGACCTCGACCAGGCGCTCCTGGGCGTGGCCGGCGATGCCGAGGTCTTCGTGGCCGGTGGCGCGGAGGTGTACGCGCAGGCGCTGGCCCGCGCGGATCGCATCTATCTCACCGTGATTCACGCGGAGATCGAGGGCGACGCGAGGTTTCCGGAGCTGGAGCCGACCGAGTGGACATTGGTCGAGGACCAGCGGCACGAGGCCGACGAGCGACACGCGTTTCCGTACAGCTTTCGGAGGTATGAGCGCGTGAGACGGTAAGAAAAATCCGCCAAACCCTATTGCATATCTTCTCGTCATTTCTTATTGTGTTGCAACGCGAATTGCTTGATTCGGAGCGCGATGCGCATAGGGCTCGCATACAACCAACGTCCAACCGCGATCAGTACGCGTCGCGACGGCGCTCTCTCCCCTCACCCCCCCCTCACCACCGATCAATTCGTAGAATGGGACGAGCCCGAGACCATCGCCGCGGTGGCGGATGCGCTGCGCTGGTTTGGCGATGTGGTTCTGCTCGAAGCGATCGGTGACTTCCCCCGGCGGCTGGCTGAAGCGCGGGTGGATCTCTTGTTCAACATGGCGGAAGGACTCGCGGGACCGAGCCGGGAAGCGCAGGTGCCCGCGATCGCCGAGTTCCTCGGGGTTCCCTACACGGCCAGCGACCCACTGACGCTGGCCATTGCGCTGCACAAAGGACGCACCAAAGAGATTCTCCGTCAGCGCGGCGTGCCGACGCCGCCGTTCCTGCTGGTCGAGTCGTTCGGCGACCTGTCGCGGTTGGACCGCGTCGAGTACCCGCTGTTCCTGAAGCCCGCGTGGGAAGGCTCTTCCAAGGGGATCAGCGCCGCCAACCGGGTGGAGTCGTCGCGGGCCGCCAAGGCGCGTGCCGAGCACCTGCTGGCAACCTATCGCCAACCGGTGCTGGCCGAGACGTACCTGCCCGGCGAGGAGTTCACGGTCGCCGTGCTGGGGAACGACGGGGATGCCCGCTGTCTTCCGCTCATCCGCTATCGGTTCGAGACGCTGCCTCACGGCGCGCTGCCCATCATGGGCTACGAGGCGAAGTGGGTGTGGGACCGGCCCGAAGCCTCGCTGGAGGTGCTGGAATGTCCCGCGGGCATAGCGCCGGAGCTGGCCGAGCGGATCCAGGCCACGGCGTTCGCGGCCCATCGGGCCATCGGCTGCCGGGATTGGGCGCGGGTGGACGTGCGCCTGGACGCCGAGGGCGTTCCCAACGTGCTGGAAATCAATCCGCTGCCGGGGATCATTCCGGACCCGGCCGCGAACAGCTGCTTCCCGCGGGCGGCCGCGGCGGCGGGCCTGTCACACACCGAGTTGATCCAAACGGTGGTGCGGGTCGCATGGCGCCGCGTGGCGGGACGGGAGCTGGCGGTGCCCACCTTAGCAGGAGTCGCTGGCTGAGAGTCGCGATCCTGTACGACGGCGGCGCGAGCGACTGGAGCAAGCAAGACATCCAGTCGGTGCTCGATCCGGTCAACCAGATCGGCAATCTGCTGGCGTCGCTGGGCCATCGCGTCGTCCGCGTTCCCGTCCATCCCGATCTCAAATGGCTGGATTACGTGCGCCGGGCCGACCTGGTCGTCAATCTGTGCGAGGGGATCGGCGGCGTCAGCCGCTGGGAGTGCATGGTGGCGGGTACGCTGGAGCTCACCGGCGTTCCGTTCACCGGCGCCAGCTCCTGGACCATCACCATCTGCCACAACAAGGCCGTGGTCAACGCCCTGCTTCAGACGGCCGGACTGCCGGTTCCCCGGTGGCTGGTTCCGGTCGCCGGCAAAGTGCCGAGCGACTTCCCGCTGCCCGCCATCGTGAAGCCGGCGGCGGAGGACGCGAGCGTAGGGATCGACCAGGCGTCGGTGGCGACCAGCCACCGGCAGCTCCGGCGGAGAGTCGCGCACGTCGAACGGGAATACGGCACCGCGCTGGTGCAGCAGTACGTCGGCGGCAGGGAATTCGCCGTGGGGATCGTGGGAAGCAAGATTCTCCCGCTCTCGGAGATCGATTTCCACGGCATGCCCGAGGGCGCCTGGCCCATTCTGTCGTTCGATGCCAAGTGGACCAGCGGGTGCCCGGAGGACCTGGGCAGCCAGCCGGTCTGTCCGGCGCGGGTGGAGTCGTGGCTGGCCAAGCGGCTGCGCGCCGTGTCGCTGTCTGCGTGGCGGGCGGTGCGGGGGCAAGGGTACGGGCGGGTGGACCTCCGGGTGGACGAGACCGGCCAGCCGTGGGTGCTGGAAGTGAACCCCAACCCGGATATCTCCGACGACGCCGGGCTGTCACGCATGGCGCAGGCAGCCGGATGGTCGTACGACGACTTGATCCTGCGCATGGTGGAGCTGGCGCGGTCCACGGATCGCCGCCGGCCGGCAGAGGCGCCGCCGCTGGAGGTCCGCACCGCGTGAGCGTCGTGTCCCCCCCTCTCACGCTCCGGCCCCCCCACCCGAGCGATCGCCGCCGCGTGGCCCAGATCGTGCGCGCCACCGGCGTGTTCCGCCCGTCGGAGGTGGACATCGCGCTGGAGGTGTTCGACGGCGCCACGGCCAGGCCCGGCGAGGACTACCACGCGCTCGGGGCGTTCGACGAGACGGATCAGCTCATCGGCTTCGCCTGCTATGGCCCCACGCCAGGCACCGAAGCCACCTGGGACCTTTACTGGATCGCCGTGGACCCCGGAACCCACCGCCGGGGGGTCGGCCGCACGCTGATGGCGGCGTGCGAGCGGGCGATCGTGGATTCCGGCGGCCGGCTCGTGGTGGTGGAAACGTCGTCGCGACCGGATTACGGTCCGACGCGCGCGTTCTACCAGGCGCTGGCGTACGGGGCAACGGCGCGTATTCCTGACTTCTACGCGCCGCACGACGACCTGGTCGTGTACACCAAGCGGTTGGTTCCCTCACAGAGCGAACGGCCACATGGCTGATTGGCAGAAACTCCTGCACCAGCGGAGCATTGCGTCGCTCCAGCAGCTGGTCGAGAAGTTCGGGCCGGAGCAGTTCCCGGACCTGGACCGGCTGCAGCAGGCGATCGAGAACTTCGAGCTCCGGATCTCGCCAGCAATGGTGGACCTGATCAAAGCACCGGGGGACCCCATCTGGCGGCAATATGTGCCGGACTTGCAGGAGTTGGACGTGGTGGACGGCGTGCCGGACAGCCTGAACGAGGAAGCGAACAGTCCAGTCCCCAACATCACCCACCGCTATCCCGACCGGGCCCTGTTTCTGGTGAGCCCGGTGTGCGCCGCCTACTGCCGATTCTGTACCCGGCGCCGCAAGGTGGGAGATCCCGAGAAGATCCCGATGTCCCAGTTCGAGAGCGCGTTCCAGTATCTCGCGGAGCACTCCGAGATCCGGGATGTGATCTTGTCCGGCGGCGATCCGTTGCTCCTGTCTGACCGCCGGCTGGACCAGATCCTGAGCCGACTGCGGCAGATCCAGCACCTCGAGATCATCCGGATCGGCAGCCGCGTGCCGTGTCACCTGCCCGAGCGGATCACGCCCGAGCTGTGCGACACGCTCAAGCGGTACCATCCGCTCTACATCAACACGCACTTCAACCACCCGGACGAGTTGACCCCCGCGGCCGTGAAAGGCCTCGGCATGCTGGCGGACGCCGGCGTGCCGCTGGGCTGCCAGACCGTGCTGTTGAAGGGCGTCAACGACGATGCCGACGTGATGAAGGAGCTGATGCAGCGGCTGCTCGCCGCCCGGGTTCGACCGTACTACATCTACATGTGTGACCAGGTGGCCGGCGCCGAGCACTTCAAGACGTCGGTCGAGACCGGGCTCGAGATCATCAAGGCGCTGCGCGGCTGGACCAGCGGGCTCGCGGTGCCGCACTTCGTGATTGATGCACCCGGCGGCGGCGGGAAGATCCCTCTCCTTCCGGAGTACGTGGTGCGCATCACCGAGGACGAGGTGGTCCTGCGGAACTACCGCGGCAAACGCTTCGTCTGGAAGCAGCCGCGGGAAGAAGAGGCGCTGGTGGGGGCCGGCGTGCGCGAGCCGGAATACGACTTCCTACCCACGTTCGAGGCGGAGCCGGCCGCCAAGAGCGGCAAGAAGGCCAAGCGACGCACCAAGCGGGTGGCGTAGAGGCGGTGTCGAACTGCGTAAGGGGTGAGGGGTAAGGGGACCCCTCACCCCTTACCCCTCACGCAGTTCGCGCCCGATTTTCACTTCTTCTCCGCCTCTTCGAGCTCCTTCTTTCTCGCCTCTACGACCTTGGCCGCCACCTCGGGCGGCACATCCTGGTAGGCGTGGAACTTCTGCCGGTAGGTGCCGCGGCCGTGGGTGATGGAGTGGAGCTGCGTGGCGTAGCGGTCCAGCTCGGCCTCGGGCACCAGGGCTCTGATCTTGTTCATCCGGCCGTCGGCCTCGGTGCCCAGGATCTGGCCGCGCCGAGACGAGAGGTCCCCCATGACGGCGCCCAGGTATTCCTCGGGGGTCCAGGCCTCGACCTCGACGATGGGCTCCAGCAGCACCGGCTTGGCGTTGGGGGTCACGTTCCGGAACGCCAGGATGCCGGCCATCTTGAATGACATTTCGTTTGAGTCTACGTCGTGGTAGGAGCCGTCGAACAACTCCACCTTGAAATCCACCATGGGGTAGCCCGCCACCGGGCCGCGCGCGGTGGCCTCCACCACCCCCTTCTCGACGGCGGGGATGTACTGCCGAGGGATCACACCCCCGACGATCTGGTCATCGAACACGAACCCTGAGCCGCGCGGCAACGGCGCCACCCGAATCCAGCAGTCGCCGTACTGCCCGCGACCGCCAGTCTGCTTCTTGTGCTTCCCCTGTCCCTCCGCCTTGCCCTTCAGTGTCTCCCGGTACGCGACCTTCGGTTTGCCCAACGTGGCGTGGACGCCGAACTTCCGCGCCAGCCGGCCGACGATGATCTCCAGGTGCCGCTCGCCGCGGCCGCGCATCAGCGTCTGGCCCAGCTCGGCGTTGTACTCGTGGTGGAAGGTGGGGTCCTCTTCGTGCAACCGCTGGAGTCCGGTGTTGAGCTTGTCTTCCTCGCCCCGCTGCTTCACCTCGACCGACAGCGTGATCACGGGGTCCGGGAAGGGGATCTTGGTCAGGACGATCTGCCGGTCCCTGGCGGACAGGGTGTCGTTGGTGTGCGTGTCACGCAGCTTCGCCACCACACCGATGTCCCCGGCGTGCAGCTCCGGCGCCTCGGTCCGTTCCTTCCCCAGCGCCACGGACAGGTGGTTGAGCTTTTCCGCCGCCCCGCGCGGCGCGTTATAGACCTCGGCCCCGTTCTGGACCGATCCCGAGTAGATGCGGAAGAACGTCACGTCGCCCACGTGCGGCTCGGACACCGTCTTGAAGACCTGCGCCACGAATGGGCCGTCGTCCTTGAAGGCCAGCGACACGGGCGTTGCATCGCCCCAGGTCTGGCCTTCCACGGGCTCGCGCTCGACCGGCGACGGAACCAGTTCCACCAGGGCAGTGAGGAGCGCACGCGTCCCGTAGGTCAACTCGCTTGCCCCACACACCAGGGGGTAGATCTCGCCCCGTGCCACACCCGCGTGCATCGCCTTGGTCAGCTCGGCCGGTGAGATCTCTTCGCCGCCCAGGTAACGCTCGAGGAGGGCGTCGTCGGTCGTCGCAATGGTCTCGATCAGATCCTGCTCGTAATGGTCGAATTGCTCTTTCAGCTCCGCCGGGACGTCCTGTTCGTCGTACTCGCCGGTCTTGCTGCCCTGGCGGTACAGGTGGCTCTTCTGGGTGAGCAGGTTAACGATGCCGTGGAACTTGGCACCCGTGCCCACGGGAATCTCGATGGGCAGGACCTTGGGCGTGAGATTCGCCTTGATGTCCTGATAGACCTTCTCGAAATCCGCGTGTTCCTTGTCCATCAGCGAGACGAAGAACAGGCGTGGAATGCCGCGCTTCTCGGCATGCTCCCACGCTTGCTCGGTCCCGACCTCGACGCCGGCGGTGCTGCTCACCACGATCAAGGCGGCGTCCGCCGCGTAGATGGCTGCGATGGCGTCGCCCAGGAAGTCCAGATACCCGGGCGCGTCGATCAGGTTGATCTTGGTGTCCATCCACTCGGCGTAGGCTAGCCCTACGCTGATGGAGTATTTGCGTTCGATTTCGTCGGGTGTGTAGTCGGTGAGGGCGCTGCCGTCCTTGACGGAGCCGTGCCGCTTACTGGTGCCGGCCACGAAGGCCAGGGCGTCAACTAGGCTGGTCTTGCCGCTCTGGCCGTGGCCGACCACCGCGACATTCCGGATGGCTTCTCCTGTGTACACGCGCACGCGCGGTACCTCCTGCCAAGGGGACCGGAAACTTGAACCGCGGTGCCGGAGCACGCAACGGGGCAGCAACGGAGACTGCGTAAGGGGTAAGGGGTGAGGGGCGGGTGCCCCCTTACCCCTCACCCCTCACGCTGTTGTTTACCGCCCCTTACCGGTACCCCGCCGCCTGCAGGTTAAACAGCTCCGCATACAACCCACCCCGCTCCACCAACTCCTCGTGCGTTCCGTGCTCCACCAGCCGCCCGCCCGTGAGCACCAGAATCCGGTCCGCCATCCTCACGGTCGAGAAGCGGTGTGAGATCAACACGGCGATCCTCCCCTGGGTGAGCTCCGTGAACCGCAGGAACACTTCGTACTCGGCACGGGCATCCAGCGCCGCCGTGGGCTCGTCCAGGATCAGCACCTGTGCCTCGCGCAGGTAGGCGCGGGCGAGCGCTACCTTCTGCCACTCGCCGCCCGACAACTCCACCCCCCCGTCAAACCGGCGGCCCAGCTGCTGGTCGAAGCCCTTGTCCAGCCGTTGGGCGACCGTGTCCGCCAGGCTGCGGCGCGCCGCTTCGCGGATGCGGTCCTCCTCGGACATGTACTCCGTCTGCCCCACGCCGATGTTCTCCCGGAACAGGAACGCATAGCGCATGAAGTCCTGGAAGATGACGCCGATGTTCGAGTGCAGGCTGGCCAGGTCGTGCTCTTTCAGGTCCACGCCGTCCAGCAGGATCCGGCCCTGGTCCGGGTCGTAGAGCCGAGCCAACAGCTTCACCAGCGTGGTCTTGCCGGCCCCGTTTTCCCCCACCAGGGCAACAGACTCATCCGGTGCCAGGGAAAACGAGAGGTCCCGCACAGCCCAGGTGTCCGAGCCCGGGTACTTGAAGCTCACGCCCTGGAACTCGAACCCCCGACGGATTGGCCGAGGCACGGACCGGGCCCCGGGCCGGGAGACCACCCGGGGCTCGAGCGCCAAGAAGGTGAAGAGGTCGCGGAGATAGAGGCTCTCCTCGTACACGCTCGAGAGCATGAGCAGCACCCGCTGAATGAGGTCCCGGCTCTGTCGGAACGAGCCCGCGAGGAAGGTGAGCACGCCGATCGTGAACGGGCCGGCCGGGGACCGGTAGCCGATCACGGTGAGGTAGATGATCACCCCGTACGCGCTGTAGTACCCCAGCGAGCCCACCGCCGCGAGCAGCGTGGATACGGTGGCACGCTTGATCGAGAGCCGCTTGTTCATCTCGTAGAACTCGTCCGCCAGGCGGCGATAGCGTCCGATCAACCAGGGCGACAGGCCGAAGAGCTTCACCTCCTTGGCGGACTGGTCGCTCGCCGCGGTGAACCGGAGGTAATCCAGCATGCGCCGCTCCGGGGTCCACTGGAACAGCAGCGAATAGCCCAGCGCGGCGAAGTGGGTCTCGCCGAGGAACGCCGGGATCACCGCGATCGCGAGCAGTACCAGCAGCCACGGGACGTACAGCATCAACGCCGCCGTGAGCGAAATCAGCGTGATCAGATCCTGCACCGTCCCCAGTAGCTGAGCCAACAGGCCGATGCGTCCGACCGTCTGCCGCCTGGCCCGTTCCAGGTGATCGTAGGTCTCGGCGTCCTCGAACTGGGCCACGTCCAGCCGGGCGGCGTGCTCCATGAGCCGCACCGAGACGCGGTTGGAGAAGAGATCGCCCAACAGGCTCTCGAGCAGCGACGACACCCGGGCGAGGCTCTCCCCGCCCAACGCGATCATCAACTCGATGCCCACCAGCAGCGCCAGATGCGGCCAGTCCACCGGCTGCGCCCCGCGGTAGTAGGCCTCGACCGCCTCGATGATCAGCTTGCCGATCCAGAGAAGCCCGAGGGGCACCACCGCGCGCAGCACCCGGAGACCCACGATGGCCGCCGTATAGCCGCGGTGCGTCTCATAGACCATCTTGAGGAGGGGCGGCACGTGCTTCAGGGCCGCCAGCCGGTCCGACCAGCTGGGGAGCTGGTCCGGCGTGAGCCGGCTGCGGGGTCTACGGGGAGGGGGAACGAAAGGGACCGTCACAAGGAGTGAAGTTAACGACGCCAGGTTACCGGCGTCCTAACGATATCGACAACCGCTCCCTCCGGGGCATCCTATGGCGGTCTCGAGCAAGTCCTTGTTGGTGGCGGGCCTGATCTCCACGGCCGTCGCCTGGAGTCCGGCCCGTGTTGGGCCAACGTCTCGCGCCAAGCAGTCACCGGCTGACAGCGTCGAGCGGGCCCGCGCGTTGCACGTCCTCAACCGGCTGGCATTTGGGCCCGGGCTTGGAGACGTGGACCGCGTCGTGGCGATGGGCGTGGACCGGTACATCGAACAGCAGCTCAACCCCGAGAAGATCAAGGACGATCAGCTGGAGCGGCGGCTGGCGAGCTTCGAGGTCCTGCGCACGTCGCCCGAGACCCAAGCCAGGATCTACGTCGAGGAACAACGCGCCCGCCAGCAGCGGCAGCGCGCCGCGGGGCAGGATTCGGCCCGGATGGGCGCCAATGATGTTCCGCCACCCGGCCGAGAGCCGCCGTCGCTCAATCGAGCCCGACGCCTGGCCGGCGAGCTCCAGCAAGCGGCGGTGGTGCGGGGCACACTCTCCGAGCGCCAGCTGTACCAAGTGATGGTGGACTTCTGGACCAACCACTTCAACGTGTTTCTGGGCAAGGGCGCCGATCGGTTCCTGCTGCCGGAATACATCGAGCACGCGATTCGGCCCAACGCCATGGGCCGCTTCGAGGAACTGCTCATCGCGACCGCGCGCAGCCCGGCCATGCTGTTCTACCTCGACAATGTGCAGTCGGTGGCGCCGGGATCCCGGCCGCCGCAATTGGCGCGCCTGGAGCGAGCCCGGCAGGCCATGGCGCGGCGCCGCCCCGGAAGGGTCCCGGGCAGGCCAGATCCGCGGCAACTGGACTCGCTGCGCGCGCGGATCGAGCAGCGGATACCCCAAGGAATCAACGAGAACTACGCCCGCGAGCTGATGGAGCTGCACACCCTGGGCGTGGATGGCGGGTACACCCAGCAAGACGTGATCAACGTGGCCCGGATCCTCACCGGTTGGAGCATGACGCCGCCGCAGCAGGGCGCGCGGTTCGTCTTCAACGATTGGGCGCACGACACGGGAGAGAAGGTCGTCCTGGGCCGGACGTTCCCGGCGGGGCGGGGGCAGCAAGAGGGATCGGAGCTCCTGAAGCTCCTGGCCAACCATCCGTCCACCATGCGGCACGTATCGGCCAAGCTGTGCGCCCGGCTCCTGGCAGACGACCCGCCGGACGGCTGCGTTGACGCTGGAGTGCATGCGTGGGAGCGGACGGCAGGGGACATCCGCGCGGTGCTGCGCGCCATCTTCCGCTCACCCGAATTCTGGGCGCCGGAGTACCGGGCCGCGAAAGTGAAGACGCCGCTCGAGTTCGTGGTGAGCGCGGTCCGCGCCGTGGGCGGCGGGCCGGACTCGACGCTGGCACTGGCCCAGGTGGTGGGCCGCCTGGGCCAACCGCTCTACCTGGAGCAGCCGCCCACGGGCTACCCTGAGACCCAGGAGTCGTGGGTTAACTCCGGAGCTTTGTTAGAGCGGCTCAATGTGGCGATGGGTATCGCGGCGGGTCGCGTTCCGGGGATCGCCGTGGACCCGCGCGCGCTCATCCCCGATTGGTCCGACCCCGGCCAGCTGGCCGATCTGGTCAACCGGCGGGTCCTCAATGGCGCCGCGTCGGAGAACACGCTGCGGGTGATTCGGGAACAGACCGCGAACCTGCCTCCCGCTCAAGCCCGGGTCATGGCGCTGGGGCTGGCGCTGGGGAGCCCGGAGTTTCAGAAGCAATAGTTGACAGTAGGGATAGTAGGGATAGTAGGGATAGTAGGGATACTGGGAGGCATGCTGTGGACGATTGCTGCGAGCTACCGAATCCGAGGGTCGATCGCCGCGTGTTCGTGAAGGCGGGGGGCTTGGCACTCGTGGCGTTGGGGCTCGACCCGATCTTCCTCACCCGCACCGCGTACGCGGTGCAGCGCCGGGCCGGTTTGGCCGTCCGCACCAAGACGCTGGTCTGCCTCTTTCAGCGGGGCGCGGTGGACGGGCTCAACATGGTAGTACCACACGGTGATGCGTTCTACTATCGCGAACGGCCGCGCATCGCCATTCCCCGGCCCGGCGCCGCCGGTGGCGCGCTCGATCTGGACGGCCACTTCGGACTCCACCCGGTGCTCGCCCCGCTCAAGCCGCTCTACGACAACGGGTCGCTGGCCATCGTCCACGCGGTGGGATCGCCCGAGGCCACCCGCAGCCACTTCGACGCGCAGGACTACATGGAGAGCGGGACGCCCGGCCTGAAAGCAACGCCGGCTGGCTGGCTGAACCGGTACCTGGGCGCGCGTCACGCCCGCGAGCACCAGGACACGCCATTTCGCGGCCTGGCGATCGGGCCGCGGCTCCCCCGAGCGCTCCGCGGCTCGGCGCCGGCGTTGGCGATCGACAACCTGCAGGCCTTTGGCCTGCGCGCCCCGGAGCTGGCGCGAGACCGGCTGACGCAGGCCTTCGAGGAGTTGTATCAGGGGTCGGCCACCGGACTGGTGGCAACCTCCTCGGAGGAAGCCTTCGAAGCGGTCAAGATGCTGAAGACCCTGAACCCACAGCGCTACGAGCCCGCCAACGGCGGCCAGTATCCTCCGGGGCCGCTCGGCCGCTCGCTCCGCCAGATCGCCCAACTCATCAAGGCCGACCTGGGACTGGAGATCGCCTTCGCCGACGTGGGCGGGTGGGACACGCACGTCAATCAGGGAGCGAGTGAAGGTCAGCTCGCGGCGCGCCTCACGGAATTCGGTCGCGCAATCGCGGCCTTCACACAGGACCTGGGCGAGCGGATGGCGGACGTGGTGGTGCTCACGATGAGTGAGTTCGGCCGCACCGTCGCGGAGAACGGGAACGTGGGAACCGACCACGGGCACGCCACCGCCATGTTGGTGGTGGGCGGCGGGGTCCGGGGCGGGAGGGTCTACGGGAAGTGGCCGACGCTAGATCCAGCCACACGGTTCGAGGGGCGAGACCTGGCCGTCACCACCGACTTTCGAGATCTGTTCAGCGAGGTCCTGATCGGCCATCTGGGCGCGACCGACCTATCGGCGGTGTTCCCGGGGTACGCTGGGGCGACGCGTCTCGGGTTGATGGGTCAGGAGTAGGGATAGTAGGGATAGTGGGGATAGTAGGGATAGAGGGGCGCCGCGCCGCCTTAAGAAGGCCGAATGTGGCCTTGCTGGCCGCAAGATACTTGCCGCGAAGATCCTCGTACGCGACGTCACCCAAGTAGCCAAGATCGTGGGCAATCACCACCAGAGCGTCGACCTCAGCCAGCGAACCCAGTGATATCCTGATGAACCGCCTCAGTTCCGGGAGCCCTCGGCGCGCATACCCCTCTGCCAGATTCGCACAAGCCGAGATCCCGGCGCGTCGAAGTTGGGCAACGAAGCCGAAGAGTTCGGCGCGCGGAAACCGATTACTGGCCTCGTAGATGGCAACACACAATTCCCGGCACCGTTGCCACGCGGCAAGTCGTCGGTATCCATCCATGGATCAATGATGGGAGCGGAAGCCCATGGCGTAGGATCGTTTGTACGCCGCACCAACCAAATCGACGCAAGCCCAATCCCCGCTATCCCCGCTATCCCTACTATCCCTACTATCCCTAGTATCCCTACTATCCCGTCTTCACCGTCGTCAGCACCCGCATCCCGACCCACCCTTTCACATGCTCCTCGCGGAGCACCCGGAGTGGCTGCGAGCGGAGAAGGGGATGCGGGTCCACCGGCCGGCTATGCCCCACTAGCTCCGGCACTGCGCGGTACACGGCCATCCACAGGCGATGGGTGAGGTTGTTGGGCAGCGCCACCGTCCCCAGCACGAGACGCCCGCCGGGAGAAAGCACGCGGACCAGCTCGCTCAGCGCATCCACTATCTCGGCGTCGGTGAGCACGTCCAGTAGGTACGTGCTTACCACGGCGTCGAACGACCCCGATCGGAAGGGAAGCGCCAGGGCATTGGCCCGCGCGAGCGACGCGCGGGCCCGCGCGGCGGTGATGTGCGCATTGGCCAGGCGCAGCATCTGCCGGGAGACGTCCACGCCCACGACGCGGCGTCCGTTCCCGCTCAGCAGGGCGACGCCACGCCCGGGACCGATGCCCACGTCCAGCACTGACTCCGGCCCGGCGCCGAGCGCCCGCTCGACCGCCCGCGAGACGCCGAGGTCGTGCAGCGGCACCAAGACCCGCTCGTACACCGGCGCGACGAGATCGTAGAGGGCCGCTGGGTGCATTACGGCGAGATGAACACCCAGCGCGCGCTCACCGTCGCCTCGATCGTCAGTTCCGGCGGGGTGATGGGGGTTTCCACGGCAGCCATCGCCATGGCGCTTCGGGCTTGGACCCGGGGGAACGCGGGGCCGGAGCTCGACGCCTCGATCAACGGACCGAGACGGCCACCGGCCGCCCGGGCCATCGCCTCCGCTTCGCGGCGCGCCGTTTCCACGGCTCGGCCAAGCGCCTCGAGGCGCGCCGCCTCCCGCCGCGTGGACTCGAACTGAATGGCCGAGACGTTCGTGGCGCCAGCGCCAAGCGCGGCATCCACCACCCGTCCCACCTGGGTCAGGTCATGCACGTGCACTTCGATGGTGCTCCGGGCCGCGTACCCGGCGGGCCGGCGCTCCCGGTCATAATCGGTACCTACGGAGTACCATACCGACGGCAGCGAGTCATCCGGCACGCGCAGCACCTGACGGAGCGCCGCGCGAACGGCGTTCGTGACCCGGGCGTTCTCCTCGCCCGCTCGGGCGGCCTGCGGTTCGCGCGTGACCACGCTCACCTGGACGATTGCATAGTCGGGCGACAGGTCCACGGTGCCGGTCGCGGTCACCGCGATCTCCGGCGGATCCTGCCGCTCGCCACGGGGCTCCTGGCCCGCCGCGGCTGTCGTGACTACCAGCGTGACGGCCAATCCCACCACTCCGCGTCTCATGGACTCCCTCCTTTCCTGGCGCCCTCCCGGGCCTTGCCCCAAGTCATACACCGCGACCGTCCGGAGGGAGCCGCACTACCGGTTCAGCCGCACCTCCGCCAGTCCGGCCGCCCGGAGCTTCTGGTTCAGCGCGGGAAGGTCCTTGGTGAGGATGTCCTCCCAGCGAAGCAGGAGCCGCGACAGCATGGTCTGCCGTTCGCGGATCGCGTCCACGACCACGGTCGTCGGGGCCACGTCGGCATCCTGCACCATGTCGAGTAGCTGCGCCAGGTGGCCGTTCAGACGCGTCAGGCTCTCGGTGGCGTCGCCGCCGCCAAAGAAGCCGCCGCCACTCCCCACCAGCGCGGATGTTTTCTCGTCCAATGCCGTGACCGCGCCCAGCGCGTCACCCTTGGCGCTCGCCTTCCGATCGCCGAGCTGCGACCGGAGCGCGCGAGCCTGCCGCAACGCGTCAGCGTCCCCTTGGAGCGCGTCGTACAGCTGCTTGCTCAGGGTGAACTGCTGCGCCAGGTCCCCCCCGGGCGTCTTGACGCGCGGATCCATCTTCACCGTGAGCGGCTGGATGTACGTCCTGCCGGCGACGGACAGCCGCACGGTGTACTGGCCCGGTGCCACCCACGGACCGCGCGGCTCCCGCGGGGTGTTCTGATAGATGGCCGAGATCGGGTAGGAGAAGTTCGGCACCGCCGGCGGGGGGTAGCGAAGATCCCAGGTGAAGCGATGCATCCCCGGGTCCGAGGAGAGAATCTGCTCGGGCCGGATCCAGTAGTCGGGGATGTTGCGACCCTCGACCGGAGCAACCGGCTGGTCGTCGCTGGTGAACCGGCGGATCACGGCGCCGGACGGATCCAGCATCTCGAGCGTCACCGGCGCGGCCGGCTTCGCCTTGAGGTAGTAGTTGATGATGGCCCCGTCCGGCGGGTTCTGGCCCGCCGGCTCCTCCGGCGGCAGCGGCGTGTCCGTGTTCTTGTTCCACCGAAACCGGATGGCGGTCTGCGGCCGGAACAGGAAGGCCTCGGCCTGGCCCACGGAGTCGGCCAGCTGCCGGAGCGGGGTGATGTCGTCCAGGATCCAGAAGGACCGGCCGTGCGTCCCGACGGCGATGTCGTCGTCCTTGATGATCAGATCCCGAATAGAGGTCGGCGGCAGGTTGAGCCGCAGCGACTGCCAGCGGTCGCCGTCGTCGAACGAGACGTACACGGTCTGCTCGGTCCCCGCGAACAGGAGTCCTCTCCGCTGGGGGTCCTCGCGCACCACGTTCACGATCCCGCCGTTGGGAATCCCGTTGGTGATGTGGGTCCAGGTCTTGCCGCCGTCGCGGGTGCGGTAGATGTGCGGCCTGAGATCATCCAACCGGAACGTGTTGATCGCGGCGTACGCGGTGAGCGTATCCGAGTGCCCGGCGTCCATGATGGATACCTTGCTCCAAGGCGTGAGCTCCTTGGGCGTCACGTTGGTCCACGTCCGGCCACCATCGTGGGTGACGTGGATCAGCCCGTCGTCGCTTCCCACCCAGATGGTGTTCAGCGACTGGGGCGACGGCGCGATGGTGTAGATCACGCCCGGATGGCGAGCGCGGGCGGTCGGCGTGTTGGAGTACACGCCCACGTTGGGCGGCACCACCGAATCCGTCCGCGTGAGGTCGGGACTGATCCTGGTCCAGCGATTGCCGCCGTCGGTCGTCTTCCACAGGTGGTTCGAGGCGAAGTACAGCGAGCGCGGGTCCACCGGTGAGAACAGGAGTGGCGCGGTGCGAAGCACGCGGTAGTCCGGCGGGCGGATCGCCCTGGGGCCCACGAAGTGCGCCTGTCCGGTGCGCCGGTCGTAGCGGGTCACCTTGCCGCCGTACACGATGTCCGGATCCAGGGGATCGGGGGCTACGTAGCCGTACTCCTCGACGGCCACCGGGTGCCACTCGCGGAAAGTGATCTGCCCGTCGTCGCCGCGACTCGAGATGCAGACCGAGCCGCTCTCCTGCTGCCCGCTGCACAGCCGGTAGGGGAAGGCGTTGTCGGCGGTGACGTGATAGAACTGGGCGGTCGGCTGATTGTACCACGAGCTCCAGCTCTGCCCGCCGTTCACCGTGATGATGGCGCCCTGGTCGGAGGTGAGCAGGATGATGTCGCCGTTGTTGGGGTTGATCCACCCCTTCTGGTAGTCGTCGCCTCCAGGGGCGCCCCGGAACCCGGTCCAATTCTTGGCGCCGTCGGTGGACTTCCAGGTCACGATCGTGACGGAATAGACGATGTCCGGGTTCCTGGGATCCACGATGATCTCGGCCGCGTCGCTGGGGCGGGTGGCCATCCGACCGTCCGTCGTCATTCGGGTCCAGGTCTCGCCCGCGTCATCCGACCGATAGACGAACCCGCCGCCGCGCTGCTCGACGGTGGCGTACATCCGGTTGGGATCACTGGGCGCGATACCGATGCCGATCCGACCTAACCCCTCCTCGAACGTGGGCAGCCCCTTGGTCAGCTGCCGCCAGGTGTTGCCGCCGTCGGTGGACTTGAAGAGCCCGCTGCCCGGGCCGTTCCAGGCGGCGTTCTCCCAGGGCCCCTGCCGCGCCTGCCAGAGAACCGCGTAGATGGTGTTGGGGTTCTTGGGGTCGAACAGCAAGTCGGACGCGCCGGTGTCTTCGTCCCGGTACAACACTTTCTGGAACGTCTGGCCGCCGTCGAGCGACCGGAACACCCCACGCTCCTGGTTGGGCCCATACGGATGTCCCAGCACCGCGACGAACAGCCGGTTGGGATTGGTGGGGTCCACGATGATCTCGGGGATCTGCTGGCCGTCGCGCAGTCCCAGGTGGGTCCAGGTCTTTCCCGCGTCGGTGGATTTGTAGATCCCGTCGCCGGTCGAGAGGTCGGGCCGCTGGAGTCCCTCGCCGCTGCCCACGTAGATGATGTTCGGATCGGACGGGGCCACGGCGATCGCGCCGATCGACCCGGTCGGCTGGTCGTCGAAGATGGGCGTCCAGGTTCGGCCGTAATCCGTCGTCTTCCAGGCGCCGCCGTTGACTACGCCGACGTAGAACACGTTGGGCTGGCTGGGAACGCCGGAGGCCGCTTTGGTGCGGCTGGCACGGTGCGGGCCGATCCCACGCCAGCGCATCTCTTGAAACAGCGACGGGGAGAACTGCTGCGCCGTCAGGACCGCCGAGAACAACGGGAGTAGAGCGAGTGTGAGGGGTAAGGGGTGTGCGCGACGCATGGGCATTCTCCGGGCGGCTCAATCGAGGAGTCGGGTCAGCGAAGATACAGGGCGAAGAATGCCGGGGATAGCGTTTGATGACCACCTCGCACCCGGTGCAGTAGCTTTCCTCCCGCCATGCGTGAACCACCGCCGGCACCGTTCCACGCGACATTGCGCGATCGTACGCCGGTCCTCATCCGGCCGGTGGCCCCCGAAGACAAGCCGCTCCTGCGCGAGGCGTTCACCCGGTTGTCGGACGCATCGCGCTATCAGCGATTCATGCGGACCATCAGGGAGCTGAGCGAAGAAGAACTCGACTACCTGACGCGCATTGACTACACCACCCACATGGCCTGGGTCGCCCTGGATCCCAGCAACCGGACCCATCCCGGCCTCGGCGTCGCCCGGTACGTCCGGCTCCCCCACGAGCCCGCCGTAGCCGAAGTCGCCATCACCGTCGTGGACTCGCATCAGGGCCGCGGCCTGGGAACCATGCTGCTCGGTGTGATCACCCGCTCGGCCGTGGACAACGGCATCGAGACGTTCGTGGCCCACGTGCTGGGCGGCAACGTCGCGATGCTCAACCTGCTGACGGCCCTCGGCGTCGCGGTAACGACGGACCCAGACGGGCTCATCGCCGTGCGCACGCCGTTGCCCCGGCGGATGGAGGATCTGTCCAAGTCGCCTGCTGGAAGAGTGTTCCGCGAAGTAGCGCGGCAGCTGGCACGCTAGACCTGCCCCTTGAGCTCTATGGAGTCAAACCCTTGCGTTGGGCTCGTGGGGCGCGCATATCCGTTAGCGCACGATTTCCCACAAAGGGGATCACTTCATGACACCGCGAATTGTACGCCCTCACGCGCGGCTCACCGCCGCCTGGGTGATTCTGTGCGCGTGGTCGGTCGCGCCACTCCATGCTCAAGCGGCCCCCAACATCACCACACCCAAGCAGGCCATCGGCTTCAACCTGGGCGACGACTACATGATGGCGAGCTACACCCAGCTCGAAACCCTCTGGAAGAAGTGGGACTCGGAGTCCGACCGGATGACGCTGGTGAGCATCGGGCAGACGGAAGAGGGCCGGCCCCAGTACATGGCCATCATCACGTCGCCCGAGAACCAGAAGCACTTGGACCGCTACCGGCAGATCGCCGCCCAGCTGGCGCACGCCGAGGGGCTGACCGACGAACAGGCGCGCGCGCTGGCGCGCGAAGGCCGCGCGGTGGTGTGGATCGACGGCGGGCTTCACGCCAGCGAGACCGTGGGCTCGCAGCAGATCATGGAGACGGTCTACCAGATGGTGAGCCGCACCGATCCCGAGACCATGCGGTTCCTGGACGACGACGTCCTGCTGGCGGTGCAGGCCAACCCCGACGGCCAGGAGATGGTCGCCGGTTGGTACATGCGCGAGACGGATCTCACCAAGCGCTCGCTGTTCGACATGCCGCGGCTGTACAACAAGTACATCGGCCACGACAACAACCGCGACTTCTTCATCTCCAACATGGCGGAAACCACCAACATGAATCGGGTGATGTTCCTCGAGTGGTTTCCCCAGATCGTGTACAACCATCACCAGCCGGGCTTCGGCGCCACGGGCGGCGTGATCTTCATGCCGCCGTTCCGCGATCCGTTCAATTACCACTTCGATCCGCTGATTCCGCTGGAGATCGAGCAGGTGGGCGCGGCGATGCACGCGCGACTGGTGGCGAACGGGATGCCGGGCTCAGGGATGCGGAATTACTCCGGCTACTCGACCTGGTGGAACGGCGGGCTGCGTACCATCGGCTACTTCCACAACGTGGTGGGGCTCTTGACGGAGATCGTCGGCAACCCCACGCCGATCGAGATCCCGCTCATCCCCGACCGGCAGCTCGCCAACACCGACCTCCCCTTCCCGGTCCCCCCGCAGAAGTGGCACTACCGGCAGTCCATTGACTACGAGATCCAGAACAACCGCGCCGTGCTCGACTGGGCATCCCGCAACCGCGAGACGCTGCTCTACAACATGTACGTCAAAGGCAAGCGGGCGATCGAGGCCGGCAGCAGAGACTCCTGGACGATCACGCCGCAGCGGATCGACGCGCTGCGGGCGGCGGCCGGGGAGCGCGGCGCCGGCGCCCGAGCAGCCGTGCCCTCGACGCTCTACCAGAGCGTGCTCCTGGATCCCCGGTACCGCGCTCCCCGAGGATACATCATCCCGTCCAACCAGGCCGACTTCGGAACTGCCACGAAGTTCGTCAACGCCCTGCTCAAGACGGGAGTCTCGGTGATGCGCGCCACCGCGGCCTTCCAGGTGGCCGGAAAGAGCTACCCCACGGGCTCGTATGTCGTGAAAACGGTCCAGGCGTACCGCGCGCACGTGCTCGACCTGTTCGAGCCACAGGATCATCCCCACGATTTCCGCTACCCCGGCGGGCCGCCCATTCCACCGTACGACATCACCGGCTGGACCCTGGCGATGCAGATGGGCGTGCAGTACGACCGCGTGTACGACGGCTTCGACGGCCCGTTCACCCCAATCACCGGGCTCGCCAGCCCGCCGGCAGCCCCCATCGTGGGCGCGCCTAATCCGGCGGGACACCTGGTCAGCCACCGCACCAATGACCAGTTCATTCTGGTGAACCGGCTGCTCAAGGCAAACGTGGATGTGTACTGGCTGAAGGCGGAGCAAACCGCGGACGGGGAGAGGCTCGGCACGGGCACGCTCTGGGTGCCCACGTCCCCTGCGGCGCGGCCGATCCTCGAGCGCGCCGCGAAAGAACTGGGCCTCACGGTGCACGGCGTGGCCAAAGCGCCGGCGGGCGACGCGCTCAAGCTCAAGGCCGGCCGGATCGGATTGGCCAACATCTACGGCGGCCTGATGCCGACCGGCTGGACGCGGTGGCTGTTCGAGCAGTACGAGTTTCCGTATGAGGTGGTCTACCCCCAGGCCCTCGATGCCGGAAACCTCAACCGCCGGTTCGACGTGCTGGTGTTCCCGGACGGCGCGTTCCGGCGGATGCGCGGGGCCAGCGCCGCGGGCGAGATGCGAGGCGGCAGCGCGGAGGCTGGCACCGGACCCGATCCTATGACCATTCCCGCCGAGTATCGCGGCTGGCTGGGCCGGATCAACGAGGACAAGACGATCCCCCAACTCAGGCGCTTCGTCGAGGCCGGCGGCACCGTCGTCACAATCGGCAGTTCGACGGACATGGGCGAGCTGCTCGGCCTCCCGGTGAAGGACCACCTCACCGAGATGGATCGCGAAGGCCGGGAGCGCCCGCTACCGGCGGAGAAGTTCTACATCCCCGGCTCGCTGCTCAGGGTGAGCGTGGACAACACCAATCCGCTCGCGTTCGGGATGCCCGATCAGGTGGACGTCGTGTTCGACAACAGCCCCGTGTTCCGGCTCAGCCCGGACGCGGCGTCGAAGAAGACGACCGCCGTGGCCTGGTTCGCCGGCCCGAAGGTGCTGGACAGCGGCTGGGCCTGGGGCCAGGAGTATCTTGAGGGCGGGACGGCGGCCGTGGCGGCCTCCGTCGGCGCCGGAAAGGTCTTGCTGCTCGGCCCCGAAGTCGCCTTCCGCGGGCAGCCGCACGGTACGTTCAAGTTCCTGTTCAACGGCGTGCTGCTGGGATCGGCGACCGCAACGGGACCGAGTGCCGTGTCGCCGTAACCAGCCGGCGCCTACGTCTGATCCAGTCGCAGCACCGTCTGGAGCAAGACGTTCGCGCCGTTCGTCACGTCATCCGGGCGCGTCAGCTCCGCCGGCGAGTGACTGATCCCCTTCACCGACGGCACGAAGATCATCCCCATGGGGCAGATGCGCGCCAGGTCCTGCGCGTCGTGCCCCGCCCCGCTCGGCATGACCTGGCTGGAGAGCGCCAGCCCAGCCACCGCGTCGGCGATCACCTCGCGGATCTTGGGGTCCGACAGCGCCGCCGCGTTGGAATGTTGCTGGGCATACCTGAACGTGGTGCCGTATCTGGCGGTGATGGTCTGCAGCTCCCGGTAGATCTGGTCCCACAGGGATTCGATCTTCTCCATCGAGAGGTCGCGCAGCTCCACGGTCAGCGTCACTTCACCGGGGATGACGTTCGGCGCCCCGGGCTTGACCAGCAGGCGGCCGACTGTCCCCACCTGGCGCCCCGGCTCCGCCCGGACGACGCGGTCGACGGCCAGCGTCAACTCGGCGGCCGCCAGCAGCGCGTTCTGCCGCTGGTCCATGGGCGTGGTGCCCGCGTGGTTCGCGAAGCCTCTGATCGTGACGTCGTAGTGGTTGATCCCCACGATCCCCTCCACGATCCCGATCTGAATCCCCGACTGGTCCAGAATCCCGCCCTGCTCGATGTGCAGCTCGATGTAGGCGGCGACACTGCCGGGACCGTGCTTCGCCTCCGCGAGGCGCAACGGGTTGCCGCCGATCCGCTGGATCTTCTCGGCCAGCGAGACGCCATCCCTGCCGGGTGTGCGCAGGTCTTCGTCGGTCAGGTCGCCGATGAACCCTCGGCTGCCTGTGAGCCCGCTCTCTTCGTCCGCCCAGATCACGACCTCGAGTGGGTGCCGGTTCCGGTAGCTCCGGTCAGCCAGCGTGTGGGCCACCTCGATGGCCGACATGGAGCCCACGTCGCCGTCGTAGTTGCCGCCTTCCGGAACAGAGTCGATGTGGGACCCGAATAGCAGGGATGGTGCTCCTGCCACCGTTCCCTCGCGCCGCCCCAGGATGTTGCCCACCGGATCCACCCGCACCGAGAGTCCGGCGGCGCGCATCAACTCCATGACGAACGCTCGCCCTTCGATGTCGGCCCGGCTGAAGGCGACCCGCGACACGCCGCCCTGAGGGTTCCGGCCGAACCGGGAGAGGTCGGTGAGGTGCTGGTTGACGCGCTGACCGGTCACCCGCCAGGCCCGCCACGCGGCGGCCTGCGGCGTCAACGCCCGCGGATACAGGGCGGCCGCTCCCAGCCCGGCCGCCGCTCTCAGAAACCGTCGTCGATTCAGCACACGGTCGGCTTCGGCACGGGCCGCCCCACAATGATGGTGACGTTGTCGCTCCCCCCACCATCGAGCGCGTCCTGGAGCAGCGCTTCGCACGCCTGCTGGGAGGATTGCATGGTGCCGAGCCGCTCGACGATCCGCGCATCAGAGACGTGCTTGGTCAACCCGTCGGTGCAAAACAGATGGACGTTCCGCCAGTCGTTCTGCAAACGGGTCACCACGGGTTCGGTCTGTTTCCCGCCGATGGCGCTGGAGAGCACGTGGCTCCAGGGCGACCGATCCAGATCGGCCCGAGTGATGACGCCCTGGTCGAGCAGGGCCTGCGCCATGGTTTGATCGCGGCTGACCTGGGTCAGTCGCCCCTCACGGAACAGATAGTACCGCGAGTCGCCGACCTGGAGGAGATAGATCCACGGCCACACGCCCAGCAAGAGCGTCAGCGTCGTCGCCATGCCACGGAGCTCCGGATCCTTCTCCGCACGCTCCAGCAAGCCGGCGTGCGACCGCAACGCCGCCTCTTGCAGCAAGTCCCGGAAGGCTTCGTCACGCGCGTCGGACGCGTAGTAACATCGCAAGCTCTCGGTCACGTAGTGCGTGGCCTGTTCCAGGGCGTAGCGACTCGCTTCTTCGCCACCTACGCCGCCACCCACCCCGTCCGCCACCATCACCAGAAACGCGATACGCTCCTCGCCCACCGGGAGCCGCGCCAGATCGGGTAGGCTGGTCTGGCGGACATCTATGCGCTTGCGAAGCGAGGCGATCAGGAAGTGATCCTGATTCCGCTTGCGGACCTTGCCGGGATGGGTGAGCCCGTAGATGTCGATCTCTTCGTCGAGCGGCTTACGGGTGACCGGCGGCGCGTCCGTCGCGGTGTGATTGGGAGGGTTCATGCGTTATCGCTCACAGGGTCGGCCCCGCTCCACAATAGGCTCCGGCAAGCGCCGCCGCTAGCTCCGCTGGCGTGCGGGCCCGTACAGCACCCGCCCCGGCCTCGCGGCCGTCATCACCCCGCCCTGATACACCACCTGCCCGTTCACGATGACCATGGAGAAGCCTTCGGCGTACTGGTGCGGCTGCTCGAAGGTGGCCGCGTCGCGCACGGTGGCGGGGTCGAACACCGTGATGTCCGCCTTCATCCCGGGCCTCAGCACCCCGCGATCCGGGAGCCCCAGCCGCTGCGCCGGGAAGGACGTCATCTTGCGCACCGCGTCCTCGAGCGTCAGCACCTGCTGGTCCCGCACGTACACCGCGAGCACTCGCGCGAACGTGCCGTAGCTCCTGGGATGAGGGCTCCCGCGACCGAAGATCGGAATCTCGCCGTCGGTCGCGATCATGGTCGCCGGATGCCGGATGATGCGGACCACATCCTCCTCGCTGATGGCGTGGAACACGCCCTGGCAGCCACCCTGCTCGGTGATCCACATGGCGGCCTCGGCGGCGTTTTCGATGGTTGGCTCCAGGCCGCGCACCCGGGCGACCTCGCCCAGGTTCTTGCCCGCCAGCGTGCTGTCCCACTGGCAATTCGCGACCACCACGTTCTTGGGATCGCCACCGCCCCGCTCCTCGAGAATGATCCGCTCACTCTCGGTCTTGATCCGCGCACGGGTCGCCGGGTCCCGGAGGCGCTTCAGAATCTCCTCCCGGCCGCCCTCCTGGGCCCATGCCGGAAGCAGCGCCGCCGTGATGCTGGTGCTGGAGGCGGTGTAGGGGTACTGGTCAATCGTCGCGTCCACGCCACGCGAGCGCGCCTGGTCCACCAGCCGCAGGGTTTCCACGCTCCGTCCCCAGTTGGCGGGCCCCACCACCTTGTGGTGAGTCACCTGGGTGGGAAGCCCACCTTCCTCGCCGATCCGGATGGTCTCCTCCACACTCTGCACTACGCGCGATGCCTCTTCGCGCATGTGCGAGATGTAGATCCCGCCCAGGCGGCCGGCGACCTTCGCCAGCTCGATCACCTCTTCGGTGGGCGTGAACGTGCCGGGCACGTAGAACAGGCCGGAAGAGAGCCCGAAGGCCCCATCCCGCATCCCCTGCTCGACCAGGGCTCTCATCTTCTCGACCTCGGCCGCCGTCGCCTTGCGGTTCACCTCGCCGATCACCGCCGAACGGATGGAGCCCTGGCCAATGAAGAGCCCGATATTGATGGACTTCTTGAGCGAGTCGAGCCGCGCGAGGAACGGCGCCAACGGCACGGGCGATCCTCCGTCCGGTCCCTCGATCACGGTGGTCACGCCCATGCGCACGTCGTTGTCCGCGGTCGGCACCTCGAAGATGCCACGACGCGCGTGCGAATGGATGTCAATGAATCCCGGCGCGATCACCCGCCCGGCCACGTCGATCACGCGGGTCGCGGGGTCCGTGATGGACGCCGCGATCCGGACGATCGCGTCGCCTCGGATCGCCACGTCGGCCCGGTACCACGGGCTGCCGGTGCCGTCCACCACGCGGCCGTTCTTGAGGAGTAGATCGTACGGCGGGTTCTGAGCCCACGCGGGCTGCACCAACGCGACGCCGACCAGCGCGGCGCCAAGAACGGGTACCATGCGTGCGGGCGCCAAGCGGAAATCCTTTGTCTCAGGCTGCATCAAGATTCGCGCGCGGACCCGCGGCCGCCAGGGCATGCTTGACAGGCGCCCCCGCCGCAGACACCCTACGGGCACCTTTCTGGAGGCCCTCCCCCATGAAGCGCGACATCGTCGTCCTGGGCGCCTCGCTGGCCCTGCTCGCTGTGCCGAGCCGAGCATCGCAGGCGCAGGTCACGTCTTCCATCCCGGACGCCATCATCGGCAAGGCGCCGCCGCCCTCCGGACCAGCCGTCAACTACGCGCCCGGAGACGAAACGACCAAGGGTTACCTCGCCGTGCCCAAAGGCACCGGACCGTTCCCGGCGCTGATCATCATTCACGAGTGGAACGGGCTGGTGGACCGCGTCCGCCAGGTGGCGGACGCGTTCGCGGCGCAAGGCTACCTCACGCTCGCGGCCGATTTATACCGCGGCCGCACCGGCAGCGGCCCGGATGAGAATCGACGGTTGGCCTCCGAGGCCCGCGCCAACATGCCCGCGGTGATTGCCAACCTCAACGCCGCACAACGGTTCCTGCGGCAACGCCGAGACGTGACCGGAAAGATCGGGGTGATGGGGTGGTGCTTTGGCGGTGGTGTGGCACTCAGCTACGCCCTGGGCGGCGAGCACCACGACGCCACGGCCATGTTCTACGGCTCGCTCGTCACCGATCCAGCCGAGCTCGAGAAGCTGGACCACCCGCTATACGGCACCTTCGCCGGGCAGGACCAGGGCATCCCGCCGGACCAGGTGCGGAAGTTCAAGGCATCGCTGGATTCGATCGGCATCCAGAACGACGTCCATATCTACGACCCCGTGGGCCACGGGTTCTGGCTGTACGTGGATCAGGACCCGGGCACCCGGGAAGCGCCGGCGCGGGACGCGTGGAGCCGCTTGATGCAGTTCCTGGGACGGGTGCTGCGCTAGCGGGCGCCCCGCTGGGTCTCGGATCGCGCGTCAGTGAAGCGCGCGCTCCGCTACAACCTGGGGCTCCTCCGTGATCGGCCTCGACGGGCCACGACGTAGCGCAGCTGCACCACGCCGTCGGTGAACCTCCGCACTAATCGCAGCTCGAGGGGCACGTGCCGATGCCGCGGCGCGACCAGAGGGATCCCCTCGCCAATGAACGTCGGGATGACGTGAATGGAGAACTCGTCCATCTCCCCCGCGTCGAGGAACGACCCGATGAGACCGCCGCCCCCCATCATCCAGACGTCCTTCCCCGGAGTGGCGCGCAGCCGCTTGGCGAACTCGGCCACCGGCAGCCGCACGAACTCCACGCCGGGGGGATCCGTCGCCGGCGGGTGGCTCGAAAACACGAAGTGTTTGACCGGGCCGAACCCCAGGTCACCGCTGCCGCCGCCGAACCCGAGCGCCTGCTGGTAGGTTTTCCGGCCCCACAGGATGGTGTCGATCGAGCGCAGGAAGGCGCCCATGCCGTAGTTCCCGCGCGGCCGCGGCCGGTTGAGCCAGTCCACGCTTCCGTCGAGGCGCGCGATGTAGCCATCGGCGCTGGTGGCGATGTACGCGATGATCTTGCGGGACTTGGGCACGGGGCGCTAGGAAGCCGGGGCGCCCTGGTATCGTGCCAGAATGGTGACCGATGCCAGGTGCGCCGTGACGTTGGCCATGGTCTTGAACAGGTCGGGAATCGCGTCCACCGCGATCAGAATCCCGACACCTTCGGCGGGGAGACCCAGGTGCACCAGCACGGGAGCCAGCAGGAACAGGCTCGCGGACGGGATACCCGGTACGCTGAAGCTGATCAATGTGGACGTGACGATCAGACCGCCGAGTTGTGCTAGGTCCAGCGGCACGCCGTAGAGCTTCCCCAGGAACAGCACGCCGACCACCCAGGCAATCGGGACGTTGACCCGAAACACGGACACCGCCAGCGGCAGCGCGAAGCCGGTGACGGCCGCCGGCAGCTGGAGCCGGTCCTTCGCACCCGTGATCATCGCCGGCAGGGCGGCGAGCGAAGATCGCGAGCTGAAGGCCACGGCCTGCGCAGGCGCTGCGGCGCTGGCGAACGTGCGGGGCGACGTCTTTCCCAACAGCACGGCGACCGGATAGAGAGCGAGGATATAGACCACCAGCACGGCGGACAGGGTGATCACGTAGTGCAGGAGAGCGCCCGCGGCCGCAGCCCCCATGCGGAACCCCAGTCCCACGGCGAGGCCGAAGATCCCGATCGGCGCAAGGATCAACACCCAGTTCACCAGCACCAGCATCGCGTCGGCGACCGCTTGGAACCACTGCACCACGGATTCGCGTCGTCCCAGCTCGAGTCGGGTGAGCGCGAGCCCCAGAAGAAGTGTGAAGACCACCAGCGGCAACATCGCGCCGTCGGCGGCGGCCTTCACGGGATTGGCGGGCACCATCTCGACGATCCGCTGCACCAGGCTGGGCATCTGCGGCGCGCCCCCGCCTGCGGCGCCCGCGGTGGCGGCCGCGCCGGATCGGAGGCTCGCGGCGACGTCGGGGGAGATGACGAGGCGATCCAGGGAGAGCGGCGCCACCAGCAGCGTGAACACAGCGCCGGCCAGGAGAAACGCCAGGAACACCGGCACCGCCAGCGCGCCCAGCCGCCCGACGCGCCGAGTATCCGCGGTGGAGACGACGCCGGTGATCACCAGCGCCACCACCAGCGGCACGACCGTCATGCGGACCGCGTTGATCCACAGCGTGCCGACGGCCTCGAACCCCGTGACAACCGTGGCCAGCACGGGGATGTGCACCGCGGCGGCGCCGGCGCCCAGCGCCAGGCCGACGACCAGGGCGAGAAGGACCCGAGTGGCGCCTTGCAGGTTACCGCGACCCCGGGCGGTACTCCCGCTCGATATGCCCCTTGAGCTGCGAGCGGTAGAAGTACACGTCCCTCAAGTCCCCCGTGCTGTACCGCCTCGCCTGGTCGTTGAAGTGGGGCGACGCAGGGTCGCCGCTCTCGCCACCTGCCGTGATGGCCTTGGCGCTCACACTGTCGCCGAACTCGACCACGGCCACGAAGCTGTTCCCGCTGGTGCCGTACCACTTCTTGGTCCCCGGATACGCGCGCGCGCCGAAGGCGGCCAGAGAGCCCCACCGGGAAGAGGTGAAGCCCACGGGGAGGCTCGGTCCTGAGTCGTTGAAAGGCTGCACGATGTCCCCGGTGAGGCGCTGGAACCGATTGATGTCTCCCCACGGGCTTCTCCACGTGCCGAAATCAGCCGCAAGCTTGTCGGAGGCTGCCGCTAAGGCCTGAAGCCGTTCCGCCGCGGTCGCCCTGGAGACCGCGTATTGGGTGGCGGACATGCGGGCCCTGGTGGCCGCGGCGGCCACGCGCTGGAGCAGCGTGTCGGCCCAGAAGACCGCCAAGGACGTCGGTACCGACTCGGCCGACCAGCGCAGGTCCCAGGCTCGAAGGACTTGGATCTGTTCGGCCAGCTTCGCTTTCAGCGCGCTGGAGGCGGGCGTTTGGTCGTAGGCCCGGAGCAGGGAGGCAATCAGGTCTTCGAACGCCGGGAGGTAGCTGTCGAACGCGGCGGCAATGAGGGACTCCTGCGTGAAGTCCTGTTGGTCCTGGAGAACCATGAGTGCGTGGAGGCCGCGCGCGTTCTCACCGCCGCTCTCCATGTAGAGCGGGTAGTCCTGGCGCTTCGGGCTGTGGGAGCCCGCCGCCGAGTAGGGCCAGTTGTTGGTGTTCTGGATCCAGCCGCTGGGCGGGTTCAGCACGTTGGGGCTCTCGTCTATCGAATGCAGGCCCTGCCACTCGGTGGCCGGGTTGCTGCCGTCCACCGGCCGGGTCCAGTCGAACCGGGGATCGCGCTTCGGGATGAAGTTGGCGTGGAAGTAGGCGATGTTGCCTTCGGCGTCCGCGAAGACCGTGTTGTTGGACGAGTTGGTGTGGAGCTCCATGGTCTGGCGGAATTCCTGGTAGTTGTTGGCCTTGGTCCGGGTGTAGGACTGGGTGAGCGCCCTCACCGGCTCCTGCATCAACCGGACGCTGATCCACTTGCCGTCCGCCTCGCGGACGATAGGCCCGTGATGGGTCCGGTAGACCGTGAATTGCTTTTCGGCCATACTGCTGTCGGACTTGTACGGCACCGTGATCGTGGTGGCCACCAGCGGGCGCTCTTCTCTGCCGTAGCGATACACGTAGCGATCGCCCCGCTTGACCACGGTTTCCGCGTATTCGTCGATGTTGTCCACCCCGCTGGAGGTGTGCATCCACCCCGCGCGCTGGTTGAACCCCTGGTACACGAAGAACTGGCCCCAGGTCACGGCGCCGTACGCGTTCAAGCCTTCGTCGCTGGCCACCTGTACCTCGGCCCGGAAGAAGAACGACGTGTGGGGATTGATCCACAGCAGCGCGTGGCCGGAGGCGGTGTTCGAGGGCGCTATGGCGAAGCCGTTCGATCCCGCGGGCTCCTCGGCGGCGCTGGTTGCCGCCACGGGCGGCGAGCTCGCAAGGCGGTCTCCGTAGAATGCCCTGAGCCGCGGCAGGGACACTCGCTCGATGTCGCCGCCGATACTCCCTTCGCTAAACGTGAGCGCCATCCAGGGTTCGAACCGCTGGATGACCCTGGGCGTCACCTGCGGGTGCTTGGAGAGGTAGTAGTTCAGGCCGGCGGCCCAGGCGTCCATCAACTGTTTCAACCATTCCGGGCTCGCCGCGTACTTCGCCTTCATCGAGTCGGGATCGATGAACAGCTTCATCCGCAGGTCCCGATACACCTCGGTCTCGCCCTCGGCCTCGGCCAGGCGACCCATGGCATTGAGGTAGTTGGTCTCGACCCGATTGAAGTCGTCCTCGGCCTGGGCGTACATCAGGCCGAAGACCGCATCGGCGTCGGTCTTTCCGTAGATGTGCGGAATGCCCCAATCGTCCCGGATGATGGTGACATTCCGGGCCTGTCGCTCCCAGCCCGCCACCTCGGGGTCCTGAGGCGCGCATGCGGCGCATGCTGCCGCGAGGATGAAAACGAGCTTCCTCATGGTACCCCGAGTTTCTTGCGCGCGAAGGGCCGCGCGAACGCGGACGGTGGGTTGTGCGCCGTCGCCAGTTCGTACGCCTTCTGATATGTGGCCTTCGCCTCGTCCTGCCGTCCTTGCCGTTCGTACGTCATGCCCAGCAGGCAGAGCATGAACGGATCGCGCTGGTTGCCTTCGATGCTAGTCGCCTTCGTCAACGCCGCTTCGGCGGCCGCCAGGTCATTGGTGTACAGCGCCACATAGCCCTCGAGATACGGGAAGAAGCGCTCCTGCGCCTCCGCCATCTTGGGATCGCCGTCCAGAATCCGCCGGGCTTGGGCCACCTGACGCTGCGCTTCCGCCTGGTCGCCGCGGCGGGCCGCGAGCCGCCCCAGCGCGTGAGCCAGGCGGTAGTCCCAGAGACTCTTGGGATGCTCCTTGGGCTCCGGCTCTTTGAGCCCAAGCTCGCTGCCCCTCCTATACATGCGCTCTGCCGTGTCCAGCTCGCCGGCGTCAATGCACACCCGGGCCGCCTCATTCGCCATCTCGCCCTCCTGATAGAAGGCGTTCTGCGGCTCAGCCGGTTCGCGGGTCACCCAGTACGCAATGACCATCTCTTCGTATTTCACGGCGTTGGCGCAGTCGCCCTCGAAGCCGTACGACATCGCCATGCGGCGTTGCGCCGCAGCCCTGGCCGCCGGGTCGGGGGCTTCGTCAATCAGCCGCTGGAAGATCGCCCGCGCCTCGGCGTGAGCACCCTGCCGGTCCAGCTGCTGCGCCTGCTGCATCGGGCCGGACGGACCGCGGCCACCTTGCGCCTCGACCGCCCGAACTGCCATGGGCGAGCTGATCGCCAGGGCCGCGGCCGTGACGTGGTGCAGACGGAATGTGGTCGTCATCGTAACCCTCCGGTGTGGGTGCTGTATCAAAGCCGATCGCCGCCTCTCAGAACCCTCCACCCCCTCCGCCTCCCGACCCACCACCCGAAGAGCCGCCGCTGAAGCCCGAGCCCCCCGAGCTGCGGGGCGAGGAGCTCATGGTATTCCCGGCCCGGCTGGAAAGGTCCGAGAGCCGGCTCGAGAAGGTGCCGGCGTTGAAGCCCATCGGGTTGGCGCCAACGTACCAGGTAGGTGGCTCGCGGTAGATGTCCTGAAAAGCCCGGGCCCATTTCTTCTCCACCCCAAAGGCCATCGCGAACGGCAGGAAGCGCTCGAACATCTCCGGCGTCTTGATCACGCGCTCGAAGCGATCACTCTCCACCCGCTGGAGAAACTCCTCGAAGCCCAGGACCCGCTCGCGCTGCCGCGCGCCGAGCACGGTGCGCGCGGGCATGATGAGTCCGAACACAATCATGATGAGCACGCTCGACACCACCGCGATAACCACGGCCATGGTGCTGAGACCGATTGTCGCTCCGACCGTGCCGCCCAGGACCGCCAGCATCCCTCCCAGGAGCACGGCGAGGCCCACCCAGCGGCCCTTGACCTGGTCCGGCCGGGATCGGTAGAGCTTCTGGCGGATCAGCCGGTCGAAGACACCGGTCCGGATCCGGGGAAGGCACTTGTAGAAGGAGTGCTCCAGATCGGACAAGCGCACTTCCCGCCGATGCCCCTCGAAAATGCCGTCGAGCACCTCTTGCTCGTGCGCCTCGAGCCCCTTCGCGTCCGCCCGGGGCTCAGTCCGGTGAAAGACGTACTCCCGGCGTTTCCAGAGCCCCAGCAACACCTCCTCCTCCCGCTCCTCGATCTGGAGATACCCGCGAACGGCGAGATCCACCATGGTCGCGGTGATGTCCCGCATGTCCACCGACGCATCCATCAGGGTGCCGGCCTCTGCCGGCGTGAGGCCGGCGGGCGGCTCGTATTGCACCGTGACCGGAAGCCCGGCCGGATCGCGCCCTACCCGGTACCAGAGCCCGAACATCCCGAGGAACACCGCGACCGGGATGGCCAGCAGCCAATTGCTCGCCACGAATCCCGCGGCCCGCTCCGCCTGGGTCGGCTCCACCACGGCTCCCTTGTTCCACCCCACCACGGCGGTCAGCCCCTCGCGGAACCCCAGCGGCTCGGGCATGACCACGCCGATGGTGGTGCCGGAGATCGCGACCTCGGCGTCCCGGGCGGTAGAGCCGTAGGGACCGTTGAAGGCGGTGGCGCGCACCGCCGCCGCCGCGGGCGGCAACTCGATCCGCGCCGACGCCGCCTCGATCGGCACGTCCCACTCGTCCCCGGTGATGTTCCAGTAGAGCTCGTCGTGATCCTCGAAAAACCGGAGCCCGTTGGCCGCCCGGTAGCGCAGCACCACGGTACGGGTGGCATCCTCGGCGCCGGGGACCCAGATCTTGTATTTGATGTAGTGGCGCTCCCGGGAGCTCTCCACCTTGAGCGCGTGGCCGTCCGCATCCGTGGCACCCAGGAAGGCCAGACGGAGGGTCCAACTGAATCCCTGGGGCGTGCGATACCCCACCGGTACGGTCCGGTAGATCCCGTTCCACGAACCGGTGAACGCCGCGGTGATGGACTCGGTGACGTCCACTGCTCCGTCGCGGTTCACCACGATGGTGGCATCGAAACGCTTGATCGCGAGCGAGCGCTGGGCCCACGCCGCAGGCGCCCCGAGCAACAGCGCCAGCAGGACGAGGAGCCGCTTCACTTGGTGCCCTCCAGGTCAATCGCCGGCACGGCCCCTTCCCCGTCGTCGCTCAGCCCGAAGAACTCGGCCGGATGGAAGCCGAACAGCCCCGCGACGAGGTTAGAAGGGAACTGCTGGGTCTTGACGTTGAAGTCTCGGACCACCGCGTTGTAATAGCGCCGCGCGTTCTGGATGTAGTCTTCGATCTCGGTGAGGCTCTTCTGCAGGGACAGGTAGCTCTCGGCCGCCCGGAGATCGGGATACGCCTCCGCCACCGCGAGAATCTGGCGCACCGATCCCGCCAGCGCCCGTTCCGCCTCACCGGCTGCGGCCGGCCCGCCGGCCTTAATGGCCCGGTTCCGGGCCTCCACCACCGCTTCCAGGGTGCCCTTCTCGTACCCGGCATGCCCCTTCACCGCGGCGACCAGAGAGGGAATCAGGTCATGCCGGCGCTTGAGCTGGACGTCAATGTCGGCCCAGGCATTGGCGGTGAGCAGTCGCAGGCGGGCGAGACGGTTGTACATGAGGATGCCGGCGAGGGCGATCGCGACGACGATTGCTAGGTAAAGGCCCATCAGGCATCTCCCGGAGCGGAATCAAAGCCGCTCGGCAGACCGTAGCAAGGCCAGGCAGCCGTCGTAGTGCAGTACCTCCACCGGCTCCGTGCCCTGGCGTTCGGCGTTGAGATGCATGGCACGGGCGAGGTCCTCCACGCGGATTTCGTGAAAGCGCGAGGGGAGGAGTCTGGAAACCCACGGGAACAGGTTCTGCGTGAGCCAATCCTGCATTCCGTACCGGAGGTCGGCCGTCACCAGCACGCTGGGCCGAAACAGGCTCAGCCGCGCAAACGCCAGCGACTGGTAGCGCTCCTCCACGGCACCCTTGACCCGCAGGTAGTAGGTGGACGATCGCGGGTTGGCACCGATGGCCGTGAGCAGCGACATGTGGCGCACCCCCGCCACCTTGCAGGCACGCGCGAAGGCGCTCGCGTAGTCCACGTCCACCTTCCAGAACTCGTCACGCGACACCTTGCGCGGCTGGCCGATGCCCATAGTGCAGAACGCGGCCTCGCAACCCGTGGCCGGCTCTCGCGCCTGCAGCTCCACCCGATCCATGTCCACCACGCGCTGGGTCAGTTTGGCGGTCCCAGGAACGCCCGCGAACATCCCAGTCGCCCGACGCGTGAGGATGGTGACCGCGACGCACCGGCGCGCCGCCAGCAGCTCGCGCACCAGGGCGGATCCCACCGCGCCGGTGGCGCCGATGACGAGGGCCCGGTACTCCATCACGGGACTCCGCCCAGCGTCTTCATACTCGCGCGGGCTAAGGTATCCGGCCTCTTGCCCCGGCGCCACGGGACCCGCACTTTAGGGGCTGACCATTTACCAACGGTGTCGTGCGTGCTCGCTGCCCAGGTGAAGTTCGAGGGTCGCGCCGCGGAGTTCGTGGCGGAGCTGAAGGACCGGGTGGACGCCTATTTCGACGGGCGTGACGTGCCACGCCACGCCGACTGGCGCATGATCGCCCGGACCATCTCCGCCTTCTCCCTGACCTTCATTCCCTACGCGCTCATCCTGACCAACCGGTTCGACCCCTGGAGCATGCTGGTCCTCGCGGTGGTGATGGGCATAGGCGTGGCGGGCATCGGTTTCGGCGTCTCGCACGATGCCCTGCACGGCGCCTACTCGGCCAACCCGGCGGTGAACCGGCTCCTGGGATACTCGTTCGACCTCCTGGGCGCCAACGGGTACCTGTGGAAGATCACCCACAACGTCATCCACCATACCTACACCAACATCCAGGGCATCGACGAGGACCTCGAGGTCTCGCCGCTGATTCGCCTGTCTCCACGCTCCGAGTGGCGGCCGATCCACCGCATTCAGCCGGTGTTCGCATTCGCGCTGTACGGCCTCTCGACCCTCTTTTGGGTCTTCGCCAAGGATTACAAGTACTTCCTCCAGAAGAGCCTGGGACCCTACCAGGACAAGAAGCACCCGCCGGCAGAGATCGCCATCCTGGTCGTGGGCAAGCTGGCCTACTACGGCTGGTCGCTGGTGATCCCGTTCCTGGTGCTGCAGGTGGCCTGGTGGCAGTTCGTCATCGGCTATCTCGCGATGCACTTCACGGCCGGCCTCATTCTGGGCGTGGTGTTCCAGTTGGCGCACGTGGTGGAGGGAGCCGAGCATCTCGCGCCGGACACCGGCGGGCGGATGGATGCGGCGTGGATAGTCCACCAAATGCGGACCACCTCCGACTTCTCCACCGGCAGCGCGCTCCTCACCTGGTACGTGGGCGGCTTGAACTACCAGGTGGAGCACCACCTGTTCCCCAAGGTCTGCAGCATCCACTACCCGGCGATCCGGCCCATCCTGCGTGAGGTGGCGGCCAAGTACGGGGTGCCGTACCACGAGCAGCCGACGCTCTGGGCCGCGATCCGGTCGCACTACCGCATGCTCAAGGAGCTCAGCCGCCCTCCGGTGCCCGTGCCGGCGTAGCGCGGCGGGGTGCGTCTCGGAGCGCGCGTTAGTGGAGCGCGCGCCTTGGTTCTCTCATCGCTTGCGGCGCGCGCGGAACTGCAGCGCGCGAAGAGACGCATCCCGCCGCGCGACGCCGGCACGTCACCGGATGTTCCAGCCGTTCACCGGGCCGCCGTGGAAGAACTTCTCCGGCGTCATCACGCCGTCCCGCTTGAAGACCACACCATTCTTCAGCACGAATCGCATGTCGCGCAGCGCGTCAATGTCTTGGAGCGGATTCCCCGGCACCGCGATCAAGTCCGCGGCATACCCGACTTTGATGGGGCCCCGTGACGTGTAAGTCTCGCTCGCCTGGTAGCCGTTGATGGTCATGGCCCGCAGGATGTCCACCGGCGGAATGCCCGCCGCCTTCCAGGTCTCGATGAACTCGATCGCCACCTCGCCCCGAGTTTTCCCCGGCACGTAGTAGTCGGCGTCGGTCGAAAACGTGAGCGGCACCTTGTTCTGGTAGGCGTTCTTCAAGCCCGCCACGGTGGCCTGGTAGCGCTGCGGCGTGGTGTGTCCCGTGAGCGAGATCGGCGTCTCGGTGCCGGCGCGCCAGATACCCTTCTGTGCCATGAGCTTGTGCATTTCGTCGGTCAACCCGCGATCGTGGGCGATGGACCAGATGCCGGCCTCGATCGCCCGCCGCGCACCCTCCACCGTTTGCACGTGGCCTTCCACCTTGAGCCCGGCCTTGGCCGCCTCGGCAATGAACAGCTTGATCTCGTCCGTGGTATAGCCCCAGGGCTTACAGTCCACGCAGATCTTGATGACCGTGGCGCCGAACAGCGCGTTCTGCCGGACCGCCTTGACGATCTCGTCCGGCGTGTCCGCGTCGAGGTACTCCGGATACACAATGGCCTTGCCCATCGCCATTTCCGGCGTGGGCCAGAACTGCCCGCCGAAGCCGCCGATGATGATCCCGGAGTTGATGATGGTGGGTCCGGGGATCCACCCCTGCTCGATGGCGATCCGCAGCGCCGCATCGGCATAGTTGCCGTTGTTGCCCATGTCGCGAATGATGGTGAAGCCGGCGGAGAGCATCTGGATGCCGTTGGACGCCGCCTGGATGGCCCGGAGCGGCGTGCCATCCAGCACGTAGGTCAGGTAGTAGACGTTGCTCTCGGGCTCGGCCTTGTACGTCAGCGCCAGATGGTTGTGGGTGTCCACCAACCCGGGGAGCACGGTGAGCTGGGACAGATCGATCACCTCCGCACCCTGGGGGATGGCCACGGTGGGCCCGATGGCGCGGAATCTCCCGCCCTCCACCAGGATCACCTGGTTCGCGGCCACGGTCCCCGCCTCCGGATCCACCAGCCGACCGGCCCGGATGGCCGTCACCTGAGCGGCGGCGGACGAGGCGGCGAGCGTCAGCATGCTGACGTGAAACGCGATACGCATGACTCCACTCCTTGCGAGAGGTTCTAACGATCACAGCTTGAGCTTCTTCACCAAGTCCTGAAACCGCGGCTCGCCACGCAGCGGGTCCAGCAGAGGATTCACGTTGAGGTACGCGAGCCAGCCGCGCCGTTCGTCACACGCTCGCTCCGCCCAGTCGAGCGCCTGGGCATGGTCGCCCAGCGCCAAGTGGAGCACCGCGAACGCCACGGCCGAGACGTAGCCGCTCGCCGCCCGGGCCTCGAGCTCCTGGAGGAGCTTCCGCGTCTCGGCGGGCTTCCCCGCGCGAGCCAGTGCCCATCCCAGGGTGTACATGGTGTAGGCCCCGGCGCCCGGCATCTCCACAGCCTCTCGCAGCACCCGTTCCGCCGTCGCCAGATCGCCCGCCAACGCCTGCGCCAAGCCCAGGACCCGATAGCTCTCCTCGGCGGCCGGATTCATGGCGACCGCGCGGGACAGGTGGTAGACCATCTGCTCGTAGCGTCGCGCGTAGAAGTACAGCCATCCGAGGCTTCGCCGGACGGACACCGACGCGGGATCCAGCTCGAGCGCCGTGTGGCCCTCGATGATCCCCTCCTCCAGCCTCCCCTGGGACGCCAACAGGAACGCGTACCACTGATGCGCCGTCGCGTAGCGAGGATTGAGCTCGATCGCACGGCGGAACTCCCGATCCGAGCCGGCCCAGTCCCAGTCATAGATGAATAGGGCCCATGCCAGCGACGCGTGCGCTTCCGCCAGGGAATCGTCCAGATCGAGGGCCTTTCGGGCGTATGTCTTGGCGCGCTCGAACCCTTCCGCCACGGGAACGCTGCGGTAGTCCAGCTGCAGGGCGTAGGAATCCGCCAGACCGGTGTAGGCCAGGGCGTAGCGGGGATCTTCCGCGACGGCCTGCTCGAAGTACCCGATCGCCTCGCTCACGCCTTCCTGCGTGCGCTTGTTCCACGCGTGCCGGCCTCTGAGGTACAGCCCGTACGCCCGCACGTTTTCCGTGTACCGCCGGGCCGCAGGCTCGGTGAGGTGAGCGAAGGAGGTGGCGCGCAGCGTGCTCACGATGGTCTGTGCCAGCTCGTCCTGCACGGCGAACACGTCGTCCAGCCGGCGGTCGTAGCGCTCGGACCAGAGGAGCCGCCCGTCTTCGGTGGAGCTAAGCTGGGCCGTGATGCGCAGGCGATCGCCGGCGCGGCGCACCGTGCCCTCGAGGACCCAGGCCGCGCCCAGCAACGCCCCGATGGCGCGCACGTCCTGCGGTTTGCCCTTGAGCGCGAACACCGAGGTGCGCGACGCCACGCGGAGGCCCTCGACATTGGCCAGCGCGGTGATCAACTCGTCCGTGATCCCATCACTCAGGTACTCGTTCTCCGCTTCGGGGCTGGCGTTCACCAAGGGGAGCACCGCGATGCACCGCGCGGCCACCGACGCACCCGGTGATCGCGCCGGGCTCGCGCGCTCGCGCTCCAGGGCCGCCACGAACTCGGCGACGCTGGGGAAGCGATCCGCCGGGTTCTTGGCCAACGCTCGGGCCAGCGCTTCCTCCAACACCGGCGGCGCGTCCGGGCGAAGCATCCGGAGCGGACGCGGGGTCTCGGTCACCTGTTTGGCCATCGTGGCGCGGGGGTTATCGCCCGCGACGGGCGCTTCCCCGGCGAGCATCTCGTAGATCACGCAGGCCAGGCTGTACAAATCGCTTGGGGAATCCAGGTCCCGCTCGCCGCTGGCCTGCTCCGGGCTCATGTACTCCGGCGTCCCGACCGCGAGGCCGACTTCGGTCACCGGGGCCATCCCGGGGTCGCAGCAGGCCCGCGCCACGCCGAAATCCGCCAGCACCGCGTGCCCGTCGGCGAACAGGATGTTCTCCGGCTTGACGTCCCGGTGGACGAAGCCCTGCCGGTGCGCGTAGTCCAGCGCGGTGCCGATCTCCCGCGCGATGCGAA